>Ga0210040_10000446_pt1 | contig 69441 bp, 51 predicted proteins | sample CryGeyCG12114_NA_FD_185462 | JGI IMG/M metagenome (GOLD analysis project Ga0210040, IMG submission 185462) | Groundwater microbial communities from aquifer - Crystal Geyser CG19_WC_8/21/14_NA (SPAdes) (version 2) | ecosystem: Environmental > Aquatic > Deep subsurface > Groundwater | place: USA...
TTCTTCACATTCCCACCCAAAGGATGCCGTCCCAGCCAATGAGCCCTCTGCCTCTCGCTCAACGCAATGACGTCCCCGCCCCACACATCCGCCGGACACTGGTGCACATCCACATCTACACCCTTATCCTTATCGTTCCCCTCCAAGGCCGCCGCGTTCTTCTGGTAGCTTTTCAACGTCTGCTTAGTCTGTGGATTGATGACCATCACCATGCCCCGCTCACACACCGTCTTTTCCGTGCTCGTCGCCAGCTGCGTGCCGTCCATGGCGTAGATCCACATGCTCTCGGTACTCTTCACCGTGAAGACGAACTTCTCGGGCGCGATACTGGAAGAATTAAGCGTGGGATAAAAGCCGCTGAAGAGGGCGCGCTGGTCGACGCCGCCGTCAAGTTTGATGGGGGTGCAGGGCGAGTTGAAGGAGGATTGGATGATGCTGTAGTTCTGCGGGTAGAAGTAGAAGGTGAGGGTGTCGCCGATGGGGATGTTTTTGGCGACGGTGGGGGTGAATTGGGTGCCGTTCTGGCCGACGGCGATGTTGTGGTTGCGGGGACCGGTTGGGGTTGCGGTTGGGGTGGTGGAGGTTGGCGTGGTTGCTGTTGTGTCTGGGTCTGTGGCCGTGGCTGTTGAGGTTGCGGTGGTTAGGGTCGATGGGCCTGAGACGGAAGGTGCCTGGCGTTGCGCGAGGGAGTTGGTGGATGGGTCCGATGGGTGGGTGAGCTGGCGGGCGACTGGTGCTGCTCTGGCTGCTGCTGATGCAGCATGGGAGAGGAGAGTGGGAAGAACGAGGTGGAGGAGCTTCATCTTGCTGATACTCGTTGATCTGCTGGTAGAGAGGCTAACTGTGGGTTTCTCAGCTGAGCCTCGCGTCGGATGCTGCTGTGGTTAGTAAAAAGATATGGTACAAGAAGAAATCCCTGATCAGGTCTGCATCCCGAAAACGCCGCACGCCAGAGGTCGAAGAGAGGTCAAAGACGGAAAGTTCTTTGTTATCAATGACGCCGTGTCCCGGGTGCAATGTTTGTGTACAACGAATTGAGTAGTGGTGTGCATTGACCATCTAACTTCTGCAACATGCCTTGGCCGGCACGGTGATAATACATTGTCTTACAGGCCGTTCTGTGAGGTGCCGATCTTGGCACCAATGGCTTCCCTCAGCTCTGCATTCTTCTCGACTGGTTTCGGTGGAGGAGGAACGTTGGGCCAGGGCTTTTTCAGAGCATCCTGTATCATCACCAGGCAGCCTTTGGGCCCGGAAACGGCACCTGTACGCACGGATCAGCACCATGTCACGTCACCACCGCAACACGAATTGACTTACCATTCACCAGGACAATGCCCTTCTCCTCGTCAGTCTGCAGTATCTTCAGATTCTGCACGGTATTCCTTTGTCCGCCCATATTCCCCGCCATCTTCTTGCCTGGATAGACACGACTACCACCGCCTTGACCGTTACCCGTACCACCAGCGCTCCTGTGCGAGAGTGAATGACCGTGACTCCTCGGCTGACCGCCAAAGCCCCATCTCTTCATGACACCTTGGAAGCCTTTCCCCTTGCAATCACTCCGCGTATCAACATACTGACCCTCCATGAACCAGGTCGCGTGAATACCCTCGCCGACCGCAAGAAGCCCCTGCTCATCTCTCACTCTGAACTCCTGCAGGTAGCGTTTTGGTCCAACACCCTGCACGGAGAAATGACCCAACTCGGGTTTGTTGATGTTCTTGGGGTGCTTCGTGCCTGCACCAACACACACAGCATAGTATCCATGCTCCTTCATCGTCTTGTGATGTACAACCTGATTTCTTTCTAACTGTAGAACTGTGCATGGTATACGTTCACCGCTTTCGGTGTCGTAGATGGCTGTCATGCCGCGCTTGATTGCTAGTGCGCCGGTACGGAGTGGTAACGTGTCTGACCTGATCTTCCGTTCATATGCGGCTTTGGGCGTCGATAGTAGACCTGGGAGGCCTGGGCCATTGTTGTAAGGGTTCACACGGGGAGATTCTAGTGATTTGATGCCAAACGATCGTGTTTGCTGGCCTGCTCTTTTGGACGATTGGAGGCATGCTCGCGGCAGGAGGAAGGACGGCGGCAGTGGCACCGCCACTAGGACCGTAGTCTTTGGAGGCATCGGGGAAGCAAGTGAGATAAGACAGAGCAAGTACAGGCGGTAGCAGTCAAGCTATTGCTGTCGCATGATGGCAGTTGTACCTTTTGGATGATCTGACCTGCGAAGCCTCGTCGCAACTCCGATGAACTGCACTTAGCACAACTAAGTTTGGCCGTATTGCGCATACCGTAGCAGGAGCGCACGTGCTGTCGATGAATAGAAGGTTGGCCGACCCGCATTTTACACATGTAGTAGATGATGGAGGTCTGGCTATCTGTATATACCTGACTGTGGCAGTGTCAAGCGTGTCGGATCTTCGCAACACCTCTCACGCAGCTTGTACACACGATCTTTGGCCCTGACCTTGGTTCAATGCTATGAATGTATGCTCTCTATGCTATTTCTCCTCCGGTACGACTACCTCTCTTCACATATCAATACTCTCATTGAACCTCAATATGCCATTCAGCTTCATCACACCATTGACGCCCCCAGGCATCGACATATATCCTTCAGTACCTGCACCGCCAGTAGAGGCCTTCCCTGTATCGCTACCATCCTGATCAGACATGTCCGAAACAATCACCAACCCAGCTTGCTTGATTGTGTCAACTAACGCAGGCACCCTCTGCAGTATCCGACTTGAGCACATCAGTCCCATAAAATTGTTGCTCTGCGCTAACCTTGCAGACTCCTTGATCGAACAGCTTGGCACCACAGGCGGTGTACTCGATGACGTGATGTTCATCACTTCGTTGTGGTATTTGCTGCCACCGAGATCATTGCACAAGAAGACTGGGTAGTTCGGTTGTTTCCAATTGATCGCTGTACAGATGGATGGGTTCCACGAGGAAAATACTATCGACCGAGTCAAGTCGGCATTTTGTGCCCTCAGGTTGCGTGCATGATTGAACACTTCGGTCAGAATGGTGTCAGCGAACCGATTGATGTCAATTGTTTGGTAGTTGCACAGCGCTTGTTCTTCTGCCTTGGTAGGGTAGAGGATGTGAAGATTGAGGTGAATGCCGGCTGGTACCGTTGCGAGCACGTCTTGCAGCGTAGCGATACTTTTGTTGAGCTTGCCACGCCAGTAGTAGATATCCTCCGCTTCCGCAAGTGACGGAGGGTCTGAAGAGGCCAAGTTGATGGCCCCGAGCGTAGAGAGCTCTTCGAGTCGCCGCTGACTTATCGACACATCCAAACCGTAATGTGTCTTCAAGTATGATGAGGCGATGATTGGGACCCCGTCACGAGTCATCTGTACGCACAGTCTGAGATAGTCTCCGGACAAACTCAATCCCGTGATTAGCGCACCACTGTCATCGCTGGAACTTGTCGCCTTCCAGTATGTTGCGAACTGCGTAATCTCCAATGGTGTCCCACTGTAAGGTTTCACTACCTGGTAGCAGAACTGTATCTGGCCGATACTCCGCAGACGAGGGTCGAAAAGTGGTAGTGTGCAAACGCCGGCGCTATTATCAACCGCTTTGAACACATCTGAGAGTGCTACAGATTTCGCAATCACCTTTGATCCAAACGTCGGAAAGATTTCGAAATCGACCGCGAAGCTATCGAGGTTGTCGATTTGGAAAGACGCGACTCGAGCATCCTCTTGTATTGGCAGCATGATGTTTCGAGGAATGAGATCTGACATCTTGGACGAGATTGTGATTCGTGCTGCAGGGTACCGTCCTTCGTTGAAGAATTTGATTGCCTTCGACCCTTTGTCGAAGTTGATCGAGATGAGCGTTTTTGTGTCAAGGAAATTATGGCCGTATCGCCTGAGAGGAATGATTGGGGGAGGTAGATATAGATCGGGAATGCCGTCTACCTCCGCGGCCAGTGGTGGTGAGGTATCCATTGCTGTACTAGATGGGAAAGTCATTGTGCTTGCCGTTGTAAAGCGAGGCTGTGGCTTCGGTTGAACGACTTTGTCCCAGAGCAAATCCATACACTCAAGATGGCCTTCCCATGTAGCATAGTAAGTTGCGGTCAGACCCTTCTCGTCAATGGCAGCAGCGTCCGCGCCATTCTCAAGAAGAGCTTGCAGACATGCCACGTTTCCTTCACTAGCTGCGTGGAACAACGGCGTCCAGGCGTAGAGCTTGTCCCTCTGATTCAAATCAGCATCGTGCTGCTTTAGTAGAAGGAGTAACCCCGGGTCCTTGCTCGATCTCGCCACAAGATGCTGCGGGTATAGACCCTCGGCATCCGGAAGTAGCTGGGCATTCAGTTCGAGAAGCAGCTTCACGATTTCGGGCAGACTATGCTGACATGCAAGGTTGAGCGGGATGTGATCGTTTTCACTAGCTGGGTCGATGGAGGCATGTTGGGAAAGTAGTAATCGGACACATTCAATCTTGTCCCTGACAATGCTGTGTATCAGAGGTGAGAAGTTATCGTGGTCCCTGAGGTCGATCATGCTTGGTCCTGCCGCAATGAGCTTCTCGACCATCGCAAGTCGTCCTCTCATGGAGGCATAGTGCAGTGGCGATCTGCCATAAACATCGAGACGAGTGACATCGACGTTTTGCGAAAGTGCAAGATCTAGCACGAATTCGTTGCCATAGATTGTTGCTTCGTGCAAACAGTTCCGCTCATTCATGTCATCCTCGGCATGGATATCGACGAGATTCGATTGTATCAATGCCTCAATGGACTCCCGTGGCGCTTCGCTGACCGAGCTCAGAAATATTCTCGTGAATCGTTCTCTAGCGTCTGCAGAGTTTCCCAGCCGAGACACCCACTCTCGGAGCGTCGTGAAATTCCCCGCTGCCGCGGCTTGCGAGATCTGCAGGTCGGCATCACTCTCCTCTGTGCCTATCCTCTGACCAATAGTCCTTTCAGAGGATCCAGCGCTGATGTATTGGATGTTCTCGCCCTCGGCCCAAGCTTCCAAGTCTTGCCTCGCTGTCGTCGCTCGATCTGAGAGATCTCGAAGCACATCTCGGTTGAAACAAGGTTGAATTTCGACGGCTCGCTGTAGATAAAGTTCCTTCGTCCGGGACTTGGAAGTCTTGTCCCACTTCTTCAGTATCTTGGAGATTGCTGTCTCATTAACTTCAACAAACTGCTGTAGCTTGTTTAGATCGTTGTCGAATTGCTGGAAGCCCTCTACCAGGGTAGCGAAACTGGCCGACACTCTTGAGTTGGCTGATGCTCGTGCTTGGATAACGCGTTTTTTGTCCAAAAGGGTCTTCAGTCTCAATGAAAACTCAGCTTCTTTCTGTAGGTAGAAGGTGTTCACTTTCGAGATTTCTCTTTCCAAGCTGAAGAAGAAGACTTGTCTATTTGCTCTGAGCGCTGCCTGTGCATCCTCTGGAGTAGGTGCACCTTGCGCTGGAATAGTTGGGGTCGCGCTAAGCTGCTTGATGAGTTTCTTTAGAGCCTTGTAGTTGAGGAAGCTGGAGGCATATTCTGGCAGATCCAGCTGCTGCCGCTGAATTTGCTTTCCGAACTTCATGGTCACAAAGCACTTGACGCGTCTTCTTCAAATGAGCACGCTGGGGCTGAATGGGATCGTGCTTCGTCCTTTGACTTCACTGGTGCTGTGGGCTATGTCCGATAAAATCCTCGGGCAACTGCCGAAGCAAGGCTTAATAGCAGTTCCAGTCCATCGCGCTTTCGTGTTTTCCAAGCAGGTACGATGCAATCGCAATGGGGCCTTCTGACAGACGACAATAGCAGTCTTGAGGATCAGTTACGCCCCAAGGCTTGTGAGGGTTTTCAAAATGCGTGTGAGACTCGGAAAGAGAATTCACAGTCAAAGGTCCACAGCACGCGAGGTCGAGTTTCAACCAATCACAGCACTTGTTTGTGACACGCCCCCTTACCTGAAGAGGATATCGTTTTGCTCGAAGAAGCGGTGGTAGTTCGATACTCCTAATATCAGAGCACTACCAATGGTCGAGCACGCTGCCCTACACGTCTCTCGCTCGCTTTTGGGAGCTGGAGAGACGTTGCGGTGGTAAATGAGGACGAGAATGTCATTGTCCCACCCTGAGAGCTCGATAACACGATTCCGAGATCACCTTGGCACGGTGTGCCACAGGTCACCACTTCTAACAGTCGATGCAGCCATCATCGTTCACCAAGCGGTGACGTTTCTCTAATGCTTGCATACCAACGTTCTCAGAGCAAAGGTACATAATAGCTGTTGCGTTCAGAATATGGATGTTTGCGAGCACTCGAAGACAGTAGGTCTGTGCTCGAGCTGTCTTCGGTCGATATGATGCCATCATCCCTTTGTTCATTTCGTGCGGCATGCGACGCATCGCATGTCCCCCGGTCATAACAAAGAAACATTTGAGACGATATGAAGCTTCCTCCTGTCTAAATAGAATACCTCTTGCACATGCACGTTACTACGACTAAATATGGCAGGCCTCAATACTCATAGTGCTTCTCCATTGAGCTCTAAGTCTTCACAAGAGTCCCTCAGCAAAACCAAGGACAACGAGATGACGGACCCCTCAACTCAGGCGATAGCTACAGCCTCAACTCCAGAAGCCGATATGATGGAGGATGTCCCACTGGTGCTGGACAATGAGTCCGCCCCAGAACCACTCAGCCAGCCTATTAACAATCCCGTCGTCGAGCGGCGGCCGTCAAGAACAGTCCCACGACTCGACACGCGAAAGAGCTCCATTACAGCACCCCTACCCTGGAAAGTCGACGAGACCTCCTCCCCCTACACACCCACATCTCACGCCCGCAATGCCTCCTTCGCACCACCACCCCGCGCCGGCTACAGAGGCAGCATCGACGCTGACCTCAACACCAACAGCCCGATGCACAAACTCCCACCCCTATCAACCACAGCCACCTCCGGCTCCGGCTCCAGCTCCCCATACACCCACGCCCCCTCCTCCCCCTACACAAACAGCTCCAGCCCGCTATCCCTAACCAGCACCAACAGCCACACAATCGACCTCTCCCACCCCCCAGGCTACTCCCAACACCCCTCAACCTTCACCGACCGCGAACCAGCCACAAGCACCAGCACCCCAAGCTACACGAACCACAGCCCCTTCTACAGTAACAGCTCCTACACCAGCAGCATCGGCTTCTCCACCCCCCTCAGCCCCACGCGGCGCGGCCGCGGCATCCTCGACAACGACCCCAGCATCTACCTGAGCGGCGAGGAAGACGACGAAAGCATGTGGGACACGGCGGCGAAGTGGGCCAAGGCCGCGGGCAAGAGGTTGAGTGTGGGCGAGCAGACGCTTTGGAAGATGGTTAACGCGATGGGGACTGGGGATGACAGGCCGTAACTAGAAATGCAGTTGGAGGGTTGATGGGACCTTTCGTTAAGGGTATTTGAGGCGTTGAATGTACAATATGGTTTCTCAGGTCATTCAGCATAGAATCGTTATGTCAATTTCGCAGGAGCGTCTGTTCTTCGTGTCTCGTGTAACTTATGGTGTGCCGCATGTACTCGCCCCCGTGATTTGATTGATAGCTTGGTACCGCCCAATGGCTGGCAAAGGGATTTGGGGGAGTATTTGCACAGTCGTTAAACGCGGACACGAATAACACATGACACTTGATCATCCTATACACGGTTCGACGATCATGATAACAAGGTATGGTACACAACACGATGTGCCCGCGATTTGAGAAAGGGAAGGAAAAGAAAATCGACGCCATTCAATTCCGCGAAAGGAGCAAGATAAAGTACAGTGATACACAATGAGGAGAACCCCAAGCCTGCGGTATCGATGAATCCGATCCTGCCCTTCATCGCTTCTTTCATGCCTTGATCTCTTGTCTATTTGCAAAGCTTCGACCACTTTTTCGCCATGAAAACAATCTCTTTACCCATCAACCATAGACACCTGCATCTACTGCAGAAGGTATCTCATGTTGTAAAGTGACTGTTCGTGAAACACTTGATCCGTAATAACCGAAATCGTAGTGGGAGGGAAGGATGTTTAGCCAGAGCCACCCTTGAACTTCTTTCCGAAGAGAAGCAGCTGGACCTCTGTAGATATCATTAGCGTTAATCGTTTCGGTGAAACTCTGAAACTTACGGTCGTAAATGGAAAGCACACCAGCACCTGCAACACCACGGAGGATGTTGGCACCAGCACCCTTGAAAAATGATCGGACACCCTCAGCAGCGAAGATCTTTCGGGCAGCATCCATTGAGCCAGAGTACTTGACGGCTTCACCAGATGTCATCATCATTCGTCGTCGGATAGTGTCCAATGGGTAAGAAGCAATACCAGCACCAGTGGTGACACCCCAACCGAGCAAGAACGAGGCGAAGAAGCTACCCTCAAGAGGACCAACCAGGAGGACAGGCTTGAGTGAGTCGTACATGCCGAAGTACAGACCACGGTAGACGACTATACCAAGAACGGAAGGACCGAAACCACGGTAAAGACCAGCAATACCATCGGTAGCGAGAGTCTTTCGGTAGACGTCGACCAGACCGTTGAACTGTCGGCCACCACCACCCTTGGCAGCGGACTTGGCGTCGTTGGCGAGACGAGTACGGGCGTAGTCGAGGGAGTAGACGAAGAGGAGGGAAGTGGCACCAGCAGCACCGCCAGAGGCCAAGTTACCCATCATCCACTTGGCGTAACCATCTCGCTCCTTCTTGAAAGCGAACATGGACTTATCTGCGAAATGGTTAGCGGACAGTCAAACGCAGGAAAACGGCACCACTTACACGTATCTCTGAAAGCGAAGTTCAGGGCCTGAGTTGGGAAGTATCGGATAACGTTGGCAGTGTTACCTCTCCACAGAGACATAACACCCTCGTTCTTTGCGGTTCGGGAGAAGCACTCGCCGATACCGTCGTACTTTCGGTCGAGACGACCAGCCTTCAACATTTCATCCTGCAAGCAGACGTGTTAGCATACGCCGGCTAGTCTAGAATATTTTGTCCATGACAGCCAGGAGCAACATCTCTCAAGCCTTGCGGAACATCTCATTGGTTCCCCATGCGCTTCAATGGTGCGCCAGAAAAATGCCGACCTCCACGAAAGATTGCACGTTTGCGCCAACTGGAAGAGCACTTATGCCACATGCTGGTGACCATCCTGGTTATGCCCAGTCTTTTCCACGAAGTATGTCTCTTCCCAGTTTTGCGACCCAACGCCCGAGGATGCCATGGTGCAAGGGCAGAGGAATTCAGGTATCAGGTTTGGGGTTTTCGACATACCTGGTTCTGGATGAGAAGCTTGACACGCTCGATTGGAGCGGCGGCAGTTTTCTATAGTCTGTGTTAGCCATTGCTCCATATCAGGTATACTTGGATCTGCTTACCGAGACAGCTGCTGCAACACCACCCATCAGGAAATCAACCATGAAACCTGGCCTGCTCTTATTAGCTTCGCTGGTACGATGGATTGCCCAAAACGCACATGCCCTATAGTAAGTTAGTAAACCTGCAACGGTGGGACTGATATTGGAGAGGGGACGGGAGTCAAGAACGTCTCAGCGCTCGAGCTAAAACGCATCCTACGATGCATCTCGCTTTCTGGGGGAAGTAGACTCACCATAAACTCCTTCTTCGACTGGACGACCTCGCCCTGTGCTCCGCCAGATGCCATCTTTGCGGTGTTGTGAGGACTAGACGTAGAAATCAAGGAAGATAGGTAATCGACTCTGCGATACCAGATGAACGGCTATCGACGATGCGATACCAGATGAGTGGAGAGAAGGGTTGAAGGGGATGGACTGGATGAAGATGTCCTTTGAAGATTAAAAAAAAAGCTGAAGAGGGTGAAGGTAAAAGTAAAGCAAGATGGAGGAAGTCGAGCTTCTCAGCGCTAAACCCAGTTTGGTCTGACCCTTGGCTAGCAACCCGGCTAGCAATGACGAGAGGACACCCGGAACAACTGATAATGCGGCCATCCCGTGAAATCCCGACCATAGATGGGCCCCTGATATGCCAATCGAGAGCAACCTCTGGCGAGAGAGTGTTTCTACTCGCCAGCCTCGTCTCTTGTCCTGTACCGAAGCACCGAGCTCTACCTTGAGCTCACTGCACAATGACACAAGCTTGCTTAAGCATTTAATTCGCAACGACACGCAAAATACATCTTGTGGAGGACCCTGGCAGCGCGAGAAATGTAATCTTCAGGCTTGTTAGAGCTCTGGGAACGTTCGCAGTACGACCGGTAAGCCCGATGGTGGTTATTGCAAGTTTCAAGCTCGCCTCGCTCGTGTGTAAAAGCCTCGCCAGGGGTGTCGATTGCCGGTCGCGCCAGCCTCAACGCCTCAAATTTTTCCAAACCCACTGGCACGATTTAGTCCAACCCATAATTTACCGCAACCCACAGGACTCCAGCACAATTTTAGCTTCCTCCAGAAATACTTGGTAGGAGTAACTCTGTTGTTGAACCACATCTTGCGCACGACATCGAAATGTCTACTAGTAAAGGGGCATGCGTCCTCACTGCTTACGAAGTTCCTCTGTTTTGTCCAGCTACACAGCACAAGGCATGTTGCCGAGCAGTCCACCCCCGTTAATGCGCCCCCGGAGTGTCATACGTGCTCGCGTGCTCTACCAAGCTGACTTGCTACAAGTGCGTCGATGCTAGACATGGTCCAACGATAAAAGCACCAAACTTCGAGCACAAGAAGTCAGGACTCATGAGAGGGGTTCTTTATCGTGATTTGAACCGGGCACCGCCCCTAACATGCTACGCTGCGATGCGCCATTACCTTTAGCCATGTCGAAGCATTGAAATGTCCACAAAAGGTACTGCTGTCCACCAGAAACAACGAAGATATTGGGAAGCATCAAGGAAGGGTCAGGCAGAGCATTCGACGATGAGACGTTCAGGTGAGTGTGCACTGATGGGCGAAGTGCTGTGCAATCGTAAGTATAGAAGCTGGTCAAGCAATCTTCCAATCTCGCCGAGCCTGAATTCCTTGTCTGAAGTCCCGATGGTCAATATGGTTTTACGTTTTGGGCATAGAGATGTCAACTATTGGATGCATTCGATAGCAAATCAGAGTCCTCAAGCAAAGAGGTTGCCCAGCAGCAGCTGAAGCCTGGTGTACTTCCGAGTTGTCAAAAGTAGGGACATTCCTGCAGCTCAATAGCGCCTGCGAAATGCCAAAAAGCGCACACTGTGATTCGAACCACATCGAGCTACTGTCATCTACATCAAGCAGACAACTTTCAGTCACCAAGGCATCCTCCACAGTGTCCAACCGGTCCATAGTATACTGTACCGAGACACAGACACCACCACCGACCCACCTCTTTGTTCGTTCGCTGTCGGCTACCTCCCTTGGTCCCGCAATATCCACACCATTCCTCGGATCCCGCTCTTTGTCAAACGCTCATATACGATATGCCCAGATTTCCTCCCCCAAATGGGCGACATAGCTCAACTGGTAGAGCATCGCTCAATGGCGGTGTCCTTCACGTTCTGGGATCCCGGTGTAGCGATACATGGGTAGCCAGTCGATGGCGTCACAGGTGGATGTCGGTTCGAATCCGGCTGTCGCTGGAGTGTTTTTGTGGTAGCATGGTAGTGGGTTCCATCTCTGCTTAGAGGACCTCAGGTGGTGGGTTCGAGTCCTGACCGAGGCCTTTTTTACCACTTGTGTTTTCGGGTTGGTGGATGTGGTGGTTTACATCCAGGCGTCCACCCGTTGTTTTCGTTCTGAGAATGTAGTTTACGCGGCCGGCGAGAGCACCTCGTCCCGTACCGGACAGATCATTTCCGTCCGCTACGCAAGATACCATGAGCTCTTGATACTTATGATAAACTTCAAAACCAACAACGTTATTTCAAGCGCCGACAGTGATACTCAAAATCAGATCATGGAACTTTATACCGTCCCCGATTCGTCTTCCACACCTCAACGAGTCAAACAACATCGTCAAGACATTCCGAACAGCTCCTGCCCGCCACTCAGATCTAGTCCTGCCTGAGTAACATCCCAGCTATCCAGGAAACTTGCACCTGCACCTGGTCCACCTGAGCCCCCGTCACTGACGCTGAAATCCTCCCAGTTCAAGCTTGCAACGTCGAATGGCGGCAAACCCATATCGCCCAACCCATTCATCGCGCCGTGACCCTGCATATCGTACGAATGTGTCCCAAACCTCAACTTCTCAAGCTGTGCTGGTCCCGGATACAACAATCGCGTGAGCTCAGCGTCCTGTGCGGGTCCGAAGCTAGAGAGGCTTGGAGGCTTGTTGCTAAAGACTGATTCGAGAAGTGGTCCGAGCAAACGCTCGTATATACCTGCGTAGTTGCTGACTTCGTCCCAGCCTTGGCTTGCCAGCGTAAGGAAGTTCGCAGTAAAGACTTTGGTCATCTCAAAGATCTGCTGGGGGCCGAACTTCGCGCTGATGTCCTCGAAGCCCCACCTCAGACAGAATAGGACCACCATGCTGTTTTCCAGGACATGGTGTGCGATGAGCCAGCTGCGTCGATAGAAACCCGACACAATGTGCTCACGAAGGGACTTGGCGGAGGAACATGCTGCTTCGAAAGCGAGCATCAGGGAGCGCGGAGGTGGCATTGGGGCGCGTGGTGAAGGTCGGTGGAGATTTGTAAGGCCATGCATGAGCGTGAATTCAATCAACTCATTACCCTCGTTGTAATCGTCATACCAAGCACGTAGGCGTCGTTCCATCTCATCGAGCCAATCGTCCCATGTTTGGCCCGCGTTGAGGGGTTTATTCTGGAAGTGGACTTCGGTCATATGTGATTGCAATCTTCTAAATTGTAGCCAGAGTGTAAGTCCCTTCGTCTCGATCCCGGTGGGATCAATACCATGAGGATGGATGTGGCGGTCATCGAGGGCAGAGGGGAATTGAGCATCAATCGTCTCGTCCGGTATGGAAAGTGGTCGTTGGAGCGCTGAGCATATTGAACGGTCGAAACAATACGCCGACCAAAACACTCGACGGCGAAGATCCAGGGTGAGATGGTCGTAAGCAGTCTGGTCAGGTGGCTCTCTGTGGAGACCTAACTCCAGACACGCTCGCATCACAGTGCCCGTCAACATCCAGACATTAGCTTGCCGAGGGTTGATGGAAGCATATTGCAGCACTAGACAAGTGATCTGGAGTCCTGCTAAGTCGGATGGTATCTTCGCCTTCTCCGAATAGTGTTGTATACCTTCTTCGAACAAAGACCCTGAAAAGACCATGTGCTTTTGCTCATGACCTGTTTTGGCACTTCCGAGTGTGGCCGAAACAGACAGACACAAATAGATAATGAGGAAGTCGAACGAGGGTGGTAACGTCCTATGGCCTGGAGGTAGGCCCTGTAGTGTTCTAAGAACGTTATCTAGTTGCTGCCACAATGATGGCGCATGTAGGACGGGGAAAATGGGGTAGACTCTAGTCATATACTTCTTCATCAGGCTCTTGATGATGTTGATAGGTATGCTCTTGAGCATCACACAGCTGATCTCGTGAGTGGTTGGGCGTGATAGAGATTTTCTCCTGGTGCCACGCGGACTTGGTAGCGTTGCCAAAGCAGTCGAAGGCGTCAAGTTCATCCTGACCCGAGCTATAAGATCAGTCATCCCCGGTCCCGGTGCTAGAATGGCGTAGATGAGAGCTTGCAACTCCTTGCACTTCATGATCTCTTGTCGGTCAGGATCTTGTTCGTCAGGCGTTGAGAGATTTGGGGCTCTTGGTATTGCAGCCAATTCTGACTTGTCTTCTTCTTGCTTGTTGAGCTCGAGAGCTGGATTGACGTGATCTGTGAAAGGAACCCCATTGTGAGTTGGCATGCCAGCCAGGATATCAGAGGCGTTCAACTCTTCTAGATGGCCGTTTCGTGCCAAATCCCCTTCAATCTTGGCAATCTCTGCTTCGAGATGTTGAACGATGCTTCGAGGTATCGATGCATCTTGCTCTTTCGAGCTGTAGCCTGTACAATCTGCCCTCGCCGTGACACACTGTGAGCAAGGGATTGCCCTATCGCACTTGATCTTCCGTCGGCGGCATCGCGCACATGAGAGCACAGATCTGCGACACTCGGACATGACTTTGGATCTCGCGCAATGTCCACCACAACGATTCAGGCAAGCATCTTCAAGCTCGATACTGCAAAAAGTGATCCACACTGAACACGCGTGGCACGGTCATGAATAAAGTGTCAAAAGGCGACTCTTTGAGATCGCTTGTACCTTCCAATTACGCGCTTGGCGTCTCTCAAGCTCCCCACCTTCCATTCTGAACCTCGATGATAACGACTTCCCCGGGTCCTCATCAACTGTGAGCATAAGCACAAGCACCAAAGTTCGAGTTTGAGATATGAAGGATGGTATAAGAGACGGTGGATGTTTTTGCGGTGTGGCTTAACGCTGATGTCCTTGATGTTTATGGTGTCTTAACTTAATAACGGACTTTTCCATCATCTCTATGGAGCAATCAATTTCAAGTACGACGATCTCTGAAGCCGACTCCTTGACGAGGTTGCTGCCGACCTGCCAAAGATGTCGTCGTCTGCGGAGAAAATGCGATACACAACTGCCGGCCTGCCGCCTATGTCAAAAAGGAAAAGCAGAATGCACCTTCTTCGATCACGCACTTCAACAAACGTTGCCACGGAGTTACGTTCATTCTCTGCTCAATCGACTAGGCAGATTGAGAGCAGTACAAACCGCCATTAATGGCGGTACAATCGACGCGAATGCCACAGCATCACAAGATGGCTTCGCACATCATGCACGAAATATCTCGGCAACGTCGCTGGATTCGCATCAGCAGCAGGACTGGCGAGCGAGAAGCAATAAAGTATCCTTCGACAAGCACTTCGTCATCGATGATGCGAATCCCACATGTTGGCAATTCTTTGGTAGTAGCTCAGCATACTCGTTGGCGGTGGAAGTGCTCGTCGCCGCCCAAGCTCGCTTTGGCAAGCTCACTCATCCAGAGATCTACACAGGACCAGAATTCAAGCTGAACCTCGAAATTCCCGAATCACTCGAGCACCATGAGTTCCGTGCTTGTCCGCCGAGGGAGGAGGTCGAGATGCTCGTCGATCTTTATACAAGCTCGTCAAATGTCATCAATGGCTACAGCGACAATGCTCAAATATCCACCGAGATAGACACGTATCTTCGCCATCAAGGTAGCGCCGTCAAATACCTTACTGGCTTAGAAGCACACCAATTCTTCAGAGTCGCAATGATATGCGCCATAGCAGCAGCCAATAAGTCTCGACAGCAACCACATTATGGGACCGAAGCCTTCAACTACTATGTCGAAGCAATTCAATGTGCCGAAGAGGTCACTTCTGACATTTCCATTGACGCGCTTCAATCCCTGCTGCTCCTTGTACTCTTCGTTTTCTCCTTTCCTAGACGGGGTGATGTCTGGAAACTCCTAGACTATGCATGTCGACTCTCGGTCGAGCTCAATATCCACTGCGAGACAGGCGATGAGTACGAAGACGACCAGTCCCGTCAACGCCGCCGATCCATCTTTTGGGGCTTGTACGGCCTTGAACGTACCTTCGGCCAGCATCTCGGCCGCCCTTCAGACCTTCCGGAGGAGATAATCACTGCAGAATATCCCGCAACTCTAACAACAGGCCTAGTCGACCCATCTTACACCCAGTACATGTTAGTGAGCCATACATATCGCCTCATCTACCTCCGCAGTGAGATATTTCGAGTTCTCTATATGCCTGCCGTTTCTCCCGACCTCCCTCGCTCCTGGTACGAGGACCGTTTTGAAGACTTTCATGCCTGGCGTAACGAGGTAGCCCACATAGTCGGCGCGCCGGACCACATTCTGGGCATGGGAACATTGCAATGCGAGATGGGCTTCAACACGTCTATCAACTTCCTCTTTCAACCACTGCTCCTTCGAGCGCTTGCCGCAACCAAGCGTCCAGAGGCGATCCACAACCATGCACAATCCGAAGAACTGGTAATACCAAGAGAAAGCTACGATGCCGCAGTGCGCAGTATTGACTTCTATGATCGGATATTCTGCGCTCCAGAAGGAACACCAGAGGGCAACTATCCCGTGACGATTGTATCGGCGCACTACATTCACCAAGCAACCCTTACTATCATGGCCCATGTCCTCCTAGCACTAGATGGGCGATTACCGCTCGTCACCTTCTCCAGAGACGTCGAGCAGTTCCCGAAGACGGTTGACCAGGAAGGAAACGTGCACGTAGAAGTGCCACCTATCGACTTCAGCAATATTTACGACATTTCGGACGCCTGCCTGAATCTGCTGAACCATCTAGCAAACCGCTGGACAGGTATGGTTGGCATACTAGATCTCTACAAGGAGATGCACGAGAGGGTACTTCCGGCATTGGCCTCTAGGTAGCACATGGGGATCTAGTCATGTCGTTGTCATCGCTCCGACTTTAGCTCCGACAAAACCATCTAGTATTCTTTCCAGCATCATGATTCATTTGTATACCGGGTTTCACGCACGTCCCAGAAGAATCGGCCAACTTATGTACACTTCTCTGCGTAGCTACAATGGGCACTCTGCCTATCTAGATACTTCGCAATAACCACCTCTTATTGTGGTATCCGTCTAATATCTCCTTTCCACCTCGTGGCATCTGTCTCCGTCCCACTCATCCACTCCTCTCCCGCGATGAAACTACCGTGCCTCCCTCCCTTCCCAGCGTCGCACTTTCCTTCAGCACAGAAATTGACCGCCCCATCTTTATACCGGACCACGCCCTCTCTACACATAATGCCATATCCCCATACCGAGCACCACATTCCTGACACCGACCGTGTCGTACCCAGGTCGTCCATTCCTTGACACCCTCACAGTTTAGTTGCACTTGCCGACACCAACCTCGCTGATCGCAAACTCCCTCCTTTGGATGCAAATCACCCTTTCTTCTGTCCTACTTAGTCTACTCCGTGTATTGTGTTGCTTTCCCCTGACCAGACCAGACCATACTGGCCTCGCCTCATATCCTTAATTTAGGGCGGCGTCATCCTCATCCTTCCTTCTCTAACGAACGAACGAACGAACGAACGTATCGTGTCCCTCCTCTAACACCAACACCCCTTGATCGATCGGACCGATCGGACCGATCGCACATGTCCAATCGCGACCGAACTGACTTCGTGCTCGCGCTCCCTCGTACGGTGTGAGTTGAGGTGAGTTGAGTTGAGTTGTGCCTTCCTCCTCAACGAGTCCCGCGCCTTCCCTTTCTGAGCACCATTCCTAGGTAGGTAGGTAGATAGGTAGGTCATGGCACCTGCTCGCCCCTCAGCTGCACTCCCCACCGTCGACGCTTCTTGCCCCCTACTAACCCGTAGCAGCAATCGATCGCGGCATCGTATCCTTTGGACCGTTCCTTCTTTCCTACACTGCAGTGCCTGATCCGCGAGCAGACCGCGGACCTCCTACTTTCGTAGTGTGCTGTACTATATGTCTGTCTGTCGACTCCCATAGACCCAACCAAGTAAGTCAGTCGACTTGTAGCTTTGAATTCTTGTGGGATGGACATGGACTGGATCCCCCTGGACACGCCCTGCCGCACCTCCAACACCTGCAGTATGTTAGTTTGCGCCGGTCCAGTGCTTCCTAGTCTAGTACAGTACAGTACAGACCCGTCTCTCCCTCGTCTCGTGTGCGACGAACGCATTGCACTGCACTGCAATCGACGTGACCTACCTCCCTACCTGCCTGTTCCACTGAACGAGATGTGATGTGACGGATTCTGCCAGAACCAGCTCGTAGTTCGTACTCAGTGACCCGCACACGGTGAGGAACAGACTAGACTACGCGCGTAACGCACAATCGAGTGAGTTTGTGCTATCAGGAGGTAAGGTTGACAGTATTAAATATCCTTTCCAAACGCGAAGAACTAACTAAGGGGTATCTAGGGTAGTTGAAACGACAAAGGAAATAATAAACAATAGCTTCTCGCCGAGCGTGCGGGATACATGTTCGACTCGGTAAAAGCAGAGCAGACTGGACATCTCTTCTCTTGCCCCTGCGCTTGCTCAGTGAGACGATGAGTCACTCGCGCTGTATATATGGCCCTACCATCTTGCGTTCGCAGTCTCTGTATTATAGGGTCCCAAATGCGCATCGAGAAGCGAAACACGATCAGCCGTGTGCAAGCCGTGACGGATGCGTACATTGTGAATTTTGTGTTTCAGCACTGCGCTTGACCTCGCTCTTGCTTTGTGCGTTTCAGCTCTTTCCCCTGCCGATGAGGGGAACTTCAATGGTGGTACATATCTTTCTTGTTGGTCGTTATTTCGCACGTTCTACGCGCCGTTTGCGACGGGTTCGAGTTTTGGGACTGCGTAGCGTGTCAGTACCAACGAACTTTCAGAAGAGAACAAGCAACACTTACTGCACAGACCGTATCCCTGCGTTGCTCCATTATGGTCCGAGTTGTCGATTTCTACACGTATCGACACGTTGAGTCCACCCTTGAAAGTTCCCTGGTTGTTTACGCCATCTGCAGCCGGGTGCTTCGTACCTGCCTCGGCCTCGCCGCGGTGCAGCGCATTCTGGCCTTTACCTTTGCCCCCGCTTGGCCTCTTCTTCCCTTCGCGACCAGTATCATCAGCGGGGATTACTTCATTGCTATTCGCTCTTTGAACATCCGCGATACCGTTCGTGACACCATCCATCGTTTCCGACGCGGTATCCGGAATTTCTGTAATGCAAGCATAATTTCGCGAAGGCATGGTACACTTGTTGGCGTTGGAGCTCTTCATATTACCACCTGGCTGCTCGTTGAACATGTTCAGCATTGTCTCGTCGGTGTTCCCATCTCTTAGGTGATGGATCTTGTTCCTTCTGGCTAGCAGGTTCGCGACAGCCTTTGGAGGCGGCTTGTTCGTGATGGCGCTGGAGATGATGTTAGGCATGTATCTCGGGTCATTCTCAGCTGGCGTGTCATGTGCTCTGTTGGAATAGAATCTTCCAACGGCGGCCAAGTGGACATCGCCTGATACTATGGTCACGCGGATTGCATGCTGCTGGGCAAGCTTCTGTAAGCGCAGGATAAGTTCGCGGCGCTCATCCTTGTGCTGACGGGCTGTGTAATGGTCGTCCAAGTCATCGAGCATTTCAACACTTCCGTCAAACTGGTTGAAGAGGGTGCCTGCGATACCGAACCTCTTGTGCAGGAGACGCAGAGGCGCGATGAGTGGAGAAGAGAGGATATTCTCTAGCCATGCGAGTCTGGGGTAGGCGATGGGCACACCGAGCAGGATGATCAGGTGTGTGATGGCACCGTGGGCTGCAGTAAACTCGCGTTCGAGACGTTCGAATATGAGGTCGTATGTCTCTGGGTAGTTGACCTGGTGTCTTGTGCGCTCGGTCCGAGCGTCAAGGCCGCAGAAGGCGATGCGTTTTCCGAGGCGCATGTAGAGACTGCGGGAGCGCTCCTCGACATATGGACCGGGTGTCTTCCCAACAATCCAGCTCGGATCGTCTGCTGTTCGTTTGTAGACGTAGGTGTTCTCTGTTTGCCTTGGATCTGCGCTGGCTGTTCCCTTGTGATTGGCACTCATTGTCTCGGGCGCATCTGTAGTATAAGTGGAGACAGGAGGGGCGGTGTGATGCTGGAACAGACAGTAGTACTTGAAACTAACACCACCAATACCTCTGAAGACGGCGCACTTCATGAAACCGTCTGTGTAGGAGCCGAAGCCGTCAATGATATCGTGGTCATCCCAGATGTTGACCTGGGGAATTGCAGCGTTTGCGGTTGCAAAGGGCTCGGTGCTGTACCATCGTACGTAGTTGTCGTAGTAGTACTGATCACACTCGGCTCGCATCTTGTTATCGAAGGGGTAATGTCTCCGCTTGTGAGGGTTGCCGATGTTGACCCATGGTTTGAGAGGGCCATTGACCTTGACTCCGTCGTTATAGATCTGGTCTCCACCGCCTATCATGACGTGAAATGGTCGTTGTTCGTGGATGCGATTGACATCGTTCCACAGGGCGGGCCCTAATCATGTCAGTATATTGACCTAGGCAGTCTCTTATCTTCCCTACCTGACCAGTAGTCCTCGTCAGTGCCGAGGGAGAAGCCATTACAAGAGTGAAACATGATGCGCATGGACTCCTCAGCACCTGGCACCCAGAAGGACCTGCGCCCATGTTTTCCATGTACATCGGAGAGAAATCGAAGGTTGGGGATAGCGTAAGACCACTCGGCCTGGCCGTCTGTCAAGGGAACTTCGAGAGAGAAGCGCCAGAATGCCTTGTCAGGATCTTGGTACAGCTTCAGGCCCTCTGCAGTCATCGTCTCTCCTCTTGATGCAGCAGGACCGTATTCGAGTCGAGGATTCATCGGGGTAGGCTTGGTAACGATGAGCACGGTTCCGTTCCATATGGGTCTGGGTCGATCGCTCGGGTAGCCCATATGCTGGTAGTTGATCAGCGGACCACAGAGGACTTCGATCTCGCTATCGGCGGTCGTGGAGCTGGTGCCATTGACATTCTCCTGCGGGCCCTGGGGATGCCTTTGCTGTGCTGACGGCATTGCGCCATCGTATTGTTCGACTACGTAAGTATCAGCTGGGCACGCTCTGTGATATGCGCCTTGGAGGTACCTACTAGCCATGTTGCGCTGTTCGGGGTGTGATGAGTTCGGTAGAGGCGAGGTCAAGGAACTAAGTGTCACAAAGAGAATGGCAGCGCGACGGCGCGCTAGTGGAGGAATAGCACAGCACAGCACAGCACATCAACAGTGAGCGATGTGTCGAGTAGGAATCGAACGTGGATAACAATGCTATCTTGAGGTCAACACTCTGCAGTATTAGAATCGCTGACGTCTATGAAGGCATACCAACCAAGCGCAAGCAAGACTCGGAATACATGGTAAACAGTCCATACCAGTAGCCTGACTAGCACATGCGCCATGTGCCGCCACCACTGATGACAAGCAAGGAAGCAACGACATCACAAGGAGCATGAGCCAAGCTTCGCCAAGCTAGACGATGCGCAATCGTCAGATGGTTAGCCTGCCGATAGCCTGGGCAGCTGGGGACGGCGCCCTAAGTAATCTCCTTCCAGCTCTTGGCGAGGTGTGCGATCGCAATTCTATTCGTGTCCGGCACGCTTGGTCCACATCGCTCTGGGCTCTTGACCTTGACTCTTGCCGACTCTCCGAACAGCCCTGAAAGAAGGCTTCCCTTTATTCCATCATCAGGCAGCATTTATTGTTCTGGCCATGGCCTGAGGATATTCATACCTCATTCTATCTACACAAACATAATCATAGCTCAACCATCCTTTCGCGCTACAGTTAAATATCCCACAGTGAAGACCAGACCAACTCCACGCTGAAGCAAAGCAAAGCTGTCAAACATGCGTGTCGTAAAACCAGGGGACGATACCCGCGTCCTCCTCCTAGTCCTTCTCCATGTCTTTCGGCGCTGGATCGTCGATACCATGTTCTTGAATAGCGAACAGGGTATCTCCCTCAGGCAGACAAGGGCTGTCATATATCTTGCAGATCCTCGTCTCCCCTCGACCCTTCTTCAAACTCAGTCGGGTCGTGCTGGCGTGAGCGATAATATTTCCACCGATTGGCTTCTTTGGATCAGGATTGTACATGGCACTCGGGCCTCCGTCCACTTGTGCAACGACCTGGTTCGTAATGACGACTGCAATTCCAAACTCATCTGCTAGTCTCTGCAACGTCCGCAGAAATTTGGCCATGTGTGATTGACGAGATGAGAGCTCTCCTCTGCCGTTATAGTCTGTTCTGTATAGTGAGGTTGCTGAATCCACAATGAGCAGCGAGAACCTGGTCTCGGTCATCATCTGCGAAGCCATTGCAAGCAGCTGCAGCTGATGCTCCGAGTTGTAGGCCCTTGCGTATGCAACGTTGTCGAGCACTTCCTCGCCCTCCAGACCATACCGATTGGCCACAGAGAGTAATCGAACAGGCCGGAAGGTGCCCTCGGTGTCGATGTACAAGCATTTCCCTTCCCCGCCGCCCATATCGAATGGAAGCTGACATGTTACGGCGAGCGTATGGCATATCTGACTCTTTCCCGTTCGGAACTCGCCGAAAATCTCTGTAATCGAGCCTGTCTCAATGCCTCCACCAAGCAGGGTATCAAGTTGTTTTGAACCAGTCGTAATGGAAATGAGTTCGCTACGGCGTGCGTGCATTTCGGTGGCTGTTGTGAAGCCCATGGGGACAAGCCTCATTGCTGCGAGTCATTGCATGTTAGTGTCATGCATATGCAGTGCCAACAAACTAGTGGAGCTGCTCACCTTCATTCAACAACTTGCCTGCCTTTGCTTCGGAAATACCCTTGATCTGCTCAAGCATCCGTTTTGGCCTGTGGACATGGTCAGCAGCTAGCTCAGCGACGACAAGTGTGCCTGCATACGTGTAGGCAATTGACTCGACAGTGTGGAAGCCACCTTCTTGCACAAGCTTGATGTCCCTCTCCGTCAGTCCCGCGATACCCTGCGAAAGATCAGCATATGCCTTGCCTCCTGTAACGCATTGCAACGTACCACCAGCTGGCCAAGTGGAATGGGTGCACCTGGGCCCGCACCTTGGTCGTGTTCATCTTGCGGCACGTCTGATTGTGTCATGCTGAAACTGATCGATCGAACACTGAGACAGAGCAGGAATAGACAACAGGGAGCACAAGCAAAGTGCAGCGTATGACTGTTGGGTTGCTCGTGATTATGTACGTGGCGATTAGAGATTCAAAGAAGTCGTTCGCGGGGCGTTGACGCGCCTCGCAGGCAGGCGCGTCACGTAATCACGTGAACTGACCAACCGCCACCAACCTCAACTATCCTAAAAGGGTAACGTGGTATAACTGACCATACTATCTCAGGCCAACAGATGGCACTCTTTCCTAGAGCTCGCCTAATGCCCACCAACAATTTTCCATTTCCTCATAACGCCCGCTTGCACGTTCCGATTCATTAGAGCTCCCGAGAAAGCTGAAGCCCAGCATCATCATGCGCCCCCATAAAGTGTACTGCTATAGCACTTCAATCAATGACACGCTTAACGTAGCTCATGAACTCCTTGTCGTCTAGAAGCCGCCCCATATCGACTTCAGTCATCTGTACCACAACTTCATAATATTCTGGTTTAGTCGATTTTCGTGGCAAGATGATGCATGACCCAGGATCTCTACTCCATGGCTTCCGCACCCATTCAGGCCCTCCAAGTCCCATCCCCAGATGGTGCTGATAGCTTCGCAGCGTGAGCCAGCTCGTGATGTACATGTCTGCGCCGTTTGTTCTGTCCATATTGCTCGCCTGAATGTCGTGTACATCAGTTTCAGCATCCGCAGTGTTGGCGAATGCAATCATTTGTCTCACGTATGCGTCATCGACATCGACAACGGCTTGACGAATTACACTTGATATCTGCGCTAGGGGTGTCTCTCTCTGATTGGTGAGTGTATCGAGGTTGAGTTCAGCCTTTCCAAAGTCGACTGCGGCTCCAAAATAGCCTTCAGGTAACGACTCGTTCAGCCGGCTTCGGATGTTGACCGGTAGAAGCAGTTTCGACGTCTTCACGTCCGTGTTGTGTTGTACCGAAGGCCTTCGTGCACAAGTCATGTGTCTCCACAACAGTGCCATGAGAACACTATTTGTGGTGTGGCAGTGTGGTGACTGGATGGTCGGGTCGTTGTTCAGTCCATGCACAAGGGCAGAGATGTCAGAGCCAGAGACCATCAAAACGCACCCTCGACCGGGAGGATTGGTAGGCATTGCAGGTTGGTCAAGGCGTCTGGCTCTGATGGGACGAGTGTGATGTAAGACCGATGGTACACCAGAAAGTTTCTGTCGAATGTGTGTCTTTTGCTGCGCCCATTCCTCCAGCCTGTTGTTGAGAGCTGACATATCTATATCGCCAAATGCCGTCGGCGGCGAGAAGGCGTAGTCGTGGTTCAACAAGTCACCCGAGGTAAGGAGATCGAAGCCGGTGCCGTCGGAAACGCAGTGATGCAGGTAGAACGAGACAATCAGACCTCCTTTGACGAGATTGGCTCTAACGCGTAGGGCTGGTGAGCTCTTCTGTGGGTCGACGTTGGGGGGAAGCGCTGAGACATCTTCTGGACGAAGTCGGCTTGGGGGAAGTCCTGCTTTGTCAAGCTCCTCGTACTCTATTGCAGTGCCGTCACTGTTCAGCAGAGTCTGAACTTCAACACTGGGGTAATTAAGGTACCCGTTGGTGGTGAACCTGATTTCCGCTCGACCAGCCTGGCGATCTGGCGGTTTCACATCCATGATCTCGCCTGCGAGATAGGGCTTCGCATCAACAATCTTCTTGACAAACGTTCGTAGGCTTGCTATGGCCTCCTCCAGCTGGTGGTCGCTCGGTACACGATAAGCAAGACATATTCTTATATATGCCCTTGGCATACAGTGTTCAATGCTTGAGAGGTGAACAACATGTTCAGTCTGTGGTGCATCCACGGAGCTATGTGAAGAGGTCCGAGAAGTCTCAAGTACTGAGCTGACGGGAGTGGCGTCAACCTCTGACAATGATTCCTCAGAAACGGCATGGAGATCTAACGTCGACAACGTGGTCTCATCTGACTTGATTGGCTTCATGTTGCCTGCCTCTGGTGTGGCCGGCTCAGACATCTTCAATCTGGCGTGAGAGAAGTCTGCCTTTGTCAGCAATGATGGAAGACGGAGACCAACTGCGTACAGCAACAGGTATATTTTTCGGGCAATAGTAAGGCGGAGTCCAACCGGCTGAGTGGTCTTTGCAGTTGAGAGAGTAGCTGCACCGACTTATATTGAGTCACGGTCATGTTGACAAACGCGGCGCTTGTTGGTCACAAGTGATCTTTGCGTGCTCAAGAATCGTGATCGTGCCGCAACGTGGTCGATGTACGTGCTTGTAGCTCAAGTCATACGTGACATCGCCAGCGCAAGGACAACAAAGATTTCATCGGCATCAAGTAGGTGACAAGTGCGAGTATGCCGCAAGCTGAGCACTCCAGTTCTTGTTTGCTTAGCGTTTTCTTCAGTAAACGCTGCGTCTTTTGTTTGGATGTATGGAGCGATGGCACGGGCAAGGACGTCTGGCGCTGCAGGAATTGATGACTATGTCTCATCGCCCTGATGCAGGATTGTATGCTGACGTTTCGCCAGACCTGGCGACATCTTGTAGTGACGATCTTGAAAGCGAGGCCATCGCGTCTCCGCCAGCCGGTGGGTCAGCAACTCTTGCACGGTCCTGGGGCAGGTACCCCTTGTATAGCGCTTCGGAGACCTCCAATTTGACTTAGCTGCATGCGCGGAACATCGAATGTTTCTATTAGCGCATGTTAGCGTGAAATAACAAGCGAGATGGAGGGTTGCAAAGACCCTTGTATCTCCCACGGCCTGCCGCGAGGATCATGTCGCTTGCATTCTGTACAGTAATGCATGAGTATAAGCCCTGCACACGCTTGATGACGAGCATTAGACCGCCTTGGGTAACACATGAATGCTGCTGAAGAGCACGACTTATCTGGATGCTGCACGTGGACTTTTGCTGCGAGTGCAGCTACAAAGCTTGGCGGTGTTACTGGCTTACCCCAATTATGCTTGCCGTGTGGTGATCTTTGGGCACCCATTCAGCATTAACGATGCCCTATATCTAGCTGATGTTTGTAGTACGTCCACTAGATTATTAGTACATCTCAAGATCATCCCACGACTGACGCAAATTGTAATAAGGTACCCAGGATTGTAGAAACATACAATTCCGAGTCGTGACGCGAAACGAGGTTGCCTAAGTGACTCGATGTGGTCAAGCAGCGGTGAGCTCTTTGCACCTACAAACCCTGCAAGGCGCACCCTCAGTGAGGCAACTAGCTCGCACAGGCCCGATACTTCTGATCCTCTACCACACAGTTGAGGAGGGCTTATGTACAGGTTTCATGACCAGCTACCTGGGCAGCTTTTTGCTGCAGTCCCTCTGTCTATCAGGCAGCACGTCATGCTCCTTGTACTTTGATAGACGATCTTTGACCAGCGGCGTAGCGGGCAGTTCCGATGAACCAGATGGAAGTGGCACACGGAAGGCGTGATCTGGAACGCGCCATAGCGACTATTGTGTCGCCTCAGAACGTGCCTATCGCGCGGATGAGGGTTTTGACTTCCGCCCGAGGTTCGAATGCAGAATTTCTCCACCTTGTGATTGCTTTTTTCTTGCCTTCCTTATTGCGTGCAGCGTCGCATGGCCTTGGGTCCCGGGATACTCCATTTGTACCTGTTCCGGGGGCTATGGCGAGCGGGTTGAACGATCGCAGTGACCAATGCTTGTAAGGACCTTCCCGAACTGCTCGGAACTTTTCCAACGGACTTTGCGACGGCGAAACTGGGCTTCTTTTAGTTGACCGCCGGGCATCCTGGTTTCGCAGCCTTAGGCTTAACGTCATGATAAATGGTACACTTTAGAACACCACCAGCTTTTAGGTCGTCGCGCACGATATTTTGGGGGGCCAAACTATCTCAAGCTTGATACACTTATAGTGATTCACTATTAGAGTGTATATACGAAGTTTTAGATATATAAGCCGTGTGTATACTATAATATCGCGATTTAAAGTCTAGTAGTATCCTGAGGTGTACCAAGTATCATGACTTCAAGCCTAAGCCCAATCGCCCAGCCCTGGGGCGCTATTTGGAACTATTGTCCACATCATGGTGGACCTTCCTTGGAAACAGCTCATTGTCCTGCGTTCATGCACAACATCTTTCCTACCTTCGATGGAGGCACTGCGTGGATGTATTTTGGTACATGCAGAAACGTTTTACTCATTCAACGTAAACGTCAAGCTAGCTTCTTGCCCTCATAGAAGTATATAATGTTGCATTGCTTGCTTCAACCGTTACGTCTGCCTTCACTACATGACAGACAACAATGATAGAGCATGGTCTGAAGAGCCCGAGGAGGCATCATCGGGTGTAGATATCCTTGCCCATGGAAGAGACTCCACCGCTGGTCTGCCAAAGAAAACTGCTTACGGTGGGAAGACCCGCTACGTAACAACACATCGACCACACCTCCGCATCAGGGGGACGCCGCGGCCCGTGCAGCCCGTTCACCGCTGATGCACTGTCTTTGGCTGGAAACTCAAGGTGGCCGGCTGCTTCACCTGCTCAGTCTATACTTACAGCGGGTCACGTTGAGTGTCCGAGCCGAAGTTGTGCAGACAGTCAAAGAACGAGTGACGTCTCAGTAGAAGCCTTCAATCGCCAAACAAGCCAGATGAGAGCACTCACGGCAGTTGTTCCACCAATGAGCAAGCAAATCTGGTGGCGTGCAGTTGCTTGGGCCTTCGATCCTGCCTGAATGCCACTAAGCTGGTTTGTCGCGAGAAGGGTACGGGGGCATGACCTTTAGATCTGCAAGTGCTCCCCGCTGCGAAAGGAGACATAGCCATGCCGGTGTTGAATGCTTTCGACCACGCATCCTGTTTGCCAAGCATATCGCCCCGACAGTTTCACTGTCATCGTACTATTGAGGTGGAAGGAAGTCTGGTATTTCTCTAAACTTGTGTCTTGGCATTGCATTGGGCGAGAAACGGGGGATAATGTATCACTTTTCCACTAATAAAGAAAGCATGAGGCAGAAAGTTGTTCTGGTGTTGTATTGGCATGCAAATCAGGACAAGAAAGGCCACTTCCTTGTAATGCGCTAGGTCGATTCGAGCATCTATCCAGACATGGTGCTCTTCAGAGGCCAAGAGTTTCGTAGAATTGCGATCGAACGGATCTCTGCCAAGGGCTTTAGCCTTAGCATCCAGCAACAGTACCTCGAACTGGTGCAACGCCAGTCTTGCTTTGATGACCATTGAAGCCGCTTCTGACGCGGTTATACAGTTTGGAAGGGCGTGAGAGCGCTGACGGCCTCGCTTACAAGGACGACGATGTTTTCCAAGCACGGTAGTAGCAGAAATTCTGTGGCGCGATCCGCGCTGACCTAGAATGTCAGCGCGGGAGAGGGAGAGTCGCGCCAGCGCAATAGTCGAACATAGCTCATTACAGGCAGTCAAAGTAGTGATACCGATTGACAGTGAATGTCGACATGCTGCTCGCCTAGCGATTGCTTACTATTGACATTGTCGATGGCAGGGATGAGCGTACCGAGATGCGTCCTTACGCAGCACGCACCTTCCTAGTGAGGCTCAACTTGACGATCGGTGTGACTCAGCCGAAACAGGCCGGATCGCGCCAGGCTACAAGGCATCAGGTCACAGGGATCCAGATGCAGAGCAATGACGATCTGTCCCACGGCCACGCTTTGTTTGGGGACATATCAAGCATTCGGGTATGCTCGAGCCTGTCCAACGTGGTCGCAATTCACGCTTCAATGTGGTGATAGGTCACCATGATTGGCGCTGTCAAGATGAACTGATGGCGCGCTCACACTATCGTCATGACCGCCGACGATGACCCTCGACCGAGCGCATGTCCTCCTCTCTAGCTTCGTTGCTCTTGTAGCATGGGGGATTGCTGTACGTCTGGCACCGTTTCTATGGCACCTTGTAAATGCCTTCTTTATCGGATGCCTCGCAGCCACTTTTCTCCTGCTCGCGCTTGCTTTGACGACGACGAGGAGTATTCAAACTATTCCGAAACCCTTGCGCAGGCCCATTCCTGCCTTCACTCTACCGTCGATATGGCCAGCTGAGCAAGCGCGTTACCAAGCTAGCCTCCTCCACGACTCTCTTCAACTCCATCCTACTTCTCCAGCTGTCACCGAGGCTATTGGAGAATTGGTTCATCTTGCACTTCGAGACTTCATCTCGTCCTGGTACAAAGCCATCTCGCCCAGTCCTACATTCGTGGACGAGGTGGACAAGAACATACGCGCGGCATTGGTAGAGCTCCGAGACAGAATACTACAGGAAGATGTGACAAACCTGGTGGTCGCGCGGATAGTTCCTGTCATCACGAACCATTTGCGGGAATTTGACAGCGCGGAGCGAGCGGTACGGGGACGTGCTCTGAACCGCAACCTGCCAGAGTCAGAAGAGCTGGACCTAGCCATCGCTGCAAAGTACAGCGACGGTAATCTTCACCCAGCCGCCTCACTCGCCTATTCGGATACCAAGCCCTTAGAACAAGAGCACCTACGAAAAGTGCTGGTCCGCGTATTACCAATGTTGCTTGACGCAAGCATGCTCAACAGTCGCGTCGTTGCTGTCTTGTTGAAGGAGATTGTTGCCTGCGCCGTCCTCTTCCCCATCTTCCAGCTGCTCTCCGACCCTGATACCTGGAATCAGCTCGTGGAAGCATATGGTAAAACAACACTGCAAGACCGCAAAACTGTCAAGAGAATGCGTGCCGCACTCGATGAACACACAGCCCCTGCTGGAAGGAAGCAGTTACCAGCTGAAATACCACGTCTCCACGCCCACGATACCGAAAGAGCTTTCGAGAAGTTCGTTCGAGTCATCCGCAAGACCAAAACTCTCGCAGACGCCCGCCGTTTTAGAAGCCAGATCACCGGTCAGCTTGCACGTGAACGCGAGGTAGAAGGGCAGGACCCAATCTTTCTTCGCCGGCTGGAGATGGGCAAGAGAGTCCTCGACCAAAAGATCGCAAAAATGACAAACTCCGAGTATGACATGGGTGCTGGCCCAACTCTCGAGCCACAACCAGATGCTTCAGCGAAGGTGATTGATTGGAAACTAGTGGACATCCTGCGTACGTCTTCTGGTCTGTCCTACTTCATGGAGTTCATGGACAGGCAGAACAAGATGACACTTGTGCAGTTCTGGGTCGTCGTTGACGGCTTCCGTAATCCTCTCGAGGACGACTTCGGTGACGAGCGATCAGCAGCAACCATGACATGGACTGACACCGATCGACTTGATATCGCGCAAATCGCTGAAACGTATGTGATGAAGGACGAATTAAATGTTCCCAAGGAATTTCAGGATGCAGTTCAGGACTTCCTGCAAGCTGGGCGTAAAGCCACACCGGAGCAGTATCGAGGAGCAAGAGTTGCCATTCTAGCCTCCCAATCTGCCGCCCTCGAAGACCTCGAACAGAAATACCTGCCAAAGTTTCGTGAGTCAGATCTCTGTTACAAGTTCCTTGCCTCGGACGAAGGACAGGCCGCGCAGCGTCAGCGACAAAAAGGCATGTTTGCCGATGGCAACGTTAGTGTGAGGCCGGCGCCAATGCGACCAAAAGTAAGCACACTCACGATCAGCAGAACAAGCTCGCAAGCACCTCCAAGCAGAGCCAAGGACCTCCGAAGGGCGGCTCTCTCATCATCAGACATTAAGAGTCTATCTTCCACAAAAATGACTGAGAGCCCAGTTCCAGTGCGCAGATCACTGGACGTGGATCGGCCCCTGTTTGACGATGACGACTACCATGATTCGCTCACTCTGTCTGTACAGAGCCTGGGCAATGAGTCCATGAACGGCGACGTGCAAGAGCCAGAGGTGATCGAAAACATGGAAGTGGCTCTAACTGACATCATGGCGCAGAGTCCGAACATGGGCATGTCTGATATCGAGTCAGACGCGCTTTTCCGCTCACCAGCATCTGAGCAGCACTCGCCGCGTCCGGCGCTTGAGACCACACGTACTGACAGCTCTACCGGCGAGAAGGCCAGACCAAGCTTGGCAAATTTAGGACTGGTCAGCAGCGCTAGCCGAATCGGAGTGTTTCAAGACAACGACCTCTTCGGAGATGAGGATAAGTTTGTCGAAGACGAATATGTTGACCACGAGGACGATGGGAAGGATGACAAGGAGGAAGAAATCCATCAAGCTGCTCCGGGCGACCTAGGACTGGCAGAAGCGATCACAGCTCTTTCAGATGACATTGAGCGTCTGGTTTCACAAGAGGCTGTCGTTGACACCTTGACCAGAAAAGCCGATCTAACGAACAATGTGGCAGAACTACGCATCCTTAGCAAATCAAAAGCTAGCTTGCAACGTGAGATACGCCGCAAAGAGCTTCAACGGCAGCAATACATCGTTCAAGAAAGTGATAATAGCTTGTACGGCCGTGCGTCCATTTCGATCGACTCGGTTATGGTGGGCCGCGAAGATGATGGTCAGGAATATGCAGTCTACGTAATCAAAGTACAACGTCGTGCAGGCGACCAAATAGTAGCGGCCTCATGGGCAATAGCTCACCGCTACAGCGAGTTTCATGAACTCCATACGAAACTTCGTCGACGCTACCCATCGACACGGAACCTCGAATTCCCACGAAGGAGAATGGTGCTGAAGCTCCAAAAGCAATTCTTGCACAACCGCCGTGTGGCCCTCGAAGCTTACCTCCAGCAACTCCTTCGCATGCCCGACGTCTGCCGAAGCCGCGAGCTTCGCTCATTCTTGTCGCAGCAAGCCATTACACGACCAAGCAAGGCGGGCAACAACACGGCTAACGCCCAAGACATGGTGACGCGAATATACAACTCCGTCACAGACGGTATGGACGAGTTCATTGGCAATGTGGCGGTCATCGACCAACTCTCTACCGCAGGTCAAAACCTGATCTCTGCAGCCACAAACCAAATCAACACTGGTGGTACGACGACTCCAGCAGGCAAAACATCACAAGCGACAAACGATGTGATCATCGAGCCGGGCTCTATAGCTGAAGCAGAAGCCGAACTCCGCGCATTCGAGGACAAGGAGCTAACACCCTTCGTCAAGCCTATATGCGACATCTTCCTTGAAACCTTCGAGCTCAACCGTGGCAACAACTGGCTTCGAGGCCGCGCGGTCGTGGTTGTCATACACCAACTACTTGGTGGCACTGTTGAGCGGAAAGTGCGTGACAGTTTCTCCTCCTTTTTCTCGGAAGAAAACCTGCTCAAGTACATCGAGACGGCGAAAAACACGATGTGGCCACTTACCACCACTACCGATCCTGAGGTCGGTCCCGAAAAGGAGACGGAAAAAAGGAAGATGAGAGAGCCCGGCCCGCCAAGGACAAAGGTACAGAAGGAGGCAAGCCGTCGAGAGGCAGCCGCTGTACTGGGGACACTCGTCCCTGAGCTAGCGGGAAGCGTAGTAGGAAGAGCAAATGCGCAGGCAGCTGCTCGGCGTGTTAGCGCTGTTATGAACAACAAGCGGTTGAATGAGCACTTGATATACACAATCCTGGACGAAGTTGTTTCGTTCTTGTTTGACAGAGCTGGGACGGAATCTGGCACAGTGAATGGGAGAGGCAGGCCTGGCAGGACCTGAGGCGTCCAGCTCAAGGCCTCAATGGGACGGTCCACTTTTTCAGATTGACGGTGGAGGTAGACCTTGATCATAATCTAACAGTGACTTGATTGGTGTACTTAGTCTCGATGCACCTGGCAACCCCCGTAGATACGTCCCCGAAGGACGGTGCAAGACACCGCGAAAAGCTAGTAAGCGAAGTTTGCAAAGTCACACCACTAGGTATGACCGTGAGCACCATGATGGAGACCAATGCAGTCGGTTACCGTAGGTGCAAACTGTCGCGTCGAAACCGTGCGTTTGTGATCTCCGCTCCGCTTACTGTAGGGCACGAGGCGCAGCCGGAAGATAGAATAGACCTCTAGCTCCTTCCATCGACGATGAAGTCTGTTTAGGCTCGTGGAGCATCCAGCTTGTCGAGAAATAGGATCTGCCGTGTACAAGTAGCACGAGACTAGTCAGACCACCGCAGGGCGGGACGAGGCCCGTAACGGATTGGGCAGCATGCTAAGGTAGACTGTGGCGAGTCATGAATATGCACGACCGTTGGGCCACTAGTTTGATGCACGATGAGTTCGGCTGATCGACCGATTGAAATGGAGCGGTGAGGCTCAATGCTGATCACGGTGGATCTGTCTAGATGTGGTTAGTCTGATGACCTATCATTTTACGCGAAGGGTACGGTACTAGGATGGACGGACCCCGGTGGCCGGACGAGATGTTCCGCGCGCCTGTAGCATCGGGGAATGTGGTGGGATCGCCGGCTGTTTGTTACCTCGTGTTTCACATGAAGGAGTAGATTGCACCGAAGCGAACTGCGAAATGTGGCGTGATGAATGACCTGTCATGTTGCTCGTGCTTGGAGGAACCACGCCGTCCTATCAGGCAGACGTCCACAATATAGACCGCGCGGATTGCCCTGCGGGAAGAGTGCCGTCATAGCCAGGGTCCACCGGCATATGCATGGTTGGCAGATCGCTGTGAAGCAAAGCGCCGGATGGGGCAGGACGTGGGTCTGCGGGAAGGATTTGGTAGGAGTGGACGTGGGTTCCACAGGGAAGCAAGAGATCCGACAGCCTGGTTATGCTTGACACTGGCCCTCGGAGAGACTATTGTTGGAAACCGCCGATAGGGCACTACGAGGTTGAACATGCATGAGTAGCGCACCGTCTGATTCGTCCCTCCCCAGAAGGACGCTGTTCCCCGTAACGGTTGCGAGCGTCATCTGCGCGTGGGTGCTATGATACGCTGTGACTGTGACTGTTACACCCACTGACAGTACCACTAGTATGCGACACCTGGTTTGCTGCTTGCTAGTTGGCGTCTCGTGGGTCCGGTGTAGATCACGCTACCAAATCTAAGAGGCCAACTGAGAGGCTGTAGGACCATGGATACCAAACCTGCAAATGCTTCTTTAGCACAATTTTAATGTGGAGAGCAAGGGATGAAGATTCTCCACGCTCTTGGAATATCTCTTCTTGTGATGATTGGCCAACCGATGAGTTGGCGATGCGTAGCAAGCGGACAAACTATCGCTGCAATGAGACTTTAAGACGACGGGGAGCCTCCCGAAATGAGCAGGGTTTTGCCCGTGCATCTTTGACGTTGGACAGGTCCGGACAGCGACTCCAAGACCGCCTTTTTAGGGCACGTGTCCGCAACTTGACGAGTACTTGTTGTGATGGAGGCTCCATGCATTGCATGTGCATGCAGCACATGCCACGAACAGTTTTGGGAAGGGGGGAGTCTGCAACTGAACAAGTTGGGGCTTCCGTACAGGGGATCGCACCAACCTTTGACCATTACGAGCATGAGAGATTCCCATCGTAGGCAGGAGCTCAAGCAGCTGCTCAACGGAACCACCAATTTGCGCTAGCAGTTACGCCGTCTCCAACGCCCTTGACACTATGCCACCAACCCTTGGGAATGAACAAAGCGTGGCCATGTTCGACCATAGCCTCTTGCGCATGCTGGAGGACAGCGCTATTGTTGTTCTTGTCTGACGGCTGTCCCCAGACCAGATCGTGCAACATCGAGCGCTCACGACCTGTCATCATTTCCTCTCCTCGGAAAGTAGCGGATCTGGGATGATGATCAGACAGTATATGACGCCCAACACCCGCCTGGTTGAGCACATTCGCGGTATGGTCGAAGATAGCATCGCCGATTTCTGGACGGAACAAGCGAATAACCTTGGTGCCTGCCAGCTGCATGAAGAGGTTTGGGTTGGGATCACGATGAAGCGGAGTGTATGTTGGTGGTCTGCCGAGCCACAATGACGAGCTGTATAGATCACCGTTTCCTGCGTGCTTTACCAGGCATGGTGTTGGAAGATCGTCTTGTAACGGTTGCGGTAGGTCTCGAAGGTCGTGCTGAGCGAGATAGACTGACTGAGCAAGCTGCTTTCCGCCAGACGTTCTTTCTATGTGAGCTAGTAAGAGGTTGAGAGGTGCATTTATACGCTCGAATGTGGTTGGTGATTCATCGCCCGAAGCCGATTCCGTGATCTCTAGGGGCACAATACTGTTTCCATGAACTTCCCAGAAAGAGGAATTGAGCTCCGAGTGTCTGAAGGATTGGGTACATGAACTAGAGTTCTCTGTTCCTTCGTGGACGAACCATTTGGTGAGCGCTCGAGGCAAGCTTTGGTCTGGCATTGCGAGTGCGACTGGCGTCTGCGGCACGAATGACTCCTTGCGGAAGGTGTCTATTGTCCAAGAGCTCAGCATTGGAACGGTCGCCACCGATCTAGCCTGGAGAATAGTATAGGGAGCATAGGGAGCTCTCCATGTGGAACATAGACGAGAGTAACATGAATGACGGCATGACCAAAGTGGGATTCGGGTCATCCGGATGACTTGCTCGCGAAAGGCTATATAGCTGATGCAGAGATGATAATAGCTTGAAGAGTCCCTCTTTCGACGAGCAGTGCCTGGTTTGCCCATCTGCGGCTTTGGCATTAAACCCTTGCCGTAACAACTATACTGCTCAGCAAAACAAACATCGCAAAAGGCATCGCCTTCGTCTCAGTCATGTCTGGTCCCACCAATCTCTTGACTTCACACATCGCGTATCTCTCGTTGCTGGTAGCCTCGAACGCTATAGGTATCTGACCATGCATCAATCAACGTTGATCACAGCATGCACAGCGATTTCCAAACAATTCTTTGGAGGCAGACGCGACAAGCTCCCCATTATGTGTTGCCATCGTCCTTGACCCCTGACTGCTCTTCACAATTTTGCGCCCTCTTCGTACTCACCGACCAGCCACCTCAAAGTACACGTCCTGGACAGCGGCAAGCACTATGGCGCGTTTCATCGAGCCAGACAGCTTTTCACGCCATCTCTACAAGGTTGCCCCTTTTCTTTTCAGCAACAAGAAGCAACCGTTCAAGGCTCGGAAAATAGGCTTATTTGTTAGCGGTGGAGCAGACTCAATGGCATTGGCATATCTGTTGAACGAGGTCAAACATCCACAGCTGCCAGATCTCCGCCTGTTCGCAGCAAAAGCCTTCACTGTAGACCATGGTGCCCGTGCCGAAAGCGGTGCCGAGGCCATTCAAGTACAAAAGAATCTTCAGAGCCTAGGTATAGATTCTGAACTTCTCAAACTCACGTGGGCTCCGGGTGAGCTCGAATCACTGCTTAAAGGTGGATTTGAGGAGGCCGCCCGAAGGCGCCGATACCAAGCGGTCGCACGAGCTGCAAAGACACAACAAATCCACGAGCTCTTTGCGGGACATCATCTGGATGATCAGATGGAGACACTGTTATTACGGCTAGTCAGAAACCATAATCCAAATCTGTTGGGCTTTCAAGGCATGGCCTCGATATCCGCTATGCCTTGTACTGAGACCACTTTTGGTGTCCGAAATCGGTCCGTACCCGAATCAAGTATGCTACGAAACCCGGAATGTGGTGATGCTGGACTGTCGAGAGACATTCTCATTGGAGAGAAGCAGCCGAACGAAGGTCAGCACTTGATACGCCCACTGCTTCCATTTCCTAAGCATACCATCTTGCGCACTTGCAGCAGGTTTTCAATCCCTTATGTTGATGATAGAACCAACATTGACCCAACGTTCACCACCCGCAATGCAGTCCGCTACCTCAGGACGAACCATTCTTTACCCAGAGCTTTGACAGCAGAGGGCCTTGCGGTCTTACAACGGAATGCTAACACCAAAGTGAAGGACTCCAAAGATCGTTCTCAACATGTCTTGAATCAGGTTGTGAAATTGCGGCTGCATAGTCATACGGGAATGATCAAAATCACACTCAAGCAGTTCCATCATCTGCGCACTCCTGGTGAACTTCGTGGTTTCTCCTATGCAATGGCTAGGTTGCTTGAGCTCGCAAGTCCCGCCCCTTCGGACACTTGGCCCATTTTGCTCGACAAAGACCACACGATGGAGCTCACGCAATACCTATTCCAGGCTCCAGGGTCCTTCTCAGGAAGGCAGATGCGTACCGCGATCACAGTGAAGGGAGCTATACTTAGGCTTATTGATGACGATGCTACTAACGAAACGGTAACATTCATGATTCGTCGGGAACCTTTCAGAAGGTCAGAAATGGCCGCAAACACTCGCATATTTCAGTTGAAGCCTAAGTCTAAAGACGCAGGCGGAGATCACTACTGGTTCCTTTGGGATCACCGCTTTTGGATTGGTGTCCGGTCAATGCAACAAAACTTCGTCGAAAACTTCGTCGTGAGACCATATCAACCCGAAGATGTACCTAACGTGAAGGATAGATTGGGAACGTCCCCAAACGCAGACAAGTTCAAACAACAAATGGATTACAGCGCACCTGGTGATATCAGGTTTACAATGCCTGTCTTGACCTACTGTGGCAAAGTTGTGGCATTTCCAACTATGGCGTACCAGTTCGTGCCAACCTCGATGCTGTCAATTCGTTGCAGGTTTGCACGCAGTCGGCGAACAGCAACCTTCCTGAATGAGAACATTTTTAAGTCCACAAGTGTATGATTCTGGGGCGGCACAGGGTCTACCATAGCACGGGTCAATGACATCAACTTTTGTGAGGTCACATAGGAGCTGACGACCACGAGAGACCTGTATCTACCATAGACGCTAGTCGCTTGGTATAGACTAATGTTAACTCATGCACCCATACTTCCTCGGGATTGACATGATCGGAGGCTGTGGGCTTCCGGGTTATTGTGTATCTGGTCGACTGTTTTTCGGACATACTGGGTTGCGCTCGATATCACAAACTAGACAGCAAGCCTGATATAGCGCGCCACGGTGGAGAGGGACTGAGAGGAAGGACACTGACGTTCATCAACTGGTCATCTGAGCTGCGGAAAGCCTGTGCTTTTTTGATGATTCAAAACATCCCCGCCTACGGGATCGCCGGCAAGATGAACGGCGCGGCCAAAAGCCAGCTCATGGACAAGTCCAACAACCCCGACGATGCAACCGAAGTCATGGTGGCCTCATCTCCCACATCTGCGCTATGGCTCAACCCACAGGACGCAGGTCTTCGTTTGGTGCCGTGGGGCCTGCCAGAGAACATCAATGCCGCCACCCAATTCTTCAGACAGATCCACCGCATGGGACAACGACACCAGCAGTGAAACAAAGTTACTCACTGTCGCAGAGCAAAGCATTGAGAACGAAGAGCTCCTACAAGAAATCGGCGATAACCATGAAGAAGCAAAAAGACACAACCGCGACATTACGAAACGAAAACCGATAGGCTTCGGCATTCCATTACTTACCCTACTATACTGCATAGGTTGGCATTTCGTACTTGCAGCGACTATGGGGCAAGATTTTGACACGTAGAGATATCCTGTTCAGATGTGAGTATGCCCCAAAGCTCAAGGAGGAATACAAGCTGGGTAAACGGCTAGTGGCACAGCACGATCTAAGGCACCAGAATGAGTTCAATGGCTCGATTCCTCTACGACAGATGGACAAAACTGTGGTGGCACTCGACCGAGAGGGAGGGATTCCCACCTTTTCCCACTTTCTACCAGACACCACAGATCTAGATACAGTGGCAATGCTCAGCGACGCTACAGTTCGTAGCCTCCAGAACATACCACTGAAATGGGTCTTCGGCATCACTGGCACAGGCCGATTAGTGAGCCAAAAACTGTTACCCTACGATCCAGCCATACTGGCTAGCCACGACTAGGACTCTGCACCGCAGCCAAACCGCGCTACCGTGGAGGAGTTGATGAAATATGCTCCGGATGACCGAAGAGCCATGGTCACTCTCAGCACCGTCGAGCTCAAGGAGATGACGACCATCCAGTACGTCAACGACATTGAGCTCAAGCTCGATGATCGTGTCAACTTCGCATAGATAAGGGTGAGCAGGCAAGACCTATTCGCAGTGAAGCGCTAGGTGAAGAGACAAGCAGGATAGCAGATGCGCTGGATAGATCGGTGGCTGTGGCCGCAGCGAGCGCAAACAAGGCTTTCTGGTCGACGGTGGCGGCGTAGGTGACCGTTATCGGCGTCTGTGTGGTTTCTGCCTGGAACGTATGGGTCTATTACCACCCAGCAAGGCCTAGAGTCGAGCCGCTGGCACCAGCCACGGTAGTCCCTCATCGTATCCCCGCCGAACGACATTACCACGACTACGTCTAGTTCGACGGCTGGCCCCTTTTGAGAATGTTTTTGAGAGGACCAGAGCCAAGGCCCGCGGCGGTGAGCGCTGTGTCATGGTCGCGCAACGAGTCTCCTTTAGCAAAGACTGGCACTGAAGACTCTTCTATTGCTGCAGAATGGGTCGTAGGAGACCGGGTGGCAGAGGAACTGGGGGTGTACTCGCATATGATGCGTTTCGCCCGTCAGTGGCGGGCAAGCCGTACAGTCCCTGTGAATAGCACACGAATACGATCAACGGGTGATGCTCACCACTCACACAACCGCGGCGTATAGAAACGCTTTACCTGCAATATCACTGGCGATTGCGCACGACGTCTGACCTTTGCGCTTCTATTCTAGCATCATGAAGTTCAGGTTGTCAGTAACCATTATCGCTCTCAGCCTAGCGGCCGGCCTCACAATGCCTACGTCAGTGGTGTCGAGCATTGACCAGTAAGCTGATGCCCTATCTAGGCTGTTCTACAGCTAATGACCTATATAAGCCTGCAATTAAAGCTACCGATCCCGAGCCAACGAACCCATTAGATGAGATTGTCGATGCTCGCGCTCAAAATCAGATGCGGAGAATCGAATCGCAGATGCTTTACATGAAGCTCTACATAAAATTGCCGAGTCAGAGCTATGTCTTTACCAAAATCTAGTCAAAAACTGAACAGCAGCTCACCCGAGTTATGATTACGACCACGAGTATCATTCAGACATACCTCGAACTGGTAGCGCATACAAGCAATAACAACAGCACCTCGTTCCTTCTACAGACGACATCCTACCTAAAACTTACGATCTCGCCCAAATGCCCTCTCTCGCATATCATATACCGTTTGGTCCCCTTTGTTCTTCTCGACAATCGTTCATGGCCTAGCTTAGCCAGTTCTCTCATCGTAGAATCCAAACAGCTCTTGTCTTCACCGATCGGTGTCAACTTCAAGAAGGTACACTAAGCGCCACTGTTGCGTGCTGGCTTACTATCCATCACATCGCGTGGCAGTTCATTTATGACGAGCTCCCTCGAGAAGGCTGATCGACCTATGCTGTTGAGCAAGTTGCCGCTGATCCTGTCTTGGTTTTCTGGAGGAAGCTGAGATCTTTGGTACAGTACTTCGCGGGCTTAGGAGGTGCAGCACACGGCCAAGTTACCCCTGTGCTTGCATTGCGCCTAAGGGTGCCATGACTACAGTACGCTTCTTAGGTAGGTAGTTATGAGCGTGGGGAACTTGATTAATTACGAGCATCTTCTGTACACACAATGACCCGTTAGTGTCAATGACAGCAGTCCACAGTGTCAAGATAGCGAGAACAAAGAAACCACGAACACAATGGTCCGAAGATCATGGAGATCTAATCTAATGATTCTCGCTAGGACAATGTGTCAACGTTACTATCCTGGTCTGTGAACAAAGAAGCAAATTTAAAATCCAGATGCTATTCCGAGACTGATCATTGTTTATGTGAAAGTCTACGCTGACCATGTCTCAGCACATATAGCAGGCACCAGCTCGCCAGGGCAAGGCAAGTCCGGAGATGCAACAAACTTACAGTACGGTAAGAGTCCATTCCATTGAGAACTGCTGATACCATACCATACCCATTGCATCGCATCGCATCCCATCACCGCACGCACTGCACCCTCTCACCTCCCCCCCGTGCTAAAACATGTGCTGGACAATCCACTACCGCGCGCGCTGCGGCCACCTCACGACCCTAGCGCGCGACCGCACCGGCGCATATAAAGGCAGCAAGCTCGTGGCCTGCATCGTCGGGCAGCATAACCCGTTGCGCTGCGGGCAGATGAAAGGAGATCAACAAGAAGAACGGGTACTGGTTGGCGCGTGACTGTGTGGATTGTGTGGAGAGGTATGAGGAGAAGATGCGGAGGATGAGGGGGGCGGTAAGGGAGAATGCGAGGAGGTTGAGGGAGGAGTATGGGATGCCTATGGTTAGTCCAAGCCGCGATGGCGAGGAGCGGGAGCGGGAGCGGAGGAATAGGTGTGCGCATATGGATGTGGATGTGAGGAGGTGAATGAATGTTGAGGGGGGGATGGTAGGTGAGTGAGTGAGTCATTGCTTGTAGTAGAGACGTGCTTCTACGTAGGTTTTTCTCATCAAGAGGCCAGTTGTTCAACACCAGGCAGTGCCACCTAACCGCTCTGTAACGCCGTGAACACCGGGTATCGTGTCGCATCAGTAGGATCGTCGTAATGGGATGGATGAGAACATTTAGTCGACGTCCATCTCCTCCTCGGCACCACCATTGACCAACATCCTCCTCTTCGACTTCTGCCGTAGCCTCTCCTCACCCAACACCTGACTCTGGTTCACAACTTGCACATCCTCCGCCGCTTCTCCCGACTTGACCCTCTCCCTATCGGCCAACTCCTTCGCAATAAGATGCTCCCCACTCGCCACAACCCTTGCATCCTCCATCCTCTTCTTGTCCCTAACGGCCTTCCCACTAAGTCTCCGCCTCGTAAACACCCGTTCCCTCCTCGCCCTAATCTCCTCAATCCGCTCCATAGCCTTCATCGTCCGCTCAACCAAGCCCCGATCGTACTTCACCGGCACATTCCTCTTCTTCGCAAACTGGCCCAACAACAGATTCTGATCCACGATCATTTCCTTCCCACGCAATGCGCGATGGGTCTTGGTCCATTTCAGTTTGCGGGGTTGGCGCTTCATCTTGAAGTTTTTGTGGCATTTTGAGCGGCAGAAGCGGAAGGTGCGCGCGTCGTTGCGGATGAATGTTATGCCCTTGGAGGGGTAGATTGGGCGGGAGCACAGGTGGCAGTTTTCGATTCTGTGGGAGGGTGTTAGTATGCGTGTAGTGGTGGAGGCTGGGGAAGAGCGAACCTCATTTTGACGGTGGCACGCTAGGCGCAGGTATTGTTTGTGCAGTTCCAATACCAATATCTATCGGTGACTGGAAGGGCAACGTCTACACCTCTATGGTGATCGAAGTGGGATGGGTCGCTGGGTGGTGCCTGCCGCAAAAAGCCCAAATGCTCTTCGCCGCAACTTCGCATTCTCGCATTCGAGAAAATTATGGATAAGTTTCCCCGAAGTTCAACCACTAGCGCAGGCTTTAATTTCTTGCCGCAGGTCGTTCTTTCCCGAAGTCCACGGAACAATTCACTTCACTCTTGCTCACTTACTTGCCATCCACACGCTCCCACTTACTAAGCTAGTCCTTCAAACTCGACCTTAATATCACCTTCTCCTTTTCATCATGGCAACAATACTCCTCACCGGCGTAGGCATAGCAACAGCCGCCTTCTTCGGGCGCGCCGGCCTCGTCGCCCTGCGAAAATACCGCAATCCAAACGCCGTCAACGCCATCGGCCGCGCCTTCTACAAAGGCGGCTTCGAGCCCACCATGACCAAGAAAGAGGCCTCCCTCATCCTCGAACTGAATGAGCGCACGATAGGACGCGATGCGGCTGCGAAGGACAAGATCCGGAAGGCGCATCGGAAGTTGATGTTGTTGAATCATCCTGATAGGGGCGGAAGCCCGTACTTGGCTACGAAGGTTAACGAGGCGAAAGAGTTGCTGGAACGGGGTGCGTAGAGGATGAGCAGAGGGTAGTTCCAGGTGCGATGAAGGACCGTCTTGTCCGAGCAGATGGTACCAGAAGCTATTATATGACTTGCGAGTGTTGAAGGTGGCAAGATTTAGCACTTCAGGGGGGACGATTTCGTGTTTGATCTAGCGCGGCGTTTGGCTTCCATTGTTGATATGCGAGCGCGGGCCTACCGAATTTGGGTGGGTCATGGGAGGTTCCCTACAGCAACAACACTCCACTCGGAAAGATATGTATGAGGATGTATATCAAATTCTGTAGAACAGACGGTGGACAGAAGCAACACGATTGTGTAACGAAGAACAAAGGTTGAGGCAATTCAACGGTCGAGACATAGTGGCAAACGAGTGAAGATACGACCATTGTCCAGCAGCGGCAGCTCCTGTCTGAGCGGACGAGGCCATCCAAGGCGGGACGCAGGGATATGCAGGGGAGGCAGAGGAAGCGAAACGAGGCATGGACCACCAGTATCAATCCGAATGCACAGAAACAAGCAGCAGGGGAAGAAGATATCTTGCGGATTATGCCTTCCTGCACATATAATTTTTTGAGGTGGGAGCTCGGCCCAAATCTATCTCAACATCTCCCAAGTGTTTATACATCCACAGAGTGAAAAACGCTTTACCATCTAATGCCAGTTACTATCACACGCTATACAACCATCTCACACATCTTGTTCCTCGTTCTTTCTCCTCTCGCGCCTGAGCTCTCTCTTGAACCGCTGGGTATTCTTCGCCGTCGGCCTCCTGCCGCTCTTCTCGACGCCACGTCGTGCATCATCCTCGAGCATCAACGAATTGAGCTCTGCGGACCATTCCGACAGATCACCATCTTCACCGCGGCGGCCGGCTTTGTCATCCGACGGACCCTGTACAGCTTTGAAGTAAGGATGGCCTGGCGTCTTGGATGGTACCTTTACCCTTCTCGTTTCTTTAGATTTTGCCACGCTCGGTACGGACCTGACAGCCAGCTGTCCGTCCTTGCCCTGAGGCTGCTCTTTAGCGGCCTTCTTCGCTTTCTTCGGCAACAGCGTGTCCATGTCGAGAAGGTCTTCTTCATCGGCTTCGTCGAGTAAATTCTGCTCCTCTACCATCTTCATGAATTCTTCTTCCTCCTTCTCTTCTTGCTGCTGCTCTACCTGCTCCACCTCAGCGACGCTCTCTGCCTGCATCTCCAGCCTCTCCCTCCTATTTCTGGCTTTGCCCAGGTTGCCTCTCAGTCCCTCACTGCGCGCCAGGTCTTTCTGCGGCGTGCCGATCTTGAGGTTGGCGGCTATATTGGTTTTCGCCCCCAGCGCCCACAGGTCACCCCATCGCGCCTTCCGGGCATCGCGGTAGGCTTGGCGAGAGAACGATTTAGGGATAGTCCACCTGCGGATTTCTGCTTGTGGTGTGCAGACGTCGATTGTCACGTGGCCTTTGCGCTTGAGCGGATGGTTGAGGATACGAGGCAGGGCGTGCGTAGGCGGTGGTGTAGGTGAATCGGACCATGTTGGGTCTACATGTTCGAAGCCTTGTTGTATCTTGGAGGCCGTGTCAGTATGCGACGGAGTCACTCCATGTCCAGACTCTTTTGGCGCAGCGATTGGGTTGTCGATGTGCTCCCACTTTGTGAAAGATCGGTTGCGAAGGTCGTCTCCTTTCATAATAGTAACGTAGGAATAGTCGACATCATCATGGTTGCGATCTTTGGCGCCGAGTATCCGTTGCAAGAACGCCGGACGAATATAACGTTGCTGAAAACTGCAGATATCTTTCCTGCCCTTCGAGACACCACTTGTTCTGTACATCGGACATCTGTCGTGATTCGTGCAGGGTGCTACGATCATGCCTGGTGATTTCTGGTAGACATCACGTTCTGGCGACTCGAGTGCCGAATTGGTTGAATAGTAAGTTGACTCCCCTTCTGGCACTTTGATGTATCTGTCAAGCAGCATTTCTCTCGCACCGGCTACTGCTTCGAAGCCACGTGGAATGCCCTTCTCAATCAGGACGAGTACACCACCTTCGTCACTCAGGAGTGACCACAAGTTCTGTACATGTTGTCTGCGTTCCCACTCCTCCTTTAGAGGAAACAGTGAGTGGGAAGCAATAATTAGATCAAACTGTTTTCGCTGCTGCACTGGTCTGGTATCGTGAACCGTTGGAGCGTCTCGAACATGAACGTAATCTGGCAGGCGGGGCACAAAAGTTGTGTTGTCGAGCATCGCTGCGGCACGATGGCGCAAAGCATCAGACCCCGTCAGGACCACTGCCTTACCTTGTGGCGCAGGAGGAGGGTTCTTATCAGAAGTATGCAAACTGCTCCAGTGGGCGTTGATAATGTCTCTCCATGCCAAAACGCCTACACCACCTGAGCCAGCGTCCAGAACCCTCGGCCCTCCTGGTCTTGATAGCAGCTTATCTAGCCACGACGTACCGAGTCGCTTTCGTGTTTCTGTCAAGGTGGCCAGGATTGATGCATATACCGGTGGCATAATCGACGTGAGGAAGGCATTGGCCTCCATCTGGCCCATTGTATGCTGGCCTGCTTCAAGCGGGATGGGTAGCTGCTGCCGTGAGCGACCAGATCGAGGTGTAAGAGGCGAATCTGGTAGCCCCGGACCGCCAAATGTCCTTTCGCACAGCTCTCTTAGCTGCTTGTTCGAGAAGTTGCTCATGACTTGCTCGACTGGTCTGGTGAACGTCTGTTGTGGGAAGAAGACAGTGCTTGGGACCGTCGTAAAACGGCCCAGTTTTGTCAGAGGGTGTGATCTTGTGTCGCTCTCCCCAGCTTCCATCTCTTCGTCTTCCTGCTCATAGTCAAAGTCTTCGTCGACAAGGTCGCCGTCGACTGCTCTCGCAATGTCCTCCAACTGCGCTGCTTGATCCAATCCGGGTCTCAAGCTAGCGTTGGTGAAAGTCTCGTATGGACCCGTGGCATTGTGCGTAGGTCTACCTCGAATGCTCTCTGCTATCTCCGTCTCGTTCTCCAACCGGTAGTCGACCGGCGCACCTGCTGCATCCAACAAGACATGCTGTGGGACCTGATCTATGTCGGTATCGCCAGCCTCTGCAATCATGCGCTCTCTGTCTGCATCTGTCTCCGGCTCCGGCAGAGGCTCGCCGTACAGTCTCCTGTACAGAGTCGATTCCTCCTGTGAGAGGGCATCTGCCGGTAAATACTCCCCAAATATATTCCTTGCTTCTCTTGCCACATCCTCCGATGAACAGCCGGCTGCGCGTAGCTGGACAAGAGGGCTCTCGACGGCTTCTATGATCGTCCGACTTGCGTCCCCCACCTCAACATAGTTTCCGCTGTCTGGTACCACTTCAGCCAAGCCATCTTCTTCGATGGCCTGCTGCAATGGTTTCCCTAGCCTTGATTCTAGCTCTGCGATTGCAGCGTCCTGCAGAGCAAGCATTTCGTCCTCAAGCACGAGGTTGCCATCTTCAGCCACTGCATCGCCATCCCGGTTTGCTACGCCAGGATCACCTTGTTGATTCGATGTAGATAAGGGGCGGCTTGAGACACGGGTCGTGGCTCGTCCGTTTGATGAAGCGGCAAAAGTATTCGAGACGTAGATAGATCGGATCCGCAGAGGATGGATGGTTGTCGTGACTGCGCACTTCGTTGGTAGTCTTCGGAGACTTCGGCTTGCCGACATACTATCTCACAAGCCGATGTCCAACAATTTCTGGCGACTAGAAGAGAACGACTTCGCAGTGCCGTTCTTGCTTCGCATACTACAAATTTCGGTACGATTCAGGAAACCCTGGATCACGAATCTGTTTGAGTCAGCAAAATTTTGACGCGACGCGACGACTCAACCAATAATATGCAAGTAATTAATGGCAGGCACACAGACGCATCCGCGTCCCAGCTAGCTACTGCATGAGGCAATGCTTTCAACTAGCATCTAACATAGTCAACCGTGAAGCACTCAGCAGGCAATTCTGATCAGCAGACCCGCTAACCAGGTAGGAGCGACGAGATACGACTTGATGTGAACTCGCCTTCAGCGAACTGACCTAGGCAGAAGGATGACCTAGCATACAGTGTCGGCGAGCAAGGCTGTCTCGATTGCCAGGACCCCGAATGTATGCCTTCAGTTTTGATCAGGCTGCTGATCGACGCCTACCTCCATCTGTGCGTATGCTTGTATGCGATAAAGACACGGCTCGTCAGCGCTCTAGCATAGTCAGATCAACACAACTTTTTTCGTCACGCTCTACCCTAAGCGCAGCTGGAAACATGTAGCAGGGCCCTCAGTGAGTCCCTTCTCACCAGCTTTATGCCGTTAGTTCACGCTTTGGATCCATAGCTCAACAAATAGCTTATGGAGCATTTAAACAATTTACAACGAGGTCAAACCCGCCAAAGATGATGAAGGTCAAAGTTTGCCCATCAAAGTGAGTGTATTGGGATCGTACCAAGATCCTTGGTGAATAACCGGTTAGATCTTCGCCTCGCCTGTCTTCTTTTTCTTCTTCACTTCAGGTACCCAAGCGTGACGCCTATGACCAAACAGTTCTGACTGCGGGTTGAAGTCCATGTAACTGTCATCAAGACTGCCCGCACAAACCACAATGTTGCCGCTCATCTGTGGGTTTGTAGTGTTGCGATTGAACAAATTTGACCCGCAGTTCGAGCAAAATGCCCGCTCAAGAACACCGCCAGACACAGTGCCTTTATCCTGAAATATCTTGATATCCTCAGCTCCAGACTCGACCTTGTATTGCTTCAACGTTGGTCAGTTGCTGTTCGCAAGATCATACAAGAATAAAAACCCACATCTTTCTTGTATAGTACGTTTGCCATGAAAGCAGACCCGCTTGCTTTCTGACAGTTAAGACAATTGCATTGGATGTGGCGGGCTGGTGGGCCGGCCACGGAGAATTTGACTCTTTGGCAAAGACAGGAGCCTCTTCGAAGGATGTTCGCAGCGGCCATCTTTCACTTCTATCCGACGGTATGCGATGACTGAGTGATGCTGTCGACGAATGAAGAATGAATTGGAGAGCTGCGGACGCACAGTAAGCGTTCTACAAGAGACCTCGGCTTGGAGAAGCCCGAGCTATGGACCAATCAGCTGCTGCAAATGACGGTCTTATACGTCTGGTCATGTTTTGCTTGTTTCACGACGAGACAATCGAGACAATGCACGGGTTCCAAACAGACCCTTGATCGCTCGCAAGTACATTCCAGGTCGGTAGATCAGCTTTCTGCACGACCACAGTGTCCGTGGCTCGATCAAGAGGAAAAAGCTCACCACTGACCTAGTCTTTCGAGCTTCATGGGAAAGAGCACCGTTTTTGGTGGAAACCCAGCAGCGTTCCCAGTGTGTAGGGACTTGGGTTCGCGTTCCTGGTCTTTGGCGACATGGCGTGGCAGTCATGACTATATGGGCGTAGCAAGGCCAGTATTGGTAGTCTACATCGAGCCGACAGTCAGTGGAACGGTATTGTTATATCACCAAACCTTAGATAAACCGCTTGACCCTTAGGGCACCACCTGCGCTCACCGAACGCATACTCACTAGCTGTAGACTGGTAAAGCGTGGTGCGTAATCTTCCTCAAGCTCATGCGTGAAGAACACGAGTTTATGGACGGATACCCGTCCTAAAGATGACCCACCTGAAGTATAATCCTGGCAGGTTCGGTGGATCAGCTTGAGCTCCCGAGGTTCCCGTCGTTCTTCGCTAGGCGCAAGGTAGAATTTGAAGCTCATGCTGATCCTTAACTTCTTGTCTGGTGGGACCTTTCTATCTGAAATAGGTTCGCCCTTAAGTCATGAATTGCCTGACGTGAATATTTACCTCATCCTTGCTTATGGACTGCCAAGGTCCCAGAGATCTGGTCCTGGCGATGCGCGGGAGCTAATCTTTCTGATGCGCCTCACGCAGGTCTCCGAGCACACACGACGGTCCGATCTGCCGATATGCGTGAGACACTCAATCGCCACGTGGACTAGTCTCGGTTCTAGACCCCGCAATCTTGGAATTGATGTTGAGCAAGCATGAGCCATACGAAGCTAGATAGATCGCTTCAGCGAGTGCCCGTCACGACAATCTGAACTTCCAGGCTTGAGGAGAGCACGGGACGAACGCAGGTTTTGCACGACGTGGTTGGCCCAATCAGAGGATGGGTCACGCGCGCGGACAGGACTTCTGAGCCTCTTGCACGGCGGCGATCTTCACAATGCCATACACAAGATTTTCCAGGCCCTGTGTTCGCAAAGCTGAAAGGATAATCTACACCGCGTTTGAGATGGACAATATCCATTGCCTCACAGTCTACAACATATTAGACGGTCTCATGATGTCTTTTTGAAGGTCTATCCACGACCGAAGCGATATGTAAGCTTGCGTCGAGAGCCAAACACAGTGCAACCAATGGTTAATTGGCGTGCCTGGCGAACCAAAAACGATTGAAGCTCTGATGTAGGTACGCTAGAGACCTGGCTGCCGAGGAGCTGCTGCAATCGACTTCCAGGTATTACCCTAGGGGCCCGTAAGACAAGCAGTGGTATCCGGAGTTATCAAAGCTCCCAAGATTCTGGTTCCAAGCGTTGTCCACGTGAATAGCATAGCACGAGCAACAACGCATGGTACGCGCCTGGTCACCAGGATCCGGGAACGTTCAGCCAGATCCACACAGTGCTATGACCCTCGATACACCCACAACGAGGTCAAAAACATAGGTGAGAAGCACATCAAAATCCTTGAGATTTCGATGTGGGCCTAGGCGCAACGAACCGTCCATATGTGCACAATTCTGGAGGTACCAACCCCGGATTTGGTTTGTGGAGATGAGCTTGGCGAGCCTGGAGCTTGCCATTGGCCAATAAGGCCTGGGTTCTTTGGCTATCGTTCTCCGTGCTCCCCTGGGGTGGTGATCCGAATCGTAGCGTGCCATGTCTAGGCCATGACTCGAGAAGAATATAGTCGAAGAACTTGCTGCCTAAAGCTCTCAGCACCGAGTATCCTCTGCCACTGTACCTTACTGATATAGATCGTCAGTCGTCCTCAACACTAGCAATGGCGGCCAGTGAAAAGACCATGGAGCCAAGCGCCACGAAGATCGAGCGTTTCGACGATGTCGACTTTGTTGAACGAGTGCATGTGGATGGCACAGTCGATCATATTGACACAAAAGCGATCGGTGGCGAGCTGGATGAGCTGCCAGCGGGCTACTTCCGCAGCCCCCAGTTCATCGGTACGGTGGTGGTGAGTTACAAATTCCAACCTTCAGTTGAAATATTAACCCTTCTCAGGCAACATGCACAGCTAGCATCTGCGCCTATCTAGGCTGGGTACTTCCAGCAAATACTCTTCTACTCATCAATGCGGACATTGGACCTTCGGCAAACATCAATTGGGTCGCAACAGCTTGGACACTCGGTTCTGGAATTGGTTTCCTCCTTGTCGGCCGGCTCAGTGACATATTCGGACGCAAGTGGATGGTAATGGCCTGCAACACCCTGTCCCTGATCGGTGTCATCATTGGCGCCACTGCTACAGAGATCGAACATCTGATCGCCGCGAACTTGCTCAACGGTATTGCTGCTGCTGGTCAGTTGTCCTTTGGTATCATTCTTGGAGAACTCGTGCCAAACAAGATGAGAGGTCCGCTCGTTACTCTGGTCTTCTTGTCTTCGCTCCCCTTCGCCGTGTTTGGACCTGCTATCGCCCGTCTCTTCATTCTCAATACAGCTGCGGGATGGCGGTGGAGCTACTACCTGGGCATCATCTTTGCCGGAATCACGTTGATACTCTATACCATCTTCTACCAGTAAGCTCGGTCTCTGAGATTACACCGAGGCATCTGCTGACTCACTTTCACAGCCCACCAAGGTACGCCCAACTGCACGTTCATGGCAAGACCCAATGGCAACAATTCAAGGAGCTGGATTTCGGCGGACTCTTGCTCTTTTTTGGTGGAATGGTACTATTCCTGGTCGGCTGCTCTTGGGGAGGTACGGTCTACCCCTGGGTCTCCGGCCATGTCCTTGGGACCCTGATTTCAGGCATCTTCACCTTGATCGGCTTTGGCTTCTATGGTAAGTCACAGAGGAACACTGTTTTGGAACAGCCACTGATTGCATACAGAGCAATATGTCGTCAAAGGTAAAGGCATCATGCCCCCGCGAATCTTCAAGAACGTCGGATATGTCGCACTCGTCATGGTTGCAGCTATCGCCGCAATGGTATACTATTCGATGACTGTTCTCTGGCCTACTATCATCGGCACCGTCTACACTCCCGACGTCATGGAGATTGGCTGGCAATCTTCGGTCATTGGTGGTGGTATCCTGCTCGGTCAAACATTTGCTGGCTTCGGTATCTCGTACATACCGAAAGTGAAGATCCAAACCATTATCTCAGCCGCGCTGGGTGCAATCTTCGTTGCCGCCCTAGCATCCGTAAGCCCAGGTACGCATGCTGCGTTCATCACGATAGGTGTGCTCGCTACAGTCAGCATCGGCTACGTCGACAACATCACCTTCCCTGGTGTGACGCTGCTGTTCGAAGCGCAAGATATCGGACTGGCAACCGGCGCCCTAGGATCAATCCGAGCTATGGGCGGCGCCGTCGCACAAGCACTCTACGTCTCCATCCTCCAAACTAAGGTCGCGCAGTACCTTCCAGCAAACGTCAGCCCAGCTGCTATTCAAGCCGGTCTTCCAGAATCTTCGCTGCCGGACCTCTTCGCCGCAATTACAGCAGGCGACTTCTCAACTGTGCCTGGCATTACGCCAGCGATCATCGCTGTGGTCGGCCAGGAGGTACAAAAGTCCTACGTTCAAAGCTTCAGAATCGTATTCTATGCCACAATTCCGTTCGGTGTGCTTTTCGTAATTTTCGCGGCGCTTGTGCCGAACATGGAGCAGTACTTGAAGGGCAATGTCGCAAGACGACTGCAGGGGAAGGCGACGAAGGAGTCTGCAAAGACAGGCAAGGCAGAGTCAGTGTAGATGACCTGCGTGTTAAGCTGTACAGTGATAGAATATCACCGTTTCTGGTTCAATATTTGTTCCCTCATCCTCGCATAATACTTCGCTTGAAGGCAAGTAGTAAAAGCACTGTATTCAAGTGAGTAAGAGATGGATTATTACAGATAGGGGTGTCCCTGCTAGTTGAAAGGTATGGTACCAGCAATATATGCTCCCGGTAAAGTAGGCCTACAAGTAGCTGGACTTAGGAGATTAAGCGTAGCTATAGGCCTGCGCGCCGCCTCATATCAGGAGTATGTTCCGTACCAGGCTGTACAATACAAGTAGCCTAGGGTTGGTTGCGGTAACGGTTCGTACTTTGTAAGAATTCATCCCCGTAACTTGTACTTACGCTTACCCTTTTAATCTGTACAAATCTCGGCTAGCCTTTCCCCCTGATGCTCTGCTGTCGTTTGTTCGTAGTACTATTACAAGGTTAGTATCACGAAAATGCTGACCACGAGACTGGCGTAAGAAACGTACATGGTTGAAGGACGACTCTGAGCGCCTATTACACAGCATGTAATTGGATGTAGTGCTGTGCCGTCTCGTCCTGGACAAGCAAAATGGCCACGTCAGCTACGACCTGCTCAGCCTCAACCTTCAACTCTGTCGCATGAGTTCTCCTCCAACTATGCGTGCCAAGGCGTTATCCTTTCTCGAACCTCATCTTCGTGTCACGACATCGGATGAACCCTATAGGATACTCGCATTCGCATCATACCCGGGGGCTCGCTGTTAAGGATACACCATCGCCTACTATCTTGGCTTCAACATTCTCTCAATCGTGACTGATCTGCCGGTCGGTGACTACTGGAAAGAGTTCTTGGTAAAGGCCTTGGCGCAATTATGAAATGTTCTAGCCCGGTCATACGGAAATCATTCGCAAGTACGCCTGATACACCAAGACCCTCCAAGTCCGCACAAGACCTTGGCCCAGCGCCAAGGTCTTCCACTCCAGCAGGTGAGGCCTTGGCCACTTCCGCCACGCCAGACTTCGAAGCTAGTTTGTGGACACGAATGTATAGCCAGAATGTTTGCCAATTCCCTCCAGACTGCAATAGTATCTTACACCGTGTCTGTGCGTCGTACCCACCCCCACTCACCTCCCCGGGTCAGCTGGAAACACTGGTTATCATAGGTTCGCATTGCTGAGCTAGCGTTTGCCAGTCGGACGTACACCGTACATTTCCGCAAGCTGTAGGAACCGAAGCCAGAGATCTATCAATGATCTAGACTCTGGACACAGCCTTGTTTTCCAGACGCTGGTTGAAGCGCACCTGTATAAGATGCCCAAATCATCCCTCAGCTCTCGCATCTTTTCAAGCACTAGTCTTCCAGCACCTTCACTCTGACACACATATCTTCTGGCACTCCCTTCCCTCGATTGCCCAACATGGATACTGGTAAAGACTACGAAAAGGATACTGTCACCATTGGCGATATTGCAGGGGGGAATACCAGCTCTACCACCTCCCTCGACAACGATGCCCGCATCAACGCTCTCACCCCCGAAGAGCAGAAGAAGGTCATATGGCGCATTGATGTCCGCCTGATCTTGACACTAGGCTTCATGTATTGCGCCTCGCTCATGGATCGAACGAACCTGGGAATTGCTGCAGTCGCTGGCATGACCCGTGACCTGCAGCTCTCGGTTGGCGCCAGATACAGCATCATCACCTTGGTCTTCTTCTTTACCTACGTCCTCTTGCAGCCTCCGGCGACAGTAGTGCTGCGAAAGCTCGGTCCAAAGCTGTTTTTGCCTGGAACCTGCTTAGCATGGGGCATCTTGACCCTCGGCTTTGGCTTCGTTCACGAGTGGCATTCGATGATCCCTTTGAGGCTGGTACTAGGAGTACTTGAAGCTGGATTTTTCCCGTATGTTGAACCAAGATCTGGCATTAGTCTAGCCTTTGACTGACGCTTGCAGGGGGTGCGCGTATCTGCTTTCATGCTGGTACCCACGTTATGAGCTCCAGAAGCGTAATGCGGTGTTCTTTCTAATTGGCAGCATGGCATCCGCCTTCTCTGGAATCTTGTCTTTCGGCTTCATGCAATTGAACACACATGGTTCCGGAAAGAACCTTGGACAGAGTTACGGCCCAACTGCAACCGATCCCGACGCGCCTAGCGGACGACTTCCTGGTATCGCCGGATGGCGCTGGATCTTCATCATGCAGGGCCTCCTTACATGCGCTGTCGCCCTGATCGGCTTCGTCACGATCGTTGACTTCCCGTGAGTGTTGACATGTTATCCCGATACCGCTGAAGGCGCTGACTGACAAACTCCAGTGAGAACGCTGCCGAGTCCAAGGGCTGGTTGAACATGAAGTTTCTTACGCAGAAAGAAAGCGATTTCATCGTTGCTCGCATCGAGAAGGATCGCAGCGACGCTATTGCCGCTAAATTCAATCTAAGTGCTTACATCCGATGCGGTGCGGACCTGAAAGTATGGGGTTTTGCGGCAATATTCGGCCTGACGACCACCATAACCTACGCAATTGCGTTTTTCCTCCCGATAATTCTGAAAGATGGACTTGGCTTCAGCGTCGGGATGTCGCAGGTCTTGGTTGCCCCACCGTATGTGCTCGCTGCGGTTGTGATGTTCGGAATGGCATGGGCAGGCGACAAGTATCACATCCGCTCACCGTTCGTTATTGCCAACGCTGTTCTGGCTATCATCGGTATGTCGGCAACACCTCCTGTCAATGGCCGAAACTAATTGCCTACCAGGTCTTCCACTTCTCGGCTTCGCATCGAGCACAGGTGCCCGCTATTTCGGGGTCTTTCTGGCCACGACCGCTGCGAACGCCAACGTCCCTTGTGTGCTTACATGGCAGGCGAACAACATCCGTGGCCAATGGAAGCGAGCCCTCTGCTCTGCTACACTGGTCGGCACGGGCGGTATTGGTGGTATTATCGGTAGTACTGTATTCCGATCGGAAGATGCGCCCGGGTATCGACCTGGTATCTACTGCACCATACTCGCAGCTGTTTTGATTATTGTCCTTACTTTGGCAATGGACTACAAGTTTTGGAAGGCAAACAAAAGGGCTGATGCAGGTGGGAAGGCGATTGAAGGTCTCGAAGGATTTAGATATACGTTGTAAACAGCCCTGTAGCTTTCAGCTGTGTCACGTGACTATCACGTGAATCCCCTTTTCTAGGAAGATGGGAATAGAGATGCACCGCAGCCTCTATGGTCTTTCTTCTTCCTTGGCTTCAATGCTACGGTAGATTGAGCCATGGTACCTAGGCCTCCGGCCTACATCAAGCTTTGATGAATGGTCATGGATCTTGCTTTCTCGAACTTCTGCTACTAAGACCTTTTCAGGACCTCAATTCTAGGTACATTGCGTCATTTCCTGCTATGTACTAGGACTAGTGTAATATCATGCGCAAGCTTGGCGTAAATAGCTTTTGAAGCGGCCTTAACCCGGACAATCTGAATAGCCGCCTCGGCTATAGATAGATGACCAATGATACGGGCTGTACTTTGTCCCTTTTCGTCCTGACTAGTATATACGCACTCGTAGCGGTGGCAGAATGACTAATATATGGCTACTCGAAGAATAACAATAGGTCAATGTGACGGTAGTGTCGTCGATACGACTTGGTAGTGCAGTAGCCGAGGGCCACTTTGGTTATCGGAGAGGCGACATCTCCAAGGCCGCACTTCTAATTAGGCTACGCGCAGAAAATAAACTTCGACAAGACCAAACTTCCAAGTCTTGATGGTACATTCTGATGTACGAGATTGATGCCCTTTACACCGCTTCTGGTAGACCTCGGGTGAACCCCCTCCGGGCGGGAGTTCAAGACGACCACTTTGTACCTAAGTACCCACGGTACAGCGTCCAGAGACCCCGCAAGACGTCAGAAGAGAGGATCGACGAAATGTAACCTCCCACACGAGACGGTTGGCGAGAGCTAGGTACTCACAGCTGGCAGCTTCGTATATAAGCTCTCCTCGCTGGTTTCGACGCAGCTCAAAGCTCTTTGCTCCCGACTGCATCAGCGCGTTCCATATTTCCTACAAAGAGCTGCATCGGCAGGACTTTCCGCGTGAGCTCGTTGAGGCAGTTTGCGGCTAACTTAGCATCATTTTCACGGCAGCTTCAGCATGGTTTTCCTCAAGCGCTTCGTTGTCGCTTCCCTGCTCAGTCTTGGTCGATCGCAAGACTGCGAGCAACTCAATGCAGCTACCAACTTGACTGTTGAAACGAGGACAGGTACCTTCATTGGAGATCTGAATGACACATATCCAGATGTGAGACAGTTCAAGAACATTCCCTACGCCAAGGTACGTCTTCTGCTTGTTTGCGCAAGACATCATTGACATGATCAGCCTCCTGTCGGTCCTTTGCGATGGGCTCCGCCACAAGCCCTCGACGACTCTTCTGAGGTATATGAATCGACCGTATTCGGCCCCTCTTGTCCCCAATACATTTCTGCAATCCCCTCGGCATGGGCTCTGAACATCACCGGAAACCTCATCGTAAACTACGGTCAAAGCCTGACTGCTGGAGAAGTCGCTCAAAATTCAGCTGAAGATTGCTTGACGATTGCAATCTGGACACCTGCCGACGTTACTCCCGATTCCAAGCTGCCTGTGGTCCACTACCTGACAGGTGGTGGCGATGTGACTGGTGGCATCAACATTCCGACCCAGCTGCCGGCGCAGTGGGTCCATCGATCACAGAGCCATATTGTCGTTACAACAAATTATAGAGTGAACATTTTCAGCTTTCCAAACGCTGTTGGTCTGAATGGGAGCACCAACTTTGGCTTGCAGGATCAGAGGTTGGCTGTTGAGTGGGTAGCTGAGAACATCGCTGCTTTTGGTGGTGATGCTTCCAAGATCACACTCTGGGGTCAATCAGCAGGAGCCGGTGCGACTGATCAATACCTGTTTTCCCACTACCAGGACCCTATCATTCGCGCTTCAATATCGAGCTCCGGCGTTGCAATCAACCGGCGGGCCAATGCTGATACGGCTGGAACAAATTTCACCTTCGTTGCCAAATCCTTAGGCTGTGACTTCTGTGATCCCAAGGTGGAGCTCCAGTGCATGAGGACGGTGCCAGTGCAAAGGATTGAGAACTTTATCGGACAATATCAAGATAATTCGACCTTGGTTGATCCTTCGCAACCCCCGATCGCTTTTACACGTGCAGGTAAGCTAGCTCATACGATTCGAGGCGTGGCTAACTGTTGCAGTTGACAACAAAACCGTCTTCAGCGACTACACTGAACGGACGCTTGACGGCAGAATTGCACAACTTCCGAAGATCATCGGTACTACCGCGCGAGAGGCGGCTCCTCTTGTCCCATACCCGATCCCGTACAACTCAACCGGTCCTTCCGAAGAGCTGGTCTACTCGCGCACTCTCAGCACTGTCTGCTCTGCACATAACACCAGTGTTTACAGGAATGAAGCTGGACTTAATACATGGCGGTATGAATATGCAGGGAATTTCAGCAATATCAACGGTAACGTACCATGGCTTGGCGCGTACCACTACGCGGACTTGTACATGTTGTTCGGCACGTACCTCATTGCGCCAGGAGAGATCACAGATCTAGAAAGGCAGACTTCAGAGCGGATGCAAGACTTATTTCTCGATTTCATCACTGACCCAGAGTCCATTGATGGATGGCCCTTGTATGAGGCGGAGAATTCTGGTGATGGTGGGAGCAGCATTGCTCGCTTTGGTACTGGTGGCCAAGCGTTGCAGCTTGTAGATGGTGTTGAAGTGGAGGGAGCATGTTACAACTCTAGCATCACCTATGATACGACACCATAGTGCTGCTTGAGTCGGAATGGAGCGAGTGAGGGGTACGTACCCCGACCGACGCTCGAGAACATATATTCTTGCGGGAAGAGTTACGAAACATCTCAGTCATCATCTGCTTCCGCCGGTCCCTTTGGTTCGCGTACCCATTTGTCATCGTTTTCAGTTTCTACCATCAAGCCCTGGAATTCGAGCATACGTATTGCAGGGACCTGTAAGCTGATGGATGATGAGGATGGAACTTGCCGTGGATCTTGACGAAACGAGATGAAGGAGATTCCCACCTATCGAAGGAGTATGCATTGTCAAACTACTCGATGTAAGGAGGCTGGGACTAGACTGCTCTATAAATGCTGCTCATACCATTCTCTCGCGGTGTCATTTAATTTAACATGGCCCATCACCACATACTGTGATAATTGATTGTCTGAGTGTCCGGACGTAACATTTGCTGTATAGCGTCCACGATCGCGTTACGTTGCTGCGGCATGGTTTATTGGAGCTGCGTGCATGCGCAGAAGGAATGCATCATCTCTGCTTACACCCGAGATCTCAAGCTGCTTTCGTTCTGTGCTATATAGCGACGGTGACTATTACGGATATCAACAAACTTGTCCGATAGCACTACTTGTAGGCTTAGGATTGAAGATATGATACTTGGTACACTTTAGAATACTACCTAGCTTTCGAGTTGTCGAGCACGACTTTATAGGGATGATCCTATCTCAAACTTAACTGGTTAATGATGACTTATCTTTAGAGTATATACACGAAGTTTAAGATATATAAGCCTTGCATATACTGAAGTATTACGATGTAAAGTCTAGGGGTGTTCTAAAGTGTACCATTTTCTATAACGTTAAGCCTAAGGCCTACGGGCGGGGGCTACCGCACCTTCCCTGTTTATTATTTTCGAACATTTGGATTTCTGGACTTTTGCGAATGCAAGAACGAGACTTTTCGTATACACTGAATGTACAGTACAGAATACTATATGTGATCTAGGTTTGACGAAAGCCCGTACTTCGTTCTCTCTCTGAGCGAAGGGTACACTAAAATCGACGTGAAAGTGATAGTGCTACGACCGAAAACGTACCGAAAACGTCCTTACTAACTTTATCCTTTAAGATTTCGGAGGCTTTAGCCTTACAGCCTTACAGCGCCGAAGGCTTCGGGGCGTACGCCTAGAACTTTAGGTAGGTAAGGCTGCTAAGCATTATCGTAGCCTTACCCGACCAAAAATTTTAGGCGTGCGTCCTCGGAGCCTTCGACGCCAAGTATTATTGTAGCCTTACCCACCTAAAATCTTAGGCGTGCGCCCCCGAGGCCTTCGGCGCTGTAAGGCTATAAGGCTAAACCTCCGATAAAAATTTAAAGGATAAAGTTAACGAGTTAATAAGACGTTTTCGATACGTTTTCGGTTGTAGCACCACTAAATTTTACTCAATCTTAGTCGCCGCTACTGTCATTTACTCAGCGGAAGTAGGAAATTCTTCCGATATACAGATTACAGTACCTATACTACTGTAAATAGTTTGCGTATGAAATACGTACATTCAACATCTCAAATCGTGAAAGTTCGAAAATAATAAACAGGGAAGGTGCGGTAGCCCCCGCCCGTAAAGGCCAAGGTTTCGGGAGCGCTCCACCTAAACTCTGCTTGCTTCTTTGTTCCACATCGTGGTTGCAGTCGGTACTCTCTGTAGCTTCCTACTATGTGAGTCTTGTTGAAGAAACCTCCCTCCGATACACTCAAGATGAGAGTAGCGCTTTCTGTATTCTGCCTCATCTGCCAACAACAATTTGCAGCGGTAACCGTTCGCTGCGTGGCAGTCTTAGACGGTCCTTGGCCTGCGGGGAAGTGGACACAGGATACTGTCAGGCTGCGACTGTCGCCATATTGGGCGCAGGCATCACAGGTGATAATCTGAGTTCCTGCGAACAGGCGTTTTGACAGCGTTCGTGCTATCGCACACGGCACGTTGCATACCTCAAGATCGCTTGATATGTAAGTCGACACGCGCCAAGTGTATCGCCCTTTGTGCAGGGCAACACTACGAATGGCTATGGGTATAGTCGTTGACAAGAGTTGATTCGAAGTATACCATGATTCAGCCTGGTCCGACAACTGTCCTTGATTTCTTCTGAGGAGTAAGGCACAGCAAACAGTGTCGCATACGAACCTGGGGCTTTGCAATGGAGCACGAACCTGAGAGCAGAAGCGAAGCATGCGATCCTGAAGAGCGCACGGAGCATACTCCATTAGCCGGTACAGGAGATGCGCCTTCAGGACACCATTATCCTGCTATCTACGTCTCTGGATATGCACAAGTCCAGTTTGGTGATCAATACTATCATCAGCACGGCCAACATGCAAGCCAGCAGAATCAACATGTCCTTCCAGGCGCGGGCCAGGGTGATGCCCAGCAATTGGCGGATGAGGTCTATTTTCCAGAGATGCATCAACGTGTTGAAACCATTGGTGATAGACATAGCGGTACCTTCGAATGGATCTTTGAGCCCCCGGAGCGGCAGCAAAGATCCTGGGACTCATTTGTTGGCTGGCTCGAGGATGACCAGCCCCTTTACTGGGTATCTGGCAAGCCAGGCTCGGGCAAGTCCATGTTGATGAGGTTCATGATGTCTACACTACAGAAGAGGACCGAACATCATCGGCACGACCACACAGGTGAGGAAGCTGCCACCCCACCAATTGTGCTCTCGCACTTCTTTTGGGAAGCCGGTGGGGAGTTGCAACGGAGCTTTGAAGGCTGCCTCAGGACTCTATTGTGGCAGCTACTGCAATGTCCGACTCTGGGAACAGAGGCTTGTCAAGCTGTCCGAACTTCTGCTGGCGGTACCTGGACTCACACACGGCTCCGGAGCGCGCTGGAGGCAGCTCTACGTCACGTCCGGACTCCGATCTGTCTGTTTCTCGATGGTCTGGATGAGTGCCGTGACGGTGAGGATCTCGTGGAATTTGTCGAAGAGCTTGCAGGCATGGCGAGGCTGAAGATCTGCGTCTCGAGTAGACCTGAGCAGCTATACCTGGATGCCTTCTCTGATAAGCCAAAGCTAAGGGTTCAAGATCTCAACAGAAATGATATTTACACAGTCATTAACGAGAAATTCACGAGCAACCCGAAGGTTGGCAGAATGGCCGCTAAAAATCCAGCAACGCTTGATCAGCTAGCAACCTCGATCGAACGTAAAGCTGAAGGGGTATTTCTGTGGGTTCATCTTGCCATTAAAAGCCTTCTGCGCGGTTTTCGAAATCGAGATACACTTGAGATACTGCAAAGGCGGCTTGAAGAGCTACCTGATGATATCTATGGTCTGTACAGGAATATGTTGCAGCGGACCGGCAAAGACAACGTCTTGTATACACAACAAGCTGCGCTATACTGTCGATTGGTTCTGCATCAGAAGTCGGGACTCAGGTTGACCGACTTCTGCCTTGCCATAGATGATGGATTGAGAAAACAGTTTCTCCAATTCGACCAGATATGGGATGGTAAAATTACCGAGACTGAGTTAGATTGTGCGAGTGCTATTACGTGGCTCAACGTTAGGACAGGAGGCCTACTAGAAGTATATCCAGATTATCCTGCTCCCCTTGGTCCTGGCTACGAACACAGCAGTGCATTGGTGAGGTGTTTGGCAAGCTACATAAGTCATGAGCCACGGTTCATCCATCGTACTGCACGCGATTATGTGCTTCAAACAGCAGAAGGCCGAGAACTATTGGCAGCACGTCCCATATCGGAAGACCAATTAGCACAAATATGTTTCGAATGTCGACTTATCTCCGAAGGTGTTCTTCCTGCTATTCAAGGCCTTACTATCGATCCTTACCGCTTCATGGACAGCGTGCTAGGCTGCCTGGAATGTCAGGAAAGTGCACAATGGCCATCACGGACCCAGGTCATTCAACGCTTGTGCGATGTGTTACTACACAGGGAACGCATCCAAACTTTGGATGCCTGGATACCGCTAAGCCGACCCTGGCATCGTGACTGGGAATTCTTCCCGTCGTCGAAATATGCTCTCGTGGATTTATGTCAACTTTACTTGTGCTTTGGACGAACTGAACTCGTCAAGCGACATCTCTGCAGATACGGCTGCTGGGGAGACCACGACTACTTGTCACTGCTTCTGATGTCACTACCGATGGGCTTGCCCTCTCTCCTTCCTGACATACTGGACCTGTTGGATTTCATGGACTTCCTTGTGCAGCAGGGTGCTGATCTTAATTGTATGATTCTAAATGCTAACCAGGAGGCAATATGCCCGCTGGTCTTCATCATAGGCGATCTTTGCGGCCGGGACGTTATTAAGGGGTTTGATGTATCATCAAATGCTCTGCTGCAACGGCTACTTACGCTTTCGGCCAATTTTGATGCGGTTTGTGCGCCTTTATGTTCTTCCTGCTACGGTATCTACCGCTATGATAAACTAGAAGTAGAGCTATGGGGCAACTACTGTGTGTCTGATATGTTGAAGCTTTCTGGTATAGCAGGGTTTGGGGACCCCGCCTCGGCCTCAAGCAGCTGCGTTCGTGTCATCGCCTTTTCGCATGGCAACGAAGAGTTGGGCTGGTCAGCCCCTCTATTACGCGGTATCTCTACTGCATCTTCCGAGAAGCTTCTGAGCACGATGAGGGACATGTGCAAAGATGTAGGGCGACCCAAGTGGAAAATAGATGACCCTGGTGTCATCAGATTAGTCGGACCCTATGCATGTCACCCGCCGCTCCAGTTCAAAGAGGTCCCTATGTTTCAGCATCCGTCAGCCTTAGATCGTCTAATCCTGGACATAACGAGTCAGAGCCAGCGACTCAATTGCTTCGCTGAAGCGCTTCGGTATATGGGTAAAACTGACGAGACTATCCGCAGATGGGCCGCCCATCAGGAAACTGAAAACAGCGGAAAAAGCGAGGCTGAAAGGCAGAGATGGCGGGAGTGGGTGTTCGGACCCCAGGCAGGGATACAGACACAGACCATGCTGGGCAGGAAGAGACGAAGATCGGATGGCAGCTCGGACGGAGAACAAGAGCATAGAAGCTTTGAGATGAGAAGTGTTGAAGAGATTGAATGAGCGCGCAAGACTCGTTTCGCACATGTAGGGGGTTCGACGTAAGTACGAAAAATAACTATCACGAACCATCGTCGTCTGTATTGAAGTACTATCTCACTACAAGCTTTCCTCTTTGCAACCTCGTTGCCGCTGTCACTGCTGGTAGCACTACCACTCAAGGAGCAGCTAAACTGATACTCTTCTGCGGAGATAGTACGAAGGAATGCGTCAAACAATGAAAGATGCGTTAGCAACAACAACAGCGATGCTGAAGGGACCCTTTTCGAGAATCAGTATAATGGTACTACTCAGCAGTACCGCTTACTGCTAGCTTAGAAACGCTGGTTAGAGCAAAGACTCCAAAAGTCTCTTCCTGAAATCTATTATCTCACTATCTGCTGTCTTCGTATACCCATATCCTATCAGAGCCTTCAGCAAAGTTCAGAGCTGTACCGCTCGCTCAAGCATCCATCCAGGATCTCAAGGTGTCACCGGACCAGACCCCTTGTCGAGGAACACTTCTCGCTTAGGATCCTTACGCTGCGCTACACACTGTCTTTACCCGTCAGGTGTAGCAAAGATGCTGCTATACTAGCTTCTACTACGTGGGAACAGGGGCTATTCTGTTTGCTGAACGTTAGTGTTATCCACTCTCGAGGCTATCTCGTCGGGATCTTGTGGTCTCACGAAACTTATACTATAGGCTGTACGGTTCGAAATCGCTACGAGTAGTTGGGAGACACTTGGTAGGAGGAGGCTTTTGACGTCGCTAGCGCTGAATACGCGCCGGTAAGGGGTTAGGGAAGTGGAAGCAGATCGATCGGGTGGTAGGCCGCTGATGATTATATGATATTGAACTATATGAGTTGCTTGAATGGAAATGTCGTTCGGTTGGATGAAGCTATGTATGGCACTCCTTAGCGGGAAGGATGGAGAGGTGTACGTTTCCTTAGAAAGCGAGTACAAGCTATCTATATACTATGGAACTACGTGATTAGGTAAGCCGGGTATGGTATAGTATCTTCGAGACCAAAGATCTCGCCTTTCTAAATCAGTACGTGGAGGCGGTCGTTGGGTCTGGAGGCTTGGAAACACTGCTGAAAGTATAAACAGCCTTGGCAGGGTCAAGCGGTCCAGTAGCAGCAGCAGCATTAGCAGCACTCATCTCCGCGTCGAAGGACGTCCTCGCTTGCTCAACCACGTTGGGGATATCAATGTACCGGTATTGGGAACATTGCCATGTTATCACAGAAATATCTGCTGCGAATACGCCGTTACCCATGTCTTGTATGTCCTTACTCACACTCGGTGGGTTGCGGCCCCCATCGTAGTAGACCCAACCCCGAGGGTTACGTAAGATAAGGTGTGAGCTGTTCCCGGCATGTACAGTATAAGAATCGCCCCAAGTAAGTTCGCCCTTTTCGCCCTCGGCAGACCAGGCAGGCCTGGTGTCGAACGTCGTAGGTTTTGAGAGTGCCATCTGTCCAGCCACTAAATGTCCGCCCGGGTGGCAATCTACTTTAACGATCGGGAACTTGTTCCCGTAGAATGCCGTGAGGGCATCATGTGCGGAGCCTCCATATCCGTTATGAACTCCGTCCGCACCGGTCTCGCTCATCAGGAGCTGAGCATATGCCTCTTGAAGCACGGCAACCCAGGATGACTCCGAATTCGTGCGATGATAGCGAGCGTCCAGGGTCAAGACCTCCTGCTGTATTCCCATTTGGTCGCCGTTCGGTTTGTACATCGTGAGTGTGATCATATTGCCTGTCCGGTTACCGAGCATATCCGTGATTGTTTTGGGATCGTGGCGCACGACTGCAGCAATGGCGGACTCAAGAAAGCCGTCTGGTGTGATCATAACAATGTCATTTTCTTCAGGCTGTCCACTTGGGCCGTACAGTGGTATTTCGGTATCTTCGCACAGGACTCGACATGCTAGGAGAACGGGTCCTAGGACAATAGACCAACGAGGGATATACATAGCAGGCAAACGATGATGGGGTCGAGCTGCTTCGATGCTGACTCGTGGCTTAGGAATGTGCTCAAGGTGGTGCTACCCACCATGGAAGTTGTTACGAGTGGTACGGCAGGTCTTGTGCAATGGACCAGTATAACATACTTTACTTACAGGGTGGTAGTAGCTCCTTGAGGCTGTTGTACAAAGGACATTGCATTGTCTTCCTCCGGTACGACTTAGGGTAGCCTGACCGATTGCGGCAACGGCTACAAAGAAGGTATTCATCACAACTTCGAATGAACATTGATTGCATCTGAGCGCAGCTGGGTGAATAAGATGGACATAGCGTTTCACAATAAGCAAAAGTGAAAGGAGATGGAGCGTGCAAGACAAAGTGCAGATCGAAGAGGAGTGATATCTTATACTTCACCCTAGTAACTAACGTATATCAGACTCCACACTACAGTACGGTCGATGCTAAAACCAAATGCGCATTCGGAGCTTGCCTATGACGTTGCCGCCGAGCCTAACATACTAGCATGCCGAAGTTGATCTTGCTGTTCGTTTCCCAGCAATCCTCCTCCTCTCAATATACTGTTAATACTAATCGTCACAGCCATGGAGAAGCCGTCGTTGATTATGGAAAAAATCCATAACCTCATAGCTGGTGCTACCGGCAGCGAGCAAATTGGTTTCCTCGACACATCCAAGCAGTCCCTTTATGGCAAGTCCAGACCCCTCTCCACGACCTAATCACGAAACTTCTGTGTCAAAGGTACTTGCTAACTGCAACCACAGTCATTGCTGCCTCGATAGCATTCAACCCGCTGTTCTGGAACGTAGTAGCACAATCGGGTATGCAACCCCTCCTGTGAGCTGCCAAGTACGACTATGACTGACCACTGTTCCAGAATACAAAACTCACTTCCTCACCAAGATCTTCGGCTCCCCATACCGGGGCTGCTACTTTCTCGCCCTCACGATATTCTCCCTCGGCATCTTCCGTGACTACCTCTACACTGAAGCTCTAGCTGAACAGCCATTCTACCCACCATTACATCAACCTTCCGTCGGCATCGCCTTGCTTGTCATCGGCAATGTCCTAGTCCTAACCTCGATGTGGGCTCTCGGAGTGACAGGGACGTATCTGGGTGACTACTTCGGTATTCTAATGGACGAAAAGGTCGAGGGCTTCCCATTCAATGTCACTGGTGCGCCAATGTACTGGGGAAGTACTTGCTCGTTCCTTGGCACGGCATTGTACAAAGGGAAGGTGGCTGGTGTGCTGCTGAGTGTAGAGATCTTCTTTGCATATCTGATCGCGTTGCAATTTGAGGAGTATGATCTCCTACCCACTACATCCCAACCATACATGCTGACAAGCCGAATAGTCCTTTCACAGCAGAAATCTATGCTAAACGTGAAAGAGAGCGAGCCGCGAAGGGCAGGCAGAGCAAGAAGAAAGCTTAGGGACAAATGCACCTTCTTCAACAGACGAGCATTCTTCGCCGTATCCTTGTGAGCGAGACATCGAAGATTGAACCTCAGCAGCCACAAGATACCGCCCTTAAGCGACATAAAGCCAAAGCACCTCAACACCTCAACTCATTTCCTGACGTTCAACACTCATGATACTTACGAAATATACCCAATCAGCACGCGCAAGCAAGCACAGTTCAATCCAGGAAAGGACACGAACATGCACTACCAAATAGACGGCGTTAGAGGATTGAAAGTGATTAAGTACAAGACCAAAAGCACGACACCATACCCAACGACTAACCTCCGATCGGACCACTATGTTGGATACCATCATGAGCACACCATCCTCCTTTCCTGCCTGCCGATCCACAATTCGCCGCGTTTGCACAAGCAGGAGCTATACCTTCGCATCGTCGCACATCCCATCCGCGCTCCCCCTAGTTGTCTTCGATCATGTCTTCGGTGCCCACTAACGACTGACGTGTCCGCTCTGACCGCACACACCTTCCCGTGTCGGTAAATCCTCATCTGCCTAGCCATTTATCGTCCCAGCCAGTCTACCTCCCACTCGATCATTGCGTCCGTTGTCGTCTTACTCACTCACAGCCTACCTGAGTCGTGCCCCCTCTCAATCCAACTACTCCACCCCATTCCCATTCTCATTCTCATTCCCTCGACGACATCCGTCTACATTGTATCACCACTACGCTACCCAAACAGACACTCCACCCCACTAATCTAATTCAATCTAATTCAATTCAATCTCAGTACATCCCATATCCTTCATCCCCAGCACCACCAACCAAGTCACTTCCGTCGTGTCATATCATATCATCTCCCGCTCATACCCGTACACCAACCACCACCACACACCCCAGATCGTCGCCCGACGCCCAAGTCTCTAGCGCGCGTTCCGTACCCGCCGTACACGAATGAGCTCCTACTTAGTCCTTACCTAGGTACCCGGACGTACGCACGTACGCACATACACCTCTGTGTAAGCGACTAGTCCCACCTTGTCTCACACCACATCACACCACACCACGCTAGTCTGGGCTGGGCTGGACTCCAACCCGGCTAGGCTGTATGTCTTCTCCAACCGAATTGGTCAAGTTGAGTTGAGTCGAGACTTTCGCAGCCACAAACCTGCTTGCTGTTGCTGTTGCTGTTGCTGTTGCTGTTGCTGTTGCTGTTGCTGTTGCTGTTGCTGTTGCTGTTGCTGTTGCTGTTGCTGTTGCTGTTGCTGTTGTTGTTAACGCAAGCGGGAGGACGAAATGTACGCGGAACGTTACGTGGTCGTTCGGATGGACGCGTTTCAGTGGGGGCTATAAGGCGTTGAATCATCGTTAGTGAAGTAAGAGCGTTGAGAAAGAGTTTCCGCTGTGGTGTTCCTGGCTATTGTATAGCTTATTTAATCCTTAGCCCGCCCTCTCCTTTTCCCCTTCCTTCCCCCCATAATCACACTCGTCTCTCCTTCGCCCGCCGCAGTTCCAGTGCCACCTCCAGCACCTCCCTCGCCAGTCGCATTCGCATTCGCAGCCGCCGCAACCCCCTCAACCACGGCACTAGCATCCTCGTCCCGCCCCTTCCTCAACTCTCCCGCTGTCAGTCCCCAATACGCGTCATCGATCCAATCCTCGCCATCACTCATCTCGCCCACATGACCCTCAGCCACACACCACTCCCATAACCTCTCTCTGCGCCGTTTCGCCTTGATCAATTTGCCGAGTATATTCTCCAGGCCGCGTATCGTCTCCTCTGATTTCTGGATATACAGACTCAACAGCTTCCGCGTCTCAAGGAGTTCTTCGGGCGGCAGACCGCTGTGTACGAGGGACAGAGAAAGCATGGGGTAGGCGTGGTGTGGTGTGTGTGCGGCGGCGAGTTGATGGGGTAGGAGAAAGAGGGGGTGTGGTTCGAAGGTGGAGGGCGAGTGCGAGGAGAGGGTTGGACTTGTTGGAGGTGGCGAGGCCACCTGGGCGGTTGAGGCCGTTTCCGCTTCTGCTGCGAGGGCGCGAGTTATGCGGCGGGGGGGCGGTGGTGGCGTTGAGGTTGTTTCTGCTTCTTCGTCTTCTTCGTTGTCGCCGTCTTCTGCGGTTTCGTCGTGGTGGTTGGGGATGTTTGGAGAGGTCTGGTCCATCACTGTGTCTGTCCCGTCATATGTGCCTTGTTGGACTGGGTGCATTGTGCCTGCGTCTGCATTGTATCCAGTCTCTTGTTGGGCGAGGAGGTCTGGCAGCTCCGTCTCAGTCTGCCCGTCTTCTTGCTTGTGCACACCGTTTGTCTGGGGAAGCGAGACCAGCTCTGGCTGCGCGTCGTCGACCTCTGTCATGGAGACGTCGCCAGTTTGACCCTCAGGCAGGTCGGTGGTCTCTACTTCAGCTCCGTCTTCTCCTGCCTTTTCTTGCAGATCATTCAGTGTCCCGTTGAGGACATCTTCTGCGCCACCTTGGCCTTGGAACGCGTCAACAATCTGCACGTCACCATCGACTTCACCATCCAAGTCCAGTCTCCTCCTTTTGGTAGGCGACTCCCCCGTGTCTAGCCGGGTAGTGTATCTAGTGTTGGGTTCGAACAGCTCCCAGTCGCTCTCGACCTCCACCCTTTCACACGGGATCCAGGTCTCGTCACCTGTAAAATACCTATACAAACTCTTGGCGCGCGACATGTTGTTTCGTTCTTCTCTAATCTTAGCATCTGTGGCAAGGACCATATCTGGGAGTGCAGGATCGAGGTAGGCTTGAGCCATGGTCGGGTGGTTCGCTAGTTCAGAGGGGTGTGTTAAGGGCCGGAGCAGCTCTGTACACCACCAAGTCAGCAATTGTTCCTTTTGTATACTGCTTGCAAAGTTGGGCCAAGGCAGCAGATGAGCGTACCTTCAAGCTTAATCTCTCCGTAGGGATTCTCCTCGTCCGCATCGGCATCGGCCTCAGCATCGGATTCACTATCTTCTAGCTCATCGCCGTACTCATTGTAGCGCCGCGGGTTTCGCGTAAGGATGTCGCGGTCGAAGCCTGCATGGTTGACTTTCTGTCCCTAATCAGCTGCCTTGTACATTGTGCAAGACACGTGCTATCCGCTCACCTCGGTCCAAGTAGACCTCTCACCTCCATGTCTTTCTTTGCTGGCACCGTACCGCCAGGAAAGTGAGCCGGCATGTACGTATCTCGCACCAGGTCTGAGCTTGTTGCCGCGGTTGGTTGCGATCTGAGCTGGCTGGGATTGGGATGCTGTCGCGATACTTTAGCTTCCAGATGGTGATGGAGGTGTGTGCGATGACTATGACTGACATTCTTTGTCTCGACGCAACTTCCTCCTGAAAGCTGCTGCCGTCTCTGCCATTTCCACGTGTTGTGGAGGCATTGCTGCCGCCGACGAGCCTGGCTCGAGGCTGTCAAGTTCAAATATCCGCTATCTGGTGACGAGGGCCAGTTGAGTCCTCGGATCACAATTTGAATCTCAGGCAGTAAATGCGCGTTGTGTGAGGAAGGTGCTAACTTGTGACTGTACTAGTAGCCGGGCAGAACAACAAGTCGACAGACCAGACCAGACCGGAGCAGACCAGATGAGCGCATGCTGATCTCCAACTTCTAGGTTTGGACGCGCTACTAGTAAGCTTATCTTATCAGCATCTTGGAGCCAGGCATGAATACCACTGGCATGAGGCATCCATCCCACAGCTCCTGCCTCTCCTGCCTCTCCTGCCTCTCCTGCCTC
>Ga0210040_10000447_pt1 | contig 69297 bp, 54 predicted proteins | sample CryGeyCG12114_NA_FD_185462 | JGI IMG/M metagenome (GOLD analysis project Ga0210040, IMG submission 185462) | Groundwater microbial communities from aquifer - Crystal Geyser CG19_WC_8/21/14_NA (SPAdes) (version 2) | ecosystem: Environmental > Aquatic > Deep subsurface > Groundwater | place: USA...
GACGACAGTAACGGCGCCCGCCGACACCGGGACGCGGCGATCCCCGCCCCCGGCGCACCACGACCCCGCGAGGCGGGGAACCGGTCGGGGCCGGGCCCCCGGCTCCCCACGGCGAGCCGCGCAGCGGGCGGACCGGACGCAGAGGACCCCCCGCGCACCCGCCAGAGCCCACCTACCCTTGCTGCCTTCCGGCCCTGGGGGAGTTCAGCAGGGTGGCGCCGCGCGAGGGGCCGCCCCAACTGTAGGGGACGCGGCCCCGAGCCCCGAACTCGTCGGCGCCCGCGGGCGGCAGGGCGGGGGCGACGCGGGCGGCAGGGCGGGGGCGACACGGGCACGCGCAGGCCTCCGCTAGGCTCCTCCGCGGAGGATTCGCCTAGTGGCCTAGGGCGCACGCTTGGAAAGCGTGTTGGGGAAACCCTCGGGGGTTCGAATCCCCCATCCTCCGCCGCCGGTCGGCCGCGGCACCGCGGACCGGCACCACGCAGGCCCCGTCCCTGACCGGGACGGGGCCTGCGTGCGTCCGGGAGCGCTGCGCGCAGGACCCGCCGACGCACGTGCGACCCGTTGTCGGACCCCCGTGGCACGGTCCTCCCATGGCCTCCTCCCGCGCCTCGCGCGCCACCCTGGAGCACTCCGCCCTCGCCTCCCTGGACGACATGGACTGCGCCGTCTGCGGGCGCTCCGTGCCCCACGAGCTGGTCGACTGCGTCGACGGCCACGAGCAGGACTGCCCCGACAGGGTGTGCACCGCCTGCGGCAGCGTCCTCGTCGTGGGCTCCTCGCCCCTCCTGCTGCGCCGCTCCGCCTAGCCTCCGCGTGCGCGGAGGCCTCGTCGGGAGACGCGCCGCGGCGCGCAGACCCCGGGCGAGCGGCGGACCACGACCTAGAGTGGTCCGGTGATCTTCAGGGCTGTGGGCGACGGGCGCCCCTACCCCGAGCACGGCCTGTCCACGACGCGGACGTGGTCGGACGTCGCCCCCCGCCAGGTGCGCCTGGAGGACCTCGTGACGACCCGCCGCACCCTCGACCTCGAGGCGCTCCTCGCGGACGACTCGACCTTCTACGGGGACCTCTTCGCCCACGTGGTGCAGTGGCAGGGCGTCCTGTACCTCGAGGACGGCCTGCACCGCGCCGTCCGCGCCGCGCTGCACCAGCGCTCCACCCTGCACGCCCGCGTCCTCGTCCTGGAGGGCTGAGATGGCCGACGACCGACCGCAGGCGCCGGGGGCCGCGCCCAGTCCTGCGGAGGAGAGGGCCGCGCTCGAGCGCGCCGAGCGCCGGCGCCGGCGCACCCGGGCCCGCCAGAGCCTCGTCTTCGTCGCGATCTTCCTCGTCGTGCTCGGCATCGGCATCGGCGCGGCGGGGGTCAACCGGGGCTGGTGGGCCGGGCCCTTCGGCGCCGACGACCCGGTGGCGGCCGAGCCGACCGCCTCGTGCCCCACCGCGACGACCGTGCCCGTCGACCCGGCGGGCGTCCAGGTGTCCGTCCTCAACTCGACGGGGCGCTCCGGGCTCGCCGGCGGGGTCGCCCAGGAGCTCACCGCACGCGGGGTCGTCGTCGGTGCCGTCGCCAACGCGCCCGAGGGCACCCAGGTGCCCGCTGCCGCGCAGATCCGCTTCGGCCCCGAGGGCGAGCGGGCTGCGCAGGGCCTGGCCAGCATCGCGCCCGGGGCCGAGCTGTCCCGCGACGACCAGCGCGCCGGCCCGGCCGTCGACCTCGTCCTCGGCGAGGGCTGGACCGCCCTCCTTCCCGCGGACGTCCCGCTGACCGCGACCGTCCCGCCGGACCCGGCCGGGGTGCCCGCCGCCTGCCTGCCGACGACCCCCGCCCCGACGACCCCGGCCCCCTGAGCCACGCCCGTGAGCAGCTCGTGACGGAGAGGGGCGGCCCGGTGCCGCCGTCGGGCGCGGACCCCGCGCTCCCGGGCGGGCCGCGCGAGCCGGGGGACGCCCTGCCACCGGCGAGCGGCCGCGCCCGGGACCTGGTCCGCGGGCGCCGCCGCGCCCCCCGCACGCCCGACCCGGCGGGCCGTCGTCACCACATGGGCTCCGTGCCCGACCGCATGCCGGTCCTGCGCCCCGACGGCTCACGGGGCACGACGCGCACCTCGGTCGTGCAGCTGACCGCGGCGACGCCGCACCGCCTCGAGCAGCTCGAGGCCGAGCTCGACGCCGAGATGCGCGACCTCGCCGCCGAGGGCCGCTACGAGGAGGCCGCCTGGGCGCGCGACGAGCTCGTCGCCGCCCGCGAGGAGATCTCGCGGCGACGGCAGCCCGGGGACGCGCAGGTCTGACGCGGGCCCCGGGGCCCGAGGGCGCGGACGTCCGAGGCGGTCAGCGTCGGGAGCCCTCCCCTCGACCTCCCCGCCCCGAGAGCGCCAGCGCCGCGGTGAGAACCCCCAGTGCCGGCTCCAGGTCGACCCGGCGCGGCGCCGCCCACCCGACGACGACGCCGGCGCGCCGCGCCTGCAGGCAGCTGTCGGCGAGGCCGCCGAGGAGCACGCCCGACGCCCCCGCCGCGGCGACCACGCGCTCCTCCTGCTCCCGCGACGGCAGCGGCACGACGAGGTGAGCACCGGCGGCGTCCCCGACGGGCTCGCACCCGGAGGCCAGGACCGCCGCGCGCACGAGCTCGCGGCGGGAGACCAGCTCGCGGCGCAGCCGGCGCAGGTGGCGGGCGAGGTCGCCGCTGTCCGCCATGGCCGCCAGCACGCGCTGGCCCGCGCGCGGGGGCCGACAGCCCGTGGCCGTCCGGGCGGCGAGGACCTGCTCGCGCAGCGGCGTCGGGCAGACCATCCACCCCGAGCCCAGGGTCGGGCTCAGGGTCTTCGACGTCGTGCCGAGGTGCACCACCACGTCCGGCGCGAGCGCGGCCAGCAGCGGCAGCGGGGCGACGTCGTAGCGCAGCTCGCCGTCGTAGTCGTCCTCGAGGACGAGGAAGCCCTCGGCGCGCGCCCGCTCGACCAGCCGCGTGCGGCGCGCCGCCGGCATCCGCCCCCCGAGCGGGTACTGGTGCGCCGGGGTGCAGTACACGGCCACGACGCCCGCCGGGACGGCGTCCACCACGAGGCCGTGCTCGTCCACCGGGACGGGCACCGGCACGAGCCCCGACGCCCGCAGCGCTCCGACGGCGCGGCGGTACCCGGGGTCCTCCACGGCGACGCGCGCGCCGCGGGGCAGCAGGGCCGCCACCTCGGCGGCGGCCGCCGAGGTGCCGGCAGTGGCGAGGACGTCGTCGGGGTCGGCCGGCAGCCCGCGGTGGCGCAGCAGGTGGGTGGCGACGGCGGCGCGGAAGCTCCGGTCTCCCAGCGGGTCCGGGGCGGCGTCGGGCGGCCGCTCGCCGGCGGCGCGCCAGGCGCGGCGCCACGCGGCGCGCTCGAGCACCTCGGTGCAGGGTGAGCCGGCCCGCAGGTCGACGCCCGCGGGCTCGCTCGGGGGGTGCTGCCGCCGCGGGCGCACCCGCCCCGGGGCGGGTGCGTCGACGACGAACGTGCCGACGCCCCGGCGCCCCTCGACCCAGCCCTCCGCGAGGAGCTGGTCGTAGGCGGCCGCGGTCACCGTGCGACTGACTCCCAGGGCGCGAGCCAGCTCGCGCGTCGAGGGCAGCCGCTCCCCCGCCGCCAGGGTGCCGCGCACCGCGGCGTCGCGCAGGCCGGCGGCCACCTGCACCGGCAGCGGCTCGGCCGCGGCCCGGTCGACCAGCAGCGGCGGCACCTCCACGCGTCCCTCCCGGTGGCCTGCCAGGACAGCCCGGTCCTGGCCCTCGCAGGATGCCACGAGCGCGCGCCACGCTGGCCGCATGACCGGACCTGCGCTCCCGCCCGCGTCGTCGCCCGAGTCGTCGCCCGCGTCGACGGCCCTGTCCGCGACCGAGCGGTCGACGGTCCGCCGCGGCGCCCGGCGCGCGGGCACCGACCGCACGGACCTCCACGCGGTGCTGGACGCGGGCCTCGTCGGCCACCTCGGCGTCGTGGTCGACGGCGCCCCGCGCGTCCTGCCCACGGGGTACGGCCGGGTCGCCGACGTGCTGTACCTGCACGGCTCGACGGGCGCTCGCTCGCTGCGGGACTCCGCCGGCGAGCAGGTGTGCTTCACCGTGACGCTGGTCGACGGCGTCGTCTACGCCCGCTCGGCCTTCCACCACTCGATGAACTACCGCAGCGCCGTCGTGCACGGCGCGGCGCGGGAGGTCACCGACCTCGCCGAGCGCGAGCGGGGCCTCGCCGCGCTGACCGAGCACCTCGCGCCCGGCTCCTGGGACGCGACCCGGCGCCCCGACCGCCGCGAGCTGGCCGCGACGTCCGTGCTGGCGCTCGACCTGACCGAGGCGAGCGTCAAGGTCCGCACCGGCCCGCCCGGTGACGACGAGCGCGACGTCCTGGCCGCCGGCGAACCGGTGTGGGCGGGCGTGCTGCCGCTGGTGAGCGCCTGGGGCGAGCCCGAGCCCTGCCCGCAGCTGCCCGCGGGCGTGCCGGTGCCGGAGCGGGTGGGGCAGCGGCCCGATCCGGCGACGTCGCGGCCCGGCGCACGGACCCCCTGACGCCCCGCTCGGCCGTGGCGCCGGCGGCGGCGCACTCGTGGACCAGGGCGCGGCGACCTCGCGGGCCCCGGTCAGGATCGACGGACGGGGCCCCGCACGAGGATCCCGGAGGGGGCCCCGCAAGAGGCGCGCAGACGGCAGGAGCCCCGTCCAGCAGCACCGGGGGGTGCTGGACGGGGCTCCGAGCGCGGGACCGGCTGGTCGGCCGGGCCGTCGCACTGGCGGTGGCGGTGGGATTTGAACCCACGGAGGAGTTGCCCCCTCACGCGCTTTCGAGGCGCGCTCCTTCGGCCGCTCGGACACGCCACCGCCGAGAACAGTACCGGCGGCTCGCCGTCGGCCCCAAACCGGTGCGCCGCACCCGCCCCGGCGCCGGGCGAGGTCGCGAGGCACCGGCGATCACGTGGGCAGGGACGTGCCCAGCCGCGCGACGTCGGCCGCCACCGCCGCGGGGAGCCCGGCCGGTGAGCCGTCGAACGGCGTGGCGACGACGGCCGGCCCGGTGCGCCGGCCCGTCCGCCTCCACGTGGCGACGGCGCGACCGCCGGTGACGACGGTGCCGAGGAACATGCCGTTGCCGCCGGGCACGACCTTCTCGGCGTGCTCGGCCGGCACCGTCGCGGACCGGTCGGCGTAGCCGAGGACCATCTCGTCGAACCCGGGCAGCAGCATCGTGCGGCGGGCGTCGTCGCGGCACGCGGCCAGCCGCTCGGGCGTCCCCGGGTCCATCAGGTGCTCCACGCCGTCGACCTCCACGGCCTCGAGGTGCGGGCGCGCCAGCGCCGCGCCCGCGCGGACCTCGCGCACCGGGAGCCCGCACCAGCGCGCGAGGTCCGCGGTGCTCGCGGGGCCGTGCGAGGCGAAGTACCGCCGCGCCAGCTCACCCAGCGACTCCTCGCGCTCCAGGCGCCGCGGGTCGGGCACCCACTCCTGCCGCAGCACCAGCGCCTGCTCGTCGGAGGCGCCGCCCACCAGCGGCCCCCAGCAGGTCGAGCCCGTCTGGGAGATCGTCCACAGCAGGTGGTAGCCGCGCTGGGGCACGCGCCGCTCAGCGCTCCCGAGGAGCCCGGCCTGCTCCCACAGCGCCAGGACGGCGTCGCGCCGGAGCGCCCCGCCGCCGCGCAGGGCTTCCACGACGACCTCGCGCGCCCGCTCGACCAGCGCCTCGTCGATGCCGAGGGCCGCCCGCCGGGAGGCGGCTCCGCGCACCACCCGCTCGGTCGTCAGCGCCAGCAGCCACCCGAGGTCCTCGGCGGCGACGAGGTGGAGCGTGCCGCGCATCGGCCAGGAGCGGACGACCGACCCGGCGTCGAGCGCTGCCCGGGTCGCCGACAGGCCGGTGTCGGACGTGCGCAGCGCCGCCGAGACGAGCGCCCCGCGCAGGTCCTGCGCCTGCGCGGCGAGCAGCCACCTCACCGCGCGGGTCGGGTCCTGCTCGCGCGGACCGGCGAGCCGCTGGGCCACCAGGCGCAGCAGCGCCACCTCGGACGCGTCGACGGGGACCACCACGGCGCTCGTCCTACTCCCCCGGCGGGCCCTCGGTCCAGACCCCGGGGTCGTCCGCGGGCGAGCGCCGGCGGTCGGTGAAGAAGGCGCGCAGCAAGTCGCCGCACTCCCGCTCGCGGACGCCGCCGACCACCTCGACGCGGTGCGGCAGACGCCGGTCGCGCACGACGTCCAGCACGGACCCGGTGGCCCCCGCCTTGGGGTCCCAGGCACCGAGGACCAGCCGCTCGACGCGCGCCAGCAGCAGGGCGCCGGCGCACATCGTGCAGGGCTCCAGCGTGACGACGAGCGTGCTGCCCTCCAGGCGCCAGCCACCGGTGCGCCGTGCGGCCTGCTGCAGCGCCAGGAGCTCGGCGTGGGCCGTGGGGTCGCCGTCCGCCTCGCGCCGGTTGACGCCCTCGCCCAGCACCGCGCCGTCGGGCCCGAGCACGACCGCGCCCACCGGCACGTCACCGGTGGGCGCCGCCCGCCGGGCCACGTCGAGCGCGAGGCCCATGAGCGCGGCCAGGTGCGCCGGGGAGCCCGTGGGGGGGCCGGTCGGCACGTCCCCGGCCGGCGCCCCCGACGACCGGCCGCGGGAGCGCGTCGTCAGCGCAGCGCCTCGAGCAGCTCGTCGAACCCGCAGTCCGCGCCGAGCTGCGCCAGGGCGCTGTCCGGGTCCTCCGGCGAGCTCTCGGTCACGGCGAGCAGCCGGGCCCGGTCGACGCCGAGGTCGGCCAGGACGTCCGGGTCCCCCGCCCAGGCGGCCAGTCCCGGCGTCTGCGCGTCGGGCTCGTCCTCCTCGCGCTCCTCGGCCACCACGGGAGCGTCGTCCGCGGCCTCGGCGCCCGGTCCCTGGCTGCGGCCGGCCGGGTCGGTGACCTCCTCCGGCGCCTCCTCCGGCTCGTCGCCGAGCGCGGCCTCCATGTCCGCCGCGGGGGCCACGAGGTCGCCGTAGTGGCTGCGCTGGGAGGCGGCGAGGTCGGAGACGAAGAGCCGGACGTCCTCGTCGACGTCCTCGGTGGCCGCTCTGGAGTCGCCGTCGACGCGGACGACGGCGAACCACTCGTCCTCGTGCTCGAGCACCGCGAGCGCGGTGCCGCCGTCAGGGGCCGCGCCGCGGAGGACGTCCGCGAGGTCGTCGAGGTCCGTGACGTCCTCGATGTCGACGTCGTGGGAGCGCCAGGCTCCCGACTCGCAGGTGATGACGGCGGTGAAGTAGGACATGGGGAGAGATGGTGGCGCACGGCTAGGGTCGACGCCATGCGCCTGCACATCGCGGACCACCCGCTCGTCGCGCACAAGCTGACGGTGCTGCGCGACCGCGAGACCGACTCCCCCACCTTCCGCCGGCTCGCGGACGAGCTGGTCACGCTGCTGGCCTACGAGGCGACGCGCGACGTGCGGACGACCGCCGTGGAGATCTCCACGCCCGTAGGACCCACGACCGGCACGCGGCTGACCTCGCCTAAGCCCCTCGTCGTCCCGATCCTGCGGGCCGGGCTCGGGATGCTGGAGGGGATGACGCGGCTGCTGCCCACCGCGGAGGTGGGGTTCCTCGGGATGATCCGCGACGAGGAGACCCTGCAGGCGACGACGTACGCCGAACGGCTGCCGGACGACCTCTCGGGGCGCCAGTGCTACGTGCTCGACCCGATGCTGGCGACCGGCGGAACGCTCGCCGCGGCCATCGCGTACCTGTTCGAGCGCGGCGCGCGGGACGTCACCGCGATCACCCTGCTGGCCGCCCCCGAGGGCCTCGCGGCGCTGCGCGAGGCCGTCGGCGACGACGCCAGCGTGCAGGTCGTCACGGCCGCGCTCGACGAGCGCCTCGACGAGCGCGGCTACATCGTCCCCGGGCTCGGCGACGCCGGGGACAGGCTGTACGGCGTCGTCTGAGCCGGACGCCCTCCGTTCACCGCCGCGGGAGCTCCCCGCGACCCCGATCTGTGGCCATGTCGGGGTCTGGCGCGCCCTCGCGGGCCGACATGGCCACACATCAGGGTCCAGCGCCCGCCCACCCCGACATGGCCCCACATCAGGAGTCCAGCGCCGCCGACCCCGACATGGCCACAGATCGGGGCACTCACGACCCCGACATGGCCACAGATCGGGGTTCCGGCGGGCCGGGCGGGACGGGCCTCAGAGCCCGCGGGGGCGCTCGATCTCGGCGGCCTCCTCGGGCGTCGGCGCGCTGCCGCCCAGGTGGGCCGGCAGCCACCACGCGTGCGGGCCAGGGTCCGCCGTGTCGGGGTGGGCGGCCTGCAGCGCGTCGAGCTGCTCCTGCATCCGCCGCCGCAGCTCGACGGCGCACTCCTCCACGGTCCGCGGCGTCACCTCGATCGGCTCGCCCACGCTGACCGAGACGGTCTGGCCCCGGGACAGGTCGCGGGGGTTGCCCTTGCCGACCAGCCGCTGGGTGCCCCACACCGCCGTCGGCAGCACCGGCACCCTCGCCGACGCGGCCATGCGCAGCGCGCCGGACTTGATCGGCTTCACCGTGAACGACCGGGAGATGGTCGCCTCGGGGAAGAGCCCGACGATCTCCCCGCTCCCGAGCGCCCGGAGCGCGGCGCGCAGCGAGCCCGAGCCGGCCGCGCGGTCGACCGGGATGTGGTGCATGCCGCGCATCAGGGGCCCGGCGACCGGATGGCGGAACACGCTGTCCTTGGCCATGAACCGCGTCAGGCGGCGCTGGGCCTTCCACGGGGCCAGCCCGGCGAAGATGAAGTCGGTGTACCCGACGTGGTTGCTCGCGAGGACGGCGCCACCGGTCGCGGGCACGTGCTCCAGGCCCTCGAGCCGGGTCGTGATCCCCAGCACCCGGAAGGCGGTCTCGGCCAGCCGGATGACCGGCGGGTAGACGCGCTCCGGCAGCCGGCGGGCGCCGTCGGCGCTGGGGGGGGTGCTCATCACGCGGACAGTAGCCGCCCGCCCCGCGCCGGCGTCCGGGACCACCCGTCCGCCACGCAGCGCCACCGCCGGGCACCGGGACACCGCCGGCCAGCGGTGACCGGTGGCTCAGACGTCGCCGCACTCCTCGCGGCGGGCGCCGTGCCGGGTGTGCGCGAGCGCGCCGAGGACGGCCTGGCAGATGTCCCCCAGCTGGGCGCGCTGGGCGCTCGAGAGCGGGTCGAAGAGCACCCGGCGCACCTGCTCGACGTGACCGGGAGCCGTGCGGTGCAGGACGTCCCAGCCCTCGTCGGTGAGCGCGGCGACGGCGCCGCGGCCGTCGTCGGCGGCCCTGGAGCGCTGCACCCAGCCCTTCTCCTCGAGCCTGGTGACGGCGTGCGAGATGCGGCTGGGCGAGGAGGTGGTGATGGCCGCGAGCTCGCTCATCCGCAGCTGGCGCCCGGGCGCCTCGGAGAGCATGGCGAGCACCGTGTAGTAGGTCTGCGGCATGCCCGCCTCCGCGCGCATCTGGCGGTCGAGGCTGACCTGCAGCAGCTGGGTCATCGCGAGCAGGTCGCGCCAGGTGCGGTCCTCGTCCTCGTCCAGCCACCGGGGCTCCGCCCCGGCGGCTCCGGCGTTCGCCCGCGCGTCGTCCACGGGGCCCATCATCACAGCGACCGGCGTGGCGGCGCCGTCCCGGCCGCTGCGGGGCCCCACGAGCTCACCCGGCCTGCAGCGGGACCAGGGCGAGCGCCGGCGCCTCGCCCACGGGAGCGGCCCCCGCCGTCGACGTCGTCGTCCGCCCCGCCCCCGCGACGTCGGAGGGCTGCGCGACGGCGCCCGAGGCGATGGGCGCGGTGATCCAGCGCTCCGGGATGCCGAACCCGTCGACGAGCAGCCGCGCGTCGGCCCGCAGCTCGCGGCAGAGCTCGTTCACGGCGGCGACCACGGCCTTGCTGCGACCGGGGGTCAGCCAGCCGTGCTCGAGGTACCAGGCGCGCTCGCGCTCCACGACCGACAGCACGTGGAGGTCACCGACCCGGGCGAGCAGCTCCGCGGTCGCGTCGTCCTCGCACTCCTCCTCGGCGGCCACGAGCGCCTCCACGACGACCCGGTCGACGTGCGCGCGGGCCGCGGCGAGCAGGTGGTCCTGGGCGTCGTCGAAGATCTCGGCCGCGTCCGCCCCGGGCGCCTTGGCCCGGCGCAGCCGCCGCGCCACGCCGACGAGCAGGTGCGCCTCGCGCTCGACGAGCAGCCGCATCTGCCAGCCGCGGCTGCGCAGGTCGGCGTCGTCGTCCCGTCCCGGCGCCGCCTCGAGCAGGCGCTGCACCGTCACGCGCGCGGTGGTGCGCTCCATCACCCGGCTCAGCACCTGGTCGGCGACCGCCCGGACCGTGCCCCAGGTGCCCAGCTCGCCGAAGTCCTCGGCGTAGCCCGTGAGCAGGCCCTTGCCCACGAGCTGGAGGAGCACCGTGTTGTCGCCCTCGAAGGTCGTGAAGACGTCGGTGTCGGCCTTCAGCTGCGGCAGCCGGTTGACCGCCAGGTAGCCGGCCCCCCCGCACGCCTCGCGGCAGGTCTGGATGGTCGACGTCGCGTGCCAGGTGGCGACCGCCTTGAGCCCGGCCGCCCGGTTCTCGAGCTCGCGCTGGTCCTCGTCGGAGACCGAGCCCTGGGGCGCCGACTGGAGGTCGTGCAGCCGGGCGGTCAGCTCGTTCTGCGCGAGCTGGAGCACGTAGCTGGTCGCGAGCGCCGGCATCAGGCGCCGCTGGTGCGCCCGGTAGTCGAGCAGGACCACCTCCTCCTGCGCCCCGGCGGCCCCCGGGCGGGTGAACTGGCGGCGCGTGAGGCCGTAGCGGACGGCGACGGCCAGCGCCGACTGCGTCGCGGAGCCCGCACCCGCGGCGATGCACACACGACCGCGCACGAGGGCGCCGAGCGTCGTGAAGAAGCGCCGGCCGGGGCTCTCGATGGTGCTGGAGTAGGAGCCGTCCGGCGCCACCTGCGCGAAGCGGTCCAGCAGGTCGGCGCGCGGCACCCGCACCCCGGTGAAGCGGATGCGGCCGTTGTCGACGCCGTTGAGCCCCGCCTTCGGGCCGTCGTCCTCCACCTCGACGCCGGGCAGCAGGGTCCCGCCGGCGTCGCGCAGGGGGACGACGAAGCAGTGCACGCCCCGGCCGCGCGGCTCCTCGCCCGGCCCACCGGTGACGAGCTGGGCGAAGACGGAGGCCACGCGCGCGTGCCGGGCCGCCCCGCCGATGTAGTCCTTGCGCGCGCCGTCGTGCGGCGTGGTCAGGACGAACTCCTGCGCGCCCGCGTCGTAGACGGCCGTCGTCTCGAGGTTCGCGACGTCCGAGCCGTGGCCCGTCTCGGTCATCGCGAAGCAGCCGACGGTCTCGAGGGCGATCGTCGCGGGCAGGTAGCGGCGGTGGTGCTCGGCGCTGCCCAGGCTCTGGACCGCGCCGCCGAAGAGCCCGAAGTGCACGCCCGACTTGATCATCACCGACAGGTCGCCGAAGCCGAGCATCTCGAACTGGACCACGCTGGCGCCGATGTCACCGCCCCCGCCGACGGCGCGCGGGAACCCGTGCGCGGGCGAGCCCGTGGCCGCCATCTGGCGCACGACGTCGAGGACCTCGTCGCGGTAGACGTCCAGGGGCGCGTGCGGGTCGGTGGTGAACAGGCTGTCGGGCAGCGCGGCCCGCGCCTCCTCGCGCACCCAGCCCCAGCGCCCGGCGAGCACCGCGGTGAGGTCGGCGGGGACCACGGCTGCGGCGGGGCGCTGATCTCGGCGCTGCCCCGCGGCTCGCTCGGGACGGCGGCCCGGCCGCCGGCTCACCTGGCTCGTCCGGCTCTCCTGGGTCGTCCGGCTCATCGGGGTCGTCCGGCTCATCGGGGTCGTCTGGCTCATCGGGGCGCCTCCCTCGCTCGGCGCGGCCCGAGGGCCGCGGGACGGGCGCGCCCTCGCGCCCGAGGAGCCGGCGCACCAGGGGGACCCCTAAGTTACCGGCCAGTAACCACTGTAGCCGTCGCGTCGGGGTCAGCCCAGGGCGGGCCTGAGGTCCGTCGCCGTGAGCACCCGACCGCGCCGGGCGGCCAGCGAGGACGCGACCAGCGCGAGCACCAGGTACCCGAGCAGGACGGCCACGGCGACCAGCACGGGCCGCGCCGATCCGCCCGCGGTCAGCGACCGGAACGCCTCGACCGCGTAGCCCATGGGCAGCACCTGGTGCAGCGCGGCGAGCGGGCCGGGCAGGGTCTGCCACGGGAACGTGCCGCCCGAGCTGACCAGCTGCAGGACCAGCAGGACCAGGCCCACGAACTGCCCGGTGAGCCCGAACCACGAGACGAGGGCGTGCACCACCGCGACGAAGGCGGCCGACGTCAGGAGCAGGAGCGCGAGCAGGCCGACGGGCGAGGCGGGCTCGAGCCGCAGGGCCGCCACGACGACGACCCACAGGAGGACGGCCTGGACGACGCCGACGGCCGCCGCGGGGCCGTAGCCGCCGAGCGCCACCCCGACGGCGGGCCGGCCCGCCGCCGCGGCGCGCCGCGACAGGGGGCGCACGACGAGGAACAGGACGTACCCGCCGATCCACAGGGCCAGCGCCATGAGGTAGGGCGCGAGCCCCGCGCCGTAGCTGCTGACCTCCGAGGGGTTCGCGCTCGTCGTCACCACCGGGTCGGTGATGGCGCCGACGGCGGTCGCCCGCTCGTCGTCGCTGAGGTCGGGCACCCCCGAGGCGCCCTGCACGAGGCCGTCCCGGAGCGAGGCGGCGCCCTGCTGGGCCTGGTCGACGCCCGTCGCCAGCGCTCCGGCGCCCTCGGCCAGCTGCTCGGTGCCGGTGACGGCCTGGTCCTCCCCCGCCGCCAGCTGGCCGGCGCCGTCGGCGAGGGCGGAAGCGCCCTCGTCGAGCGCGCGGGCGCTCGTCGCCAGCGGCTCCACACCCGCCGCCAGCTGGCCGGTGCCGGCGGCCAGCGCGTCGGCGCCCTGCGCCGACGCGGCGACCCCCTGCGCCAGAGCGGGAGCGGCCCCGGCCAGGGCGCCGGTGCCGTCCGCCACCTGCTGGGAACCGGTGGCGAGGGCACCGAGGGCGGCGTCCGCCTCGGCGACCTGCGCCTGGGCGTCCCGCACGGGCTCGACGAGAGCGTCCGTCTGCGCCAGCACGGCCACGACCTGCTGGTCGGTCAGGCCGAGCCCGACGAGCTGGGCCTCAAGGTCGGCGCGCGCCTCGTCCAGGCCCGCGACGGCGTCGGCCGAGGCCGTGGCCAGCGCGTCGGCGGTGCCGGCCACCTGGGCGTTGCCCTCGGCGACGGCGGCGGCGCCGTCCGCCAGCGCGCGCGTCTGCTCGGGCAGCTGGGCCGTGCCCTGCTGCAGCTGGCCGAGTCCCCCCGCGAGCGCGGCGGCGCCCTCGTCGAGCTGCCCGACGCCCGCCACGAGCTGGTCGACGCCGTCGACGGCCGCACCGGTGCCCTCGGCCAGCCGGCCCGCGCCGGTGGCCAGCCCGTCGGCGCCCTCGGCCAGCGCCCGCTGCCCCGTGAGCAGCGCGGCGGCCCCCTGCGCGAGCCCGTCGGCGCCGTCGGAGGCCTGACCCAGCCCGTCGGACAGCGCGCCGGCCCCGTCCGCGGCCTGCTGCAGCTGCTGGCTGACCGTCGAGAAGCCGACGAGGAAGGAGTCCGCGGCCTGCTCGCCGACCTGCGCGGCGACGGCGTCGCGGGTCGCGGCGACGACGCGCTCGGCGATGGTCCGGCCGATGTAGCTGGTGGCGTCGTTGGTCGTCAGCTCCAGCTGCGCCTGCCGCGGCGGGGTGGGGTCGCCGGCGGAGACGGCTTCCTGCACGGACGCGAGGTCGGCGGAGAAGGTGGCGGGCACCAGCAGCGAGGCCTCGTAGCGGCCCTCGCGGACGCCCTCGGCGGCGTCGGCGGCGTCGGTGCGCTGCCAGTCGAAGCTGCCGTCTGCCTCGAGGTCCCCCGCGAGCTGGGAGCCCACCGACAGCAGGACGCCGCCGGTGCTGGCGCCCTCGTCCTCGACGACGAGCGCTGCGGGCACCTGGTCGAGCCGCCCGTAGGGGTCGTGGTTGGCCCACAGGTACAGGCCCGCGTAGAGCACCGGGACCAGGGCGAGGGCCACGACCGCCAGGCGGGCCATCGGCGAGGCCAGCAGGCGGTGCACCTCGGTGCCGGACGAGGCCCGAGCGGCGGCCAGGAACCCCGGCCGCCCGGCGCGCCCGGCGCGCGGTCGGTCCTCGGCGCCCGGGCCGTCCTGCGGGCTCCGGTCGCTGGCGAGGGGCTGGTCGCCGGCGGGGCTCTGGTCGCTCACAGGGTCGCCTCCACGGCGAGCTCGGTCGGGCGCGCGGGCAGGTCGTCGGGCCGCTCGGCGCGCGGGACGCCGCCGCGAGCGCGCAGGTCGTCGGGACGCAGGAGGCCGGCGCCCTCGACGAGGGCCGCCTCGGCGCGGGGCACGAGGACGGCGACGGCCAGGCCGCGCCCCGCCAGCTCGCCCGCGAGGTCCCACCAGCCGCCGGGGTCGCGCGGGTCCCCGCCGCCCCGGTCCGGGCGGGTGAGCACGAGGGCCTCCACGCCCGGGCGGCCGGCCGCCAGCTCGGCGAGGGCGCGGGTGCGCGCCGCGGGCGGCAGGTCGCGCGCGGGGACGTCCGCGAGGTCGGCGAGGCCGATGGCGTCGAGCCAGGCGCGCGCGTCGTCCCGGGACGCCGGGCGGCCCGCGGCGCGCAGCTCCTCGACGACGGCGGCGCGCAGCGGCAGCACGGGCTCGGGGTCGCTGACGCCCTCGCCGTCCACGACGGCGGTGCGGCGGCGCAGCTCGTCGCGGCCCCACAGGCCGACGTCGTGCCCGGAGACGAGCAGCCGCCCGCGGGCGGGCAGGAGGCGTCCGGCCAGCACGAGGGCGAGGGCGAGGGGCCCCCGCCCGTCGTGCCCGGCGTCCACCGCCACGAGCGCGCGGCGGCCGGAGGACAGGAGCACCCCCGTCGGCGGCAGGACGCTCGCGCCCCCCACCTCGACGGCGACGTCCTGGGCCTCGATCTCCATGCAGCGCTCCTCGCGTCCCCCGCTCGTCCTCACCGGGTCGGTCCCCCGGCGCCGCCCCGCCCGCCCGTCCGGCGGGCGCGGGGAGCAGCGACCACGACGGTACGGCGGTCGCGGCCGCCCCTCCCGGCTGCCCGGCGCGCGCACCCGCCGGGCAGCGACCACAGTGGTCCGAGATCAGGTCCGCACCGCACGGGGCGGACCGGGGAGGACGACTCGTGGACGACACCAGCACCACCGCCGCAGCCCAGGTCACGACGAGCGGACCGGCTGCCGAGCCGCGCCCGCTGGCGGTCCGACTCATGAAGAGCCTCGAGGGCGCCACCTGGCTCGACACGACGGTGGACTTCGAGCAGCGGCTCGCCGCGAAGGCGCTCACCGCCTCGCCGGCCCTGCTCGGCCTCCTGCGCGGCCGGCCGGTCGGCCACGCCGTGCACCCGCCGATGACCGACGTCCCCATCGGCTCCTGGCTCTCGGCGTCGGTCCTGGACCTGGTCGGCGGCCGCGCCGCACGTCCGGCGGCGCGGCTGCTCGTGGGGCTCGGGTGCCTGTCGGCGCTGCCGACGATGGTCACGGGGACGGCCGAGTGGATCGGCACCAGCGAGGGCGACAAGCGGGTCGGCTACGTGCACGCCGTCGCGAACGGCACGTCGCTGGCCGGCTACGCCGCCTCGTGGTGGGTGCGCCGCGACGAGTCCCGCCACGGGCTCGGCGTCGCGCTGGCCCTGGCCTCCGGTGCCGTGGCGGGGATCGGCGGCTACCTCGGCGGCCACCTCTCGGTCGCCCGCGACATCGGGACGCGCGACCCCGCCTACGTCGACGAGGTCGGCGCCCCCGAGCTGTACAGCCCCCACCGGGACTGACCGGTCGGTCGGTCGGCCGGCCGGCGTCGGCCGGCCGGCGTCGGGACTGGACCGGGGCCGGTGCGCTCCAGGACTACTGGTAGGACACGAAGTCCGGCGTCGGCTCGACGGCCATGGTCTGCGCGGGCGTCAGGGTGGGCGTGTCCTCGTCGTAGAAGTTCTTCCAGCCCCAGCGCATCCCGGCGGGCGCGTCGACCTGCAGCGCCTGGTAGGTGTCGTCCTTCATGCTCGGCGTCCCGTGGCCGTCGGCGTGCACGAGCGGGACGAGCTCGTCGTGGGACATGTCGAGGTCCTGCCGGTCGGTGATCATCCGGTTCTGGAACTGGTGCAGGAGGAACACCTTCGGCGGGAGGTCGTTGTCGGCGGTCAGCTGGGCCAGCCAGTCGCCGACCGCGTCGACCTCCTCGACGCCGACCCGGCCGACCTGCCGCAGGTGCCGCTGGTCGGGCTCCAGCCGCCACTCCGGGTCGAGCGCCAGCCCGACTCCGGGGTAGGTGAGCAGGCTCTCGTAGCGCTGCGCCTGGGTGAGGAAGTCGGTCCGCCCGGGCTGCAGGTCCAGCACGACGTAGAGGCCGTTCTCCGCCGCCGCCTCGATCCACGGGCGGACGACCTCGGGATCGAGCTCGTAGGAGTAGTCGCCGTCCTCGCCCGCGGAGGCGGACGCCACGGTGGTGATGATCTCGAAGGTCGGCACGACCGGGTCCTCGACGAGGTCGTCGTACTCCGCGGCGACCTCCTTCGCCCGCTCGACCGCGGCGTCGACGTCCTGCTCGCCCATGACGCCGAGCGACGGCGTCCCCGGCGAGCCGTAGAGGGCGACCATGTGCCGCCCGGGGAAGGGCACCTGCCCGCCGCCGGGCAGCTGGACGCCGGTCTCGACGACCTCCATGCGCTCGGTCAGCCGCGGGACGTCGCCGAAGGCCGGCGAGAGGGCGAGCACCGAGGCGGGAGGCGCGGCGGAGAGCTGGTCCACGAGCTCGCCGTCGGCGCGGGGGTCACCGCCCGGCACGTCCTGGACGGTCGCCCCCGCCGCGCGGGCCGTCGCCGCCGGCGCGACGTCCACGGCCTGGCCGGTGGACAGCGCCACGAGGCCCTCCCCGGAGCCCTCGGTGGCCGACGGCGTCGGGGAGCCCGCGCCGTCCTCGTCCCCCTCCTCGCGCTCCGGCGCGTCGACGTCGGCGGTCGCCGCGTCCAGCACCTCGGCGTCCAGGGCTCCCTCGGCCCAGGTGCGGGACGCCCCGTCGGCGGCCAGCACCTGCTCGGCGCCCAGGCGCTCCACCTCGGCGACCACGGCGGCCGGGTCGGCCCCCGGGGCGTAGCCCGCGGGCGACGTCCCCGGGGCGGCGCCGTCGGTCGCCGGGGCCGTGGGGGCGTCCGAGGCGGTGGGGGGCTGCGGCGCCGCCGGCGCGTCCGAGGCCGTGGCGCTGCCGGCGGGCGAGGGCGACGCCGTGGGCTCGGGCCCGGGAGCCGCCACCACGAGGACCGGGACGCCGAGCTCCTCGGCGCGGGCGCCCGCCGCCGCGACGTCCGCGGCCTCGTCGACGACGACCACCACGGGCGAGGCCGCGAACAGCACCTGGCTGGCGGGCACGGAGCGGTCGCCCTCGGCGTCGAGGACGGCCACCGCGGGCACCGCGGCCAGCTCGACCGCGGGCTCGTCCCCGCCGCCGAAGAGGCCGCCGTCGCCGCCGCCGCCGTCGGACCCCGACGTGCACCCCGCCACGAGCGCGAGGCCGAGCGCCCCGGCCGCCGCCGCCCGGGCGGATCGCGGGCACCGCCGTCGGCGAGGCAGCGGCGGGGTCGTGGGCGCGGTCGTCGGAGTCATCGCGCGCGACGGTATCCGGCTGCGGCTCCCGGGGCGGTCCGACGCCGGACGGGGACAGCACGAGCGGGACGGCGCGGGCGAGGGCGAGGGGGTGAGGGCGAGGGGGCGAGCACCGCCTCCCCGCGCGGGCCGGCGTCGCCCCGGGGCTCGGCCGGGGGGATGATGGCCTCGTGGCACCAGGCGGCGGGACGACCCGGGTACAGCGCGGGAGGCCCCGCGTGGCCCCGCCCCGCGCGGGCGAGCGCTCGAGCGGCCCGGAGCCCGCGGACCTGCTGTCGGCGCTGCGCCCGGGCAGGGACGCCCTGTGGTCCTCCCCCCGCGGCACCGCGCTGGCCCGGGGCGTCGCCGAGCGCCTCGACCTCCCCTGGACCACCGACCTCCCGGGCGCCGTGGCCGACCGGCTGCGCGCCGTCGCCGCCTCCGGGTCCGGCGAGCCGGTCGTCGTGGGGGCCCTGCCCTTCCGGACCGGTGACCGTGCCTCGCTCGTGCGCCCCGAGTCCCTGCGACGGGCGCCCGGCCGCCTCGTCCCGGGAGGGGCCCCGCAGGTCTCCCAGGCGGTGGTCTCGGAGCGGCCCGTGCCCTCCCCGGACGCCTACCGCGACGCCGTCCGCAGCGCCCTCGACCTCCTCTCCGCGGGGACGCTCGAGAAGGTCGTCCTCGCCCGCGCGCTCGACCTGCGCACGAGCTCGCGGGTCGACGTCCGCGCGCTGGTCGCGGCGCTCGCCCGCCACGACGAGGAGGCGCGCGTGTTCGCCGTCCCCCTCGCGCCGGACGAGGGCGAGGACGAGGAGGGCCGCCCCGAGGAGCCGCGCGTGCTCGTGGGGGCGAGCCCCGAGCTGCTCGTGTCCCTGACCGGGGGGCACGTCCTGGCGACGCCGCTGGCGGGCTCGACCGCGCGCTCGGCGGACCCCGCCGAGGACGCGGCCCGCGCGCAGGCGCTGCTGGCCTCGGACAAGGACCGCCGCGAGCACGCCCTCGTCGTCGAGGCGATGGTGCGCTCCCTGGGGCCCTGGTGCGCCGAGCTCGTCGCCCCCGACGGGCCCGAGCTCGTGGCCACCCCGACCGTCTGGCACCTGGCCACCCGCCTCGAGGGCCGCACCGCCGACCCGTCGACGACGTCCCTGCACCTCGCGCGCGCCCTGCACCCGACGCCGGCGGTCGGCGGGACCCCCTCCGGCCCGGCCCGCGCCGCGATCGAGCGCCTCGAGCCGGTCCCCCGTGGCTACTACGCCGGTGCGGTCGGCTGGTGCGACGCCTCGGGCGACGGCGAGTGGGCCGTGACGATCCGCAGCGGCGTCGTGCGGGGCAGCACCGTGCGCCTGCACGCGGGGGCCGGCATCGTCCGCGGCTCCGACCCCGACGCCGAGCTCGCCGAGACGACCGTCAAGCTGGCCCTGCTGCGCTCCGCCCTGGGGGGCTGAGGCGCCGGACGCCGTCGCTCCGCACCCGGGCGCTCCCCGGCACCCCCCGACGGACTTTGTGCGCTGGAGGCCGCTCCCCGGCACCTCCCGACGCACTTCGTGCGCTAGAGGCCGGCCGGCGGCACCTCCCGACGGACTTCGTGCGCTAGAGGCCGGCCGGCGGCACCTCCCGACGGACTTCGTGCGCTAGAGGCCGGCCGGCGGCGCTTGCGGTGCCGGCCCAGCGCAGCACCTCCACGTCGTCGCCGAGGGCGTGGCGCAGTCGCCGCAGGTCGCGCCGGCTCGGGTCGACGACGTGCGGGGTCCGCGCGGCCCGGAGCAGCGGGACGTCGCGGGCGCTGTCGGAGTAGGCGTGGTCCACGGGCAGGGGCACCCCGGCCGCCTCGAGCGCGCGCAGCTTCCCCGGCCCCCGGGCGTGCACGACGGGCGCCGGGAAGCGCCAGCGGTGGCGCACCAGCGTCGAGGCGACGACCTCGACGTCGGGCAGGCCCAGCACGGCGCAGACCTCGCGGGCGAGCGGCTCCGCGCACCCGGTCGCCACCACGACGCGGTCGCCCCGGCGCACGTGCTCCCGCACGCGCTCGACCCCGGCCGCGGCCACCCGCCCCCCGCCGGCGCCGGCGTGGACGGCGGCGACCCGACGCGCCTGCGCGGCGAAGGCCCGCTCGTCCAGCCCGAGGCCGGCGAGCCAGACGAGACCCCGCTCCGCGACCGAGCGCGTCGGGGGGAGCGCCAGGGCGGGGCCCCAGACGGGCGCCGCCGCCAGCGCGGCCAGCAGCCGCAGCCGGTGGCTGGTCAGCAGGTGGCGCAGCAGCGCCCCGAAGGCGTCGCCGGCCACGAGGGTCCCGTCCAGGTCGACCACCACCACCTGGGGGACGCCGTCCGCCGACGCCCGCGCCGCACCGCTCACGGCGGCGATGCTGCCAGCCGCCCCCGCGACGACCGGCGGCCGCACCACCGGGTGCCGACCGTCGTCGACGCTCCGGGGCACCTCGGAAGAGCTCCCCGGGCGGGGGTCCCGACGACCTCCTGCGCCGGGGACGGCGTCCGGCCACCGACCCGTCCCGGCGCCCCGGCCGCCGGTCCGGCACGATCGGGTCCAGCACGACCAGCGGTGCCACGACGCAGCACCGCCACGGGGCGGCCCTCCGCCCCGGTGACCCCGGGAGGACGCATGGCAGGCACGACCGAGATCCCCAGCACGTCCGAGACGAGCGGCTCCGACGGCGAGCAGGACCTCGCCGTCATCGGCGTCACCGGACTCGCGGTGATGGGCCGCAACCTGGCGCGCAACATCGCCCGTCACGGCCACGCCGTCGCGGTGCACAACCGGACCTCCTCGCGCGTCGACGAGCTGGTGGCCGACCACGGCGACGAGGGCGACTTCCGCCCCTCGCACTCCGTCGAGGACTTCGTCGCCTCCCTGGCCAGGCCCCGGCGCGTGATCATCATGGTCAAGGCCGGCGCCGCCACGGACGCCGTGATCGACGAGCTGGTGCCGCTGCTGGAGGAGGGCGACATCGTCGTCGACGCCGGCAACGCTCACTTCGAGGACACCCGCCGCCGCGAGCGCGACCTGCGCGAGCGGGGCCTGCACTTCGTCGGGACCGGCGTCTCCGGCGGCGAGGAGGGCGCGCTGCTCGGGCCCAGCATCATGCCGGGCGGCTCGCGGGAGTCCTACGAGGCGCTCGGGCCGATCCTCGAGAGCATCGCCGTCGAGGTCGACGGGACCCCGTGCTGCACCTACGTCGGGCCCGACGGCGCGGGGCACTTCGTCAAGATGGTGCACAACGGCATCGAGTACGCCGACATGCAGCTCATCGCCGAGGCGTACGACCTGCTGCGCCAGGGCCTCGGGCTCTCCCCCGCCGAGCTCGCCGACGTCTTCGACGAGTGGAACTCCGGCGACCTCGAGTCCTTCCTCGTCGAGATCACCGCACGCGTGCTGCGGCACGTCGACGAGCGCACGGGCCAGCCCTTCGTCGACGTCGTGGTGGACCAGGCGGAGCAGAAGGGCACGGGCCGCTGGACGGTCCAGGCGGCCCTGGACCTCGGCATCCCCGTGACCGGCATCGCCGAGGCCGTCTTCGCGCGGGCCCTCTCCGGCGCGGCGGGGCAGCGGAAGGCGGTGCTGGACGGGGGCCTCGCCGGCCCGAGCGGGGCCCGCCTCGAGGGGGCGGACGCCGAGGGCTTCGTCGACGCGGTCCGCCAGGCCCTCTACGCCTCCAAGGTCGTGGCCTACGCGCAGGGCTTCGACCAGATCACCGCAGCCAGCCAGGAGTACGGCTGGGACGTCGACCGCGGGATGATGGCGACGATCTGGCGCGGCGGCTGCATCATCCGCGCCCGCTTCCTTGACCGGATCAAGCAGGCCTACGACGCCGACCAGCACCTGGCGTCCCTGCTGCTGGACGACTACTTCGCCTCGGCGATGGCGGACGCGCAGGACGCGTGGCGCCGGGTCGTCGTGGCGGCCGTCCAGCTGGGCGTGCCCGCCCCCGGGTTCTCCAGCGCGCTGGCGTACTACGACGGGCTCCGCCGCGACCGGCTGCCGGCGGCCCTGGTCCAGGGGCTGCGAGACCTCTTCGGCGCGCACACCTACCGCCGCGTCGACGCCGAGGGCACCTACCACGTGCTGTGGTCGCAGGACCTGTCCGAGGAGCGCCAGGACCTCGCCGGCCAGGGCTCCCACAGCCCGCACTGACGACCCGCCCACCCGAGAGGGCCCGCCGCTCGCGCGGCGGGCCCTCTCGTCGCGTGCATCCCCTCTGGCGAGCGGCTGCGGGTGCACAGCGACCTGCAGACGTCCTGTCGACGCCCCGGGCCGGGCCCCGACCCCGAGGGACGCTGCGCAGGCGAGGCCTCTGCAGGTCGCCCCGCGCGGGGCGGGCCGGGCGGCTCAGCCGGCCGCCGCCACCAGGTCCACCAGGCGCAGGAAGCCCCCGGCCTCCCACGCCGCCCGGCCGACGAAGAGGCCGTCCACCCCGGGCACGCCCAGCAGGTCCGGCGCCCCGCCGACGTCCACGGAGCCGCCGAAGAGCAGGCCGGCCACGCGGTCGCCCACGTCCGCGACGAGGGGCTCGACGACCTCGGCGACCTCCTCCGGGCGCGCCGGGCGCCCGGAAGCGCCGATGGCCCACACGGGCTCGTAGGCGACCACCACGCGCGCGGCGTCCGCGCCGTCCAGCCCGTCGACGACCGCGTGCACCTGTCCCAGCACGTGCTCGACCGACCCCCCCGCCGAGCGGACGGCGGCCGTCTCACCGACGCACAGCAGCGGCACGAGCCCGTGGCGCAGGGCGGCCCGGACCTTCAGGGCCACGCGGGCGTCGGTGTCGCCGAAGTGCTCCCGGCGCTCGGAGTGGCCGATCTCGACCAGCCGGGCGCCCGCGTCGGCCACCTGCGGCACGGAGACCTCCCCCGTCCACGCCCCGGCGTCCTCCCAGTGCGCGTCCTGCGCGCCGACGAGGACGTGCGGCGCCTCCTGCGCCAGCAGCCCGGAGACCTCCGCCAGGGCGGTGGCCGGCGGGACGACGAAGACCTGCGGGGAGCCGCCGCCCGGCGACGGCGCACCCGGGGGCCCGGCGCCGCGCTCGGCCAGACCGGCCGCCACCTCGCGCGCCCAGCCGAGCCCCTCGGCCCGCGTCTTGGTCATCTTCCAGCTCGTGCCGATCCACCGCGTCCCGCGCGGGGGCAGCGGCACGTGCTGCGGAGCAGCGCCTCTCGTGCCCGTGGAGCCCTGCCCGCTCACGCGGGCGCCCCGGCCGGCCCGCGGTCCCCGTCCCGACCGGCCGAGCCGGTGGCGGCCGGCGCGTCCTGCGGGGAGAGGTCTCCGACGACGGCGCGCACGAGCATGCCGAAGGAGAGCGCCCCGGCGTCGGGCGTGCCGACGCTCCGGTCGCCGTGCGTGCGGGCCCGGCCCAGCGAGGCCGAGATCTCCGCCGTCGCCTCGGCCGCCTCGACGGCGGCGCGGGCGGCGGCGCGCCAGGCCGCCAGCAGGCCCTGGTCGCCCGCGGCGGACTCCAGCACCTCGACGAAGGGCACGAGCGCGTCGACCATCGTCTTGTCGCCCGGGCGGGCGCCGCCCAGTCGCAGGATCGCGTCGACGCCGGAGCGCACCGCGGTCACGACGTCCTCGTCCGAGGGCGCCCGGTCGTCGCCCAGCGAGGTGCCGGCGGCGGTGAGGGCAGCCCCCCACAGGGCCCCCGAGGTGCCGCCGGCGCCCTCGGACCAGGCCTCGCCGGCCCGCACGAGCGCGGTGCGGCAGCCCGCGCCCGCGTCGACGGCGCGGCGCGCACCGTCGGAGGCGGCGCGCAGGCCACGGGCCATGCCGATGCCGTGGTCGCCGTCGCCCGCGACGGCGTCGACCTCGCCGAGCCGGTCGGAGGCGGCGACGACGACGTCCCGCGCCGCGTCGACGGCCTCGGCGACCCGGCCGGCCGCCCGCTGGGAGGGCTCGGCCGCCGGGGGCACCGGCGCCTCCTCCTCGTCCGGCACCGGGGGCGCCACCTCCACGTCGGAGGGCGAGGCCGCGCGCCGGTACGCGGGGGCCTCGCACGCCGCCCGCCAGTGCTCCTCGAGCTCGTCGTCGAGGAAGGCGACCGTCAGCGAGGCCCCGGTCATGTCCAGGCTGGTGACGAGCTCGCCCACCTCCGGCCGGACGGCGACGAGCCCGGCCTCGCGCAGGCGCTCGTCGACGCGGCGGTGCAGGACCAGCAGCTCGTCCTGCGCCCCTCCGCCGAGGCCGTTGAGCACGACGGTGACGCGGCCCCGGTAGCCGGTGGGGCCCTCCCCGCGCTCGGGCTCCTCCGCCAGGACGCCGTCGACGAGGAGGTCGGCCACCTCGTCGGCCGTCGGCAGGTCGAGCTCCTCGAGCCCGGGCTCGCCGTGGATGCCGAGGCCCACGCCCATGCGGCCCCGCGGGACCGTGAACAGCGGCTCGCGGGCGCCGGGCAGCGTGCAGCCGGAGAGAGCCACGCCGAGGGTGCGGGTGCGGTCGTTGGCGCGGCGGGCGAGGGCCTCCACGGCGTCGAGGTCGAGCCCGGCAGCCGCCGCGGCGCCCGCCACCTTGAGCACCACGAGGTCGCCGGCGATGCCGCGGCGCTGGTCGGCCGCCTCCGGCCTGGCGGACGCGACGTCGTCGGTGATGGCGATCTCGCGCACCTCGACGCCCTCGCTGCGGAGCATCTCGGCGGCGAGGCCGAAGTGCAGGACGTCGCCGGCGTACTTGCCGTAGCCGAGGAGCACGCCGCCGCCGACGTCCGCGGCCCGGGCGACGGAGCGGATCTGGGAGGCCGACGGCGAGGCGAAGATGCCGCCGCAGGCGGCCCCGGCGGCGAACCCCTCCCCCACCCAGCCGGCGAAGGCCGGGTAGTGCCCGCTGCCGCCCCCGACGACGAGGGCGACGGAGCCCTCCGCACCGGGACGGGCGCGCACGACGCCACCGCGGACGCGGCGCAGGTGCTCGGGGTGGGCGGCGACGAGGCCGTCGACGGCCTCGTCGGCGAAGCGGTCGGGGTCGTTGACCAGGAGTGTCACGCGCGCCTCCATCGGCTGCGGGGAGAGCGTCGCGGACCGCGACGCCGAGGCCGCGCAGATCCTATAGGAACCGCTGCGCTCCCTGTCCACGTCGCGACCAGCGCACCCGGGGAGCCCCGCCAGCGGGCGCCGGGCCGCCGGTCGGGTCCAGGTCCGGTCATCGGCGGACCGGCGCGGACCTGCTGCCGTCGACGGGACCGCTCGACCCGGTGGTGGTGCCGCGCCCGCGCGTATCGTCGACGGGATGAGCGTGGCCCCCTCCTCGACCGTCGTCCTGGACCACCGCTTCGCGCGGGAGCTGCCGGAGATGGCGATCCCCTGGCGGGGCGAGGCGGCCCCTGATCCGCGCCTGCTGGTGCTCGACGAGCAGCTGGCCGTCGAGCTCGGTCTCGACCCCGACTGGCTGCGCAGCCCCGAGGGGCTGGGCCTCCTCCTGGGGATCGAGGTCCCCGACGGCGCCGAGCCGGTGGCGCAGGCCTACGCCGGGCACCAGTTCGGCGGGTTCTCCCCGCGCCTCGGCGACGGGCGCGCGCTGCTGCTCGGCGAGCTCGTCGACGTCGGCGGCTGCGTCCGCGACCTGCACCTCAAGGGATCCGGTCGCACGCCGTTCGCCCGAGGCGGCGACGGCCTGGCCGCTGTCGGCCCGATGCTGCGCGAGCACGTGGTCAGCCGGGGCCTGCACGCGCTCGGCATCCCCACGACCCGCGCCCTGGCCGTGGTGGCGACCGGGCGCGCGGTGCGCCGCGAGACGCTGCTGCCCGGCGCCGTCCTCGCCCGGGTCGCGGCCAGCCACCTGCGCGTCGGCAGCTTCCAGTACGCCCGCGCCAGCGGCGACCTCGACCTGCTGCGCCGCCTCGCCGACTCCGCGATCGGCCGCCACCACCCCGCCGCCGCCACGGCCGACAACCCCTCCCTCGCGCTCTTCGAGGCGGTGGTCGCCGCCCAGGCGTCGCTGGTGGCCCGGTGGATGCTCGTGGGGTTCGTCCACGGCGTGATGAACACCGACAACACGACGATCTCCGGGGAGACCATCGACTACGGGCCCTGCGCCTTCCTCGACGCCTTCGACCCGACCACCGTCTACAGCTCGATCGACACCGGCGGGCGCTACGCCTACGGCAACCAGCCGGGCGTGGCCGAGTGGAACCTCGCCCGCCTGGCCGAGGCGCTCCTGCCCCGGCTGCACGAGGACCCGGAGGAGGCCGTCGCCCTCGCGACGCGGTCCCTCGAGGCCTTCCGCCCCCGGTACGAGGCCGCCTACTCGACCGGGATGCGCGCCAAGCTCGGCCTGCCCGACGACCTCGACGACGCGGTCCTCGGCCCGCTCCTGGAGGACCTGCTCCACCTGCTCACCCAGCACCGGCCCGACCACACGTCGTCCTTCCGCGCCCTCGCCTCCGCGGCGCGCGGGGACGACGCGCCCGTGCGGGGGATGTTCGCGGACTCCGCCGCGGTCGACGGCTGGCTGGCGCGCTGGCTCGCCCTGCGCCCCGACGCCGCGGCGATGGACCGGGTGAACCCGGTCTACATCCCGCGCAACCACCTCGTCGAGGAGGCCCTCGCCGCCGCGACCGGCGGCGACCTCGGCCCGCTGGAGCGGCTGCTGGAGGCCGTGGACGCGCCCTGCGACGAACGTCCCGGGCTGGAGCGCTACGCCGCCCCCGCCCCCGCGGACTTCGGCACCTACCAGACCTTCTGCGGCACCTGACGCCTCCCTCGGCGCCCCCGCCGCGCCGTCACAGCGCGGGGACGGCGGCCCGGGCGTCCGGACGACCTCCGACGCCCGGCGGGACGGGCGGGGCGGACGGGGCCGGCGGGGTGACCCGGGGGTGCAGCAGCGCCTCCATGTGCACGGCGGCCAGGGCCGGGGAGAACAGGTGCCCCTGCCCGTACCGGATCCCGAGGTCGACGAGGAGCGCGCGCTGGTCGGCCGTCTCCACCCCCTCGGCCAGGACGTCCAGGCGCAGCGCCCGCGCCATCGCCGCGATGCCGGCGAGCAGCCCCCGGTCGTCCTTGAGGGAGATGACGAGCGAGCGGTCCAGCTTGAGCAGCGAGACGGGGAAGCGCTGCAGGTACCCGAGGGACGTGTACCCGGCCCCGAAGTCGTCGAGGCTGATGCGGACGCCCGAGCGCTGCAGCGCCTGCAGCTCGCGCACCACCTCCGGCGAGGCGGGGACGAGCTCGTGCTCGGTGATCTCCAGCCGCAGCAGGCGCGGCGGCACGCCGTGGCGGCGCAGCAGGTGCTCCACGCGCGAGGCCAGCCGCCCCTCGACGAGGCTCGCGGGGGTCACGTTGACGCTCACGGGGACGGCGTCGAGCCCGGCGCGCAGCCAACCCCCGACCTGGCCGAGCGCGAGGTCGAGCACGTGGGCGTCCACGTCGACGTCGCGCCCGCACTCGTGGGCGATCGTCAGGAAGTCCGCCGGGGGCAGCAGCCCGAGGTGCGGGTGGTGCCAGCGCACGAGGGCCTCGGAGCCGACGACCTCGCCGGTCTCGAGCAGGACGAGCGGCTGGTGGTGGACGACCAGCGCGCCCACGCGGGCCGCCGGCGCCCCCTCCAGCACCCGGCGCAGGTCCTCCGCCAGCCGCTGGCGCCGCTGCACCTGGGTCCGCATCCGCGGGCGGTAGGCCGTCACGCCCGCCTTGCCCGCGGCCTTGGTCTCGTACAGGGCGATGTCCGCGCGCGTCAGCGCCTGCGGCAGCGACGACGGCGGGACGACGTGGACGACGCCCATGCTGGCGCTCCCCCGCAGCTCGTGGCCCGCCGCGGACAGGGGCTGCTGCAGGGCCGCCACGAGCCGCGCCGGGGTGTCGCCGTGCAGGCGCCGGCGCTCGGCGCCTCCCGCGCCGCCGGCGGGCGAGCCCGGTTCGAGCGGCTCGGGCGTGCCGGGCAGCAGGACGACGAACTCGTCCCCGCCCTGCCGCGCGACGACGGCGTCCGGCCCGGCCACCCGCTCCAGCGTCGAGCCGACGGCGCGCAGCAGCTCATCACCCACCTCGTGCCCGTGGGTGTCGTTGACGGCCTTGAAGTCGTCGAGGTCGACCAGGCACAGCAGCACGCCGTCCGGGTCCTGGACCAGCCTCCGGAAGGCCACGTCGAGCCCGCGCCGGTTGCGCAGGCCCGTCAGCGCGTCGTGGTCGGCGGCGCGCTCGCTCGCGCGCAGGGCCTCCACCCCGCGCAGCATCCCCAGCCCGGCGAGCACCGCGCCGGCGACCACGAACACGCCGGGGGGCAGGCCGCCCGGGGTGGGCGAGGCGCGCTCGACGGACCACAGGGCGGGCGCCACCCCGACGAGCGGGACCAGGCCAAGCAGCTGCACGGACGCCGCACGGCGATCGCCGTGCTCACCGCTGTCCAGCCCGCGGGGCATGGAGGGCAGCAGGGCGGCGCCGCCGATGACCACGAAGCAGGCGGCGCCCACGGCCTGGAGCGGGCTCCCGGGGCCGGGCTCGGTGAGGGCCACGGCACCGGCCAGGTGGTAGCCCAGCCCGACGACGGCGCCGACCACGAGCACCCGGGTGGAGACGGGGAGGCAGGACCGGGACAGGACGAAGCGGAGGACGAGCGCGAGCAGGAGGACGTCGAGGGCCGCCGTCGCGACGCCCAGCCCGGAGGCGCCGGGTCCGGCCGCGTCCAGGTGGGCGACGAGCTGGGCGACGGCGAGGAGCACCACCACCACCACGAGCATGACGTGCTCGAGCAGCGGCCCGGGCGCGAGGTGCCCGCGCAGCTGAGACCGCCGGCGCGGACCGGTGAAGAGCCGGACGACGAGGACCACGCCGATCAGCTGGCCCGCCACCATGGCCTCCACCGGCGCCGCCGGGACCGGCCGCGCGGCACCGGCGAGGAGCACGGTCACCGTGTGGGCTCCCGCCCAGCACGTGAGCATGAGGCCGATCGCCGTCCAGGCGCGGCGCCGGGCGGGGCGGTGGACCGCCACGCCGACGGCGACGGCCACCACGGACGCCCAGGCGGCGGACACGAGCAGGGCGGGACGCAGCGACGGCACGGCGAGCCCCAGGGCGGCGACCACTGCGGCGAGGAGCAGCACCACACCGGCGCAGGCCGTCTCGGCGCGCCGTCGGGAGGACCCGGGCACCGCTCACCTCCCCGCTGCGCCGGCGGTCGCCGACCTCGCAGGTCCTGTCGGCGGACCGAGCCCGCCGCCTGAGCCGCGCGTGCCCGGCACCGCCCGTCCGGCCCTCCCGCCGCGACCGGCGGACTCAGTCGAGCGTGCGCGTGCGCTGCGCGACGCCGGCGGGGCCGTACGGGTAGTCGGCCGGCGTCGGCGCGCTGGCCTCGTCCAGCTTGGCCGTCTCGACGTCCGACAGGTGCAGGCCCACGGCGCCGAGGTTGCCCTCGAGCTGCTCCGGCGTGCGGACGCCGAGGATGACCGAGGCCACGCCGGGGCGGTCGTGCAGCCAGGCCAGGGCGACCTGGGCCATGGTCGCGCCGCGGCCCTCGGCCACCTGCTGGAGGACCTCGAGCACCGCCCACGTCTGCTCACGGCCCCCGCGAGCGTCGTAGGCCTCCATGCCGCGGCCCGGGTCCTCGCCCAGCCGCGTCGCGCCCTCGGGGCGCGCGTCCCGGCGGTACTTGCCGCTCAGCCACCCCCCGGCGAGCGGGCTCCACGGCAGCAGGCCCAGGCCACCGGCCCGCGCGGCGGGGACGATCTCGTACTCGGTCTCGCGGACCATCAGGTTGTACTGCGGCTGGTGGCTCACGAGCGGGAAGCGCCCGGCGGCCAGCGCGACCATGGTCGCGGTCTGCCAGCCCGTGTAGTTCGAGAGCCCCGCGTAGCCGATCTTCCCGGAGCGCACGGCGTCCTCGAGGAAGCCCGCGGTCTCCTCCATCGGCGTCACCGCCTCGTGCGCGTGCACCTGGTAGAGGTCGACGTGGTCGGTGCCGAGACGCTGCAGCGAGCGCTCGAGCGAGCGGCGCAGGTTGCGCCGCGAGCCGCCGGCGTCGCGCGGCTCGACGCCTCGGCTGGGGAAGCGCCCCTTGGTGGCGAGCACGACGCGGTCGCGCGTCGAGCTGCCCTGCGCGGCCATCCAGCGGCCGATGATCGACTCCGACAGCCCGCCGGCGTAGACGTCGGCCGTCTCCAGGACGACGCCGCCGGCGTCCACGTACTGCGACATCAGCCGGTGGGACGTCGGCTCGTCGGACTCCGCGCCGAAGGTCATGGTGCCGAGCGAGTAGGTCGAGACGGCCAGGCCGCTGCGGCCGAGGGTGCGGTGCTCCATCGCGGTGCTCCTCATCGGTGGGGGTGCGCCCACCCTCCCGCGCGACGGCGCGCGCAGCGACGCGAGACGGCCCGACGCCCGGGGCGCACCCGCACGGCCGTCGGGTCGCGACCGCCCGACGTGACCGATTCCTCCCCAGGAGTCCGGAGATCCCTAGGGTGCCGTGGTGGGCGCTGACGCCCACCACGACTCCAGGAGGACCCCATGGCACGCCTCTCCCGCGTCCTGGTCGCCGCACCGGCCGCCCTGGCCCTGGCGCTCGGCCTCGCGCCCGCCCAGGGCGCCGACCGCCCCGCAGCACCTGGTCCCGGACGGGACGCCGTCACGGCGGCGACGCTGCCCGCCGTCTTCCCCGCGCCCCAGGAGATCAGGCTGGCCGGCGCGCCCTTCCGCACCGGTCCGGAGGTCCGGCTGCTGCTCGGCCCCGGGGTCGACGACGCGACCGCGGCGCTGGTGCGCGAGGCGCTGTCCACCGCGGGCGCCCGGCGCGTCGTCGAGGCGCCGCTCGAGGGCGCACCGGCGCGGGCGGGCACCGACGTCGTGGTCGGCCAGGTCGGGGACGCCGGGGTCGGCGACGCGCTGAGCGCCGCCGGTGGGCAGGTGCCCGAGGAGACGACGGCAGAGGGCTACTCGCTCGCCAGCGGGACGCAGGAGGACGGCGCGCTCGTCGTGCTGGCCGGCGACGACGCCGACGGCACCTACTACGCGGCGCAGACGCTGCGCCAGATCGTCTCCCGCGGCGCCGTGGCCGCCGTCGTCGTCCGCGACCACCCGGCCACCGCCCTGCGCGGGAGCATCGAGGGGTTCTACGGCGCGCCCTGGACCCACGAGGAGCGGCTGGACCACCTGGCCTTCCTCGGCGACGTCAAGGCCAACACCTACATCTACTCCCCCAAGGACGACCCCTACCTGCGCGAGGAGTGGCGCGAGCCCTACCCCGCCGAGGAGGTCGGGCAGCTCGCCGAGCTCGCGGAGACCGCCACCGAGCACCACGTCCGCCTCACCTACGCGCTCTCGCCCGGTGTGTCGATCTGCTACTCCGACGCCGCGGACGTGACCGCGCTGACGAGCAAGCTCGACACCATCTACGCCGTCGGCGTCCGCAGCTTCTACGTCGCCCTCGACGACATCAGCTACACGGAGTGGAACTGCGCCCAGGACGAGGCGACCTACGGGGCACCGGGTCAGGAGGCTGCCGGCATCGCGCAGTCCGACCTGCTCAACGCCGTGCAGCAGCACCTCGACGAGCGGGAGGGCACCCGGCCGCTGCAGATGGTGCCGACCGAGTACTACGACAACACCGACTCGCCGTACAAGGCTGCGCTGCGCGAGCGGCTGGACCCCCGGGTCATCGTCCAGTGGACGGGGACCGACGTCGTGCCCCCGCGGATCGGCGTCTCCGACGCCCGCAGGGCGGCGGACGTCTTCGGACGACCGACGTTCCTGTGGGACAACTACCCCGTCAACGACTACGGGCAGGCCGAGGGTCGGCTCCTGCTCGCCCCGTACGACGACCGGCAGGCCGGGCTCGCCTCCGAGCTCAGCGGCATCGTCCTCAACCCCATGAACCAGAGCTCCCCCAGCGAGGTGGCGCTCTTCGGGGGCGCGTCGTTCGCCTGGAACGACGTCGACTACGACGCCGAGCGCACCTGGAGGGCCGCTGCGCGGTACCTCGCCGGAGGCGACGAGGCGACGACGGCCGCCCTCCTGAGGTTCTTCGACACCCAGCACCTCGCGCCGACCTTCGGCGACCAGCCGTGGCAGCCGCAGGCGCCCGTCCTCGACGCCCAGCTCGACGAGGTCCGGGACGCCCTGGCGACGGGCGAGCGGAGGCAGACGCGGGCGGCGCTCGCGGACCTGTCCCGGACCGCGGACGCGCTCGTCGCCGCGCCGGCGCAGATCCGCGAGGGGGTCGTCGACCCGCGCTTCGCGGAGCAGGCGGCCCCCTGGCTCGACGCCCTGGAGCTGTGGGGCCGGTCGCTCCAGCTCACCACCGAGGGCCTCCAGCTGGCGCTGCGCGAGGACCCCGCGGCCGCCGAGCGCTTCGCCCGGGCCGAGGAGCTCGCCGCGCAGGCCGCGGCCATCCGCACCATCCCCGGCACCACGCGCCCGCAGGGCCCCATCCGGGTGGCCGACGGCGTCCTGGACGACTTCGTGGCCGACGCCCCGGGGCTGGTCCTCGTCCCCCGCTGAGCCACGGCGTCCCGAGCCCCCTCCGACTCGCGCTGGCGGCGCCCGCACCGCGGCCGCCCGGGAGCGCTGGTCCGGAGCGGGCGCCGCACGACGGGCGAGACGGACGGACGGCGAGCTCCCGAACCCGGGACGCCGCCGTCCGTCCGTCTCGCCGCGCGAGGTCACCGGCCTCGACGAGCCGGGCCGCACCCGCTCAGTCGGACGCCCCGCCGTGGACCGCTCAGTCGGACAGGGCGACCCGCTCGTACTCGGGCGTCGCGGCGATGAGCACCTGCACGTTGCGGTCGCTCTCGCGCTCGAGCGGGCGCCAGTAGCCCACCTCCCCGGGCGACGGCAGGCGACCGAGCAGGTCGAAGTAGTTGCCCCGGATGCGCCGGTCGACGGCCTCCTGGCTGTACCAGATCTCACGGACGGCCGCGAGACGGCCGATCTGGTCGGTGCGAGCGGACCAGTAGCTGATGTCGGCGCGCGACGCGTCGCGGCCGAGGAGGTCCGCGTACCAGACCCGGACGAGCTCGGTGCGGCTGCTGTTGGCGGCGAGCCAGTACTCCTCGGACGCCAGCAGGTTCTGCTCCACCCACTCGAGGGCCATCCCGCGCCCGGCGACGCCGCTCACCCAGCCCTCGGCCCCCCGGTCCGGGGTCCGGTCGAAGTAGTAGTCGTAGAGGAAGGCCACGTTGACCTCGGCGTACTCGCGGGTCTCGGTGAGGGACCAGGCGACGTCACCACGACGGTCCCCGCGGTCGAGGCGGCCGACCCAGTAGCCGCGGTCCGGGTCGGCGGCCGGGTCCTCGCGGAAGAGGAAGTCGCCGTACCACTCCTGGACGACCTGGTCGGTGCTCGGGGCGGCAGCCCGCGCGTCCTCGGCGGAGGCCGCCGGGACGACGCCCAGGCCGGCGGCGGCGGCGACGACGGTCGCGACGAGACGGCGGCGGGACGTGCTAGTGACCACGGGTCTCCTTCGAGCGCTGGTCCTGGCGGCGCTGTCCGCGCCCGGGACATGCTAGGGAGACCAGCCGGGCCCACGGGGCGTCCGGACGGAACGCCCCTCCCGCCCCGGGGCGTCACCCGGATGCCGCAGCGCCCGCCCCGGCTCGCTGGCGCCCGGACGCCGCCGCCTCAGGCGAAGCCGGCGTTCTCCCGCGGCGTGTAGTGCTCCTCGAGGCGCGCGGCCTCGGAGTCGGTGAGCTGCAGCTCGACGGCGGCGACGGCGTCGTCGAGGTGGTGCGGCTTCGTCGTCCCGACGATGGGAGCCGAGACCGCGGGGCGGCGCAGCACCCAGGCCAGCGCCACCTGCGCCTGCGGCACGTCCCGCTCGCGGGCGACCGAGGCGACGGCGTCGACGATGCGGCCGTCGTCGTCCCGGTAGAGCTTCTTGCCGAACTCGTCGGTGTCGCTGCGGGAGGTCGCCGAGTCCCAGGGGCGCGTGAGCCGGCCGCGCGCCAGCGGGCTCCAGGGGAGGGACCCCACGCCGGTGGCCTCGCAGTAGGGGAGCATCTCGCGCTCCTCCTCGCGCATGAGGAGGTTGTAGTGGTCCTGCATCGACACGAACGGGGTCCAGCCGTGGCGCTCGGCGGCGCGCTGCATCTGGGTCAGCTGCCAGGTCCACATCGACGACGCCCCGAGGTAGCGCGCCTTGCCCGCGCGCACGACGTCGTGCAGGGCCTCCATCGTCTCCTCGACGGGCGTCGCGGGGTCGAAGCGGTGGATCTGGTAGAGGTCGACGTGGTCGGTGCCCAGGCGCCGCAGGCTGTTGTCGACCTCCGTCATGATCGCCTTCCGCGAGAGGCCGGCGCCGTTCGGCCCGGGGCGCATCCGCCCGTGCACCTTGGTGGCGATCACGACGTCGTCGCGAGACGCCATGTCGCGCAGCGCCCTCCCGACGATCTCCTCGCTGGAGCCGTCGGAGTAGACGTTCGCGGTGTCGAAGAAGGTGACACCCGCCTCGAGCGCCCGCCGGATGGACTCCCGGCTCTCCTCCTCCGGCAGCGACCACGGGTGCCCGCCCCGCGCGGGGTCGCCGTAGCTCATGCAGCCCAGGGCGATCCGTGAGATCTCCAGCCCGGTGGTGCCCAGCCTCGTGTACTGCATGCTCGACCTCCTGCGTCGTCGCCGCGGGAGGGGCCCGCGACGCACCGCGCCACGCCACCACGCACCGGGCCGCCGCGCACCCCGGGGACGACCGGTGGTCGTCGACGCTGCCGGGAGCGGGGAACCGACCTACCGTCACCGCATGGGAGAGCTGCGCGGGGTCCTCGGTCTCCTGCTCCTGCTCGGTGTCGCCGTGGCCTTCTCGCGGCACCGGCGGGGCATCCGCTGGCGGACCGTGGTGGCGGCTCTCGCCCTGCAGGTGGGCTTCGCGGCGCTCGTGCTGCGCTGGGGACCGGGCACGACGGCGCTGGCGTGGGTGTCTGCGCGCTTCGAGACCCTCATCGGCTACGCGGAGGAGGGCACGGCCTTCGTCTTCGGCCCGCTCCTCGAGGTGGGCGCCGAGGAGGGCGGGGCCGCCTTCGCGCTGAGCGTCCTGCCCGTCATCGTCTTCCTCGGCGCCCTCATCGGGCTCCTGCTGCACCTGCGCGTCGTCCAGCACCTGACGTACCACCTCGGCGGGGCCCTGGGGCGCCTGCTGCGCATCAGCGACGTCGAGTCGATGTACGGGGCGACCGTCGTCTTCCTCGGCATGAGCGAGGCGCCGCTCATGATCGCGCCGTACCTGCGGCGACTGCGGACGGCGCAGGTCTTCACGGTGATGGCGGCCGGCCTCACCGCCGCCGCGGGCTCGACGCTCGTCGGCTACGCCGTCCTCGGCGCCCCCCTGGAGTACCTGCTCGCGGCGACGGCGATGAACGCCCCCGCGGGCCTGCTCATGGCCAAGACGATGTGGCCCGACAGCGCCCCGGAGACCGACGCCGAGAAGCGGGCGAGGCTCGGGCTCGGCGTCGACGAGGAGGTCCTCGACGACCCGGCGGAGGAGACGGCGCACACCGACGTGCGGCGCTACCGCGACACCGAGTCGGCCAACGCCATCGACGCCGTCGGCCGGGGCGCGCTCGCGGGCGGCCGCATCGCCGTCACGGTCGCCGCGCTGCTCGTCGCCTTCGTGGCCGTCATCGCGCTCGCCAACGGGGTGCTGGCAGCCGTCGGCGGCTGGTTCGGGGCCGAGGACCTCACCTTCCAGGGGCTGCTCGGGACGGCGCTCGCCCCGCTGGCCTGGCTGCTCGGCGTGCCCTGGTCCGAGGCCGCCACGGCCGGGTCCTTCATCGGGCAGAAGACGGTCCTCAACGAGTTCGTCGCCTTCGCCGCCTTCGGGCCGCAGGTCGACCAGCTGGCGCCGACCACCGTCGTCATCACGACGTTCGCGCTCGCCGGCTTCGCCAACTTCTCCTCGATCGCCATCCAGATCGGGGTGATCTCGAGCCTGCACCCCCCGCTGCGGCCGGTCGTCGCACGGCTCGGGCTGCGGGCGCTGCTGGCGGCCAGCCTGGCCAACCTGTCGAACGCAGCGGTCGCCGGCGTCGTCGTCAGCGCCTTCGCGTGAGCCCCGGCCAGGAGCTCCTCCCCGGACCCCCTCCACCTGAGGGCCCCCTCGACCTGAGACCGCCCCGGGGCCGGGCAGCGGGGCCGGTCAGCGGGGAAGGGCGGCGGGGTAGGGCGGCAGGCTCAGCCGGCGGCGGTGGAGGCGGAGCCGCGGTGGCCGTCGACGCCGCCGACCCCGTGGTCCTGCGCCCCGTCCGGCGACGGCCGCAGCTCGAACAGAGACTCGACGCCCAGCATCTCGAGCAGCTGCTGCACCTGCGGCGAGGCGCCCACCAGCGCCGTCCGCTCGGAGGGGGCCTCGCGGTCGCGAGGCGCCGCCACGCGCAGCATCAGCCCGAGGCCCTGCGTGTCCACGAAGCTCACCGCGCTGACGTCGATGGCCCGGACCCAGGCGAGGTCGTCGCCGCGGCTGCGGTCGAACGACTCGACGGCGGACATGTCCACGTCGCCCTCCAGGACGAGCAGGTGCTCGTCGGGGCGCGCCAGGACGCGGCCGGAGTCCTCTCCGAGCGCCTTGCGGTCCATGCGTCTCCCGGGGTCGACCGTGCCGAACTGCTCGCCGGTCGTCTCCGCCGAGCCGCGCGCGCGTCGTCGGTGCCCGCGCTACGCCGTACACCACCGTAACCGCCGCAGGGCCTGCGCGGCAGGGGGCCGCCCGTCAAGCACCGCCCGCGCCCTCAGTCGACGTCGTCCTCGCCCGCGAGGACGGGCAGGCGACCGAGCACGGCCGCGGCGAAGGCCTCCGGCGCGCCGGGCGCCACGTCGAGGAACAGGGTGGGCTCGGCCAGCTCCAGCTCCAGCAGCACGGGGCCGTCGGGGGACGGCAGCAGGTCGACCCGCGCGTACAGCGGGACGCCGCCCGCGCGCGCCCGGACGACGTCGAGGGCCCGGAGGGCGACGTCGAGCTCGGCGTCCGACGGCTCGCGCGACCTGATCTCCTCGCGCGCGAGCAGCCCCTCGACCGGGTCCCCCGACGGCCGCAGGAGCGGGCCCTTGCGGACGGCGTGCAGCACCGCGCCCTCGACGAGCACCACGGCGGTCTCGCCGTGGACGTCCACGCCCCCGAGGTAGGGCTGGACGAGCGCGACCCGGCCGCCGGCGTGCACGGCGCGCACGTGCGCGCGCGAGCGCTCGGCGTCGCCCGGCCCGAGGCGCAGCGTGTCCTTGGACCCGGCGGAGACGGTCGGCTTCACCACGTGCTCCTGGCCGCTGAAGGGGTGCTCCTCCCCCTCGCCGGGGGCGAGCAGCACCGACGGGACGACCGGCAGCCCGGCCTCGCGCAGGTCCAGCAGGTACGCCTTGTCGGTGCTCCAGCGCAGCAGCACCGACGGGTTCGCCAGCGCGGTCTCGGCGGCGACCCGCTCGGCCCAGGCGAGGAACTCCTCCCGGCGCGGCACGTAGTCCCACGTCGAGCGGACGACCACGAGGTCGGCGGCCGACCAGTCCACGCCCTCGTCGTCCCAGACGGCCGGGCGGGCGTCCGCGCCGAGGCCCTCGAGCGCGGCGGCCACGGCGCGGCCCTCCCCGTCCAGGTCGGCGAGGTCGCGGCAGGTGGCGAGCAGGACCAGCGGTCGGTCGGCGCTGCGGGCGGCGGGGGTCACCGCCTCATCCTGCCGACCGGTCCGCGCCGCCGTCCGGGCGACCACCCGCCGGCGCGGTCGAGAAGGACGCCCGGCGCGCGACCCGGCGCAGACCGCCGAGCACCGCCGGGCCGGCGAGCAGCACGGCCACGGCCGTCGTCACCGCGCGGCCGGCGTCCCACCCGAGCGAGGTGAGCGCCGAGTACAGGAGCAGCCGCCCGAGGTTGTCCGCCAGCGCAGCTCCGGCGACGTAGGAGATCCCGGTGCCGGCGGTCGCGAGCGGCCAGCCCCACAGGTTCATGAGCAGGCCGAAGCCGAAGGCGGCGACGACGCCGTAGGCGGCGAGCAGGAGCACCTCCGCCCGGCCCCGCGGGCGCTGGGGCAGCAGGCCGGCGCCGAGGCCGACCCACCCGGCGGCCACCATCTGGAACGGCAGCCACGGGCCGACGCCGGCGGTGAGCAGCGCCGAGGCGAACAGCGACGTGCAGCCCAGGACGAAGCCGAACCCCGGCCCGAGGACCCGCCCGGCGAGCACGAGGAGGAAGAAGACGGTCTCGACGCCGACGAGCCCGGCGCCGAGCACGCGCAGCCCGGCGTTGACGGCGGACAGCACGCCGAGCAGCGCCAGGGCCGAGACGTCGATGCCGCCGTCGGCGAGCTCGGCCAGCACCACGGCGACGAGCACGGCGAGGACCAGCGCGAAGAGCAGCGGCGCGCTCGTGCTGCCGGCGAGGGCGGCCCCCGCGGGCACGAGCAGCGGCCAGGTGAACATCACCAGCCCGGCGAGCGACGCGACCGCGAGGACGGCCGAGGAGCGCAGCCGCAGGCGCACCGCCGTCGCACGGCCCGGGCGCGGGTCGGTCCCGGAGCCCCCGGCCGCGCTCACGCGCGCTCCCCCGCCGTCCCGGCACCCGGTCCGCCGGCCAGCGCCGCCCGCACCTGCTGCGGCGTCAGCCACGGCTGCGGCGCGAGCACCTTGGCGGTCTGGGGGGCGAAGGCCGGCGACGCGGCGACCACCTCGGCGGTGGGGCCGTCGGCGACGACGCGGCCCTGCGCCATCACGACGACGCGGTCGGCCGCCGCGGCCACGAGCTCGACGTCGTGGGTGGCGAGCACCACGGCGCGCCCCTGCGCGGCCAGCTCGCGCACGACCTCCCCGACGCGGCGCTTGGCCTCCTCGTCGAGCCCGCGCGTCGGCTCGTCGAGGAGCACCACGCGCGGCGCGGCCGCGAGCTGGACGGCGAGCACGAGCGCCAGCCGCTGGCCCTCGGAGAGGTCACGGGGATGGCGCTCGTCGGGCACGCCCGGCGCCACCTCGTCGAGCAGCGCGCGGCACGCGCCCCGCGGCCGGCCCGACTCGGCGTCGGCCTGGGCGCACTCCTGGCCCACCGTCGGCAGGTACAGGAGGTCGCCCGGCGTCTGGGGGACCAGGCCCACGAGAGCGCGGGCGGCGGGCGCGGGCAGCGCGCCCGGGTCGCGGCGCCCGTCCACCCCGCCTCGCCGGTCGGCCGCACCCCGACCGGGGCGCCGGGGCGCGGCCGGCCAGCGGCGCACGGCCCGCGCGCGACGGCTCCCGGCGCCGGCCTCGGGGGCCTCGCCGCCGAGGACTCCCACCTCACCGCCGGCGCGGGGCCCGGAGCCCTGCCACGCCCACAGCAGCGAGGACTTGCCGGAGCCGTTGCGGCCCATCAGCGCCACCACCTCACCGGCCGCGAGGTCCAGGTCGACCCCCGCGACGGCGCGGACGGCACCCGCTCCCCCGCCGTGGACGACGACGACGTCGCGCGAGCGCAGCAGCGGCGGTCCGTCCTGGCGGCCCGGCGTCGCCGGGGGCGGCGGCCGGAGGTCGCCGAGGGCCTCGGCCAGCGGCCCGGCCAGGCGACGGGCGTCGCGCACCGACAGCGGCGGCGGGTCCCAGCCGGCCGTGCGGGCCAGCTCGACCACGGGCGGGGCGCCGTCGTGGTGGCGCATCATCTCCGCGGGCTCGCCGTCCCGGACGCGGCCGTCCCGTCCGACGAGGACCACCCGGTCGGCGTGCTGGACGACGCGCTCGAGCCGGTGCTCGGCCACGACCACCGTCACCGCCAGGTCGTGGACGAGGCGCACGAGGGCGGCGAGGACCTCCTCGGCGGCCGTGGGGTCGAGCGCGGAGGTCGGCTCGTCGAGCACGAGCACGCGCGGTCCGGCCGCGAGCACGGAGCCGATCGCCACCCGCTGGGCCTGGCCGCCGGAGAGCGTGCGCAGCGGTCGGTCGCGCAGGTCGGCGATGCCGAGGAGGTCGAGCACCTCCTCGACGCGGCGCCGCATGGCGGGGGCCGGCACGGCCAGCTGCTCCATGGCGTAGGCGAGCTCGTCCTCGACGGAGTCGGTGACGAAGCCGGCCACCGGGTCCTGGCCGACGTGGCCCACGAGGTGGGCGAGGTCGCGCGGCGGCGTCCGGCGCGTCGACGCGCCGGCCACGACGACCTCGCCGACGAGCTCCCCACCGGTCAGGTGCGGCACGAGCCCGCAGACCGCGCCCAGCAGCGTCGACTTGCCGCTCCCCGTGGGGCCCGCGACGAGGCACAGCTCACCCTCGCCGACCTCCAGGTCGACGTCGCGCAGCGCGGGCGCCGGCGCACCGGGGTAGGTGAGGGTGACCCGGTCGAACCGGACGGCGGGCGCACCGCCGGGCCCGCGGCCGGGGGCGATCACGAGGGGCCGCCCAGGGCGGGAGCCGGGCGGCGCCCGGGCGTGCCTGCGGGTCGGGCCGCAGCCCGGTGCGTCCGGCGCGGTCGGTCGCCCCCGCCGGGCCGGGGCGCCAGGACCGCGGGCAGGGCGGCGACGAGGACGGCCGCGAGCGCGAGCGGGCTCGGCTCGGGCCAGACGGGCGGGGCGGTGGAGGGGGCCAGGGCTGCGGGGTCGAGGGCGGAGGCGAGCGCCATGGCCGCGGCCGAGGCGGCCCCGGCGGCGCAGACGGCCCACTCCGGCGCGCCCCACGGGTCGGGCCGGTGGGCGGTGCGGCGCACGCGCGCCGAGGCGAGCCGCAGCCCGACGACGGCGAGCAGCGCGCCCGCCCCGAGCAGCGGCAGCCCGCTCGCCGCGCCCGCCGTCGGGTCCAGCAGCGCCGCGAGCCCGAGGCAGGTGCCGAGCAGCCCGGCCACGAGCAGCGCGCCCGACGCGCGGCGGGTGCGGCGCGGGACGTCCGCCGTGCGCCCGTAGCCCCGCACGGCCATGGCGCCGGCCAGGGACAGGCAGCGGTCGAGCGCGTCGGCCAGCACGGGCGACAGGACGGCCGGCAGCGCCCGCAGCCCCTCGGTGCTGCCCGCGCGCAGCCGCCGGGCGCGGCGGACGCGGCGGACGCTGTCGACGAGCTGGGGCGCGGCCGTCAGCGCGATGACCACGGCCGTGGAGACCTCCGCGAGCGCCCCGGGCACCGCGCGCAGCAGCCGCCGCGCGTCGGCCAGGCAGTTCGCCGCGCCGAGGCACACCAGCACGGCGGCCAGGCGCAGCCCCTCGTAGACCCCGGCGAGCAGCGAGCCCGCCGTGACGGGACCGAGCAGCGTGACCCCGGACACCAGGTCGGGCAGCGGCACCCGCGGCAGGTCCAGCACCACCGGGCCGCCCCCCAGGCCCGTGCCCCCGAAGAGGACGCGGAAGACCAGCCGCACGGCGATCACGAGGGCGGCCAGGGCGAGGTGGTAGCGCAGGTCGAAGCCGTGGACGGCGTCGCCCCGCCAGCTCGCGACGACGAGGCACGCGACCGCGACGACCCCCAGCAGCAGCAGGGGGTCGGACGTGCGGCTCGCCGCCGCGGCCAGCCCCAGCGCCCAGAGCCACCAGGCGCCGGGGTGGAGCCCGCGGCGCTCAGCGCCCGTCGGAGCTCCGCTCGTCCATCTCCCGCTCCACCTGGTGGCGGCGGCGGCGCCCGCCCACGACGATGCCCAGGACGAGGAGCACGGCCAGCACGGCGATGACCACGATCGTCGTCACGGGCACGCTCTCGTCCACCGAGTCCTCGACGGCCGGGGCGTCGGGGGCGCTCGCGTCGGTCTCGCCGGCGACGGGGAGCGCCTCGACGGCAGCGGGCTCCACGCGCGGCGGAGCGCCGGCGAGGCTGTCGCCGGACAGCTCGGTCCACGACCACGCCTCCACGCCGCCCACCTCGGGCACGCGGTCGGCGGCGCCGACCTCGCTGGCCGTCCACTCGCCGTCGCGCGGGGCGTAGTAGTAGGCCCAGTAGCCGTCGTTCGTGCAGTCGGCCTGGTCGGGGGCGGGGACCGCGTCGATGGTGCAGACGAAGCCGGGCCCGCTCTCGGTGGCGGTGAAGCCGGCCTCGGTCAGCGCGACCAGCCCGTCCGGCGCCTCGAGCGCGCACCCGGCCGTGGGGGTCGCGAGCTCGCCGCCCGCCAGGCCCTGGGGGTCCACGAGGACGGTGGCTCCCTCGTCGTCGGGGCAGGCCTCACCCTGGAGCTCGGCGTCCCCGGCGGCGGCCGGGCTGCTGGTCGCCGTGCCGGTGGGGGTCGCGGCGAGCGCCGGGCCCGCGCCGAGGGTCACGAGCAGGCCGGTGGCGCCGACGAGCGCGGCGAGGCGGCGGGAGGGAGCGGGGTGCACGGAGGGCCTCTCGAGGAGGGCCGGCGGGACGGCGCGCCAGCCCGCCTCCCGACCGGGTCGCGGACGCGCGACGGCACGGGGGACCGACCGGGCTCCGCCCCGCAGACCACGGCGGGGATGGCTGGAGCCGCTGCCCCCGACGGGCGTTCCGGCTCGCGACGGCCCGGCCCGGGGCCGGTCGTCGCCCACGGCTGCGGGTCAGCGCCGGCATCGGACCGGCTTCCCCCGCGCGGGGACGGGCAGTTCTCGCGGGGAGCCTAGCGTCCGCTTCCGGCGGCCTCGGACGACGACGGCCCCACCAGCACGTCTGCTGGTGGGGCCGTCGTCGTCGCTGTCTCAACGAGCGCGCCCGGAGGGACTCGAACCCCCAACCTTCTGATCCGTAGTCAGATGCTCTATCCGTTGAGCTACGGGCGCAGGACCTGTCCTCCAGGCCGTGGAGAACAGTACCTGCTCCGGCTCGGAGGCCGAAATCCGATCGGCGGGGCCCGCCACGGGCGGCGGCGCACGACCTCCGCCGGACCCTGGACGCCTCCCCGGCGCCCCCTGCGCCGGCCCGCTCCCCCGGCGGAGCCGCAGGCGCTTTGCGGGCGGAGCCGCGGCGTCTGTACCCTCGCCCGCGGAGGCGTCGCCTAGTGGTCTATGGCGCCCGCCTGCTAAGCGGGTTTGGGGTGATACCCCATCGCGGGTTCAAATCCCGCCGCCTCCGCCGCTGCGGACGGCGCACGACCCCGGGGTCGTGCGCCGTTCGTCGTCCGGTCCTCGGCGTGCGCGTGGTCCTGGACCCGCACGGACGCGGGCCGGGTGCAGGACGGGCCGCCGGGGCGCGGGCCCCGCGACGCCGGTCAGGCCTGGCAGATGTCCTCGGACGCCGCGCGGGCCTCGATCCCCGCCGACGAGGTGTCGCTGCGGTCCGGCAGCGGCTGCGACCCGAGCCGGTTGGGCACCTCGACGACGTCCGGCGCACCCGTGCCCAGCGTGACGACGACGACGCCCTGGAGGCTCGGGTCCTCCACGACGTTCGCCCCCGGGAAGGCGGCCGCGACCGTCTCCGCGTCGCCCTCGGCACCCGTCGGGTAGCTCACGCGCACGCCGTCGAGGACGCCGGTCTCGAAGTTGCCGGCGACCGGCACGGTGAAGCCCTGGAGCTGCAGGTCCGACTGCGCCTCGCTCGCGCGCCCTCCCTCGCCCGTGCCGTTGTAGACCTCGACGGTGACCGAGCCCGGGGAGACGGTCAGCGGCGGCGACGTCTCCTCCGGCGCGGGCTCCGGCTCCGAGCCGGGCAGGGGCTCGTCGGCGCGGATGCTGGCCCACAGGTCCGCCGCCGCGGGCGCCCACTGCAGGCGGTTCGGGTCGGGCTCGTAGGGGACGTTGGGCACGGTCACGAAGGAGACGTCGTCCGGCCTCAGTCCCGCGGCGCTCTGCGCCAGCTGGGTGAGCTCGCCGACGCTGTCGAGACCGGGGTCCGTGGTCAGCGAGCCGGTGGCCGCGTCCAGGAAGCGCACCAGGCGGTCCGGGCGCAGCAGGATGCCCGCGCTGGTCACCTCCTGGACGACGGAGGACAGGAACTGCTGCTGGCGTCCGATGCGGCCGATGTCGCTGCCCGACGTGCCCGGGATGTTGTAGCGCGCGCGGACGTAGGCGAGCGCCTGGTCCCCCGACACCCGGCTCGTGCCGGCCGGCAGGTCCAGCCCGCTCTTGGGGTCCTGCACCGCCTCGGGCAGGCAGACCTCGACGCCGCCCAGGGCGTCCACGACGTCCTGGAACCCGTCGAAGTCCACGACGGCGAAGTGGTCGATCCGGATCTGCGTGTTCGCCTCCACCGTCGCGATCGCGCACGCCGGCCCGCCCTCGGCCAGCGCCGAGTTGAACATCGCGACCCGCGTGCGCCCGGCGTCGTCCGGGTCGCCGCAGGCGGGCACCTGCACCATGGAGTCGCGGGGGATGCTCACTGCGACGGCGCGGTCCCGGTCCCCGGACAGGTGCACCAGGAGCGTGGTGTCCGAGCCGCCGCTGCCGATGTCCCCGCCGAAGGCGTCCCCGCCCTCCTCGAGCGCCGCGCGGTCGTCCGAGCCCATCACCAGCACGTTCAGGGGCCCGGTCTCCCCCGCGGTCGTGGGCTCGCCCTCGGGGCGGTCCTCGCCCAGGGCGGCGTCGACGTCCAGGGAGGTGATGTTGCTGTCCAGGTGGGCCACGACGGCGGCGCCGGCGGCGCCCCCCACCACGACGACGCCCGCGGCGACGGCGGCGACGGCGGCGACGGCGCGGCTGGCCCGGGACCGGCCCCGGACGTGGTGGCCGACGGCCCTGCGCTGCGCGGTCATGCGGTGCGGACCTCCCCGTGGTGGCGGCGGGCGGTGGCGGGAGTCCCCGCGCGCGGGGCCGGGGCTCGACGACGGCGGGCGCACGCCTGCCACACCGGGCTGACGTCGTCAGCACGGCCCCGATGCTACGTCGAGGAGCGGGGGGTCCCGGGGTGGGCTCGAGCGACCAGCCCCGTGGGGCGGCGGCGCGTCACCGGGGCGCCAGGCGTCCGCGCCCCGTCGGCGCGCCCGGCTGGTGCTCGGCGCGCGGGTGCGGCACAGCCGCTCCCGCCGGGGCCTCCAGCAGGACGCCGGGCACCAGCAGGGCGTCCAGCTGCTCCGGCGGGACGGGGCGGGAGAAGAGGTAGCCCTGCCCGAGGTCGCAGCCCAGCTCGCGCAGCTGCTGCAGCTGCTCGTCGTTCTCCACGCCCTCGGCGGTGGTGCTCAGCCCCAGCGCGCGAGCCATGTCGATGATCGTGCGGGCCAGCTCGGCCCGGTCGCCCGCGCCCCCCAGGTCGCCGACGAAGCTGCGGTCCACCTTGATGACGTCCACCGGCAGCCGCGACAGGTAGGCCAGCGAGGAGTACCCGGTGCCGAAGTCGTCGATCGCCAGACGCACCCCCAGGTCGCGCAGCGCCTGGAGCAGCGCGACGGTTCCCGCGCCGTCGACCAGGACCGACTCGGTCAGCTCCAGCACGAGCAGCTCGGGCGGGAAGCCGGTCTCGGCGAGCACGCCCGCCACGGCGGGCACCAGCGCGGGCACGAGCTGGCGGCCGGAGACGTTGACCGACACCGCCACCGGCCCGCCGGGGCTGCTCAGCCACCGCGCGCCCTGGGTGCACGCCTCGCGCAGCACCCACTCCCCGAGAGCGCTGATCAGCCCGGTCTCCTCGGCCACCGGGATGAAGTCCAGCGGCGGCACGAGGTCGCCGTCCGGCTGCTGCCAGCGCACCAGGGCCTCGACCCCCGTGACCCTGCCCGTCCCGAGCGCCACGGTCGGCTGGTAGTGCACGCGCAGGTGGCCCTCCGCGAGCGCCGTGCGCAGGCCCTCCTCGACCCGGAGCCGCGCCACGAACTGCTCGTGCATGCTCGCGCAGAAGCGAGCCGGCTCCCCGGTGCGCTGGGCCTTCGCGGAGTACATGGCCAGGTCGGCGCCGCGCAGCAGCTCCTCGCCGGTCTCGAGGCCGGTGTCGGTGACGGCGAGGCCGACCGAGCCGCCGACCGCCATCCGCTTGCCCGCGAGGACGACGGGCGCCGCCAGGGCCTCCGAGACCCGGCGCGCCACCTGCTCGGCCTCCTCGGCGTCCTCGACCCGGTCGAGCAGGACGGCGAACTCGTCGCCCCCCAGGCGGGCGACGGTGTCGCCGGGACGCACCACGGAGGACAGCCGGTCGGCCACCTCGCGCAGCAGGGCGTCGCCGGCGGCGTGCCCCGCGGTGTCGTTGACGCCCTTGAAGCCGTCGAGGTCGCAGAACAGCACCGCGACGAGGTCCCGGTCGTCCGCCCGGGCGGAGAGCCGGTGGTCCAGGCGGTCGCGGAACAGGTCCCGGTTGGCCAGTCCGGTCAGGCTGTCGTGGAACGCCTGGTGCGAGAGCTGGTGCTGCAGCTGGGTGCGCTCGGTGACGTCGCGGGTGGTCATCACCACGGCCGCGACCACGGGGTCGTGCACCAGCGAGGTGAGCGCGGTCTCGAGGTGGTGCTCCTGCCCGCCCGGTCCGATCGGGGGCGCGCTCCAGGCGAGCGTCCGGGAGGAGCCCGGAGACGCGGTGACCTCGTCCAGCGCCTCGACGAGCTGCGCCCGGGCGTCCCCGACGGGGCCGCCGTCCCGCAGCCGACGACCGGGCACGCCGCCCACCAGGGCCTGGAGGGCGCTCTCGGACTGCCACACGACGACGCCGTCGGCGTCCACGGCCGTGACGGCGTCGGAGGAGTGGTGCAGCACGGTGCGGAACCACTCCTCCTGGCGCGCGAGCTGGTGCGTGCGCTCGACGACCCGGGCCTCGAGGTCGCGTCGCAGCGCGGTGTGCTGGAGGACGGTGAGCACCTGGCGCACGATGAGGAGCACCGACAGCATCCCCACGACGGCGAGCACCGGCCCGGTCACGTCCCCGACGGACGCCCGGTGCAGGACGGTGCCGACGGCGACGAGCGCGACCACGTAGGGCAGGACGAGCAGCACGCGGCCCGGCAGCGGCGGCACGCGCTCCTCGTCGTCGCGGGCCCCGAGGGCGGCGAGGACGAGCAGCGCCGCGCGCAGCACGTAGGGGGCCTCGCTCGGGTGCCCGAACGCGTAGACCCCGGCCAGCCCGGCCTGCCCCGTGAGGTAGTCGCCCACGCCGAGGCACACCGCTGCGCCGGCGAGCAGCGGCAGCGGGCCGCGCCACCGCGCGCCCCGGCCGGAGCGCGCCAGCACCAGCACCAGCACCCCCACGGTGATGGCGGCGGCGTCGGCGACGAGGTACCCGACGCTGGCCACCGCCTGCAGCAGGGCCGCGCTCCCGGGAGCGCTGCTGGCGAAGGGGACGACGAGCCAGGGCCACGTGACGGCCAGCGCCGACGTCGCCACGACGGCGGCGTCGAGCGCCACGAGCAGCCGCCCGACGACCACCGAGCCGCGCAGCGCCAGCAGCAGCAGCCCGAGCACCGCGAGGCCGGCGGAGGACACGAACAGCAGGTCGGCCGCGGGCGGCGCCTCCGTGGTGCCGGCGGGCACGCCGGGCACCGCCCACAGCGCCTCGCCGGCGGCCCACACCGCCGAGGAGGCGCCGACGAGGAGCCACCCCGCGCGACGGTGCTCGCGCTGCTGCGCCCGGGCCCGCCACGCGCAGGCCAGCGCGCCGAGCAGGGCCCCCGCAGCCAGCGCGGACGTCGTCGCCACCGCTCGCGACGTGCCCTCCAGCACCGCGGCGGGGACCGCCCACGCGAGCAGGCAGGCGACGACGACCCCCGCGGCGGCGCGGCGCAGAGGGCGGGTCACCCGTGCGGCATCGGCACGGCGGCCCCCCGGCTGCAGTCGGCCGCCCGGGTCCACCCGCACGGCCGCTCCCGCAGCGCGGCAGGTCCTCGCGGCCGCCGACACCCGGGGCCCCGGTCCCCCGGTGCCCGCGCGCGAGGTGGCAGGGTCGCGCCGTGCAGCGACCCAGCCGCCGGGCCACAGCCCTCGCCGTCTCCGGTCTCGTCGTCGTCGGCGCGGGTGCCGGCGCGGCCGTCGTCGCCTCCGGGCGCGCCGCCGACCGCGACCGCGACGACGCCGCCCGCGCGGCGGCCGAGGAGGTCGTCTCGGCGTGGACCGCCGGCGACCTCGCCGCGGCGCCGGTCGTCCTGGCCGGCGGCGGGGACGCCGAGGCCGTCGCCGCCGGCTACGACGCGGTGACCGCCGGCATGGGGGGCCTGGCGCCCTCGGTCGAGGTCGTCGACGTCGAGCGCGAGGAGGCTGCGGCGACGGCCGACCTCGCGGTGACGTGGCCGGTCGGGCAGGGGTGGACGACGACGACGACGCTGCCGCTCGCCGCCACGGGGGACGACCGGGAGGCCTCGGGGTGGACCGCGACGTGGTCGCCCGCGGTGGTGGCGCCGGCCCTGGGGCAGGGCGACGTCCTCCGCCTGGACCGCGTGCGGGGCGAGCGCGGGGACGTCCTGGACCGCGACGGCCAGCCCCTGGTCACGGACCAGCCGGTGGTCGACGTCCAGGTCGACCCGGCCGGCGCCGAGGACCCCGGCGCCCTCGCGCAGCAGCTGTCCGACGAGCTGGGCGTCGACGCCGCGTCCCTCGCCGAGCGCATCGCCTCGGCGCCGGAGGGCCAGGCGGTCCCGGTCATCACGCTGCGCCAGGCGGCGTGGGACGAGGTGGCGGGGGTCGTCGGAGCGCTGCCGGGCGTGCAGACCCTCCCGGGCGAGCTGCCGCTGGCGCCCACGAGCGACTTCGCCCGCGACCTCCTGGGCGTGCTCGGCGACGCGACGGCCGAGCTCGTGGAGGACTCCGGCGGCCGGCTGACCGCCGGGGACACCACGGGCCTGTCCGGCGTCCAGCGCCAGTACGACGAGCGCCTCGCCGGGACGGCGGGCGCCACCGTGGTGCGGGTCCCCGGCGCGGAGGCCGGCGCGGAGGCCGGTGCGGAGGCCGGCGCCGGGGAGCAGACGCTCTTCTCCGCCGGGCCGGTCCCCGGCGAGGACGTGCAGCTCTCCCTCGACCCGCAGGTGCAGGGAGCGGCCGACGCGGCCCTCGCGCAGGGCGTCGGGGACGGCGGCAGCGGGGCTCTCGTCGTCGTCGACGTCGGCACGGGAGACCTGCTCGCCGTGTCGTCGGCGCCTCCCGGCGGCCTCGACCGGGCGATGCAGGGCCGGTACGCGCCCGGCTCGACCTTCAAGACGGTCTCCACGCAGGCGCTGCTCGCCGCAGGGCTCTCGCCGGACGAGACGGTCCCGTGCCCGGCGACGACCACCGTGAACGGGCGCAGCTTCGTCAACGCCGGCGGCGAGGAGCTCGGCGACGTCCCCTTCGCCGTCGACTTCGCGCAGTCCTGCAACACCGCCTTCGCCTCGCTCGCCGACCGGCTGGAGGCCGGGTCGCTGACCGCCGCGGCCGCGCCCGTGGGCCTCGGCGGCGACTGGCAGGTGGGCGTCCCCGCCTTCACGGGGAGCGTGCCCGAGGCCGCGAGCGAGGACGTCCGTGCGGCCGAGATGATCGGGCAGGGCCAGGTGCTGACCAGCCCCGCCGGCATGGCCGTGGCGACGTCGACCATCGCCCGCGGGTCCTGGCTCGCGCCGCGCGTCGTCCTCGACCCGGCGCCAGAGGCGGCGGCCGCGCCGCCGGAGCCGGTCGCCGACCTCGGCGTCGTGCGGGACCTGATGCGGCTGGTGGCCACCGAGGGCACCGCCTCCGACGCCCTCGCCGGCGTCCCGGGCGAGCCCGTGGGCGCCAAGACGGGCACCGCCGAGGTCGGCGAGCCCGGCGCCGACGGCACGCTCGCCACGAACGCGTGGACGGTGGCGTTCCAACCCGGTGCCGGCCCCTCCGGGCCCGACGGCGAGGGCGTCGCCGTCGCCGTGCTCGTCGAGGGCGGCAGCGCCGGCGGCTCCGTGGCCGCACCCGTCGTCGCCGACCTGCTCACCGCGCTCGCCGCGCAGCGCTGAGGCGCCGCGAGCGCGACGGAGCGCAGGTCACCGGACACGGTGACCTGCGCTCCGTGGCTCTCGGCGGCGTCAGGCCGAGCGCAGCAGCGTGAAGGAGCGGTCGCGGACGAAGAGCTCCTTCACGCGCTTGCCGACCTCCTGCTCGGGGTCGCTGGAGATCGCGAGCTCCCAGTGGCCGGCCGGCGGGTCGGGCACCGTGAAGTCGACGGGCCCGTCAGCGGCGTTGAGGAGCAGCAGGAACGAGGCGCCCTCCTCGGCGCCCTCCCCCGGTGAGAGCTGGACGCCGAGCGACTTGGCGCGGGCGTCCTCCCAGTCCTGCGCCTCCATGTCCGCGCCGTCGGCGCGCAGCAGCCGCACCGAGCGGGTGCCCGGGCCCTGGTCGCCGTACCAGCGCGGCCGCAGCACGGGGTTCTCCCGGCGCAGGCGCACGAGCGCGGCGGTGAAGGCCTGCAGCGCGGTGTCGGCCTGCGCCCAGTCGTACCAGGAGATCTCGTCGTCCTGGCAGTAGGCGTTGTTGTTGCCGCCCTGGCTGCGCGCGATCTCGTCCCCGCCCAGGAGCATGGGCACGCCCGCGGACAGCAGCAGCGTGGCCAGGAGGTTGCGGCGCTGGCGCTCGCGCTGGGCGTCGACCTCGGCGTCGGCCGTGGGGCCCTCGGCGCCGTTGTTGTCGCTGCGGTTGTCGCTCTCCCCGTCCTGGCCGTCCTCGCCGTTGGCCTCGTTGTGCTTCTCGGCGTACATGGTCAGGTCGGCGAGGGTGAAGCCGTCGTGGGCGGTGACGAAGTTCACGCTGCACAGCGCCGACCGCCCCGCGCCCTCGTAGACGTCGGGGCTGCCCGTGATGCGCTGCGCGAGAGCGCCGAGGGCGCCGTCGGCGCCCCGCCAGAAGTCGCGGACGTCGTCGCGGAACTTCCCGTTCCACTCCGACCACCGGGCCGGGAAGCCGCCCACCTGGTAGCCCGCGACGTCCCACGGCTCCGCGATGAGCTTCGCCCGGGAGAGCACCGGGTCCTGGTGCACGAGGGAGAGGAAGGCGCTGTGCACCTCCGCGGCGCCGTCCTGGCGCGTGAGCGTCGTCGCGAGGTCGAAGCGGAAGCCGTCGACGTGCATCTCCTCGACCCAGTACCGCAGCGAGTCCATGACCAGCTGCAGCGCCGCGGGGTGGCCCACGTTGAGGCTGTTGCCGGTGCCGGTGGTGTCGAAGTAGTGCTCCTGCTCCTCCTCCACCAGGCGGTAGTAGGAGCCGTTGTCGACGCCCTTGAGCGACAGGGTCGGCCCGAGGTGGTTGCCCTCGGCCGTGTGGTTGTAGACGACGTCGAGGATCACCTCCAGGCCCGCGGCGTGCAGCGCCCGGACCAGGGCCTTGAACTCCGCGACCTGCCCGCCGCCGTCGCCCGCGGAGGAGTACTCGTTGTGCGGCGCGAGGAACGCGATGGAGTTGTAGCCCCAGTAGTTGCGCAGCCCCTTCTCGAGCAGGTGGCTGTCCTGCGCGAACTGGTGCACGGGTAGCAGCTCGACCGCGGTGACCCCGAGGTCGAGCAGGTGCTGGACCGCCGCCGGGTGGGCGAGCCCGGCGTAGGTGCCGCGGATCTCCTCCGGCACGTCGGGGTGCTGCTGGGTGAAGCCCTTGACGTGCACCTCGTAGACGACCGTCTCGGCCATCGGGATCCGCGGCGGCGCGTCGTCGCCCCAGTCGAAGTCGTCGTGGACGACGACGCCGCGCGGGCTGGAGCCGGCCGAGTCCACCTCGTTGAGGGTCTCGGGGGCGTCGTGGTGGTGGCCGAAGACCTCCTCGCCCCAGGTCCACATGCCCTCGACGGCGCGCGCGTACGGGTCGAGCAGCAGCTTCGCGGCGTTGTGCCGCAGCCCCTGCGCGGGCGCCCACGCCCCGTGCACGCGCAGCCCGTAGCGGGTGCCGGGCCCGGCGCCGTCGACGAGGCCGTGGAAGACGTGACCGGTCCGCTCGTCGAGCCGCACCCGCCGCTCGTCGCTCGGGTCGTCGGCGGTGCCGAACAGGCAGACGTCGACCGCCTCGGCCGTCTCGGAGTAGACGGCGACGTCGAGGACGCCGTCGCGCCAGGTGGCGCCGAGGGGGTAGGGGCGGGATCGCAGAGGGGTCACGAGGGACGATCCTGTGCCGCCGCGGCCCCGGGCGCACGTCCTCGACCGCCCGCGCACCGGGTCGCCCGTGGCCCAGCACGGCGGCACGACGGCGGCGGCACGGCGGACGGGCGAGATCCCCGCGGAGCGCCACACTGCAGGGGTGGCGACCACGCGGACGACCGAGATCCTGTCCGAGGTCGCGCGCGGTGACGCCGAGGACGCCGTGCTCCCCGGGCGGCTGGTCGCCTCGTGCGCGCGGGCGCTGCCGATCACCGGGGTCGGCCTCGTGCTGATGACCGACGCCGGCCCGGCGGGCATGGTCGCCGCCTCGGACGGCGTGGCGAGCACCCTGGAGGAGCTGCAGTTCACCCTCGGGGAGGGCCCGTGCGTGGACTGCTCGACCTCCGGGCGACCGGTGCTGGTCCCCTTCCTCGCCGGGGTCGGGGGCGCGCAGTGGCCCGCGTTCACCACGGGCGCGCTCGGGGCTGACGTGGCGGCGGTCTTCGCCTTCCCGCTGCGGGTCGGGGGCATCCGGCTGGGGGTGCTGGACCTGTACCGGGACGTCACCGGGCCGCTGACCGGGCCCGGTCTCGCCGAGGCCCTGTCGTTCGCGGACGCCGCGACGACGGTGCTGCTGCACCTGCAGGCCCACGCGCGCGAGGGCGCGCCCATCGCCGTCGTGGAGGACCGGACGGAGGTCCACCAGGCCACCGGGATGGTCTCGGTGCAGGCCGGTGTGCCGCTGGCCTCGGCGCTGGTGCTGCTGCGCGCCCGGGCCTTCGCGACCGAGCGCCCGGTCCTGGACCTGGCCCGCGACGTGCTGTCACGGCTCGTGCGCTTCGACGACGAGGCATGATCGAGGTCCGGAGCCCATGGGCCCGTGCCCCCGACGGCACCGGACCCGCACGAGCAGCACCCGCGGTGCAGACCGACGCCGCGGTCGGAGGAGGAGGACCGACATGGCCGGACAGCAGCGGCTGGCCGAGGTGTTCGTGGAGCTCGCGGACACCCTCGTCGACGACTTCGACGTCGTCGACTTCCTGCAGGTGCTCACCGAGCGGGCCGTCGAGCTCCTGGGCGCCGACGCCGCCGGGCTGATGCTCGCCGACCAGCGGGGCAGCCTGCGGCTGATGACGTCCACCACGCAGCGGGCCAGGTCGCTGGAGGCCTTCGAGATCCAGGCCTCGGAGGGCCCGTGCGTGGACTGCTTCGCGACCGGTGAGCCGGTGGTGAACGTCGAGCTCCGCGGAGCCGGCGCGAGGTGGCCGGCGTTCGCGGCAGCGGCGGCCGAGCAGGGCTACGGCGCCGCGCACGCCCTCCCGCTGCGGCTGCGGGGGCAGGTCATCGGGGCGATGAACCTGTTCACCGACGCAGCGGTGCGTCTGGGCCCGCAGGACGTCGCCGTGGGGCAGTCGATGGCCGACATCGCCACGATCGGCCTGCTCCAGCAGCGCTCCCTGCGCGACCAGACGGTCCTGTCCGAGCAGCTGCAGGGCGCCCTGGCGAGCAGGGTCCTGCTCGAGCAGGCCAAGGGCGTGCTCGCCGAGCGCGCCCGCGTCGACGTCGGCGAGGCGTTCGCGCTGATGCGCACCCACGCCCGCCGCCGCGGCCTGACCCTGACCTCCGTCGCCGGCTCCGTCGTCGACGGCTCCCTCGACGTCCGCGAGCTCGTCCCCTCCTGAGCCCACCCCGACGGTGCGCCCACTCCCTCGCGCCCGTCGGAGAGGTGCCCTGGCCGCTACCGCGTGCACGCCCGACGTGCGATGATGACGCCCGCATGTCACCCATGACCCTGGTGACGCAGCTGCCCCGGCCCCGGCAGCACATCGACCTCCACCCGATGTGCCTCTCGACGGGAGCCCCGATGACCATCGGCAGCAGCCCCCCCCGCCCCGATGCGCCGCTCCCGTCCAGGGCGGACCGGCGACGGCCCCGCCCCCACGGCTGGCGACGTCGTCCGCCTCGAGGTCGCCGGTGACGTGGACCTCACCACGTCCGCACAGCTGCGTGACCGGCTCGAGGGCGCTGGGCGGTCCTCCGTCCGCGCCGTGGTCGTCGACCTCTCCGGGGTCGACTTCATCGACTGCCACGGCCTGGGCGTCCTGCTCACCGCGCAGACGGAGCTGGGCGCGCGCCTCCTCCTGGAGGCGCCCGCGCCCGTCGTGACCCGTCTGCTCGAGCTCACCGGCACGCAGCACCGCTTCGACCCCCCGCCCGCAGGCACCGGCACGAGCAGCGACGTCGACGACGGGCCGGGGCCGACGGTCGCCACCTCGACGAACGACGCCCCTCCCCCGCACGGGGCGGCGACGGCCAGCGCGCCCTGGTCGCCGGACGTGCTGAGCGCGGTCTCCGGGTCCGTGGAGCACCTGCAGCGGTGCTGCCCGGCCGACCTGTGGGTGGCGACCCGGATCGAGGGCGAGCACCAGGTCGTCACCGCCGCGGCCGGCCCCTGGGCGAGCGAGCTGCCGGCCGGGACGACGCTGCCCTGGCGGAGACCCCTGGGTGCCACGGACGACCTGGACGGCAGCGCCTGGCCCGTGACGGACGCCGACGAGCTGCTCGGGCAGGGCACCGGCACCGGGCGTCGTCTCGCGGTCGCCGCCAGCACCGGCGCCCTGCTGCTCGCCGGCGACGAGGTCGTCGGCACCGTGTGCGGCTTCACCTCCCGCGCCACCACGGCCGAGCCGCTGGCCGCCGCCGCACCCGTCGTGCACCTGCTCGGCCAGCTCCTCTCCTTCGGCCTCAGCGCCGGCCGCGAGCGGGCGGTCGCCTCCGACCCGGCCCAGGTCGACGCGCTGACGGGGCTGCGCGACCGCCGCGGCTGGCAGGAGCGCCTGGCGCGCGAGGACGGCGGCCCCTCCACCCGCGCCGGTGTCGTCGCGATCGCCCTCGACGGCCTCAGGACCACCAACGACACGTACGGCCACCCCGCCGGGGACGCGCTGCTGGTCGCCACCGCCGAGGTCCTGAGGCGCACCTGCCGCCCCGGCGACGTCCTCGCACGTCCCGGCGGGGACGAGTTCACCGTCCTCGCCTTCGAGGCCGACCCCGCCGCCCTCACGGCCCTGAGCGCTCGGGTCGGCCACCACCTGCACGCCGTCGGGATCCCCGCCTCGGTGGTGGCGGTCCCGCAGGAGCTTCCGCTCACGCTGGAGGACACCTGGGCCCGGGCGGACCGGGAGCTGCACGCGGTCAAGGCCCTGCGGCGGGCCCGGGCCACGCAGCCGGCACCGCCCGGCGGCGAGGACGCCGTCGCCACCGACGTGCTCGGCTTCTACGAGCGGGAGGGGCTCCTGCCCGCCTCGAGCACCCGCTCGGGCGAGGAGGAGCGGGAGACCGGCAGCACAGCCTCCCGGCTGGACTTCATCCACCGCGCCCGCGGGGCCGGGCTCAGCCCCGACCAGGTGCGCGGGGCTCTGGCCCTGCGCCACTCCGGCCACGCGCCCGCGCCAGCACCCGCAGGACCTGCTCGGGAGGCGAGCCCCACCCCTGGCGCCAGCGCCTGAGCAGGGAAGCCGCCCGGGCGGGCGCCCGCGAGCCGCACCGGTGCACGCTGCTGACCTGGTGCTCAGGCTCCGCCCCGGCGGTCGTGGTCGGCGTCGAGCTGGGCTCGAAGCCCGGACAGGAGGATGTCCAGCCCCTGGTCCAGCTCGGCGGCCCCGTCGTAGCCGGCGAGGGCGCTGGCCAGGCCCCGCAGGTGCGGGAACTCCTGCCGGGGCAGGCGGTGCAGCCCCAGGCGCAGCAGGTCGTCGCTCTCCTGCGGGTCCACCACCAGCTCCTGCAGCTCGCCGAGGACGTGGCCGGTGACGAAGGAGTCGTACGCCCGGTGGACGTGCAGGGCGTCCGCGGGGGCGAACCCGGCGCCGACGAGCAGGGCGAGGACCTGCTCCAGGGGCCGCAGCGTCCCCAGCGGCCGGCGGCCCAGCGGCGTGGACAGCGGCCGGGTGACCAGCAGCGGCGCGACGTGGGGGTGGGCCAGGGCGAGGCGCCGGAAGTCGTGCGCGGAGGCGCGCAGCGCCTGCTGCCAGTCCTGGCGGTCGGTGGGGATCACCAGCTCCTCCATGACGAGCTCCACGACGCCGTCCAGCAGGGCCTCGCGGTTGGGCGTGTACCGGTAGATCGACATCGGGTCGCACCCCAGGACCTCACCGAGGCGACGCATGCTCAGCGCGTCCAGGCCCCTCGCGTCCACCAGGGCCAGCGCGGCGGCCAGCACCTGCGTCCGGTCCAGCGGCTCCCTGCTCCGGGTCGAGGCAGGTGCGTCCGCGAGCGCGTCAGCCGACCTCGCCCGCGCACCAGCGCGCCCACGGGCTCGCGACGGGCTCGGGGCTCGGTCGCTCATCACGGGTCCTCCTCGGGCTGGGGGCGACCTCGGTCCGGCCGACGAGCCGGCCGTCTCCGGCGCACCGCTTGCAGCCACTGCCGCCCCAGCGTACGGTCTACAACGTTGACCTACGACGTAGAGCACTGAACCAGGAGCGGTCACCGACCGCGATCCCGTCCCCGGGCGCCACCAGACCCATCCCGCGCCGGGACGTGTCCGAGACCCACGCGGCGCCGCCGGACCCCGGCGCCCACCCCGCAGGACGCCCAGGACGAGCGCTCCGTCGCTCGCCCGGCCCGTCGCCAGGTCAGCTCTCCGGTGCCGCCCTCTCGGGCTGCGCACCCCACCGACACCACGAAGGATCCCCCATGGCCAACGCGGCCCGCCCCACGAACCCCAGCACCCCCGGCGCCCCGACCGGCGCCCACACCCCGAACCGCCAGACCCCGGACCACCGGGCCCCGGGCCGACAGGCCGCCGACCTGCCGCCGCGCCGAGCCCGCTCCACCGGGCTGGCCGTGGCAGCCGCCGGCATCGTCGTCTTCAACGTCTCCCCGTTCCTGAACTGGGTGGGCTTCAACGACGAGATGGACTTCCGCACCGGCTACGAGACCGACTCCCTGGTGCCCTTCATCGCCTACCTGGGCCTGGGCCTGCTGGTGGCGATGGCCTACGCCCGCGGGCGCGCCCACCGCGGGCAGCACCGCGGCCTGAGCCTGGTCTCCATGGCCGTGGGCATCGCCGCCACGATCCAGGCCGTCGCCTTCGCCCTGAACCCCATGGGCGGCCTCGAGCGCGGCGACGACCTCTCCGCCCAGATCGGCGTGTTCGTCGCCATCATCGGTGCGGCGATCTGGGCCATCGGCTCCGGCCTGCTCGCCAAGGAGATCGAGGGCGACGACCACGACGGCACCGAGAACTACGCCCGCGACGCGCACTGACAGACCCGACACCCGGGCAGCGAGCACCGCGGAGCGGTGAGCTCGACCTCCGCGTCGGAGCTCCACCCCCTGAGCTCTGAGGTCCGGTCCCGGCCACGCCGGGGCCGGACCTCTCGGGTTCGAGCGAGATCGTGCCGGCGGCGGCGAAGGAGCCGCCGGCACGATCTCACCGTCTCGGCCCCCGGAGGGACGCAGCGCCAGCGGGCCGCGCGGTCAGAGCACGCGCTCTGACCCTCCGAGCTCGGGCCCCTCGTGCAGCTCGACGAGCTCCAGCACGCCCAGCAGTCCCAGGTCCGCGCGGACGCGTGGCGGCGCCCCCTCGAGGCGGAGGCGGTCCTCCACCCCGCAGCGGGCCAGCTGGAGGCAGCGCACGACCAGCGTGAGCGCCGCCCGGTCGAAGGCGGTGACCGCCGACAGGTCCACCACCCGCACCCGGGCGAGCTGCTCGTCGCTGGCGGTGAAGCCGCGGACGACGTCGACGTCGATGTCCCCGGAGCACACCAGGTGCTCGGCTCCCGTCAACCTCAGCTGCCCCGGCGCACCATCACGGGGAGCGGTGGCGCGCGGGACGTCCAGCCGGGTGCCGCTGCCACCGGTGGGGGGCCACGCCGCCTCGACGAGGGTCTGCTCGAGCACGGCGTACTCGTGGTCGCGGAGCTCGAGGCGCCCGGCGAGCGCGTCGGCGACCTGGTGCAGCAGCAGGTCGGCCCCCAGGTGCAGGTGCTGCAACCAGAGGTCCTCGGTCGTCATGCCGGTGGACGCCAGGGCCGAGCGCAGGTGGGCGGCACGAGCCGCCGCAGCGAGCCCGACCGGCGCACCTGCCGGTCCCGAGCCGCCCGGCGCGACCCCGCCCTCGGGGTGGTCACCAGCGAGCGCGGCGCGATCAGCCATGCGGTTCATCTCCGAGGACACCGTCGGCCATGGGCGTCTCGTGGTCTGGACCCGCCCGGCCGACTCGCGCCCACGGTAGCCCCGCGCCCGGGCGCCGTCCCGTCGTGGAGGTCTCCACGCAGCCCGCGCCCACCGGGACGTCCACCGGGCCCCGGCCATGGTCCGGACGGTGCTGCCGCCGATCCCTCGACCTCCCGGACGCGAGCGCCCTATGGTGCACCCACCAGGCCCGGGAGCACGCGAGTCGGGGGCTATCCCCCCTCGCCCGGGCCACCGGTGTCGAGTCGACGGCACCGAGGACACGGGCGCCGCGGAGGCACAGCGGCGCCCGTCCCCCGGAAGGCGCCGACATCGTGGACCCGCACCGCCCACCGCCAGTTCACGAGGACCCCACGCGGGTCGGAGCGACGACGGGACCGAGGGCGAGCCCTGACGCCCGCGTGGGGCGGGCCGGGACCACGCGTCCGTGCCGCCACCGCACCGGCGACGCCCGCGGCCACCTGTGCCTGCGCGAGCTGCTCCTCCACGACGGCGACGGACCGGCCCCCGCCGGTGACGCGCGCGCAGGAGCTGTCCTGGCGCTGACGCTGGCCGGGCACATCACCCTCCCGGTGCTGGACTCGCACGACCGCTCCACGGTCGCCGCCCTCGCCCAGGTGCACGTCGTCGAGGCCTCGGCCGTGGTGTCCCTGGACGAGGCCGGCGCGGCCCTGCTGGTGCGGGTCTACCTCGCCGCCCACGGACAGGGCCGTCGGGTGCTGCTGCCCTGGCCCGCCCCGGCGGTCGTCACGGCCCTGGCTCGCTACGGGGGACCGGGGCTGTTCGACCCCGCACCGCGAGGAGCCGACCTGAGCCCGCTCCTCACCACCTGACCGCTCCCCCGCCCCCGAGGGCGGGGCCCGGCCCTGTCGACGTGCCGTCCGGCCACGGCGGCGCTCCCCGTCCGGCGGTCGGGTGGAGGCGTGGCGCGCCTGCCGAGGACGCAGACCCCGGCCCCGGTCCCGCCCATGGCGCGGACGGCGAGCGCGGCTGCGCGACACCGCGGCGATCGACGCGCTCCCCCGGCGCCGGCCCTCCCGGCTCGTCCGCACCGCCCCCAGCGCCGTCGTCCCCGCCTCGACCCGACGGGCCTGGACCGGCGCGCCTCATCCGGCGCGCTCACCGCGCGCGGGAGACCGCGGAGGACGCCTCCCCCGGTAGGCGGCCCGGTAGGCCGAGGGCGCGGTGCCGGTGTCCCGCTGGACGTGCAGGCGCAGGTTGGCCGCGGTGCCCAGGCCGGTGCGGGCCGCGACGGCCTCGACGGAGAGGTCGCTCGTCTCCAGGAGCTGGCGGGCGCAGGCGACGCGCTGGGCGGTGAGCCACTGCAGGGGCGCGCGCCCGGTCTCGGCGACGAAGCGGCGGGTGAGCGTGCGCGGGGCCCAGCCGGCGTGCCGGGCGAGGTCGGCGACGGTGAGGGGCTCGTGCAGGTTCTCCACCGCCCAGGCGCACGTGGGCGCGAGGCCCTGGCCGGGCGGGGCGACGGGGCGGTGCAGCCACTGGGCCTGGCCCCCGTCGCGGTGGGGGGCGACGACCATCCTGCGGGCGACGGCGGTGGCGGCCGCAGCGCCGTGGTCGGTGCGCACCAGGTGCAGGCACAGGTCGAGCCCGGCCGCCAGACCGGCGCTGGTCGCCACGCCGCCGTGGTCGACCCAGAGCACGTCGGGGTCCACCTCGAGCTGCGGGTAGCGCTCGGCCAGCTCGCCGGCGAAGCCCCAGTGCGTCGTCGCCCGCAGGCCGTCCAGCAGTCCGGCGGCGGCCAGGGCGAAGGCGCCGGTGCACACCGAGACCACGCGGGCGCCCCGGCCGGCCGCTGCGCGCAGGGCGTCGGTGACGTCCCGGCCCGGGCGGTCGCGGGGGGAGTACCCGGGGACGACGACCGTGTCCGCCCGCTCGAGGGCGTCCAGGTCGTGCTCGACGCGGACGCCGTACCCCGTCGTGGTGGGGACGTGCCCGCCGCCGGCCGCGCACGTGGTGAAGGAGTACTCGCCGCGCACGTCGCCACCGAAGACCTCGGCGGGGATGGCGAGGTCGAAGGCGACGACGGACGGCAGGGCGAGGGCCACGACGCGGTGCACGAGGCCGGATCCTCGCGCACCGGGGCGTTCGAGCCACTCGCCGGGCCGGCACCGGCCCGAGCAGCATCGAGGCCATGACCTCGACCTCGCTCCCGCGCGGCGGCGCCGGCGCCGCTCCCCGGCACATCGGCGTCGTGCTGTTCCCCGGCGTCGAGGAGCTCGACGCCGTCGGCCCGTGGGAGGTCCTGGCCCACTGGACGCGGAACCACCCCGAGGACGGCTGGGCGGTCTCGTGCCTGTCCCGCGACGGGGAGCCCGTGCCGTGCGCCAAGGGCCTCCTCGTCGGCGCGCACCACTCCTTCGACGACGCCCCGCCCCTGGAGGTGCTGCTGCACCCGGGCGGGCGCGGCACCCGGCCGCTGGCCCGCGACGACGAGCACCTCGGCTGGGTCCGCGAGCAGCGCCGCCGGGTGCCGCTGATGACGAGCGTGTGCACCGGCGCGCTCGTCTACGCCGCCGCCGGCCTGCTCGCCGGGCGCCCGGCCACCACCCACTGGGGCGCCCTGGACGAGCTCGCCTCCCTGGACCCCACCGTCGACGTGCGCGCGGACGAGCGCTTCGTCGACGACGGGGACGTCATCACCTCCGCCGGCGTCTCGGCGGGCATCGACATGGCCCTGCACCTCGTCGCCCGCCTGGCCGGCGCCGACCGGGCGCGCGAGGTCCGCCGCGGCATCCAGTACGACCCGCTCCCGCCCGTCTGACGCCGTGGGCCGTGTCGTCCCGGGGACGTGGCCGTGCGCCATGATCGGCGCGTGAGCACCACTCCGGAGCCGGGCCGGGTCGCCGCTGTCAGCCGGGACGGGAGGCACCGCTTCAGCAAGGACGTCGTCGAGGCCGTGACCCTGCTGGCCGGGCTGGGGGTCGACGGGGACGCGCACGCCGGGGCCACCGTCCAGCACCGCTCGCGCGTGGCCGCCGACCCGAGCCGGCCCAACCTGCGCCAGGTTCACCTGATCGCCGGCGAGCTGCACGACGAGCTGCACGAGCAGGGCTTCGCGGTCGGTCCGGGCCAGCTGGGCGAGAACGTCACCACGCGGGGCCTGGACCTGCTCGCCCTCCCCCGCGGCGCCCGGCTGCACCTCGGCGAGCAGGCCGTCGTCGAGGTGACGGGGCTGCGCAACCCGTGCGCGCAGATCGACGGCTTCCAGCGGGGCCTGCTCAAGGCGGTCACGCCCCGCGACCCGCGCGGCGGCGTCGTCCGCAGGGCCGGCGTCATGGGCGTCGTGGTGCACGGCGGTCGGGTCGCGGTCGAGGACGCGGTCCGCGTGGAGCTGCCCCCGCAGCCGTGGGAGCAGCTGCGGCCCGTCTGAGCGGCGGTCGAGCCCCGGTCAGGTCGAGCCCCCGGTCAGGCGCGCCAGAGCGGACGGCTGCGCCAGACCCGCGCCAGCGGCAGGACGTCGACACCGCGCTCGCGCAGGTCGCGCCACGCCAGGCGGCGCGTGCGCACGATCATCACCACGCCGCCGCCCCAGACCAGGTACTGCAGGCCGAAGGCCACGCGGAAGTCGGCGAGGGTCGGCGCCGCGTCACCCGCGAGGACGTCGAGCACCACGCCGATGCCGAGGATCGTCAGCAGCGACGCCGTGAAGCCGCCGGTGTTGACCACGCCCGTCGCCGTCCCGAGGCGGTCCGGGGGGTTGTAGGTCCGCGCGAAGTCGAAGCCGACCATCGAGCCGGGGCCGTTGACCGACAGCACCAGGACGAGCACGGCCACGACGGGCAGGGGCGCGGTGCCCGGCCAGGCGAGGACCAGCGCCCACGCCAGCGCCGTCGTCGCGACGATCCCCAGCACGAGGTAGGAGCGCCGCAGCGGGTGCAGCGCGGTGAGCCGCCCGACCACCGGCGCCGAGGCGACGCCGCCCGCGACCAGCAGGGTGAGCATCGAGCCGGCCTCCACCGGCTCGAGACCGAGCCCCTGCACCATGAACGGGTAGCCCCACAGCAGGGCGAAGACCATGGCGGAGAACTGCGACGTGAAGTGGCTCCAGAAGCCCAGCCGCGTCCCGGGCTCCCGCCAGGCGCCGACCAGGTCACCGCGCACCTGGGACGCCGACCGGCGCCGGCGGACCACGACCGCGTCCGGTGGCGCGTCGCGCAGGACGGCGAGGACGAGCACCGCGACGAGCGCCCCCACCGCAGCGGCCCCGCCGAAGGCGACCGACCAGCCCGGCCCCGCGAGCACGGCGGCGAGCGGGATGGCGGACAGGACCTGGCCCAGCTGGCCGAGGATCCCCGTCACCTGCGTCAGCACGGGCACCTGCCGGGCCCCGAACCACGCCGGCACGAGGCGCAGGACGCTGATGAAGGTGGTGGCGTCGCCGAGCCCGACCAGCACGCGGCCGGCGAAAGCGCCGGGCACGTCCGTGACGACGGCGATCAGCGCCTGGCCGACCACCATCGAGGCGGCCCCCGCGACGAGCAGGCGCTTGGTGCCGAACCGGTCGACGAGCACGCCGACGGGCACCTGCATGCCGGCGTACACCACGAGCTGGACGACGGCGAAGACGGACAGCACCGCCGCGCCGGTCGAGAAGCGCTCGAGCGCAGCCGGCCCGGCGACCCCCAGCGACGTGCGGTTGAAGACGGCGACGACGTACGCCAGCACGCCGACGCCCCAGACGAGGTAGGCGCGCGCCCGGGGGCGGCGCAGGCGCGGCGCCGCGGGGTCCGCGGTGGTCTCGTCCGCGGTCATCTCGGCCGAGCCCGTCACGTCCGCGCCCGTCACGTCCGCGCCCGTCACGTCCGCGCCCGTCACGTCCGCGCCCGTCGCCCCGCGAGCGCTCACCGGGCGCCCCGCAGCACGTCGCCCGCCCCGCGGACGTGCTCGGCCGCCAGGTGCGCGAAGGCCTCGCCGTCACCGGCGGCGAGGGAGTCGCGCAGCTCGGTGTGCTCGCGGACGGCCCGGTCCTGCCGCGCCGTCCCCATGTCCATGCTGGCCACTCCCATGCACAGCTGCCGGTCGCGCAGCGAGGCGTACAGGCGCGAGAGGACGGCGTTGCCCGCGGCGTCCACGAGCGCCTCGTGGAAGGCGCGGTCGGCCTCGACGAGGGCTGCGGCGTGCCCGTCGGCGCGGGCGGTGCGCATGGCTGCGAGGTGCCCGTCGAGCAGGGGCAGGAGTCGCTCGCGGTCCTCCACCGCGCGCGGCGCCGCCCACCGCTCGACGAGCTCGCGCGCCTCCAGCACGTCGCGGGCCTCGGCGTCGCTGACGGCCAGGACGAGCGCGCCGCGCTTGGGGAAGAGCTGGACGAGCCGCTCGGCCTGCAGCTGCAGCAGCGCCTCGCGGACCGGCGTGCGGCTGACCCCGGTGCGCTCGGCGACCTCGCCCTCGGTGACGAGGGTGCCGCCGGGGTAGGTGCGGTCGAGGATGCCGGCCTTCAGGTGGGCGTAGACGCGCTGCGAGGCCGGCGGGGCCGCGGGGAGGGCGTCGGAGGAGGTGGGACACATGATGCATCTATGGTGGCGGCACCGAGCGGGGCGACGACGGGCCGTCTCAGCCGGCGGACGCTGGGGGGGCCGGGCGTGTGCGCCGCTGCCACGGGCACCGGCCTCGTCGCCGCCGCGGGTGCGCTGGTCGGCGCGGCGGTGCGTCGTCGCCCGACGAGCCCCTCAGGGGGCGTCGCCGCCCCGCTCGCGCTCCTGCTCGACGAGGGCCTCGAGGTCCTTGAGCCGGTGGCGCCCGTCGAGGGCGCGCTTCATGCGGAAGTTGCCCTCGAGACGGGAGGCGTTGCGGTCCAGGAACCACCAGTAGCCGGCCGTGAACGGGCACGCGTCCTCCCCGACCCGCACGGTCGGCTTGTAGCGGCAGCCGCGGCAGTGGTCGCTCATGCGGTTGATGTAGGCGCCGCCCGAGGCGTACGGCTTGGTGGCCATGAGGCCGCCGTCGGCGTGCTGGCTCATGCCGACGACGTTGGCCGCCATCACCCAGTCGTAGCCGTCGACGAAGCTGCGCTGGAACCACGCCGTCAGCTCGGCCGGGTCCCAGCCGCGCTGCAGGGCGTAGTTGCCCAGCACCATGAGACGCGGGATGTGGTGGACCCAGCCCCGGTCGCGCACGCCGCGCAGCGCCGCGGACAGGCAGCGCGCCTCCACGGCGTCGGCGTCCAGGTCCCAGAACCACTGCGGGATCGGCTCGTGCGCCGCGAGCTCGTTGCGCCGGGTGTAGTCCGGGCCCGCGTACCAGTAGACGTGCCAGATGTAGTCGCGCCAGCCGATGAGCTGGCGCACGTACCCCTCGACCGAGGCCAGCGGCGCCTCCCCCGCGCGGTAGGCCCGCTCCGCGCGCTCGACGCACTCCAGCGGGTCCAGCAGACCGAGGTTCATGGGCGCCGAGAGCCGGGAGTGCGCCATCCACTCGTCGCCCTCGAGGATCGCGTCCTCGTGCGGGCCGAAGGCCGCCAGGCGGTGGTCGACGAAGTCCTCCAGAGCCGCGAGGGCCTCCGCGCGGGTGGCGGCGAAGACCCGCGGGCCGTCGCGGCCGACGAAGGAGACGTCGCCGTCGGCCTCCCAGCGGTCCAGGTCGGCGCGGACCTCCTCGTCGATCTCGTCCTCGACGGGGAGCCAGGGGCGGGGCAGGCCGAGGTCGTCGGCGCCCTTCGGCGGGGGCTCGCGGTTGTCGTGGTCGAGGTTCCACTTCCCGCCGACGGGCTCCGCGCCGTCCATGAGCACGTCGTGCGCGCGGCGGGCGCGGCGGTAGAAGTCCTCCATGAGCAGATGCCCGGCGCCGTCGGCCCAGCGGCTGAAGTCCTCGCGGCTCGTGGCGTACCCGCGCGGTGGCAGCACCTCGACCGCGGGCAGGTCGCCCGAGCCGTCGAGCCCGCGGACGAAGGCGTCGGCGGGCCACGACGTCGGCTGGCACGCGGTGAGCGGCGTGCCACGGGGCACCTGCGCCAGCCCCTCGCCGTAGGTGTCCGTGCGGTAGTAGGTGCACCGGTCCCCCAGCTCGGCGGCGCGGTGGCGCATCGCCGAGAGGATCAGGTGCGCCTTCTGCCGGTGGAACCGCCGGCGCGTGAAGACCTTGCGCGACTCGATCAGCACGACCGGCTGGTCAGCCGGGTCGTCGGGCCCGTCGAGGAAGTGCGGGCCGAGCTGGTCGCCGAAGAGCCACCGCGTCGGGCCGGGTGCTGTCGCCATGAGCCGATGCTCGGCCAGCGGCGACCACGGCGCCCGTCGGCCGGACGCCGGCGCGGCCGTGGGCCGGGCGACCGCCCCTCGCCGCCGACGTCACCCCGTGACGACGAGCCGCACGTCGTCGGCGCCGCGCGCGACGGCGACGCGCCGGGCCTCGTCCTCCAGGGCGGCGCGGACCTCGCCCGGCAGGGCGCCGGCGGGCGTGACGGTGACGTCGTCACGGCGCCCGGCGGCGCGCCGCGGGCCGGCCTTCGCGCGCCAGGTCCCGACGACCTCGGTCCCCGCGAGGACGACCCCGGGGTCGCCGAGGACCCGCCACACCTGCCGGCGCACCGACGCCTCCGGGACCGTCAGCTCCCGGTCGCGGGACTGCAGCCACGGGTCGCCCGGTGGCAGGAGGCGCACCGGCGCCGCCGCGCGCTCCTCGACGTCCGGGTCCGCCAGGCGCGCCACGACCGACGCCGTCGCCAGCACGCGGCGACCGTCGACCTCGGCGGGCACGAGGTCCTCCGGCAGAGCCGGGCTCAGCGCGCGGACCGACGTCCCGACCAGCGCCGCCAGGTCGCCCGGCACCACCGGGCCGTGCAGGTCCGCCAGCCGGCGCAGGAGGGCGGTGGCCGCACCGACGTCCGGCCCGTCGTCGGCCGGCCAGCCGTCGAGCGACCGCAGCACCAGGGTCCGCGCCGAGGTGTCCAGGGCCAGGCCCGCCTGGAGGGCGGCGGGCTGGAGGACGAGCGCGCTGACGTGCTGGGCGTCGCACCCGGAGCACCAGTGGGTGAGCTCGGGCGGCAGGCGGTCGCTGGTCCCGCGGCTCAGGTCGCCCTTCGCGACGACGCCGCCGTGCTCGGCCGCCACCGCCCGCGCCGCCGCCGTCGCCATGCGCCACGCCTCGAGACCGAGCGCCCGAGCACCGGCGGCCTGGGGCGACCTCAGGCGGCCCCGCACGTCCTCGTCGGACAGCGGGTGCAGCGCACGGGCCAGCGCGGGCAGGTCCGCGGCGCGGTGCACGTGCGGGGCGCCGCGCGTGGCCCACACGAGCGGGAACGGGCCGTCAGGGCGTCCGACGTCGTCGAGCGAGCCGTCCGTCCGCGCCGCCGCGGCCACCCGCGCCGAGCCGTGGGGGGTGTCCGCCAGGCCGACGTCGAGGACGGCGAGGTCGCCGACGCCCTCGGTGCGCACGTCGAGCTGCTGGGCCACCAGGCGCGCGGCCAGCGCGCGGCGACGGGTCACGCGCACTGCAGGCGCCACGGTGCGAGCCACGCGTCCGACGGTAGGACGAGGACGGCCACGGGAGAGGAGTCCGCCGCCGCGGGCGGTCGTGGAGGACGCCGACCGGGTCGTGCAGCTCGGCACCCGGCGGGACGGGACGCCGGCCGGACCGGCGCGAGCGCGATCCCCCGCGAGAGGGGGGCGCGGGCATAGCGTCCGCCCATGCGCTTCGGACTCTTCGTGCCCCAGGGCTGGCGGCTCGACCTCGCCGGCCTCGCCCCCGCCGACCACTGGCCCGTGATGAAGGGGCTCGCCCAGCGCGCCGACGCCGGCCCGTGGGAGTCGGTGTGGGTCTACGACCACGTCCACACCGTGCCCGCGCCCACGCAGGAGGCGACGCACGAGGCGTGGACGCTGATGGCCGCGTTCGCCGCCACCACCGAGCGGGTCCGCCTCGGCCAGATGTGCACGTGCATGGGCTACCGGAACCCCGCGTACCTGGCGAAGGTCGCCGCGACCGTGGACGTCGTCTCCGGCGGCCGGGTGGAGATGGGCATCGGCGCGGGCTGGTACGAGCACGAGTGGCGCGCGTACGGCTACGGCTTCCCCCGCGCCGGCGAGCGCCTGGCCATGCTCGAGGAGGGCGTCGAGGTGATGCGCCAGCTGTGGACCGAGGGCGTCGCGACCCTCGACGGCGAGCACTACCAGGTGGACGGCGCGATCTGCCGGCCGCTGCCCCTGCAGGCGGGCGGGATCCCGTTCTGGATCGCCGGCGGGGGCGAGAAGAAGACGCTGCGCACGGCTGCCCGCTACGCGGGGTACACGAACTTCGACGGCAGCGCCGAGGGCTTCGCGCACAAGTCGTCGGTGCTCGAGGGGCACTGCCGCGACCTCGGGCGCGACTACGGCGAGATCACCCGGTCGGCCAACTACAACGTGGTGGTCGGCCGCGACGAGGCGGAGGTCGAGGAGCGGCTCGCCGCCGTCCGCGCCCGCGTGGCGACGGTGCTGCCCGACCGCGCGGACGAGGTCGTCGAGGGCCTGCGCAGCGGTCCCGCCGTCGGCACGCCCGAGCAGGTCGTCGAGGCCCTGCGCGAGGTCGGTGACCTGGGCATGACCTACGCCATCACCTACTTCGCCGAGGCCGCCTACGACACCTCGGGGATCGAGCTCTTCGAGCGCGAGGTCGTCCCGGCCCTCGCCTGACGGCTCCGCGGCCGCCCCACCACGGAAGCAGCGCACGAAGTCCGCCCGGGAGGGCCCTCCGCACGGCTTGAGCGCACGAAGTCCGCCCGGGAGGGCCCTCCGCACGGCTTGAGCGCACGAAGTCCCCCCGGGAGGGCCCTCCGCACGGCTTGAGCGCACGAAGTCGGCCCGGGAGGGGCGTGCGCGCGGAAGAAGCGCACGAAGTCCGGGGAGACGAGCGCGGACGCCGCGGCCCCGGGAAGGGCCGCGGCGTCCGTGGGGCGGTGCGCCGTCAGCCGGTGGCACCGGAGAGGTCGTAGACCGTCGTGCCCCCGAGGGTCTGCGCCGGGAAGGTGGCCTCCACCCACGCGGTGATGTCCGCGGAGGCCGAGCTGCCGCTGCCCGAGGTGCCGCCGCGACCGCCGCCCATGCCCCCGCCGGCGATGAACCAGTGGATCTGGCCGTCGGCGACGTAGTGCTGGAACTGCTCCAGCGTCGGCGAGGGGTCGCTCCCGTTGAAGCCGCCCACCGGCATGACCGGCAGCTGGGTGGCCAGCTGGTAGCCCGAGGCGTTCTGCGAGCCCACCGCGGCGGCGGCCCACGTGTAGCTCGACGCGTCGGCCTCCAGCGCCGCGACGAGGTCCGCTGACGGCGTGGTGCTCTCGAGCAGGCCGCCCATGCCGCCGCCACCCCCGCGACCACCGGTCATGCCACCCGGCGCGGTGCCGGTCATGCCACCCGGCGCGGTGCCGGTCATGCCACCCGGCGCGGTACCCGTCCCGCCCGGCGCGGTGCCGGTCCCCGCTCCGGGGGGACCACCGAAGCCGCCGCGGCCCCCGAAGCCCGGACCGCCCGTGCCGCCGCCCGGCCCACCGGTGCTGCTGGCGACGTCCGGGCCGGCCGTGACGATGGAGCCGGTGTGCGCCGTCCCGACGGTCTGCACCGCGTAGGCGGCCGGTCCGGCGAGCCCCGTGGCGAGCGCCACGACGGCCGCGCCGGTGAGCAGCCGCCGCGACAGCACGTGCCCGACGACGAGGGCGGCTCCCGCGACCAGGCCCGCCACGAGGACGACCCAGCGCAGCCAGGGCAGGAACTCCGCCGAGCGGCCCAGCAGCACGAAGGACCACACGGCCGTCCCGGCGACGACGACGCCCAGGACGGCGCGCACCCAGGGCCGGTGCCCGGAGCGCCACAGCAGCACCGCGCCCGTCCCCACGAGCGCGGCGAGCGCCGGCGCGAGGGCCACCGTGTAGTACTGGTGGAAGATCCCCGCCATGAAGCTGAAGACCAGGAAGGTCGTCAGCAGCCACCCGCCCCAGATCACCAGGCCCGCGCGGACGGGGTCGGTGCGCGGGAGCCGGCCCCGCAGGACGAGGCCGGCCGCCAGCAGGACGAGCGCCGCCGGCAGCAGCCACGCGATCTGGCCGCCGAAGGAGCTCGTGAACAGGCGCCCGAGGCCGGTCTCGCCCCAGCCGCCCCCGCCGCCGACGCTGCCGGTCTCCTCGCCCGTCAGCCGGCCAAGGCCGTTGTAGCCGAGCGTCAGCTCGAGGATCGAGTTCGTCTGCGAGCCACCGATGTACGGCCGGGAGCTGGCCGGCCAGAGCTCGACGGCGAGCAACCACCACCCCGCCGTCACGACGAGGGCGGCGCCGGCGGCGAGCAGGTCGAGCACCCGGCGGCCGAGGCCCTTCGGCGCGGCGAGCAGGTGCGCGACGGAGAACGCGGGGACGACGAGCATCACCTGCAGCTGCTTGGTGAGGAAGCCCAGGCCGACGAGGACGCCGCACAGGACCATCCAGCGGGTCCGCCCGCTCTCGACCGCTCGCAGCGTCGCGTACGCGCCCAGGCTCATGAGGAGCACGAGCAGCGCGTCGGGGTTGTTGAAGCGGAACATCAGCGCCGCCACCGGCGTCAGCGCCAGGACCAGGCCGGCGAGGAGCCCGCCGACCGGGCCGACCACGCGGCGCACGGCCGCGAAGACCACGCCGACGGTGGCCACGCCCATGAGCGCCTGCGGCACGAGGATGCTCCACGAGCTGAGCCCGAAGGCCCGCACCGACAGCGCCATCACCCACAGCGAGGCCGGCGGCTTGTCGACGGTGATGGAGCCCGCGGCGTCGGAGGCGCCGAAGAAGAAGGCCTTCCAGCTCACCGAGCCGGCCTGGACGGCGGCCGAGTAGAAGGCGTTGGCCCACCCGTTGGCGCCGA
>Ga0210040_10000448_pt1 | contig 69290 bp, 60 predicted proteins | sample CryGeyCG12114_NA_FD_185462 | JGI IMG/M metagenome (GOLD analysis project Ga0210040, IMG submission 185462) | Groundwater microbial communities from aquifer - Crystal Geyser CG19_WC_8/21/14_NA (SPAdes) (version 2) | ecosystem: Environmental > Aquatic > Deep subsurface > Groundwater | place: USA...
AAATCCGCTTTTATAGGCTGATTCAAATCCGCCTTTGGCTTCCACGTCTTTAAACAGCGCCCAGGCTTGGGCAGCCAGCTCGCTGGTAAGCGATTCCAGGTAATAAGAGCCGGCAGCCGGATCGATGGCTTTATCTAAATATGCTTCCTCTTTCAGAATGGTGGACACGTTGCGGGCAATGCGCTCCGAAAATTCATCCGGCTTCTCAAAAGTGTTGTCGAACGGTACTACTGTGAGTCCGTCGCAGCCGGCGATAACAGCGGCCATGGCTTCGGTGGTAACGCGCAGCATGTTCACGTAAGGATCGAGCGTAGTTTGATGCCAGCTGGAGGTGATACTATGTATACGCAGGTATGCAGCCATATCCTGTTCAACTTGATAAGCTTCTGTTATGGCGGCCCATAACAGGCGCAGTGCTCGGAGTTTGGCAATTTCCAAAAAGTAATTAGTGCCGGAGCCCATGTAAAACTGCATATTTTGCAGCGCTGGTTCCAGCACCTCTCCGGCATCTGTTAGGCGATGTACGTAAGCTACGGCGGCGCTCAAAGTATAGGCAATTTCGTGGGTGATGGAACCGCCGATGCTGCTGAAGTTAGTGCCGCAAACGGTAATGCCATAAAAGTCAGGGCTGTCTTTGGTCAGCTCCAGTAACCGGATAATGGCTTTATTCTCTTTATCCGTAAGCAGTCCTTTACCCGTTATGGGGTCGTAGTTTACAAAGCCGTGCAGGTCACGGTGTGGCAGCTGCCTGGCCTCCAGGCTGGTATAAAGTTTTTCTAAAAACACATCGGGCTGCTGCGCTAAAGTATAACTGACGGAGAACTTGGTAAGATTAATTTTTTCTAGGAGGTAATTTACATCAAACATATCCGGCTGCTGCACCCCAAAAAGGATGCCGTCGGCGCCCCGTGCAAGCGCATCGGCGGCTTTGTTTATAGCTGTCTTGCCGTCGTTTTCCGCTTGTAGCTGCTGTATGTTCAGCCAGTTGTTGCTGCCGGTTTTGTGGCCGCGCAGAAACGGGAAGCTGCCGGGCTGCTGCTGCACGAACGGTAAATCTTTAATATCTTCGCGGGTATAGTATGGCTTTACATCGATGCCTTCATAGGTATGCCAGATCAGGTTGTCGATCGATAAGTCGCGCAGGTCTTTGCGTGCTTTCTGCTCCCAGGCAGCTGCGGTTGAAGGGTTAAAATCCGGAAACAATTTCTGCGGGTTTTGCTGCTCGTCGGGCATCATACTTCAGGTCTAATTTCCTGTAAAGATAAGGCTTTCTGCATTACTACCTAAACGCGCGCATGGTGGATAATCCCATCATTTGTACATAGATTAGTCGAGGTGGGCTGCCCAGGTTTGATAGAACCAGTAACCCAGCAGCAGCCACAGAATAACGATAAAAGCAGCCATGATATAGTTAGGTTTGCGCTTAAGGATTTGTGCTTTCGCCTTGGCCCTGTACTCAGCCAGCACCTCATCGGGAATTAATTTAATACACAGCCAGATGCCAAGTGGCAGCAGCAGCAAATCATCAAGGTAACCGATAAGCGGTATAAAATCAGGTATAATATCGATGGGGCTAAAAGCGTAAGCGACCGTAACAACCAGCACCACCTTGGCCCCGAATGGAATACGCGGGTCATTGGCCGCCAGGTATAAAGTATAAATATCCTCCTTTAGTTTCCGAACGATTTCTTTCCAGCGCATGAGCATAATATATTGTACGGGAGATGCCGGGGGAGTTGTTTGGGAGCGGCAGGATTTGCTTGCTGCTGTTTATAACAAAGGCTTCGCAGCGTGGGCAACTCCTGCAAGCATCTGCGCCAAAGTATAAATCACATCTTCATCATCCGCCCGGATTTTATTGTATATTTATCGCTTCACCTTAAATTAGGAAACAATATGAACAGCAACTATACTTTCTGCAAACGCTTCCTGCTTGCTGCCTTGGGGCTTAGCTTGCTGGCGGCGCCTGCTTTTGCACAGCTAAGCAAACTCATTGCCCGCGCCAACACCATGGCCGACAAGCTGGAGCCGCAGATGATTGAATGGCGCCGCGATTTCCATGAGCACCCGGAACTGGGAAACTACGAAACCGAAACTGCCGCCAAAATAGCCGCTCATCTGAAAAAGCTGGGCATAGAAGTGCAGACAGGCGTAGCCCGCACAGGTGTAGTGGGCGTACTGAAAGGCGGTAAGCCGGGACCTGTAGTGGCCCTGCGTGCAGATATTGACGGACTGCCTGTAACAGAGCGGACGGATGTGCCTTTTGCCTCCAAAGTAACTACCACGTACAACGGGCAGCAGGTAGGCGTAATGCATGCCTGCGGCCACGATACGCATATAGCCATGCTTATGGCGACGGCTGAAGTGCTGGCAGGTATGAAAAACGAATTGCCCGGCACCGTAAAATTTATCTTTCAGCCAGCCGAAGAAGGTTCTCCGGTGGGGCAGATTGGCGGCGCCAACCTGATGGTGCAGGAGGGCGTGCTGGAGAAAGGCCCGAAACCGGAAGTGATTTTTGGCCTGCACATCAACTCGCAGACGGAGGTAGGCAAACTGAAGTATAAACCGGGCGGAACCATGGCCAGTGCCGATATTTTCCGCATTAAAGTAAAAGGCAAGCAGGTACACGGCGCTTATCCATGGGCAGGCATCGACCCGGTGGTGACGGCATCGCAGATTGTGATGGGCCTGCAAACTATCATCAGCCGCCAGGTGGAGCTGCCGGAAGACGCTGCCGTAATAACGGTAGGAATGATACACGGCGGCGTGCGCAACAACATTATTCCGGAGGAGGTGCAACTGGAAGGCACTGTTCGGGCGCTGAACAAAGAGATGCAACAGCAGATACACGACAGGATAAAGCTGACGGCCACCAAAATTGCTGAAAGCGCCGGCGCCACAGCCGAAGTCGAAATCATCCCACAAACACCCGTTACCTACAACGATCCGGCGCTCACAGATAAAATGCTGCCCACCTTGCAGGCAGTTGCCGGACCCCAGAACGTAATACTGGCCAAGGCCGTAACAGGAGCCGAAGATTTTGCCTTTTACCAGGAAAAAATACCAGGCCTGTTTATTTTTGTGGGCGGCATGCCTAAAGGCAAAGACCCTGCCACCGCTGCCCCGCACCATACGCCGGATTTCTACATAGATGAAAGCGGCATGAAACTGGGCGTGAAAACACTTACCGGCCTGACATTAAACTACATGGCAGGCCAGGGAAAGAAGTAAAATTAGATCTTCCAGCTTACAGCAAAGGCAGCCCCACCAGGCTGCCTTTGCTATTTATACTTTGTTTGAGAACTGAAGCCGGTATTCAGTCTAAAACGCTGCTTGCGCCGAGCCGGCGAACGGCTTACCTTTGTGGATAAGTTATTCAACACACCTTCCTGCATGAAAATCAGATTCCAGAAGAGCCTCGGTGTTGCGCTGGTAGCGCTGCTGCTGGGCGCCTGTCAGCCGCTGGCCTGGCAAGCCTCGCTCAGTTTGGCCAATACCGACGTGCCGGTGGACAGCACCATTACCGCCGACCCACTCACCGAGGCCGTTATTGCGCCTTACCGCCGGCAGGTAACCGCCAAAATGAGCGAAGTAGTTGGCTTTGCACCTGTAGAACTCAGCAAGGGTGATTATGAGTCGCTGCTGGGTAATTTTGTAGTTGATTTGCAAATGGCGCAGAGCCAGCCACTCTACGGCAAGTCCATTGACTTGTCGCTGACAACGAACGGCGGACTACGGCAGCCGCTTCCGCAGGGAGATATCAATGTTGGTCATGTATTTGAGCTGATGCCTTTCGAGAATGAGCTGGTAGTGCTGACGCTGGATGGAAACACGGTGCAGGAGTTGTTTGATTATGCCGTCGAAAGAAAATGGGCACCCATCGGTGGCGCCACTTATACTATAAAGAATGGCAAACCCACAGACATTAAAATCGGCGGAGAGCCATTTGATCCGACCAAAAGCTATACCTTAGTAACATCTGATTACCTGGCCGGCGGCGGCGATGACCTGAACATGCTGAAAAAGGCAAGCAGAACGGAGAAAGTAGGCCTGCTGCTGCGCGACGCTATCCTGCAGCAAATCAGGCAGATGACAGCGGCAGGTCAGCCCATCACAGCCGATACAGATCCGCGTGTAACCGTACTTCCCTAAGTATAACCATCCTATGAAAAGAAGAGACTTTCTCAAAGCAGCGGCAGTAGGAGCGGCCGGTATCACTTTGCTGGGCTTTCCTTTGGCAGCGGAGGCGGCGCAAAGTATAACGTTAACTATCCTGCACACCAACGATCAGCACTCGCGCATCGACCCGATGCCTGGCGACGGGCGCAAGTATGGCGGCATGGGCGGTATGGCCCGCCGTGCTACCCTCATCGAGAACATCAGGAAAAAACAACCAAACGTGCTGCTGCTTGATGCGGGTGATATCTGGCAGGGCACACCATACTTTAACTTCTTTAACGGTGAGCTGGAGTATAAACTGATGAGCCGGATGAGGTATGATGCAGCCACGCTCGGCAACCACGATTTCGACAATGGCCTGCAGGGGCTGCAGAACCAGCTGCCCAACGCAGCATTCCCTTTCCTGATTGCCAACTATAACTTCGGCGGCACCATCCTGGGAAACAGATTTCAGCCATACAAGGTATTTGAGAAGCAGGGGCTGCGCATCGGCGTGTTTGGCCTGGGCATTGAACTGGCGGGGCTGGTGAGCAAAAATAACTACGGAGAAACCGAATACATTGATCCGGTGCCGGTGGCGCAGGAAATGGTGCAGGAGCTGCGCCACAATCAGAAGTGCGACTTGGTTATCTGCCTGTCGCATCTGGGATATAGCTACAAAAGCGATAAAATTGATGATCTGAAGCTGGCAAAGCAGGTGCCCGGCATAGATTTGATTATCGGCGGCCATACTCATACCTTTCTGGAGGAGCCCACCATAGTGCGGAACGCCGGCGGCGAAACGCTGGTGAACCAGGTGGGCTGGTCTGGCATTTTCTTAGGCCGGATCGACTTCGCCTTTAATAAAAAAAACAGGCAAAAAATGGGTGTGAGCGCCCTGGTGCTGCCTGTGGATAACCCTGTATTAACTTCGTGAATAAATAATTTTTTGTTTTAAATTATTTGAGCATTTTTGTAACCCCCCCGCCGTTAAGGAGAGGTTTATTTCACCAAACGGATCTTGTGTATTTTGGAAAACTGGATGATTAAAGACTGTTCTACTGTATGGAGTAACTGCCTGCAGGTGATCAAGGAAAATATTGGCGAACAAAGCTTTAAAACCTGGTTTGAGCCAATAAAACCTATATCACTCCGCGACAGCGTACTAACTATACAAGTGCCCAGCCAGTTCTTTTACGAATGGCTGGAGGAGCACTATGTGCAGCTCTTAAAGAAGGTCATCTACCAGGAACTCGGCAGCGAGGGCAGGCTGGAGTACTCTATTATTGTGGACAGGGGCAATGAGTCGAACAAGCCGCAGACGGTAAATATCCCTACCAAAAAGATACCGCAGGCCGTTGTTAATTCTTACAGGCCGGAGCAGAACTTTATCAAGAACCCGTTCGAGTCGAAAACCATTGACCGGCACTTCCTGAACTCGCAGCTAAACGCCACTTATACTTTCGAGAATTACATTGAGGGCGACTGTAACCGCCTGGCGCGCTCTGCCGGATATGCGGTAGCCAACAAGCCTGGTACCACTTCTTTTAACCCCCTAATGGTGTATGGCGGCGTAGGGCTTGGCAAAACACACCTGGTGCAGGCCATCGGCAACCAGATAAAAAACAGCGACCCCGATAAATTTGTGCTGTATGTGTCCTCAGAGAAATTTGTAAACCAGTTCATCGAGTCGGTTAAAATCAATAATGTGCAGGATTTTGCCAACTTTTACCTGCTGGTAGATATCCTAATCATCGACGACGTTCAGTTCCTGAGTGGCAAGGATAAAACGCAGGAAATGTTTTTCCACATTTTTAACCACCTGCACCAGTCCGGCAAGCAAATCGTGATGACATCTGACTGTCCGCCGCGTGATCTGAAAGGCTTGGAAGAACGTCTGCTGTCGCGCTTTAAGTGGGGCCTGACCGCCGATTTGCAAAGCCCGGATTTTGAAACGCGCATGGCCATTATCCAGAAAAAGATGCAGAGCGACGGCATCGATATTCCGGATAATGTGGTAGAATACCTGGCTTACAGCGTAGATACCAATGTGCGGGAATTGGAAGGCGTATTGATTTCGCTGATTGCGCAGTCATCGCTGAACCGCAAAGAAATTGATTTGGAGCTGGCCAAGCAGGCCCTCAAACATATTATCGAGGATGTGGAAACAGAGGTAAACCTCGACTTCATCCAGAAAACGGTGGCCGAATATTTTCAGGTAAGCCTGGACTCGCTGAAAGCCAAAACGCGCAAGAAAGAGATTGTAACAGCGCGCCAGGTAGCTATGTACTTTGCCAAAGAGTTTACGAGCCATTCCCTTAAATCCATTGGCTATCACTTCGGCGGCCGCGATCACAGCACCGTTATCCACTCCGTGCAAACCGTTTCCGACCTCATCGACACCGACAAAAAATTCAAAGCCAGTATTCAGGAACTTCAGAAGAAGTTTAAATCCAAAGCAGGATAACAAGGTATAAGAATATACTTATACTGCTAACGCTGCCCTCGCTCGCCTTCAGCAAGTATCTGCTATATTTTGACCTTTGACGGTGCTCAATTCAAAGTATAACCAAGGCGTTGCAAAAAAGCTGCCTTTGCTGATGTGCTCAACAGCAAGCATACATAGTTACAAAGCTTTATAGACCGGATTGTGACTTTTCGTCAAAAAGGCTTTTAGAAGTTGAATGCTTATGTAAGTGGACGGAAATAATCGCGGTAGCGGTATTAGCTATAATGCCATTCATAACATTAACAGAGTAGGAGCGGAAAGAACAGTATCGGCGCTAAATAGCATCGGTTCAAGAACTTAATTACTCTTGTCTAATTACTTCTCTACATCCTTTGCAGGCGTAGAGAAAGTATAAGTAAAAAGTAGCGGGACAGGCGATTGCTGCGAGTATCCGTAATGCTGTTGCCGCTCACGGCCCTATTCACACCTACATTCTGGTTGAAGAGGTCAAAACCCTGTAAACGAATGGAAGCCTTATTGTTTTTCAGAAAATTGTACTCGAAATATACATCCAGAATGGCAGGACTGACTTGTATGTTACTGCTATAGCCACTATAAAACGTCTTTGTAAAATTGTACCCGGCGGTCAATTTTTTAAATAAAAAATTTCTTCCGGCTAGGCTTACTATGAAAGAACTTGTTGTGTTAACTATTAAGTTCTCAATAGAATAGTTAGTTTTATTAAGTGAATAAGTGTTGCTTAAGTTTATATCCATTACATCAGGTAAATCCAATCTCAGGGTCAGGCCTTGGTTCAGTCCCCACGTTTCTCCTGAAATCCTTTCATAGTTTATAAATGAGGCGTTATTACTATAATTAAGAGCGCCACTTACAGATGCTGTCAGCTTGCGCTCCGCAAAAGGCTTGGAGTAGTTGTAAATGGCATTCACCCTTAAGAAACCATTTGTATTGAGGTAACTGGTTTCCTGGATAACATTATGATTTTCATCTATGCCACCCCTAGGGTAACTTATGGCGTTAGTTACGATTTTGTCCCGTGTTTGAGAAATAGCTACGTTCGTAAAAAAGGTACTGTTCGTTCTGATATTAAACTGAGTATAGCTGATGTTTACCATACGGTTAAGTTCAGGCCTCAGGTCTGGGTTTCCTGTGACAGGGTACTGAGGATTGGAAAGGTCAGTAACCGGCTGTAGTTGTGCGAATGCAGGCTGATTGGCAAATACATTGTAGTTCAGCTGTAGCGTCTTCCCGTCCGATATTCTGTAAAAGAATCTAACATCAGGGACAATATTAAAGTATAGTTTCTCTACATATGAATCCTTGGACACAGATTCACCCGCTAAACTCACTGGTTGCATAAACAGGCCAAAGGTAAAATTGTACTTTTGTTTCGTCAGTTGATAGTTGAAGCCGATACGCTGCGTCGTGAATCTGTACCTGTACTGATCACTCAGGGAATCAATTTTAATCTGCTCATTGTTTAGAGGATTTGCATTCCAAGTTTCGCGGCTATTCTCCGTAGAAGAGCGGTTGAAGGTATAATTAACTTGTAGCAAAGATACTCTACCAAGGGGCTCTGCATAGGAAAGTTGTACACTGGTATTTGTAGTGGGATTGTCATTAATCACCTGCTGGTTGATGTGGTCTTCCATGGTGGAGCTATCGTTCAGTATTATTGAACTGGTTGTTCTTACCTGCTGCTCCTGCTTGTTTCCGATATGGTTTAAACTTCCGTTAACTGTGATGCTTCTTCCTTGCTTTGGAAAATTGTGGATAAAGAGTATATTTGTTCCTACGTCTGTAGACTGGCCACTGCTTTTGTTGAATGTGTTTCCAGTCGTAACGGTTCTGTAACCTTCACCCTCACGATTAATCACAAATTCATTGGCGCTTTCTGTTCCCAATCTGTTATAGACTAACCGTGGTGTAAACCTCAAGTAATTCTTTTGATCTGGTTTATATTCTAGGTTGTAGTTAAACTGATGCCCGGAATTGTTGCTCTCCGCGCTATTCTTCTGCTTATTCAGTATAATCTCATCCTGAAACAAGCTTTGCTGAGAGGTGACGACCTGAATTTTGCTTTTCTGCCCTGAGTAGGTATAGCTCCCGTAACCTGTTAATTTATCGCTCCAGCTATCCCTGTAATTTACGCCAATAGAGCCTATTGTTATAATGCCATCTCCGCCAGAGGGTGCAAAGTTGTCGCTACCTAAACCTGCAATACTGCCCGAAGTTGATATATTGGTATTTGTGTTATTTAAAATCCCGAAGGCTGACAGCTGCCTGTCACCTTCAAAAAAATTAAAAGATCCTGAGGCTAAGTAGCGGTCATTATTTCCTACCCCTGTGAGTGCTTGCCCGAACAGACCTTTGTTTCTATCTTCCTTTAAGGTAATGTTTAAAATTTTATCTGGTTCCCCCGTCTTGACACCTGTCTGCTTGGCCTGTTCGCCATAGTCATCGATGACCTGCACGTTTTCTATCGCATCGGCAGAAAAGTTACGGGTAGCAGCTTGCACCTCTCCTGTAAAAAAATCTTTGCCATTTACCCTTACCCTGCTGATATTTTTACCTTGGGCGGAGATATTTCCGTCTTTGTTTACGGTAACACCCGGAAGCTTTTTCATTAGTTCCTCAAGAAGAGATCCTTCCCTTACCTGGAAAGCATCGGCATTATACTGTATAGTGTCTTCTTTTATTATTATGGGTTTAACTATCTCTATTGTTACCTCTTTAAGTAAAGTTGAGTACTCTTTCATTATGATCGGGACTAGATCGATCTTTCTCAGGTTTTCTTCGAAGGAATAATGGCTGCCTTGGGGCTTATAGCCGATATGACTAATCGCTAAGGTGAAATCAGGCGATTTAACTTGGTAGAAGACAAAGTTGCCATCCTCTCCTGTGCTGGTGGAAAGGGTATCTCTATTGGAGAATAATTCTACATATGCTCCCGGCAGGGCTATGCCAAGGCCATCCTGCACTGTCCCGCGTATCTCTCTTTTATTTTGAGCGTAGCTGTTCAGGCTAATTATTAATAAAAAAGATATAAGGAAGATTCCTCTTTTTGTGTTGAACACTTTCTACTTATTTACTGTAAATTTTGTCACATCTACTAGTGATTATCTGCCCTGTTTGCCAGCATTAATACGTAGCGAGTTGTATAGGCCCTATGACGGGAGTATCTTAAATAAAGATATAGAATTTCTTTCAAAAGTAGATTTTTAAACTAACTTTATGATGGAACGGATTTCTCGTATAAAAGAATTGTTTTAGTATATCTATACATGAACAAGTGGAGCGGCCCTACTCGTTAATGAACAGCCAAAAACATGAAACTATACTACCAGATGAAAACAAAGCTGCTGCTCCTTTTACTCTTAACCTTACAATTTAAAGCCTTTGCCCAGAAGGAGGCCACCAACTGGTATTTCGGGGATAAAGCAGGTTTAAACTTCAGCAAAGGCTACGCTGAGGCATTAGCCGACGGAGCGATGCAGCAGATTGAGGGATGTGCCACCATATCTGACCCCGAAACGGGGCGGCTGCTTTTCTACACTGATGGGATCACCGTCTGGAACAGGCAGCACCAGATCATGCCTAACGGCAGCGGCCTGTTAGGCCATTATTCCTCTACACAATCTGCTCTCATTGTTCCCTACCCCAATTACCCGCAGCGGTATTTCCTGTTTACGGTCACTTCGCCTCGTCATGAGCCTACTCCCTCGGGGCTTACCTACTCCATTGTAAACATGGAACTGGCAGGAGGGCTCGGAGACATAGAACCGACTACAAAAAATACGCGCCTGCTGTCTATGACCTCTGAAAAGCTCACAGCCGTGCCGCACGCCAATGGGAGGGACTATTGGATCATCACGCATGGAATGGATAACAACGAGTTCTACATCTTCCTGCTAACAGAGGCAGGCATCTCGGGCATGAACACCTTCAAAATAGGTTCCGTGTATCAACTGGGCAAGGGGCTAAACGAAGGCCAAGTGGGTGGATATATGAAAGCCTCGCCTGACGGCAAAAAGCTGGCTTGCGCTATTTTACCCGCAGCTGGTGAGCCCGCACCCTTCGAGCTATTCGACTTCGATGCGGCCACCGGCACGGTCTCCAACGCAGTCAGCCTAGGGAATTTTCTTGAACTATACGGAATCTCATTCTCCCCTGACAATTCCAAGCTATACCTAAGCAGTGTTTTCGTTACTCAATTTAATCTGTCTCTGCCCACGCTCCAGAATGTCATTAACTCCCAAACCGTGATTACTCCCATTCCGTCCTCAGGCTATCGTCAGAGTTTAGAACTGGGTCCTGACGGGCGGCTCTATAACACAGTTGGCTTTAACAGCTTCTATGTCATTAATTATCCCAACAGGGCCGGAATGGACTGTAAGCCCGAACTGGTGGAGTTTGATTTTAAGGGAGGAAGCAGCCTGATGGGGCTCCCAAATTTTATCCAGAGTTATTTTAACGGGCTGGAGCTGGACGACGAGGCATCATCATGCGATTTTGACAGTGCTATAACCATCTTTCCAAATCCTACAGATGGGGTGTTCACTATTGCCACCAGTGCAGAATGCTTCCAGATTAAATCTATTACTATCTACAACAGTATCGGCCAACTATGTGCTACCAGGCAAATAAATGAAACAACGATAGAAATAGATATCAGTAAGTTATCGTCAGGCTTGTATTTCGTTCATTTCACAACAGATAAAGGCAATATTATTAGAAAAATAATAAAAATGTAAATATAATTTATTGATTTACAGTGTTTTAAAAAATTTTTACTAAAATTTTTTAAAATTAGATTTTTTCTCTTAAATTACTTACATGTTAAACTTAAACTTAATGTTATGAAAAACTTAATTTTTACCCTTGCCCTGTTCTTTATGGCTTGTATGACCTCGTTTGCTCAGTGTCCTAATCAAGTGACACAAACAAACATTACTTTCACTTTAATAAAAAACTCTACGAAACAGGTGGTGACGAGTGTTGAACCGAACACTGATTATACATTAATAGCACAGGCCTATACTCCCAATAACCCTGTGTACTGCCTGACGCCCGTGCTTGGGTTCACAAACAATGGAGGAGGCACAGCTACTACATGCCGCGATATGATAACTTATTTGAATAAAGTCGACAACTTCTCTTTTAAAACAGATGCGGTTCTGCCGCAACAAGGTATATGGGGATATGTTACGGGGCATTGTGGGTCTATATACGTACCTCTTTCAGGAACTAATTCTATAATGTTTAATTTTCCAAAGAAATAACCTTAGCATTTACTTTACTTAAGGGCAATTCAAAGAAAGTTTATCAAAGCAGCAGGAAGAAAGCCGGAGAACCCTCTGGCTTTCTTCCATTTCTCAATATTGTTCTTCTAAAACAGATAGCTTTGCTAAGCAGTGAATTGTCGCCCTTCTAAACAGCAAGTAGAGAATTTATCCCCTGGTTGCTTATAAGTATGAGATAGTTTATAAATAATTAAATTAAAGAATAATTGCTGGTTTATACTTTGAAACGCTTTAAACGTGGAAGCTGGCAGATTCCGTAACGGTATAGCCGTGCTCCTGCGCCATATCACGCACTTTCATTTTAATTTTCTCCAAATCGCGCCTTTTGCGCACCTGTTTCAGATTCAGATAGATTTTCAATTCATCTCTTTTGGTAACCTGCAGGGCCAATGGCGAAATATATACTTCCTTAATGTCAGGTATAGGTATAATATGCTTTGTGCGGAAAGCGCCCTGCTTCTGCACAATATACTGCGGTGTTACTTCGATGTAAGATTGTACGCCAAACACAGAAGTATTCTGAAGCACCACATAAAGCAGGAAAACAACAGCCAGCCCGAAAAAGGTGTAGTACAGGTAAGCATCTCTTCCGCTGGTTCTGTCGGAGAAAAGCAGAAAGGCAGCCCATCCCAGCCAAAGCAGGGAAAGCGCCATCAGAACACTAAAAGATAGTTTTGCACTGCGGGTGGGACCTAACTGTACCACCAACGTCGATCGGGCATTACTACCAGACACAGCCATAAAGTATAAATTTAGTGAAACAATTGCCGCCAGAAGTATGACTTTGGCGCAATATAATAAATTTATCTCTTCAGCGTTGCCTCAACCGTTATCTCCGGCACGGCAGCCAGCGCTTTCGATACAGGACAGCCCGCTTTAGCCTGCTGTACCAATTGCTGAAATTTCTCTTCATCCAGGCCGTCTGCTTTGGCCTCAGTGCGCAACTCTATCTTCTGAATCAGCGGCCCGCCGTCTTTCTCGCCCAGCCATACGCTGGCAGTAGTCTCGATGTAGTCGGGCGTAATATTTTCGTTACCCATCAGGGCGCTCAGAAACATAGAGTAACAGCCGGCATGCGCAGCACCAATTAGTTCTTCGGGACTCGTGCCGCTGGTGCTGTCGCCGAAGCGCGAGGCGTAAGTATACTTGGATTGAACAGCGCCGTTTCCTGTGCTTAATTCTCCGGAGCCGTCTTTCAGACCCTTTTCCCATTTTGCTTTTGCTGTGTGTTTTTTCATAGATGTTTGTATTTTATCTGTTTATGTTGCAACGTATCAGGACATAAGTATTACAAATCTTCAGGTATAAGTGATCAATTAAATAAGCTTCATACTTTAAGCATTTCGTTATCAAGTATAAAATAACGTTATGTTTTGGTACGAGACACATGTGTTCTGATACATAGTACTTGTTTATACTACTTTAAAACTTGTTTAAGGCGATAAGGTTGGCGGCGTTTTGCTGTTCGCCCTGAATTTTATGACGCTTTGCCCTGAAAATAGCCTGTCCTATGGCAATACAGGTTAATCTGTTTATATTTACTCATCACAAAAAATAGTATGGGTGTAAAAGCGTTATTAAGTAAGCCACTCGCTGCCTTTGTGCACAAAAAGCATCAAAACTGGGTTCAGCATCCGGCAGCGGCGCAGCAGGCTGTTTTCGAAGATATTCTGAGCAAAGCAAAGCTAACCCGCTTTGGCCGTGATCACGGTTTCTCAAGTATAAAAAATCATGCAGATTATATAAAGGCTGTGCCCGTACGTGATTACGAAGGACTTTCTATATATATCGATCTGGTAAAACAAGGTCAGCCGGATGTGCTCTGGCCGGGCAAGCCGCTCTATTTAGCCAAAACATCGGGCACCACTTCCGGCACTAAATACATACCTATTACCCGCGACTCCATACCCAACCATATTAACGGCGCACGCGATGCATTGCTGACTTATGTGCACGAAACGGGCAAGGCGCAGTTCCTGGACGGCAAGATGATCTTTCTGTCGGGAAGCCCGGAACTGGAAGAGGTTGGCGGCATTAAAACCGGCCGCTTGTCGGGTATAGCTAACCACCACGTGCCGGGTTACCTGCGCACCAACCAAATGCCCAGTTACGAAACCAATTGTATCGAGGACTGGGAAACCAAGCTGGACCAGATCATCGAAGAAACCATTGAGCAGGACATGACCCTCATTTCGGGTATTCCGCCATGGGTGCAGATGTACTTCGACAAGCTCATGCGGCAGACGGGCAAAAAGATAAAGGATATTTTTCCGAACTTCTCGCTGTTTGTATACGGCGGTGTAAATTTTGAGCCTTACCGCAAAAAGCTGTTTGAATCTATAGGCAAAGAATTTGATTCTATTGAGCTTTTTCCGGCATCAGAAGGTTTTTTTGCTTACCAGAACGAGCAGAACGACCGCGGCCTGCTGCTGCTGCTGAACGCAGGCATTTTCTATGAATTTATACCTGCCGAAGAATATTTCAGTACGCAGCCCACCCGCCTGACCATCGGGGAAGTGGAGCCTGATGTGAACTATGCGTTGGTGATAAGCAGCAACGCCGGCCTTTGGAGCTATGCCGTAGGTGATACGGTGAAGTTTACGTCCATACATCCCTACAAGGTTGTGGTGAGTGGTCGCATCAAGCATTTTATCTCTGCCTTTGGCGAGCATGTGATAGGCGAGGAAGTGGAAAAAGCGATGCAGCGCACGATGGCGAAATTCAGCAACGTAGAATTGGTTGAGTTTACAGTGGCACCGTACGTAAGCCAGGATCAGGGGCAATCGTACCACGAGTGGCTGGTAGAGTTTGCCCGCCCGCCGCTTAATATGGACAATTTTGAAAAGGAACTGGAAATACAGCTGCAAAAGCTCAACTCCTACTACGACGATCTGATAAAAGGCAAAATTCTACAAAACCTTAAAATTACATCATTGCCAATAGGCACGTTTCGCAACTACATGAAATCGCAGGGAAAGCTGGGCGGGCAAAACAAAGTACCGCGCCTGAGCAACGACCGACAGCTGGCCTCTGGCCTGCTGGCAATTAAGAATTCCTAATTACGAATGAAGGAAAATGTAATCGTTGCTAAGTCTTATGCTTTCGCTATTCGTGTTGTGAAGCTTTATGAGTACCTGAAAAAGGAAAAACAGGAATTTGTGCTGGCAAAGCAGGTGCTGCGCAGTGGAACTTCCATCGGCGCGAACATAGAGGAAGCTGTAGCGGGCCAATCAACAGCTGATTTTGTACATAAGCTAAGTATAGCCCGGAAAGAAGCCAGAGAAACATCCTATTGGCTGAGATTGTTGCATGATACGGGCTATATCTCAAATCCTCAATTTGAAAGTATCTATGCAGCGTTTAAGGAAATAGTTAAAATATTGAATAGCATCATCATTACGAGTAAAGCGAAGCTGGAAGACAAGTCCAATTCGTAATTCGTAATTCGTAATTCGTAATTGAATGAAAAGAATCGCCATATTGGGTTCTACCGGTTCCATCGGCACGCAGGCCCTGGAGGTGATAAAAGCCAACCCCGAACATTTTGAGCTGGAGGTCATCACCGCCCACAGTAATGCTGAACTGCTGATTGCGCAGGCGCTGGCGTTTAAGCCGAACGCCGTGGTTATCGCCCGCGATGATTTGTATGGGCAGGTGCAGGACGCGCTGCAGCACGAGGATATTAAAGTATACGCCGGTGCCAACGCGCTATGCTCGGTAGTAGAGATGGGCGACATAGACATGGTGCTGACCGCTATGGTGGGCTATGCGGGGTTGTTGCCTACCATTCGTGCCATCAAAGCGGGCAAGCATATTGCGCTGGCTAATAAAGAAACGCTGGTTGTGGCCGGGCAACTGATTACGGAACTGGCGCGGACGCATGGCGTAAACATTTATCCGGTAGACTCGGAGCACAGCGCTATTTTTCAGTGCCTGGCAGGAGAGTTTCATAATCCTATCGAGAAAATTATACTAACTGCCTCAGGCGGGCCGTTTAGAGGACGCACGGCGGAAGAGCTGCGGCATGTAACCAAGGAGCAGGCCCTCAAGCATCCTAACTGGGACATGGGCGCCAAAATCACCATCGATTCGGCTTCGCTCATGAACAAAGGCCTGGAGGTGATAGAAGCCAAATGGCTTTTCTGGCTTCGTAACGAGCAGATCGAAGTAGTGGTGCATCCGCAGTCTATTGTGCATTCGCTGGTGCAGTTCGAGGATGGGTCGCTTAAAGCGCAACTGGGCCTGCCCGACATGAAACTGCCGATACAGTACGCATTGGGTTATCCCAATCGCCTGAAATCAGATTACCCGCGCTTTAGTTTTATGGATTATCCGCAGCTTACTTTTGAACAGCCCGATTTGAAAACATTCCGGAATCTGCAACTGGCCTTCGATGCCATGGAAAAGGGTGGCAACATGCCCTGCATCCTAAATGCAGCCAACGAAGTAGCTGTCAGCGCCTTTCTAAAGGATAAAGTCGGTTTCCTGCAGATGTCTGATATCCTGGAAAGTTGTCTGGCAAAAGTTGCGTATATTGCGAATCCTTCTTACGACGATTATGTTGCTACAGATAGGGAGGCCCGTGCAGCAGCGGCAGCGGTGACCGGTAAATAGCTGCAAATACCAAAGTACAAAGTATAAAACTTACTCTTTTTAGATGGATGTAGTGATAATGGTAGGCCAGCTGATTCTGGGCCTTACAATATTGGTAGGATTGCACGAAATGGGCCACATGCTGGCTGCCAAATGGTTTGGGATGCGCGTAGAGAAGTATGCCATTGGATTTCCGCCAAAAATTTTCAGCAAGAAATTTGGTGAAACCGAATACATGCTGGGCATGATTCCGCTGGGCGGCTTCGTGAAGATTTCCGGAATGGTGGATGAGTCGATGGACACAGAAGCATTGAAAGAAGAGCCAAAGCCGTATGAATTTCGCGCCAAACCTGCCTGGCAGCGCCTGATTGTGATGATGGGAGGCATTATTGTGAATGTGATCACCGGCATCGTGATTTATGCAGCCCTGACTTACCACTACGGCGAAAGTTATTTGCCGGCCAAAGAGGCCCGCTATGGTGTGGTAGCCAACGAAATCGGCAAAGATATCGGGTTCCAGACAGGCGACAGGATTGTAGCTGTGAATGGCAAGGAGTTAGAGCGGTTTGAAGATGTATATTCAATGGATGCGCTGCTGGGCCGCAATGCCTATTATACCGTGTTGCGCGACGGCGAGCGTATAGACCTCCAGGTGCCGGTCAACCTGATGGACCGCCTGGCAGATAAAGAAGAGCGGATGTTTTTTGTACAGCCACGCCAAACCTTTCAGATCGGCGACATACAGGCGGGTAGCAATGCCGCTAAAGCAGGACTGAACACGGGAGACTTTATCCTAACAGTGAATGGAAAGGACGCGAAATTCTTCGATGTATTTCAGAATATGCTGATGGAGAATGCAGGCAAGCAGATAACCATGCAGGTAGAGCGCAACGGCAAGCCCATAAAACTGAGTGCACAAGTAGACAGCGAAGGCCACCTTGGCTTTTTTCCGAACCCCATGCTGAATTATGCCACGCGCAGTTACAGCCTAAGCGAATCTATTCCGCTGGGCGCAGAGCAGGCATTTGGAGTAGTTTCGGCCAATGTGAAAGGCTTTGGTAAAATATTCCGTGGCGAGGCTGATCCAACCAAATCTATCGGCGGACCAATAAAAATTGCGCAGATCTATGGCGGCAAATTCGACTGGTTTAAGTTCTGGTCACTAACGGGAATGCTGTCGATGGTGCTGGCTTTTATGAACTTCCTGCCTATACCGGCGCTGGATGGCGGCCATGTAATGTTCCTGACGTATGAGATAGTGAGCGGCCGCAAGCCATCGGATAATTTCCTGGAGAATGCCCAAAAAGTGGGTATGGCTATTTTGCTGTGTCTGATGGGCTTCGCTATCTTTAACGATGTATTTCAGACGTTCTTTTAACTCCAAAGCATCTTCCAGCAAAGCCAACATACCAAAACTTGCCATTGTTAGTATTTTTTACCAACAATGGCAAGTTTTGGTATGTTGATATAATAGAGCTAAACAGGCTTATTGAGGATTACTTTTATGGTGTTGTTTTTGCAGAGGCTTGAGTATAATCTTTTGTATCTGATGCCTTATGAAGTATAAGTTCCTGTTTTTGCTGCTGTTTTTGATATGCGGAAGTGGCGGTGCTGTTTTTGCGCATAACTATCATACCAGCATTACCGACGTAAAGTATAACCCGCGTTCGCAAAGCCTGGAAGTTGCTGTAAAAGTGTTTACGGATGATCTGGAAAGCACCCTCTCACGGCATGCCAAAAAAGAGATGCATTATAGCAATACAGCAGCAGTAAAGCAGCAACTCAGCAATTATCTGCACAACACACTGGCTTTTGCCTTGCAGCCGGGCAAGCCGCTGCCCTATACTTTGCTGGGCTCCGAAGAAGAAGACAATGCCATCTGGCTATACATAGAAGTGCCGTTAAAGCAGGCTTCGCTGCCACAGTTATACGTAAAAAACGCGGTACTGATGGATACTTTCAGCGACCAGATGAATATCGTGAACATCAGCTACAAAGGCAAAACGGAAAGTATGCTGCTTCAGAAAGATGAGCAGGAGAAAAAAGTGTCTTTTTAGGCTTTTGCCAAAGCGGCTTTTAACTTGTAAAGCAGGCATAGGAAAAGTAATCCAAGCAAGCCGCCGCTGATTAATATTACTACAGCCCTGGTTAACGGTTCTGCAATAGCCTGCTTCGGCCATGCAAAGTATAAATACAGCAAAGCAAACAGCGAAATCATTACCCAGAACATCAGCCACTGCCATACTTTCTGTTCCTGCATTTGGGGCCTTACAACGGGTTGTTTCCAGATATACCATAAAACCACGACCAAGCCAATGGCTGTACTTAGATGCTGCAGTATCCGGCCGCGTTCCATTCCAAATCCAAGTATAAAAATTTTTTTCATCAGCAACGGCGACAGCTTCACCAGCATGCGGCTGTCCAACTCTGTAAAGGAGTCCCAGAGGAGGTGCGATAGCGTACCTATAATAATTGAAACAAGAAAGAAGAGCCAGTTCCGCCGTAAATAAGTAAACCATTTGCTGTTGCTTTGCGGTTTTATCTTTTTCCGGAGAAATGGCGGCAGGTGCTCCACTGCTATCTCCCGGATAAAGGCATGGAAAAGCAGCGCAATTAATATGGCAACAGGCAGGTTAAATATAAGTATGCCTCGCAGTGTATGGCTGGTGCGAAAAGGCCTCTCGATCTCCAAAAAATACTCAAAGTCAGGGACTATGGCCCCAACAACAAGGCCTGTGGCAGATAGCCAGCGTCGGTGCAGGTGAATTAATGGAAGTATAATAGCAGGATGCGCGGCGGTAAAGGGCATAACAAATTTTTACCACTCAAACGTTTGATGCGGCAAAGTGATGTGCTTTGGCGGAATTTTATTTTTGCGGTTACTTTATTGCGGGAAGTATAAATTCCCGTGACGCTAAAATCCTTCAGCTTAAAACGGCAAGTATAAACGAGTGTGCTATCCCACCATTCGGCACAGGGCTCGGCAGGTATAAACATTTTCAAATCTTTATAGTACAGGATTTTGTTTAACTTGCGGAGTTCAAAGAAATTTACCGTGTTCTTATCAGATTTTATATTTTCGGGTTACAGGCTGACGCAGTATAAAACAGCAGAACTTTGCAGACTTTTACCTGCAACCGGGAGATTGTACTTTCACAAAGATGTTCAGGCAATTCATACTATGAACCGGAACACCGCTCACTGTAAATTACGACATTAAAGCCGCTTTTGCAGGCTTGGCACAAGACTTGAAACTAATCAGCCACGGCAGAAAACTGGGAACTAAATGGTGTTTTTCTGTCAGGATGGCACTGAACCACACTATGAACTATTCAGAAAGCAATTTTTTACATAGCCTGCTTCTTAGCGGACTTCAGGAGGAAGACGGCGTAGAACTCATTCCTATCATTACCGCAGATGTGGACGAAGAAACGATGGCAGAAGAACTACCGGACGAACTGCCTTTATTAGCAGTACGCAATACGGTACTTTTTCCGGGGGTGGTGCTGCCCATAACGGTGAGCCGCAAAAAATCGGTGCGCCTGGTGCGCAAAGCACATAAAAGCGGCAAGGTAGTGGGCGTGGTAGCGCAAAAAAACACTAACTCCGAAGATCCCACAGCCGAAGATTTGTACGATGTGGGAACGGTAGCCCGTATCCTGAAAATGCTGGTGCTGCCTGATGGCAATACAACTATTATTATTCAGGGGCAGAGCCGCTTTAAAATAGAAGAGGTAACGCAGGAAGATCCTTATCTGGCAGGCAGGGTGAGTTTGTGTGAGGAAACGAAGCTGGACAAGAAAAATAAATCGGTGAAGGCCCTGGTGCAGTCGCTGAAAGATGCGGCCGCGAAAATGCTGAAACTTAGCCCGGAAATACCGCAGGAGGCACAAGTGGCGCTGGATAATATCGACAGCCCCGCTTTTCTGACACATTTTCTCTCCAGCAACCTGAACGTGGAAGTTGCCCAGAAGCAGCAGTTACTGGAGGTGAACGATGGCGTGGAGCGCGGCACCCAGCTGCTGCAACTGATGCTGCGCGAAGTGCAGATGCTGGAGCTGAAACAGGAAATCCATACCAAAGTACACACGGATATCGACCAGCAGCAGCGCGATTATTTCCTGCGTCAGCAAATAAAAGTACTGCAGGATGAGCTGGGGCAGGAAGGACCTGATCAGGAAATAGAGCGTTTTCGGGAGCGTGCCAAAAAGAAGAAATGGGCCGGGCCGGTGGCAAAGCATTTTCAGAAGGAGCTGGACAAGCTGGCGCGTCTGAACCCGCAGGCAGCGGAGTATCCGGTGGCGGTTAATTATGTGGAGTTTATGCTCGATCTGCCCTGGAGCGAGTTCACAAAGGATAATTTTAACCTGAAGCGCACCAAGAAAATCTTGGATAACGACCATTATGGGTTAGAGAAGGTGAAGGAGCGCATTCTGGAATACCTGGCGGTGCTGAAGCTGAAGAATGATATGAAAGCGCCCATACTTTGCCTGTACGGGCCTCCGGGAGTGGGTAAAACTTCGCTGGGGCGTTCGGTAGCCAAAGCACTTGGTCGTAAGTATGTCAGAATGTCATTGGGTGGCATACGCGATGAAGCTGAAATACGGGGCCACCGCCGCACGTATGTGGGTGCGATGCCAGGTAAAATCATCAGCCAGATCAAAAAAGTAGGTTCCTCTAACCCCGTCATCATACTTGATGAAATAGACAAAATCGCGTCTGATTTCCGGGGCGATCCTTCTTCTGCCTTGTTGGAAGTGCTGGACCCGGAGCAGAATCATACCTTTATGGACAACTACCTGGATGTTGAATATGATCTTTCCAAAGTATTGTTTATTGCTACGGCCAACTCGCTGGATACCATTCAACCTGCCCTGCGTGACCGTATGGAAATCATAGAACTGACCGGTTATACTTTAGAGGAGAAAACAGAGATTGCCAAACGCCATTTGGTGCCCAAGCAGGTAGCTGAACATGGCCTGCAGGAAGAGGACGCCAAAGTACCGAGGCAAACCATCCAGAAGGTAATCGAAGATTATACCCGCGAGTCGGGCGTCAGGAACCTGGAGCGCAAAATTGGCCAACTGGTGCGCCATACGGCCAAACTGAAAGCGATGGACGAGGAATATCCCACGACCATCAAACCCGAAGACGTGGTAAAGCGGCTTGGCTCTGAGATTTTCGATAAGGAAATGTACCAGGATATTGATACCGCCGGCGTGGTAACGGGCTTGGCCTGGACGTCGGTAGGCGGCGATATCTTGTTCATCGAATCTATACTTAGCAAAGGCAAAGGCAAACTAACTTTATCCGGCCAATTGGGTGATGTGATGAAAGAGTCGGCCATGACGGCGATCTCCTACTTAAAAGCGCATGCCGATTTGCTGGACATTGATTACCGCCTGTTCGACCAGTACGACCTGCACATCCACTTTCCGGAAGGCGCCGTGCCGAAAGACGGACCTTCGGCTGGTATTGCTATTTTTACTTCTATTGCATCGGTGTTTACGCAACGCAAAGTTAAACCGCGTCTGGCCATGACGGGCGAAATTACACTGCGCGGCAAGGTGTTGCCGGTGGGCGGCATCAAAGAAAAGATGCTGGCAGCCAGGCGCGCGGGCATTGTGGATGTTATACTTTGCCAGAAAAATAAAAAGGACATCAACGAAATTCCGGATCAGTACATCAAAGGTTTGCACATACATTATGTGGATCGCGTGGATGATGTAGTGAAAATTGCGCTGCTGGAGGAAAAAGTAAAGCATCCGCTGAGACTGACGCTAACGGAGGAAAAGATTTTGAATGACTGAGTAACTGCATAAATGAAGGATAATTCTTATTCAGTCATTCAAAATTCAATTATTCAAAATTATGCTAAACAGCCACCCATAGTATGAAACCGGCAAAGTCACTACCAGCCATACTATTGCTGCTCGTTCTGGCATTTCAGGCGCAGGCGCAGGTGGGTGGGCAGCGGGGCTTCACGTTTCTGGAGTTGCCCAACAGTGCCAAACAAGCGGCATTGGGGGGCGTGAATATAACGGCTGGCGCACACGATATAAGTATGGTGGCGGCCAATCCGGCCCTGCTGCATGCAGAAATGGATAACCAGCTTAGCCTGAGTTATGTGGGTTATCTAGCCGACATCAGGCAAAGCAACGTAGCTTACGGCTTTAACTCAGAGAAGTATGGGCGTTGGGCGGCAAGTATAAACTACCTCAACTACGGCGACTTTATACAGCGCGATGCTACGGGAGCAGCAGAAGGCAGCTTCAGCGTAAACGATTATACTTTAAGCCTGACACATGCGCGGCAAATGGAGGCTTTTACGATCGGCGCCACAGCCAAAGTAGCCGTATCAAGTATAGCTGGTAACAAAGCGGTTGGAATCCTGGCCGATGTTGGGGCAACGTTTAATCATCCGGAGAAAGACCTGACTATTGGATTGGTGTTTAAGAATGTTGGTTATCAGGTAAAAATCTATGATGGGGGCGAGCGGCTGCCAATGCCTTTTGATGCGCAGTTGGGCCTAAGTTACAAGCCGGAGCACATGCCCGTGCGGCTCTCGCTCACAGCGCATCGCCTCTACCAGTTTGACATCGTATATCTGGACCCAAATACGAAAGGGGAACTGGATGAGAACGGCAACGAAGTGAAGGAGGAAAAAGCACTGGGAGATAAGATTGCGCGCCATTTTGTGGCCGGAGCAGAGTTTGTGTTTAGCAAAAACTTCCAGTTGCGGGCAGGCTACAACCACTTGCGGCGCAAAGAACTGCGCCTCGATACCAACGCAGGTGGCGCAGGTTTCTCAGTGGGAGCCATGCTGCGCCTGCGGAGTTTTGAGCTGGACTACAGCAGCGCCTTTTTTCATCCGTCGGGTGCAACGCATTATATTACCGTCAGTACCAATACCCGCACATTTATGAAAAGGAAATCGGCTTAGAACTTAGTATCCAGATGTTAGACGTTAAACTTTATATTTTGGCTTACTTTAAAAGCAACGCAGCAGACACATTAGCTAGGTGCATTATTTGACGCTCCACTGTTTGAGCGTTCAGCGAGCTTGGAGGGCCTTGATTCTTTTGCTTACGGGGGTAGGGGCCCTCACTTTTTCTCATCAAGGAGAAAAGTAAGCCCCAGCCGGCGAGGCGAAAAGTTTGCTAAAAGCATAAATGATTGATTAACGTAATTACGCCTATAGTTTAGGTATACTTTTTAAGTTGTTACTGCAGCATCAGTAAACATGAATTTTAAACAAAGGAAATTACAATGTTAGAAAATATAGCATCCTTAACACCAGCCCAGATTGTAGCGGAGCTGGATAAATACATCATCGGACAGAAAGACGCCAAACGTAACGTAGCCATTGCGCTGCGCAACCGCTGGCGCCGCATGAACGCCGACGAGAACATGCAGCGCGAAATTGTGCCTAATAACATACTAATGATTGGCGCGACCGGCGTGGGAAAAACTGAAATTGCCCGCCGCCTGGCCAAGATTGCCGATGCGCCTTTCACCAAAGTAGAAGCTTCTAAATTTACAGAAGTAGGCTACGTGGGCCGCGACGTGGAAAGCATGGTGCGCGACTTGATGGAGCAATCGGTGAACATGGTGAAAACGCGCAAGAAAGAAGAGGTGAAGCAGAAAGCCGCCGAAATGGTGGAAGACATTATCCTGGATGCGTTGATTCCGCCGATACAGGGCCGCAACAATACACCCGTCAGCGTAACTTCGCATCCTAACGCCATGCCGGAAACCGACTATGAGCTGAACGAGCGCACCCGCGAGAAATTCCGCGAGAAAATCCGCAACGGCGACCTGGAAGACCGCACCATCGAGATCCGGATTCAGCAAAGCGCCATGCCCGGTATGGGCGTAATGGGGCCGGGTATGGATGAAGCCTCGATGATGAACATCCAGGAAATGATAAGTGGCATGATGCCCAAGAAAACCAAAAAGCGCAAAGTAACCATCGCCGAAGCGCGTAAAATTCTGCTGGAAGAAGAAGCATCCAAGCTTATCGACATGGACGAGGTGAAGGAAGAGGCGATTTTTAAAGCCGAGAACTCCGGTGTTATCTTTATAGACGAAATCGACAAAGTAGCCAGCTCCAGCAAAAAAGGCGGCGGCGGACCCGACGTGAGCCGCGAAGGCGTACAACGCGACCTGCTGCCAATTGTAGAGGGCTCTGCGGTAAACACCAAGTATGGCATCATCAACACCGATCATATTTTATTTATCGCTGCAGGTGCATTTCATGTGGCCAAGCCTTCTGATTTGATACCGGAGTTGCAGGGCCGCTTCCCGATTCGTGTGGAACTGGACAGCCTGACGAAAGATGACTTTTACCAGATTCTGAAGTTTCCGAAAAATGCGCTTACCAAGCAATATGTGGCGTTGCTGGCCTCCGAAGGTGTGGAACTGACTTTTAACGACGAGGCGCTGGACGAAATTGCCTCTATCGCTTTTGAGGTGAACATGGAAGTGGAAAATATCGGCGCCCGCCGCCTGCACACCGTAATGAGCCGCCTGCTCAACGATATCCTGTTTGATGTGCCTGACAAGATCAGTGCCAATGCCCATATTCTGGTAGATCGCGCCATGGTGCAGGAGAAGCTCTCAGGTATGGTGAAAAACCGCGATCTGAGTCAGTACATACTTTAATTACGAATTAAGAATTCCGTATTACGAATGGAAGTATAGAGCAGCAAAACTTACTGGCGCGGGTATTAAGTCATGGCTTAGAATAGACAGAGTCTTAGATTTCTGTAGATCGAATAGAAAAGTTTATACTTGGGGTTATACTTCAAAAGCCAGTGTATCTGTTTTGGCAGAGGCACCGGCTTTTTTTGTTATAGCGGATGTTGCATACTTTGGGTAGGGATGTTCAGCAGTATAACCTTTCTAATAAATATATCCGTAACTTATAACTCATAAAGTTAACTTTACACACGTGAACATCTACATCATCACAGGAGCAAGCAAAGGTATCGGCAAAGCCATTGCCGACGAGTTGCTTAAAGACGAAAAGAACTATGTGGTAGGCGTGTCGCGCACCAGCAGCATACAGCACGCCAACTACCGCCACCAGCCACTCGATTTTTCGGATATACCGGCTGTGGAGCATAATTTACAAAAAGTGTTTCTGCCGTTTCAGGAGGCGGAGCAGTTGGTGCTTATCAACAATGCGGGTGTGCTGGGCGATATTGGCTATGTAGGCGAGAATATGCCGAACGAGCGCTTCGAGTTTGTGTTTGATGTAAACGTGGTGGTGCCCGCCATGCTGATGAACACGTTTCTGCAAATATACCGGCAGCATCCGGCCAAAAAGATAATCGTGAATGTGAGCTCCGGCGCGGGGCAATACCCGATTGACGGCTGGGCCAGTTACTGCGCTTCCAAAGCCGCCATCGACATGCTTTCGCAAACAGTGCAGTTGGAGCAGAACAAGCGCGGCTCCGGCGTAAAAGTATACGCGATCTCGCCGGGTGTGGTAGATACCGGCATGCAGGAGCATATCCGCGAAAGCGATGCAGAGAAATTTAGCACCATAGAAAAATTCAGGCAGTATAAAGCCAACAACGAACTGGCCTCGCCGGAAGAAGTGGGTCACAAAATTGTAGACTTCCTGCACCACACCGACAAGTATAACGAAGTGCTGGTATCAGTGCGTAACATGTAAGCAAAACTACAAATCTATACTATGCAGGCACACGTCTGAAGTATAAATCATGGGAGCCCTGCCGTAAATAGCAGGGCTTTTCTTATAGTTTTAGCGGTTTCGGTTTCTGAATAAATCAGAAAGGCTGTATAATTATATGAGATTTAATAAATATTAGCTTAACTTTTCCAGAACAGAAAATATTTCAGATAATCATACTCTTCGCTTATGCACGATAAAGAAAAAATGCAGCAGTACTGGAAGCGAAACGTCAGGATATTGCTCCTGCTGCTGGGTGCCTGGTTCACGGTGTCTTACCTGTTTGGTATAGTATGGGTGGATGAGCTAAATCAGTTCAGGTTAGGCGGCTTTAAGCTGGGGTTCTGGTTTGCACAACAGGGATCAATTTATGCCTTCGTGATTATTATTTTTATCTATGTCTGGCTGATGAACAAGCTGGATAAGGAATTTGATGTGGATGAGGAATAAGGGCAATTTTGGCTGCATGCGCGCCTGTATCTGCTTACTTTTTCTCCATTTAACACGCTTATCTAATTCTTAACACTATGGATATTCTTACCTGGACTTATATTATTGTAGGCTTAACATTTGCTCTTTATATCGGAATTGCTGTATGGGCACGGGCAGGCTCTACCAAAGATTTTTATGTGGCAGGCGGCGGCGTGTCGCCTTTGGCCAATGGTATGGCCACTGCCGCTGACTGGATGTCGGCTGCTTCTTTTATCTCCATGGCCGGGCTGATCTCTTTTATGGGCTATGACGGTTCAGTATACCTGATGGGCTGGACGGGAGGCTACGTGCTGCTGGCATTGCTGCTCGCCCCATACCTGCGCAAGTTCGGTAAGTATACCGTGCCCGACTTTGTAGGAGATCGCTATTATTCCAAAACTGCTCGGCTGGTGGCAGTTGTCTGTGCCATCTTTATTTCTTTTACCTATGTGGCGGGGCAGATGCGCGGCGTAGGCATTGTTTTCTCCCGTTTCCTGGAAGTCGAGATCGAAACAGGCGTTATTATCGGGATGGTAATTGTGCTGTTTTATGCCGTGCTGGGTGGTATGAAAGGGATTACTTATACCCAGGTAGCGCAGTTTTGTGTGCTGATCTTCGCCTATATGGTGCCCGCCATTTTTATTTCGGTGATGCTTACCAACAACCCGGTACCACAACTTGCCCTGGGAAGTGAATTAAGCGGAGGCGGCTACCTGCTGGATAAACTCGACGGCATGCTGACAGAGCTTGGCTTTGCGGCATATACCGACGGGAGCAAGGCAACAATAGATGTTTTTTTTATAACGGCAGCCCTGATGGTGGGCACGGCTGGTTTGCCCCACGTAATCGTTCGATTTTTTACGGTACCTAAGGTAAAAGACGCGCGTAAGTCTGCGGGCTATGCGTTGGTTTTTATCGCTATACTTTATACTACAGCGCCTGCTGTAGGAGCCTTTGGCATGTATAACATGCTGAACACTACCAGCAACCAGTCCATAGCTTCTATGCCGCAATGGGTGAGCAATTGGCAGAAGACGGGGCTTATTGGCGTGGAAGATAAAAATGCGGATGGCCTGATACAGTACATGAAAGATCCGGGGCAGAACGAGCTGACCATTGACAAAGACATCATGGTGCTGGCCAATCCTGAAATTGCCGGGTTGCCGAACTGGGTTGTGGCCCTGGTGGCAGCGGGCGGTCTGGCGGCGGCACTTTCTACGGCGGCGGGTTTGTTGCTGGTTATTTCAACCTCTATCGCCCACGATCTCCTGAAGAAATCTTTTGCGCCAAATATATCCGAAAAGCAGGAACTGGTCGCGGCGCGTCTGGCGGCTACAGTAGCGGTGGTTATTGCAGGCTATTTCGGAATTTACCCGCCTGGTTTTGTGGCCGAGGTGGTGGCTTTTGCTTTCGGCCTTGCGGCGGCCTCTTTCTTTCCGGTTATCATCATGGGGATCTTCTCTACCCGCATGAACAAGCAGGGCGCCATAGCAGGTATGATTACAGGACTCTTGTTTACAGTAGCCTACATTTCATATTTTAAATTTATCAACCCAGCGGCTAATGTACCCGATAACTGGCTGTTCCATATCTCCCCGGAAGGCATCGGCACGGTTGGCATGTTACTCAATTTTATAGTATCTTATGTCGTGAGACAGTTCACACCGCCACCGCCAGCCGAAATCAGGGAACTGGTGGAAGATATCCGCATCCCAAGGGGCGCAGCAACTGCTGCCAGCAACCATTAGTATGGAAACGCGCTGCATGTATAGTATAGCCGGAATTATTTTGCGTAGCAGATCACATACTTCATCAAATGTAAATGGCGGCATAAAGTATAGGAAGTACTTATAACCTGACAGAACTATTAACTGATCTTTACCCATGACGAACCATCAGATTAAAACTTTTGAAGAATACAAAACAGCCTACCAACAAAGCGTTGATAATCCGGAAGGCTTTTGGGCCGACATTGCCGAAAGCTTTACCTGGCGCAAAAAATGGGACAAAGTGCTGGAATGGAACTTTGAGGAGCCAAACATAAAATGGTTCATCGGCGGCAAGCTCAACATTACCGAAAACTGCCTCGACCGTCACCTGAAAACGCGCGGCAACAAGCTGGCTTTAATCTGGGAACCCAACGACCCGAAAGAAAGATTCGTCCGCTATACTTATAAAGAACTGCACGAAAAGGTATGCCAGTTCGCCAATGTGCTCAAAAACAACGGCGCGAAGAAAGGCGACCGTATCTGCATTTATATGCCCATGATTCCGGAGCTGGCTGTTGCAGTGCTGGCCTGTGCGCGTATAGGTGCGGTTCATTCCGTGGTGTTCGCCGGCTTCTCCGCTTCGGCTATGGCCGATCGCATCAATGATTCCCAATGTAGTATGGTGCTTACATCGGATGGCCTGAACCGTGGCGCCAAACAGATTCCGGTAAAGCGCGTGGTAGATGAAGCCCTGGTAACCTGCGCATCTGTGCAGAAAGTAATTGTGGTGGAACGGCTGGGCTGGGCCGTGAACATGGTGGAAGGCCGCGACGTGTGGTACCACGACGAAGTACAACTGGTTGGCAGAGACTGCGCTGCCGAAGCAATGGACGCCGAAGATATGCTGTTTATACTCTATACTTCCGGCTCTACGGGCAAGCCAAAGGGCGTGGTACATACCTGCGGGGGCTACATGGTGTATGCGCAGTATAGCTTTCAGAATGTGTTTCAGTACCAGGAAAGTGACATTTACTGGTGCACCGCCGATATTGGCTGGGTTACAGGCCATACCTATCTGCTTTATGGTCCGCTGCTGGCAGGCGCTACAACGGTGATGTTTGAGGGCGTGCCGAACTACCCGGATATGGGCCGTTTCTGGCAGGTAGTAGACAAGTATGGCGTAAGTATTTTCTACACTGCGCCAACTGCTATCCGCTCGCTGATGGGCGGCGATTTGGACGATGTGCTTTCCTATAGCCTGGATTCGCTGAAAGTACTGGGTTCGGTAGGCGAACCGATAAATGAAGAGGCCTGGCATTGGTACCACATCCACGTGGGCAAAGAGCGCTGCCCGGTAGTAGACACTTGGTGGCAAACCGAAACCGGCGGCATTATGATTTCCACGCTGGCCGGTGTTACGCCCATGAAAACAAGCCACGCCGGATTGCCGCTTCCGGGCGTGCAGCCTATACTGGTTGATGGCGATGGTAACGAAATAAAAGAAAACGGTGTGGAGGGCTACCTGTGCATCAAATTTCCATGGCCGGGTATGATTCGCACCACTTATGGCGACCCCGAGCGCTGCCGTCTCAGCTATTTCTCTACCTACAAAGACTTATACTTTACCGGCGATGGCGCCAAACGCGACGAAAACGGCCTTTACCGCATTATCGGCCGTGTAGACGATGTAATTAACGTTTCCGGCCACCGCTTCGGAACAGCCGAGATTGAAGAAGCTATTAACCACAACGAACACGTAATAGAATCGGCAGTGGTAGGCTACCCGCACGACATAAAAGGGCAGGGCATTTACGCCTTCGTTATCTGCAAAGATAAACCTGAAAACGAAGAATGGCTGCGTGCCGAAATCACTGAAACTGTAGTAGAGAAAATCGGAAAAATTGCCCGTCCGGATAAAATACAAATCGTGAGCGGCCTGCCCAAAACGCGTTCCGGCAAAATCATGCGCCGCATCCTGCGCAAAGTAGCCGAAGGCGACACCAGCAATTTAGGCGATACTTCTACGCTGCTGGACCCGGCGGTGGTGGATGAGATAAAGGATGGGGCGTTGTAAGGTAAGGGAGCTTCCTACATGTATAGGGTAGCTAGTAGAAGTAGTTCCTGCTAGCAGGTAGTTGTGAGGAATATAGGATAATACATAACTAAAATTTATAATGCTGGCAATTAGCACCATCAGTGTGAGCTTTTTCTCATATAGCTTTTTGTTTGCGAGTCCGGTTTAAAAGAAGCGTAATGATTTTTGGAATAGATAAACAGACTGAGAGGGACTTAAATATTTTCCCCCAGACAAAAGGAGACTTATCCGTTCTAGACTATTATAACCTGACAGCAACAAAAGGTGGAAGAGTAGAATTGGAAAGTATGATGAGAGCGCCTTCCAATAAGCCATTGGAGATAGAGTACCGAATCTCTGCTATCAAGTTCATACACAACAATGCATTCAGTTTTAATTTGGATAGAAGAGGCCTTCATTCTGTTGACCTTTATCTAAGCTTAAGTACCCCGATTCTGTCGAATAACTTGATTTATTCCATCGGGTCCTGGATAGATTATCAGTTAAATAAAAACAATGAATATTACCTGATATTTAAGGGAGTTGAGTACGTAAGAATACATCTTCAAACCTTATCAATCCTTTCCGAAAAGGTAGATCAATCTGATGCCCCTCCTTTCTTTAAGGAGCTAAAAGCAGAAATTGAGGAAATCAGGAGCATACCGGCGTTCAAAATGCTTTTGGAAGCCGCTCACACAAGCATCCATTTTCGTCAGTTAAGCCGTTACGACAACCTAATACGAGGGCAGGAGAAAGCAAGAATCAGCAATCTATTGAGACTAACCTACCTTCTGGATGCCTTTACTTCTCTTGCTAAGACAGCAAAAGATAAAAAATTAGCATTCCCAGTCCTGATCAAATCACCTAAACCGTATATAAATATTGAAGGCATTTTCCATCCCTTCTTTGAAAATCCTGTCTTAAATGATATTGATTTAAATGATAACAGTAATTTATGTTTCGTGTCAGGGGCGAATATGGCAGGAAAGTCCTCCTTTTTAAAATCAGTCGGTTTATGTGTTTATCTTGCTCACATAGGCTTTCCAGTGCCTGCCAGTGCCATGGAGGCCTCTATTTTTAGTGGTTTGTATTCAACGATAAACCTTTCTGATAATATTGTTCAAGGCTATAGTTATTATTACAGCGAGGTAAAAAGAGTGAAAGAAATCGCCTTAATGATAAAGGAGAAGAAGAGGGTGTTCGTGATATTTGACGAACTGTTTAGAGGAACAAATGTGAAGGATGCTTATGATGCAACTTTGATGATAACGGCAGGATTTACAAAGCTAAAAAACTCGCTTTTCTTTGTATCCACTCACATTGTTGAAGTATGCCAGGAGTTGGAAAAGCTAAATACTATCACTTTCAAACAGCTTGATTCGATATTAGAAGACGGAAAACCCATTTACAGCTATAAATTAAAGAACGGAATATCTTCAGAACGCCTCGGACTGACCATTGTAAAGAATGAGAAGATTATGGAGATTATTGAAGAAATAGTCCAGAATGAGGGTATGCAGAAAAATCACTCCTCACAACAATAATTTCACGTTAGCTACGCCACCGCAAAGCCATGCCGTCAAGGGTTATAGTAGCGAACGCCATAGAATTAATAGTGGGTTATAGAAATTTGTCGCAATCAACCTCGTTTTTGTCGTTATCGCACAGCCTCAATCTTAACCAGAACCTCTAAGTTTGTATTATTTAAATTATGTCTCCCAATGAAATCGGTATTTGATAAAGCAACAAGGGATGAATTAATAAGCAGAATTAATTCACTTAGTGAAAACAGCACAGCCCGGTGGGGCAAAATGAATGTTTATCAGATGCTGAAACACTGTACCATGTGGGAAGAAATGCTGCTGGGGAAGAGAAAATACCGACAATCCTTGCTTGGCCGCCTGTTTGGTAAAATCGCGCTGAAGGATATGCTGAAAGATGAGCCTTTTAAACCGAATTTACCCACTGTTCCATCCTTTAAAATCAGGGATAATGGTGATGTCGCTGCTGCAAAAGCAGCATGGCTCAAGCTCCTTGCGGAACATGAACTGCAGAAGAGCGCTGGATTTATACATCCCTTTTTCGGCAAATTAACTGCAGAGCAAGCTGGCCGCATAGCCTATAAACATAGTGACCATCATCTGAGGCAGTTTAATAATTAGAGTATTTACAAGAAAGACTACCCGGCGAAAACAACGAACCGTTAACTGTCAGAGTATCAATAAATGAGCAAAATGAATCCTAAGGTTGATTTTTACTTTAATAAAGCCGAAAAGTGGCAGGAAGAATTTGAGAATAATCATTCTTGACTGTGGGCTGTCCGAAGAATTGAAGTGGGGTGTTCCTTGTTACACGTTTCAGGAAAGAAACATCGTTTTAATTCATGGCTTTAAAGAATACTGTGCTATTTTGTTTATTAAAGGTGCTTTACTGAATGATTCCAAGGATGTTTTAATCCAGCAAACGGAAAATACGCAGGCAGCCCGCCAGATGCGGTTCACCAGTGTTCAGGAAATAGTTCAGATGGAATCCATCCTGAAGGCCTATATTTATGAAGCCATTGAAGTAGAAAAAGCCGGTTTGCAAGTGAATTTTAAGAAGGCTTCAGAATTCATCATTCCTGAAGAATTTCAAAATAAATTAGATGAAATCTCTGGTTTTAAAACTGCTTTTGATGCCTTAACGCCGGGCCGGCAAAGAGCCTACCTTCTTTATTTTTCTTCACCCAAACAATCCAAAACCCGAACGGCAAGGGTTGAAAGATGTATGCAGCAAATTTTCGATGGAAAAGGATTGAATGATCAGTAATTCTATATGTAGCCTAGGCTGATTTCAACCAATCCCTTTACCAACAAGGCTTCCCCGAATCAAACCATACCTCCTAAAACAAAACCCCTGCAATTAACAATTCAGCTATATTTGCATCATATACATTTATAGCAATGATCGACGAAAACCACAACCCCTGGACGACCCTTTCCACCAAACAAGTTTACCAGAACTCCTGGATAAAAGTACGCGAAGATCAGGTGCTGAATCCCAAAGGTGGCGCAGGCATTTATGGCGTAGTTAGTATGAAAAATAAAGCCATCGGCATTATTCCGATTGATGACGAAGGCTATACTTACCTGATAGGCCAGTACCGCTACGCGCTCAACGAGTATAGCTGGGAAATTCCGATGGGCGGCGGACTCATCGAAAACGATATCCTGGAATCGGCGAAACGGGAACTGAAGGAGGAAACCGGCTTTACCGCTACCAAATGGACCAACATCTGCCGCCTGCATACCTCCAATTCTGTTACCGACGAAGAAGGCTTTGTTTTTCTGGCGCAGGAACTAAAGCCCGGCGAAACAGCTTTTGAAGAAACAGAGGAGTTGCACCTCAAACGGGTACCCTTTGCCGAGGCCGTGCGCATGGCCCTGAACAACGAAATAACCGATGCCATCAGTGTAGCCGGCCTTTTGAAAGCCGCGTTTATACTTGAAAAGAAGTAGCGGAATGTTTTACATCTTTTAAACCCACCCCTACCCCTCCAAGGAGGGGAATTTGCTCTGTACAAGTATTCCCCTCCTTGGAGGGGTAGGTTCATTGGGCAGAGAAACTGGCACATTGAGTATGGGCGTAATTTAAGCTGTAAAATATAAGTCGCCAAAGTATGCGTTGGCAATCCGCTTCAGCGTTATACGGCCAGCCAACCCGATTGTGAACTGACGGAATATTAGTACATTTGAACGCATGAAAGCCCTGAAATATTTGTATCATCGCGTGTACACAACCTGGTGCGTTACCTGGTTTGTGCTGCCGTTTGTGTCCACATATCCCGTGCAGGCCGTGCTGGTGCGCAAAAAAAAGTGGTACAGGCATGTGCATACCTTCAACAGGGTATGGTCTACGGTTTTCCTGCACATGTTTCTGGCGCCGGTAAAAGTGGAATGGCGCATGAAATTCGATCCGAAGCAGCGCTACATCTTCACGCCTAACCACAGCTCTTACCTCGACATCCCGATGATGCTAAATGCTATCCCCGGATTTCTTAACTTTGTAGGCAAAAGCTCGCTGGCCAAGGTGCCGCTATGGGGCAAAATATATGATAAGCTATACATCACCGTGGACCGCAAAAGTACCGTAAGCAGCGCCAGGAGCTACCTAAAATCCATAAAGACACTGGAGGAGGGGCGTAACCTGGCCATTTTTCCGGAAGGAACCATACCTAAAACAGCCGGAGAAAAGCTGCTGCCGTTCAAGGATGGGCCATTCCGTATTGCCATAGAAAAGCAACTGCCGGTGGTGCCCGTTACCATGCCCTACAACCAGCACTTTATGCCTGACCTGGAAGGGAAACTGAAAATACGCTGGCATCCGCTCAAAATTATTATACATGCGCCTATAGAAACTAAGGGCATGACACTGGCCGACCTGCCGCTGCTGAAAGAGCAGGTTTTTAACATCATTCAATCAGAAATTACGAAACACCATCAAGCACATGTCAACAGATATTCAGATTATCCGCAAGATAGCACACTTAGCAAGGCTGGAGTTTAACGAAGAGAAGGAGCAGGAAATGCTGCAGGATCTGAACAAGATCCTGAACTGGATGGACCAGTTGCGCGAACTCGACACAGAGCAGGTAGAGCCGCTGGTGCACATGTCAGAAGAGATAAATGTGCTGCGCGACGATGTGGCCCTAAATACGATTACCCATGACGAGGCGCTGCTGAACGCACCCAAAAAAGATTCCGATTATATCCGTGTGCCCAAAGTAATGGAATAGCACATAAGCCTACCCATGTCTAAAATCAACTTCTGGAAAAACTGGAATTCTGCCACTAGGTATCCTTACCTTTTCTTACTGCTGCTGGGTGTGCTGTCGCTCCTGCTGGGCGTGTACCATTATTTTACCGGAGATAATATTTCCTTTGCCTGGGATACCATCGCAGACCTGCAGGTAGTGCCGCTGCCGGTGCACGAGAGCACTCACCTGTTGCAAAACTTTACGCTTTCTGCCGATGCTTACCTGCTGCTGGAGCAGTATGATGTGGCCCCGCCGCAGGTGAATACGCTGGCTGCCACGCTGCTGCTGGGCATACTGGCTACCTGTATTGCTTTTTATACGGCCGCGATCAGCGCCATGAAACGCTTTGCTTACTTTGGCGGTGTGCTGCTGCTGATGCTTTTCCTGGCTACTTTTAATTTTGATTTGCTGGATGTCTTCGGAGGTGGCGGCCAGACCATGCTGCTGCTTAGTATCGTGGTGCTGGCAGCGGTAAGCTATGGTTTTCAGGCATTCTGGCAGCAGGTGCAATTTGGCTGGCGCGTGCTGGCGATGGCCGGTGTGGTGCTGGTACTGGGTATGCTGATTTATAGTGAGGCCGAATTCCCGACCCGGCTGGTAACGCTGCATCTGGTCAGCTACAGCAGCATCGGGTTACTGGTGGCCACGCTGCTGTTTATACTATGGGTGGCTTACGAAAACGTAAACGCGCTGCTCTGGATCAACACACAGGGCAAAACGCAGGAGCGGCGGTTCAGCCTGTGGCAGTTCATCCTGATCAGCGGTTTATACTTGCTCAACCTGCTCCTGCTGTACCTGTACCAGTTAGGTTACATCCAGGTTAACCTGTTCTACATTAACGGCTATTTTATACTGTTGCTTTCGGTTATAGCAGGTTTCTGGGGCATGCGGCAGCGCGAGGCATATTATAAAAAACTGTTCCTGTTCAGGCCAACAGGAGCAATGCTATACCTGGTGTTCGCCACGCTCAGCTTCCTGAGTATAGGCTATGCCTTTGCTACGGCCAACGACTCGCTCACCGTTATGTACCGCGATGTAATCATCTACACGCACCTTGCTTTCGGCTTCGGCTTCTTTTTATACATCATGATAAACTTTGGCAGCCTGGTAGCGCAACGACTGCCCGTATACAGGGTCGTGTATGAGCCAAAACGGTTTTCGCTGTTTACATTTTTCCTGATGAGCCTAATCATGTGTGCCATCCTGGTAATTCGTACGGAATATCGTGCTTTCTTTTATGCCAAAGCCGGTTACTACAGCTACCTAGGCGATTTGTATCGTACTTCCGGCAACGACATGCTGGCGCAGCGCTTTTATGAGGAGAGCGACCTGTACGACAACGACAACGTGAAGGCCAACTATAGTATGGCCGGCTTGTACCGGGCGCAAAGCCAGCGCAACAACGAAATTCTGCGAATGAAAAGCGCCTTGGAAAAGCGGCCTGCGCCGAAGCTGTATGTACGCCTGGCCAACCTCTACGAAGGGAAACAATATTTTTTTGAGAAGCTGTACGTGTTGCAGGAAGGCGCAGCAAAATTCCCGGAGAGCAGCGAGCTGTACAATAACCTGGCTATGCTGTACATGCAAACCAGCGTACCCGACAGCACCGAATATTACTTTGATCTGGCCCGTAAGTATAGCGGTAACAAAGATTTTATCCGCAGCAACCGTTTGGCTTTTTATACCCGGCAGGCAATGCTGGAGCCGGCACAGGCGGTGCTGGAAGAAAGCAGTGGCAGCACCTATAAACCCTTGCGCAGCAACGTAGCAGCGCTGCGGCAATTATTAGGTATAACGCCGCAGGAGAAAGATGCCTTTGTACCTGATTCGCTGAAAGCAGTTGAAGACCTAACCCTGTTCTATAACCAGTCAATCAGCACGCTGAACCAGGGCGATACCACCCGCCTGCAAGCCATCAACAGGTATCTGAATATGCCCGGTAACGAGATTTTTTTTGAGGATCTGCGCTATCTGAAAGGACTGGTGCATCATTACAACGGCAGGCCCCGGGAGGCCCGTAGTGTGCTGGAAAATCTGGCGTTGCAGGCGGGAGATCGGAGCGGCTACTACTCCAATGCCCTTGGTTTGTGGATGTTGGAAGAGCAGAATTACCGGGCGGCAGCGGCCTATTTTAAACAGGCAAAAGATCAGGGATTTCAGGAGGCTTACCTGTCGCAGGGCTATGCGCTGGCTTTGGCACACAGGTCCGAAGAAGCGGTGCAGGCGCTGGAAGAAGTAGCTTATACCGAAGATCCGGAAGCCGTAAGCGTGGCACAGAAACTGGCCGTGGTGCTGCGTCAGGACGTGCAGGCGGTGCTGGCTCAGGGCTCGGACAAAGAAAAAGTACAATACCTGCTTACGTACCTGCCGCAGCTAAATCCGGCGCAGGTAAACGTGCTGGTGCAAGCCGTGCGGAATGAAGACCTGAAAGGCAGGGCACAGCTGGCACGCGTAGAATACCTGATGAACCTGAAACAGTGGCAGCAGGCCGGTGATGCCATCCGGGAAACCGGCAAGCAATTGCCGCCGGAGGGCGAACTTCGCTCTGCGTTGAACCTGCAGCAGATGAAACTCCTGCTCTATACCCAAAAGTATGATGCATTGCAGCACCGCATGAACGACCTGTACCTGACGGATCGTGACAAGCGGCAGCATTTATACTTTAAAGCAAAAATAGCGGAAGCCGGCGGGCAGCAACAAGAGACGGCAAAACGCTACGAGCAGGCCTTAAAGATGCTGCTATATGATGAGGAAGTAGTGTTGGCGGCAGCCGATTTCTTCCGGAAATATCATCCGGAAAAGGAGCAGGCTTATAATATCCTGTTGAGCGGGATTACTTATAACCCATATTCTGCGGAGTTGTATAAAGCGTACGCCCTGGAGAGCCTGAACCAAGGCTTAACAGGTTATGCCGAACAGGCTTTAACAGCGCTCCAAAATTTGCTTCCTGCCGCAGAATATGCTACATTTATTCAGAAATTTGAAAAGCAGCGACAGGACGTAGCGGCGCGCGCTGACAACTGGCAACTATAAATCAGGCTGTATGAGCATCATTATCGAGACACACGATATCTCCAAGATATACCGCATGGGCAGCGAGACGATCCACGCGCTCAAATCTGTAACCATCAACATAAACAAAGGCGAATATGTAGCCTTTATGGGACCGTCAGGCTCCGGAAAGTCCACGCTCATGAACATCATCGGTTGCCTGGATACACCCACTGCGGGAACGTACATCCTGAACGGCAATGACGTGAGTAACATGACGGATAATGAACTGGCGGAGGTACGTAATAAGGAAATAGGCTTTGTATTCCAGACTTTTAACCTGCTGCCGCGGCAGTCGTCGCTGGACAACGTGGCCCTGCCGCTGATTTATGCCGGCTACAACAAGAGCCAACGAGACGAAAAGGCGCAGATGGCGTTGGAGAGCGTTGGACTGGGCAACCGCGGCAAACATAAACCAAACGAATTATCAGGCGGCCAGCGGCAGCGCGTGGCCATTGCCCGGGCGCTCATCAATAATCCCAGCATTATACTGGCCGACGAACCAACAGGTAACCTCGATTCCAAAACATCTTACGAAATTATGGAGCTGTTCGAGAACCTGCATTCTAAAGGCAACACCATCATCATGGTAACGCACGAGGAGGATATTGCCCGGTATGCGCATCGCATTGTCCGGTTGCGTGATGGCTTGGTAGAGTCTGACGTGCAGAATCAAGATATTGTAACGGCCGCTAAATTACAGGCAGTGCAACATTGATGAAGATATACACCAAAACCGGCGACAAAGGCGCTACTTCCCTCATTGGCGGTACCCGTGTCGCCAAATCAGATTTGCGCATCGAAGCCTACGGCACCATAGACGAATTAAACGCTTACATTGGCCTTGTCCGTGATCAGGGAATCAATATAGGCCGCGCCGGCATTCTGAAGGAGATCCAGGACCGGCTTTTTACCATTGGTGCTTTGCTTGCCACCGATCCTGAAAAATCAAAAATGAAGACACCTGACCTGCACGAGGAAGATGTTATACTTTTGGAACAGGAAATAGACGAAATGACGGCAACCGTGCCGCCGCTGCGTGCGTTTGTGCTGCCGGGGGGGCATCAATCTGTGTCGTTTTGCCATGTGGCCCGCTGCGTATGCCGCCGGGCCGAGCGCCTGGCTATCCGGTTACAGGAGGTGTCGGTGGTAGAGGACCTGGTGATAATATATCTGAACCGGCTTTCTGACTATCTGTTTGCTCTTTGCCGTACAATGTCGCAGGAACTGGGCGCAGAGGAAATAACATGGAAGCCCCGCATCTGATACCTTAATAAGAACAACTTAAAATCATTATGTCAATAGATACATTAACTATACCAACACAGCGGGTGGCGCAGTCGCGCATCTCAGAACTGGACTTTAACAACATGGAGTTCGGGAAAACCTTTGCAGACCACATGCTGGTAGTAGATTATAAAGACGGCGCGTGGCAAACACCGCAGATTATGCCCTATGGAGATATGACGCTGAGCCCGGCTACCTCGGCGCTGCATTATGGGCAGGCTATTTTTGAAGGAATGAAAGCGTATCGCAACAAGACCAATGGCGATATTCTGCTGTTCCGTCCGCTGGACAATTTCAAGCGCCTGAACATATCGGCGGTGCGTATGTGCATGCCTGAACTGCCGGAAGATCTTTTTATGCAGGGGCTGGAGCAGTTGCTGCGCCTGGATGCCGACTGGGTGCCGCCTGTGCCCGGAAGCGCGCTCTATATCCGGCCGTATATGTTTGCGACCGATGCCTTTATCGGCGTGCGCCCTTCTGCAAGCTACCGCTTCATTATTTTTACCTGTCCGGTAGGAGCGTACTACAACAAACCCATAAAAGCAGCTATCGAACCTGAATTTGCGCGTGCTGCCGAGGGAGGCACCGGCTTTGCGAAGACAGCCGGCAACTATGGCGCCGCCCTGATGCCGGCCCGCAACATGCAGGAAAGAGGCTTTCAGCAGCTCATCTGGACAGATGCCCGCGAGCATAAGTACATAGAAGAGGCGGGCACCATGAACGTAATGTTTGTGATAGACGGCAAGCTGATTACACCGGCCGTTAGCTCCACCATACTAAACGGCGTAACGCGCAGCAGCGTGCTGACACTGGCACGTGACATGGGGTATACCGTGGAAGAGCGTAAAGTAGCCGTGGAGGAGGTGATTGAAGCGCAAAGAACTGGTAAGCTGCAGGAGGCCTTTGGCGCAGGTACCGCCGCCACCATCGCGCAAATCATTACCATCCATTACGATGGCACTGACTATGAACTGCCGCCAGTGGAAGAACGCGAAATATCCAACCGCATAGCAACTGAACTGGAAAAAATCAGAACAGGACAGGCGCCGGATCCGCACGGCTGGATATATAAAATCGACAGGTAACCTCTGAAGGTTTAACAGTTTGCCTGAAGTACAAGTAAAGTATAAAATGCTGAAGTATAAACGTTTGCTTATACTTCAGCATTATTGTTTAATAGCATAGTACAGATAACACATGACAACAGATCAGGTAAAAGAGTTAAAGGCCAGAGTAGAGGCCTTGAGGAGGTATCTTTGACTACGATGCCAGAAAAGAACAGGTAGCAGAAACAGAGAAACAAACCACCGCCCCGGACTTTTGGGATGAACCGAAAGAAGCTGAGAAAATCCTGAAAGAGATACAGTCGGTGAAAGTATGGACGGACCATTACGAGGAAGTGGAAAAAGCGGTATCAGATTTTCAGGTGCTGTTTGATTTCTATAAAGAGGGCGATGTATCGGAAGAAGATATTCTGCAGGAGTATAAGAGCGCGCTGGAGGTTGTAGAAGGTCTTGAGTTTAAGCGTATGCTGAGCGGTGAGGAGGACCAGTTGAGTGCCATCGTGGATATAAATCCAGGTGCGGGCGGCACCGAAAGCCAGGACTGGGCCGAAATGCTGATGCGCATGTATATTATGTGGGCCGAAGCGCATAAGTTCGGCGTGCGGCAGGTAAACTATAATCCTGGTGAAGGCGCAGGTATAAAATCGGCGACGCTGGAGATTACGGGCGAATTTGCTTACGGCTACCTGAAATCGGAAATCGGCGTTCACCGCCTGGTGCGCATCTCGCCGTTCGATTCCGGCGGCCGGCGCCACACTTCTTTTGCTTCCGTGTTTGCTTATCCCGTAGTGGACGACACCATTAACATAGAGGTAAATGCAGCTGATATTGATTGGGACACCTTCCGCTCAGGAGGCGCCGGTGGCCAGAACGTAAACAAGGTTGAGACAGCCGTACGCCTGAAGCACAGGCCGAGCGGTATTGTGATTGAGTGCCAGATAGAACGTTCGCAGCTCATGAACAAGGAGCATGCCCTGCGCATGTTGCGTTCCCGCCTCTACCAGATAGAGATTGAGAAGCGCAACGAAGAGCGGGATCGCATCGAGAGTACCAAAAAGCGTATCGACTTTGGTTCGCAAATCCGCAACTACGTGCTGCACCCCTACAAGCTTATCAAAGACATCCGCACTGGTGTGGAACGTACTGACGTGCAGAATGTGCTGGACGGCGATCTGGATATATACATCAAAGCTTTCCTGATGCAGGCGTAGGCTGGCTACACCTTGTCTTTAACAAACAGAAAAAGGCGCTTCTTGTAGCGCCTTTTTCTGTTTGTCTTGCTTGCATCAAGCATGATTACCCTAATTGAATTAAAAATTTTTGGAAAGTGATGTTGTTCAGGGAAATTTAGAAAGAGAACTACGTTATTAAATATTATGGTGTTTAAACATTAAATAAATTTGGTGTATTTGCCTGATTCTTATATATAAATAGCAGTTGTTTTTACATGATTTCGGGATTTATTTTCAGAGCGATATACAAGTGTGATGAATTGGTTACCAATGGATAAGTGATAAATAAATATGTTTTTATCTGATGGCTCCCGGCGTTATAAAAATTTTTAGCAGTTAGTTATTGTATTTGATTCTACAAGTTGATATTATTGGAATAAGTTTAGAGGCAAAAACAGGCAAAAGATATGTATGGTTGTGAATTGTATACTTGCTACCTGCTTTCCTACACTTCTTCTTAAAGCTTTGCTGCTACATGGCGCATTGCTTTAGACTACTGTTCCCCCTCAAACATTAACAATCCTGGATGGCTAGACATGCCTCTAAAAATTAGTTTTAAGTTATTGATTGCCAAGCAATAAATCGCATCTTAGTCAGGTGCGGCAAATCTTTTTATTGATTAATGTTTCACAACAGCTAACACTAACACTTTTATTCACCTTTAATTACAAACAACTAAATGAGAAAATTATTACTAATTAGTTTTGCTTTGGTGTTTACCCTGCTGCAACAGGCTATGGCACAAAGCAAAACCGTGTCGGGTACGGTAACCGACCAGGCAACAGGACAGGCGCTGCCGGGCGTTTCTGTTATTGTAAAAGGAACATCTGTCGGCACAGCCACCGCTGCCGACGGTACTTATACCCTTAATGTGCCCACAGATGGCAGCACCCTAATGTTCCGTTATATTGGTTATGTGGCCTCTGAACGCGCCATAGGTAATTCCAGCACGATCAATGTGGCTTTGGCTGTGGATAATAAGCAGTTGGAGGAAGTGGTAGTAACTGCGTTAGGAATACAAAGAGAGAAAAAAGATCTTGGATATTCTGTAGGTACGGTTAATGCAGAAGAATTAACAATTGGCCGACCAACAAACGTTGTAAATGCTTTGTCGGGTAAGGTAGCAGGCGTTCGGGTTTCCAGCGCCAGCGGTATGGTTGGTTCTTCTTCAGGTATTTTCATCCGTGGTAACACAACATTTACGGGTAGTAACCAGCCTCTGTTTGTAGTGGATGGAGTACCAATTGACAATGGCGGTGGGAACAATGCTTTGCAAACCGGCGTGTCGAACTCGAACCGTGCCATAGACCTTAACCAGGATGACATCGAATCTATCAATATTCTGAAAGGCCCCGCGGCAGCTGCTTTATATGGTTCACGTGCCGCATCTGGTGCTGTAATTATCACAACAAAGAAAGGTAAAGCTGGCCAAAAGAATAGAGTGGAGTTTAACTCCTCTTATAATATTTCTGAAGTTAACAGATTCCCGGACTGGCAAAACGAATACGCACAGGGCACTGGTGGCAAATTTATCCCGACAAGCAACGTTTCCTGGGGGCCGCGCATTGCAGGCCAGACGGTAACGAACTTTAGAGGAGAAGAAGAAGTGCTGACAGCCTATCCTGATAACATCAGAGATATATTTAAAAAAGGAAGTAACCTGCAGAATACAGTGAGCTTTAGCGGCGGCGGAGAAAACGCAAGCTACCGCTTATCTTATGGTAATACTTCAGAAAAGGGTATACTGGAAAACAATAAGCTAGGCAGGAACAACTTTACCTTTAATGGTTCTGCCAGCATCACACCTAAGTTAACTTCCGGTATTAACTTCCAATACATCAACAGCACTTCTGAGCGTACGCAGGTTGGTAACCAGCTGTCAAACCCATTCTTCCGCGGTTGGTTTATTCCCCGAAACATCAATCTGTCAGGCATGCCTTATGCGGATGCAAATGGTGATCAGATATACTTTGATGCGGTTGATAACCCTTACTGGACTATTGCAAACAATACTTACGGCGACGAAGTGAACAGGGTCATTGGTAACGTGAATTTTACTTATGATCTGTTGCCGTGGTTGAGCGCCAACTATAGAATAGGCGTAGATACATACAACCAGGTTGAAAAAGGCTATGATCAGATTGGTGCCCGCGGAGCGGCAAACGTAAGTGCCGGCGGAACAGGCGGCATATACGACAGAAGTTACCTAAGCCGTAACGTTAACTCCAACTTTATACTTGCGGGCAAGCAGCAGCTCAGCGATGACTTTAGCCTGGGCTTTAACGTAGGTAATGAGATTGTTATTAGCACAAACAAGAACGTAGAAGCTGTGGGTAAGACGCTCGGTATTAGAGACCTTAAAAACATCTCTAATGCTTCTGTTGTAACAGCCAGCGCCAACAGCAACTTTAGAAGATTAGTTGGTGTTTTTGCGGATGCTACAATTGGCTATAAAGATTTTGTAACCCTGAACGTAACTGGCAGAAACGACTTCTCATCTACTTTTGGTGATGACGAAAATTCATACTTCTATCCATCTGCTGCTGTTAGCTTTATTGCTACTGAAGCATTCCCGGCTTTAAAGAACGATGTAATCGGGTTTGCCAAAATAAAGGCCAACTATGCTAAAGTCGGTAAAGAGGCGCCTGCCTATTCTACAAACACATACTTTGTGCAGGCTGCAGCTTCTGACGGTTTCGGGCCTTCGATTGTATTCCCATACGACGGACTTGGTGGCAGAACGCTGAGCAACTCTTCAGGCGATCCTAATCTCAAACCGGAATTCACCACTTCTAAAGAAGTTGGCCTGGAAATGCAGTTCTTCCAAAATCGTTTAAGCTTTGAAGCGAACCTTTATCAGACCAATTCTACCGACCTGATCTTCAGTGTTCCAATTTCTAGCTCTTCAGGCTTCTCCAGCCAAACCAAAAATGCGGGTTCTTTGGAGAACAGAGGTGTAGAGTTATTGCTTAATGTTAAACCTGTAGCATCCACTGATTTTACATGGGACATAAGCCTTAACTTCAACAGAAACAAATCTGAAGTACTGGAACTGGCTGAGGGTGTTCCTAATATTATATTAGCCGGATTTACTACGCCAAACATTCGCCTGGAAGCTGGTCAGCCCTATGGTGTGATGTATGGCTCAGCATTCCGTCGTAATGATGTCGGCGAGTGGCTGATTGGTGCTAATGGTTTACCTTCTCTGGATCCTTTGTCGCGAAAAATTGGTGATACGAACCCCGATTGGACTGGTGGCATCACAAACAACCTTAATTTTAAAGGAATAAATTTTAACTTTTTGGTGGACGTTAGAAAAGGTGGAGATGTATATTCCCGCAACTTGGGCGACCTGATCAGAAGCGGGTCTGTTGCAGAAACTGCTGAATTTGATCGCTTTAATGCAGACGGAACATTGGCTACGCCATACGTTTTTGAAGGTGTATTGGATGATGGAACGCCTAACACCACTGCTGTTACAACGGAGCAGTACTTTACTACGCTGCATACTGCCGGTGAGAGCTATGTGTATGATGCTACTTGGGTTCGTCTGAGAGAAGCTTCTATTAGCTATGCCCTGCCAACCGGCCTTCTGCAAAAGACGCCATTTGGCGGACTGGAAATAGGTCTGAATGGCCGTAACCTGCTGATGTATGCGCCTAATTTCCCGCATCTGGATCCGGAAAATAACACTTTGGGTGTTAGTAATGCACAAGGCTTTGAGTTTAATGGCCTGCCGCAAACCAGATCTTACGGAGCCTTTTTGAGAATTACGCTTTAAAAATTAATTTTAAAATGAAAAAAATTAAATATATAACAACGGGACTGGCAGCAGCTTTGATGTTGACGTTTAGTTCATGCGATGATTTTTTGGATGTAAATGTCAATCCAAACAGTCCTGTATCCGCACCAATACCGCAAGTGTTGACGAATGTTACGGTTAACACAGGTTTTAGAAATGGAAGCGATCTGCACCGCTTTACTTCCCTGATCATGCAGCAGTTCTCAGGGCAGGCCGGGCCTACGGTTCAAACCCGCGAGTACCAGCGTTATTTAATCCAGCCATCTGACTTAAATAACATGTACAATGCTTTTTTTGCAGTTGCCTTGCCAGATATTGAATACATCATAAACAATAGCGAAGGCAGCCCGCATTACTCCGGCATAGCCAAGATACTGAAGGGCTATACTTACGCACAGACGGTAGATATATGGGGCGACGTTCCGTTTACAGAAGCCTTGCAGGGAACATCAAACACTACTCCTAAACTAGATGATGACGCTGCTGTTTATGCAGAGGTGCTTAGACTTATTGATGAGGGGATTGCAGAGATCAAAGCGGATGCATCTAATCTATCCCCATCTAATAATGAAACCATTTATAGAGGTGACCGCTTAAAATGGGAGAAGTTTGCAAATACTTTAAAATTGCGCCTGTTTTTACGCTACAGCGAAAGTGATCCAGCCTTTGCCGAGACACAGATGGATGCCCTAATTGCAAGCGGCGTTCCTCTTATGGATTCAAATGCTGACAACTTTGAAATGGCTTTTGTGGATGCTGCCTCATCCCAGAACCCAATTCATCAGTTCGAGGTATCACGTCTTAATTATACTTTTGCTAATAAGTTCCTGGTTGATCTTATGAATAGCAAAACAGATCCGCGCCGATCTTCTTATTTTACTGATTACCCGTATGGCTCAGGACAGTATGTAGGTGCCGCAGCTGGTGATCCTGAATCTTTCGCTTATTCACGTTTGCATACTTATCTTCGTGGACCATTAAAAACAGCTTTAGCACCTGATGCTGAAGGCCGAATTCCTGCCAGCACGGCAAATAACGCTGCTTACACAGGTGATGCTCCAATCCGGATGTTAACATTTGCCGAGTACAACTTTATAAGAGCCGAGTATGCGCTGCGCTTTGGTGGTGATGCCGAAACTGCCCTGCCGTTCTTCCAAGCAGGCATCAAAGCTTCTATGACTGATGCGGGTGTGCCTGATGCAGAACAGCAAACTTATATTGCCACAAACGGCTTGCTTGTAGGTTCTCCTGCTCAGATGTTAGAGCAAATCGTTATAGAAAAGTATATCGCTAACTACGGTGTCGCTTTAGAGCCATGGAATGATTGGAGAAGAACCGGATACCCAGCTATTACGCCCGTTCCAGCTTCAATCGCTGCAACAGATTATATCCCTAGATCGCTGTATTATCCGGAAGCAGAAACAAATACAAACCCTAATATTCCTCAGAAGTCTGACATGAAGGTAAGACTATTCTGGGATACCAGGCAGTAAATGTATAGACTGATAGGATAAATCTAACCTACTTATTGATTAGATTTTGTGCAAGAAGAGATTAGTAGTATGACTGGATTGATTAGACCGCCTCGTATATTCTTGAGGCGGTCTATTTTTTATGAATAGAATCAGGCTAAAAATGTAGTTAGAGTTTTACATCGTACCATCTTTTATGCCTTTACTGCCTGCTTCCATCAACATTTATATCTCTTCAGTTTTGTTTGCTTGCTGGTGAAAACACGCGGCAAGGGCATCCGTTATTAATCTAAGGCTATACGAAACAGCTTCAGTCCAAAATTATACATTGTGCAATGTTCAAACTATCCTTATGCTACTCCCCAACTACAGCAACTATACTTTAGAAGCGGGCATCGATGAGGCGGGCAGAGGCTGCCTGGCTGGGCCGGTGGTGGCGGCTGCCGTTATACTTCCTCCAAAGTATAAGCACACCCTGCTGAATGACTCAAAACTGCTGAGCAGAAAACAACGCGAACTGTTGCAGGAAGATATTCTGCGGGATGCCGTGGCCTGGGCTATAGGCGAAGCTACACCTGCCGAAATAGACAGCATTAATATTTTGCAGGGCACTTTTCTGGCCATGCACCGGGCGGTGGAGGCGCTGCCGCAACAACCGGAATTCCTTTTGATTGACGGAAACAGGTTTAAGCCTTACAAAGAAGTGCCACATGCCTGCATCGTAAAAGGCGACAGTAAATATTTATCAGTTGCGGCGGCATCTATACTTGCCAAAACCTACCGTGATAATTTGATGGCTAGTCTGGCAGAAAGGTATGCCGGATATGGGTGGGAGAGAAATGCCGGCTACCCGACATCCTTGCACCGGAATGGCATTGCACAATATGGTACCACGCCGCACCACCGGCTCTCGTTTACGCTGCTGCCCAAAGAGCCCTAGTGTTATACTTGCCATACTTTAAAAGTATAGCCGCTGCAGTTTTTTGCGTTTACTTTAGTTTGATAAGGTCGAGGAAAAGGCTGAAGCTGTCGAGTGAAGAGTGGCTTTTCTCAAAACTGTCAAAAGTAAGTGGTTTTACAATATAGCCCGTTACGTTCAGGCGTTGCGCCGCCATACGATCTGTCTCCTCGTTCGAGGTGGTCATAATAAATACAGGAATGTGGCTGAATTCCGGGTCATGGCGCAACTCTGCCAGAAACTCCAGGCCGTTCATTTTAGGCATATTGATATCGAGCAGAATAACGCTCGGCGCCGGTGTTATCTTTTCGGTTCCATGGCCGCGAAGCATGTCCAGTGCTTCCTTTCCGTTTCGGCCAACATGAATTGGGTGCGTAATATTTATTTTTTTCAGCTCTCGCTCCACATTCATAATATCCAGGTAGTCATCTTCTACTAAAAGGATATTTACAGTAGTCTCACTCATTAATTTTTGGAAAAAATCGGTTTCAGACAAATTTAACAAATTATACCTCCTGTACCTCATCTTTTGGCCAGGTAAAGGTAAAGGTAGCACCCTGGTTTGGCTGGGAGGTAACCCAGATGGAGCCGCCCTGCCGTTCGACTATCTTCTTCACAATGGCCAGCCCTACGCCGGTGCTTTCCACGGCGTCGCGCTCCTGCAAGGTCTGGAAAATGACGAAGATGCGCTCATGATAAGCCGGATCTATACCGGGTCCATCATCAGATACGGAAAAAACATGAAATAGATCTGTTTCGTGATGCACTACTGTTATAAGCCCGTTACTTCTGTTGTGATATTTTACAGCGTTGCTGATTAGGTTAGAAAATACCTGCTGCAGCTGTATCTGCACGGTATGCAGTGTGGGCAGATTTTCTTGCACACGAAATATAAAGCCATCCGGAAAAGAAACCATATCCACGACTTCTGTAAGCAGTTGGTTTACATCCACCTCTTCCTTAATATGGTTGGTGCGACCTATACGCGCCAGGGCAAGTATGCCGTTAATCAGATTCTCCATGCGGTGTACGCGCACCCGCATCATTATCAGGTACTCGTGCACGTTTGGCGGCAACTTCTTACCCATATCTTCTTCTACCCAGCGCGAGGCAACTTCAATTCCCCGCAACGGCGCTTTCAGGTCATGCGATACAACATAGGCGAACTGATCCAACTCCTTGTTCTTCCGATCCAGTTCCGAAAACGTTTCATCAATGGTCGTGGACATACGGTTCAGGGAGTGCGACAGCTGGCTGAGTTCATCTTTGGAGGTATCGACAATCCGGGTTTTATAATCGCCCTGCGAGATTTGCTCGGCCAGTGTTACCATCTTGATGATGCGCCCGGTAATAAGGCGCGTGATATAATATGCCCAGCTAAGGCCCAGAATGACTGAAAGTATAGTGAGGATGCCGGAAACCTGTCGGGTGATGAAAATACTGTGGCTGAGGCGCTCACGGCGAAAGTTACGTACTTGATACTCGGAGGCATTAAATTGACGGAATGCCACACGAATAGAATCCATAACAATTTTCTCTTCCAGCAAAAGGCTGTCCAGCTGGATATTGTAACGCGAGGCGGATGTGGAAGACGGCGAATCTTGCTGCTTTAACAGGATCAGCGGCTCAGCCAGTTTAGCCTGCCAGCGGGTCTGCAACTGAATGATGTAATTAAGCTTCGCGGATTGTTCCGGCGAATCGGCAGTAAAGCTCTTGATCTCCTTAAACAGGGCGGGCAGTTGTTCTTTGGCCTGCACATAAGGCTGCAGGAAGGTTGGGTTCCCGTTTAGCAGGTAACCGCGCAGGCCTGTTTCCATGTCAATAACATTGCGCTGCAACGCAGCCGAATTGCGCACTACATTCTGCGACCGCGACACCCACTGACTATTTTCGATCACATCCTCCGATAACTGAAGGTTAACCAGGGCAACAGCCGTAAAAAGCACCGAGATGATAACAAACCCGGCAAAGAGCTTTACAGATAATTTCATGTACAGTTTATACCTTGCAATAAAAATTTAACGTCTGCTTGCTTTTGCACAACGGGTGCCACACCAAGCGATGCAATATACAGTTGTTTAAATAAAGATAAAGGCAAAACCGGGAACACCGGAAGCTTTAAACAAAGCAGTTCGCTGTATCAGGTATAAAATTTCGGATACGGCTTTAATTTCTTATTTTTGTCGACGCGATAATGCAAAACAATACATGGAACTGAAGAAAATTGCCCTGAACGATGTGCACGAGGCGCTGGGTGCTAAAATGGTGCCTTTTGCCGGCTACAACATGCCCGTACGTTATTCATCCGATATAGAAGAACATAATGCTGTGCGCAATGCAGTGGGCATTTTTGATGTGTCGCACATGGGCGAGTTTATGGTGCGCGGCCCGCAGGCGCTCGATCTCATCCAGCGCGTTACTTCCAACGATGCCGCAAAGCTGGCCGATGATAAAGTGCAATATTCCTGCCTGCCCAACGAGGAAGGCGGAATTGTAGATGACCTGCTGGTATACCGCCTCGGCGAGCAGGAGTACATGCTGGTGGTGAATGCCTCCAACATCGACAAAGACTGGAACTGGATAAGCAAGTATAACACCGGTGGCGCAGAGCTGGAAAATATCTCAGATACGCTGTCGCTGTTTGCGGTGCAGGGTCCTAAAGCGGTTGAGGTGCTGCAACCACTCACAAGTATAGATCTGGCAAGTATGGCATACTATACGTTTGACAAAGGTGAATTTGCCGGTGTGCCCGATGTTATTGTATCGGCCACAGGCTATACGGGCGCAGGCGGCTTCGAAATTTATGTGAAAAACGAGGACGCCCAGGCAGTATTTAAGGCCATTATGGAAGCGGGCAAGAATGCAGGCATTAAACCCATTGGCTTGGGGGCGCGCGATACACTGCGCCTGGAAATGGGCTTCTGCCTCTACGGCAACGATATCAACGATGCTACTTCTCCGCTGGAGGCAGGGCTGGGCTGGATAACCAAATTCGACAAAGATTTTACCAATGCCGATAACCTGAAGGCGCAAAAAGAAGCCGGCGTTAACCGCAAACTTATTGGGTTCGAGATGGTAGACAGGGCTATTCCGCGTGCGCATTACGAAATTGTAGATGCTGAAGGCGCGAAAATAGGCGAAGTTACATCCGGCACCCAGTCACCAACGTTGGGCAAAGGCATTGGGCTGGGCTACGTAACCAAAGCATACAGCAAACCCGACAGTGAAATTTTCGTCAGGGTGCGCAACAAAGACATGAAAGCCAGGGTGGTAAAGCTGCCGTTCGTTAAGAAATAAATTTATTGTTATTTGTTGATTGCCAATAGCTGTTCACTTATCCGAACAACAAATAACAAGCAACGATCAACGCCAAACGAAAAACGAAACAAACATGCCAAACATAGACGTGTGCTACAGCCCTGAGCTATTGCATTTATATGAACTGAAAGGGAAGGCTGTTGTGGCCGTAGATATTTTGCGGGCAACCTCTACTATGGTAACCGCCTTTGCCCATGGCGCCGCCGATATTATCCCGGTGATGGACCTGGCAGAGTGCCGCGCTTATGCCGCGCAGGGCTGCTTAACTGCTGCCGAGCGCAATGGCATAAAAGCCGCAGGGTTCGATTTTGGCAATTCGCCTTTCAGCTACATGCAGGAAACCATAAAAGGCCGTACCATCGCTATCACAACCACCAACGGCACGCGGGCCATTCGTTTGTCTGAGGCAGCTGATGAAATTGTTATAGGCTCGTTCCTAAACCTGCAGGTGGTGGCGGATTACCTGCAGGAGTTGCAACTGGATGTGCTGGTGGTGTGTGCCGGCTGGAAAGGGAAGTTTAACCTGGAAGACACGCTTTACGCCGGCGCTTTGGTAGAACGCCTGCAAAATACCTTCTCCTTTGCAAATGATGCCACGCAGGCCTCGCTATACTTGTATCAGATAGCCAAAGAGGATTTGCTTACATTTCTCTGGCAGTCCTCGCACGTGCGCCGCCTCGAAAAGCTGGGCATCCACGAAGATATTGAATTTTGCCTGCAATACGATACATACAACGTGCTGCCCGTCTGGCGCCACGACAGGCTGGTGGACCACCTGGCAGTAATCACAAATAATGAGTTATGAGTTCCGGACTTTGAGTTTAAATTTGTAACTCGTAACTCAGAATTCGGAACTCATAACTCACTTAAGTTTCTCGTTTTGCTTATGCCTTTGGCTGTCGCGGCTGGTTTTTTTCTCCAGGTTTTGTCGGAGCGATTTAGTCAGGTCGATGCCGGTTTGGTTGGCCAGGCAAATCAGCACAAACAGCACATCGGCCAACTCATCTGATAGTTGTTTTCCTTCGTCGCTCTTCTTAAACGACTGCTCGCCATACTGCCGCGAAATGATGCGGGCTACTTCGCCTACTTCTTCGGTAAGTATAGCCATGTTGGTAAGTTCGTTGAAATAGCGAACGCCATTTTCCTTTATCCAGGTATCAACAGTGGCTTGTGCTTCGGCTATGGTCATGTGCAGCAGTATAAGTGATTTGAAATATAAACATTAAAAGCTATATTCCCTTCCTTAAAAGGAGGGGCCAAAGGTGGTTGGACTACTTATGCCTTGTTTTTGGAGTCTATCACAATCGTTACCGGCCCATCGTTCAGCAGCGATACTTGCATGTCAGTACCAAATTCTCCGGTTTGTACAGGTTTGCCCAGCGCAGTTTCCAGCAGTGTCACAAAGCGCTCATACAAAGGAATAGCTATGGCAGGCGGCGCTGCATTGATATAAGAAGGCCTGTTGCCTTTCCGGGTGTTAGCGTATAGCGTAAACTGGCTGATAACCAGTATATCGCCCTGTATATCCTGCACACTCAAGTTCATCTTATCTTCGGCATCGGAGAAAATACGGAGCTGAACAATCTTGCCGGCCATCCAATTCAAATCCTCCTCAGTATCATCTGGGCATATGCCGGCCAGCACCAGCAAACCAGGGCCAATCTCTCCTTTTACTTTTTTATTAATCTCTACGGAAGCCTGTGTTACCCGCTGAATCACGACGCGCATTGCTTTTATACTTTGGTTTTAACAAAGGTAAGGTTAATGTGTAAATATGCTCAGGTGATAATGAGCTGATGGGCTGAATTGATAGCTGGCTAATTGTTGAAGGTGTTCATATAAAACAGACTGATTTTCAAATTCTCAAATCTCCAAATTTAAATCAGCACATTATTAGTCCACATAGCCCTCATACCTGATGCGGCTGACTTTGCCACTTTTGAGGAAAAAATGCAGTGTTACCGGTGCGCCCTCGCGGTTGGCAGCCACTATTTCTGCAGGTGTTTGTGTAATCAGCAGTTGCTGGTTATTCTTGCTCTTTAAGCTGCTCATTAACTCTGCTTGGCTCATACCTACCCGCAGGTTGTCGCGCAGCGTAATAGCGTCGCTTTTAATATCAGCCACCTGCAGCAGCAACTCGCCAGACTGGGCGGGAGCATAAAATTCCATCATGGAGTTTCCGAAACGAATGGTGTAAAGAGTGTCGGTAACGTCTGATTGGTGCAGGTTTTCGATAGGATCAGCATCAATCGTGAAATCAGTGCTAATATGGTCGTAGTAGGCGCTTAGGCTTGAGCTGCGGCTGTCTACAAAAGGGTCACTCAGCAGATCCATGGTGGCTGGTTCGTGGGAACCGCGCCGGATAGCAGCGGTATCAGCATAGGCCAGTTTGGGGAGCTTCTCCTGGGGGGAGGCGTCCTGGTCCTGCTGCCTGTTATCAGTGCTACAGGCCGATGTGCAGGTAGAGATAAATAACAGCACCACCAGCAACCGGATAGAAAGGCTGTGGCTGTAGCAAGGGCTGTGGGGGCGCAGGTAAGGCATCGTAAAGGTAAAAAGGGGATAGTAAGATATTATACCTTGCATACGAGAACTGCCTGCCTAAAAGTTATACCTGTCAGATAGGAAGATCAGTGGTTTCTGCGCCGGATAAAGCCTAAATTTGCAGCAAATATCAGACAAATATGGATATCCAGCAAATAGCATTTATAACTTACAAAAGCACGGGTAATTACAGTGATATCTCGGAGGAGGAGAACGACGAACTGCTGCATTTCCTGCAGGAAAAAGGGCTGCCAATATCCTTCCAGATCTGGGATAATCCGACGGTGGACTGGAGCCGCTTCGACGCCATCATCTTGAAATCGCCCTGGGATTATTTCGATAAAATTGATGCCTTTTATACCTGGCTCAGCGAACTAGAGAAGCTTAACTGCATTGTGCTGAATCCGCTGCAGACAATTCGCTGGAACGCCGACAAATTATATTTTAAAGATATGGCGGAGCAAGGTATAGATGTGGTGCCAACGGTATGGCTAAACCAGAGCGATAATTTTGACGCTGAGCAGGTGTTTAAGCAATTGGCCATTGATAAGATAATAGTAAAGCCGCGTGTAAGTGGTGGCGCAAAAAATACAATGGCGCTTACGCAGCAGGAGGCCATAGCCGGCACAGCGGAAATAAATGAATTACTGCGGCAGGAGCCTTTTATGGCACAGCCTTTTATCCGGGAGGTAGCCAGCAAAGGCGAGTGGTCATTCCTGTTTTTTGGCGGCAAGTATAGCCACAGTGTGCTCAAGACAGTGAAGCCCGGCGATTTTAGAGTGCAGCATTTCTTCGGCGGTACCATCCAGACACCCCAGTCGCCTGCAGTTTTACTAGCCGCAGCGCAGACTATTGTAGATAAATTCGCCTCCGATTGCCTGTACGCCCGTGTGGATGGCGTGGAAATTGATAGCCGCCTCGTGCTGATGGAGCTCGAACTGATTGAGCCGTTCCTGTTTTTGGCCACGAGCCCGGGTGCTATGGAACGCTACTATGAGGCGCTGCAGGCCCGGCTGCAAACGCTGCTTATAAGCTAGTATTTTGCGGTAGTATGGAAAACCAGCAGCGGTACTTCCGAGTTCGTACAAGTTTATGCGCAAGGCTGGAATGCAGCATGTTGCTTAACATACCGCGCTTGTGGGTGGTCAGGGCAATTATATATACTTTGCTGTTGCACAAATTGCTGTAGTGTATCGGCCACATCGCCGCATTCCAGTAAAGTATAGTCAATATTCTGCGCAGGTGTGTCACGTTGAAGCTTTTCCCGCAGTTGGGCCATCTGCTCCTTGTCCTGCTGCGGCTCGTCTTCATCAGAAACATGCACACAATAAAAAGTAGGAGCATAAGGTTGCAACAACTCCTGCAACTGCCGGATGGCTTTGCTATCGGCTTTATCAAAGTCGGTGGCATAGATGGCGTTGCGCAGGCCGCTACCCCGGAAGGTATTAGGTATAGTTAATATGGGTATATCCATATTCTGCACCATTTTAGTAGTAACTATGCCAAAAAAGAGCGGGCCAAGCCAGATTCGCCTTTGGTGCTCATAATAACCAGATCGGGTTTGTACTGTTGTGCTTCCTCAACAATTTTATCTTCCGGAAAACCATGTACAAGTGCGCGTTCTACCAGCACGTGCTGCCCAATGGCTTTAGCCTCCTGCAACAACTCCTGGTATAAGGTTTCAAGCCGTTCGCCGGCTGTTGCCTCGTTGCAGTGCAAAATCCGCTCTGCCTGCGCTTCTGAGGCGGTCATCGGGGCCGGAGGTATTTCATCGGCATCGGCCAGGTAATCCTGGTGGCAATGCAACAGCAGCAACTGCGCCTGCGGCAAACTTCTGGTCAGGTTCAAAGCATAATCGCATGCCTGGTTTGTACCTTCGGTAAAATCAACGGGAAGCAAAATTTTATACATAGATCTGGCTGAGTTGTCTTATTTACAATACGCATCCTTGTATTAGTATTAATAAAGTTATTATATTTCGTTTAATAAAAGTTATGCTGTACTTGCCGTTGAAGCGTTTGTCGTGCGCACAAGCCATAATTCAGAATTTCGGTTAATTTTGTAACCTCAACCCGCTTGCTATGCCGAAACGCGTCCTTTTGTACTTTCTCGGATTTGTGGTGCTTGCATCGCTGGCCTACTATAGCTATAGCCGCTGGCAGGACTCAAGAGAGAAAGTAGATCTCTGGACCCTGGTGCCGGACGATGCCACTTTTGTGGTGGAAACCAACAATCATGCGGCCCTTGTAGCGCATCTCAAAGAAACAGATCTCTGGAACAGCCTGGCCATACTTCCTTTTGCCCAGCGATTTCAGGAAAATATAGCTTGGCTCGACAGCATTTCCCCCGGCAGCCAGCGGCTGGAGCGATTTCTGGATGAAAAGAATATTCTTACTTCAATTCATGTGGTTGGTAAGTCGGAGGTGGAGGTAGTATATTATGTGCCGGTAAATTCGGTGGGAGAGCATCGTTTTATGCGTACACTAACTGAAGGTATTGGCAGGAGCGCTATTTTTGAGGAGAAGTCGCGGGATTATCTGGGAGAGGTGCTTACCGATGTTACCAACACGCGCAACGGCAGCAGCTTTACATACTTCTCTTACCACAACAATATTATCATGAGCCCATCGCCGGTGCTGGTGGAGGCAATTGTCCGGCGCATCAGCCGGGGCAGCCTCGTTTCTATAGCTGGCGCATTTAAAGGGGCCAACTACCTGGATCAACCTGATGTATACGCTAACATTTTTATCAATTACCGCAACCTGCCGGACATATTGGGCTTGTTTCTGGATGCGGATTTGATGCCGGAGGTGGAATATTTATCCAGTTTGTGCCAGAACGGTATGCTGGAGCTAAAGCTGGAGCATGATAAAATTTTCCTTAACGGATTCTCTAACCCCGAGCGACTCAAAGGCTCCCTGCACAGCAACCTGAAACCGCAACAGCCGCAACCACTCGGCATAAAAGCATACCTGCCCGGCCGCACAGCCGTTCTCTTAAACTTCGGACTGGAACAAGTGGCCCGGCTGCAGGCGCAGTTCAAAAGCGCAGAGCCAGTTACTCCGTATGCTGCCATTACAGACAGTCTGGCGCATACTTTCAAAGATGAAGTAGCCCTGGCTTACCTGGAAACTTACAACATGAATACCAGCCCTGGGAAAGTAGCTTTAGCACATATTAGCAACCCGGCGCTGGCTGCTAAACTGCTGGACCGCCTGGCACAGCAGGTGGCGGCTGGGGGCAAAAGCAGGCCTTATACTGAGGCGTATGGCAGCTACGGAATCCGGCTGCTAAATGTGCCCGAACTGCCGGAGCAGCTGTTTGGCAGGTTGTTTGCCGGGTTTGCGCAGAGTTACGTGGTGCAGGTGGATGATTACCTGCTCTTCTCCCCCGATATGGCTACGCTGCGCGCGCTGCTGGATGATATTCTGGCGGAAAACGTGTGGGGAAAGTCAGTGGCGCAGAAGGCATTTCTGGAGGAGACTTTGCAGGAAGCCAACTTCAGCCTGTACCTCAATACCGTAAATGCCTGGTACATCCTCAACCGCTACGTGCAGGACAATAACCGCGAAGATTTGCTGCAAAACACGTCTCTTATCAAGCGCTTTAACCAAATCAGCCTGCAGTTTGCCAAAGTGGATTCGCAGTATTATACCAGTTTTGTATTCAGGAGGCAGAACAGGAGCAAGGCCGGGGAAGATGTGTTCAGCACCGAACTGGCTATGAAATTTAGTAACCGCCTGGATACGCGCCCTTTCCCGATGCAGAATGCTGTGGACAGGACCCCGGAAGTGCTGGTACAGGATTCGACCAATGTTCTCTACAACATCACCGCCGGCGACAAGCGTGGCTGGACCGATAGTGTGGGTGCTCCCCTGCAGGGCGACATCAAACAGCTAGATGCAGGGCCGGATAAAAAGCTTCGTTACCTGTATGCTACAGCGGGCCGCATCCATGCTGTAGACAATCAGGGACAGGAACTGGAAAACTTCCCGTTTAACGTAAGTGACTCTCTGCAAATACAGCATCTGGCTGTTTTTGACTATGAAAAGGACGGTAATTACCGCCTGCTGGTGGATGATTATGCTGGAAACTTATACATGTATGATATGCGTGGTGCAGCCATACCAGGCTGGCAGCCCCGCCGTATGGACGACAGGCTGGCTGCAGAGCCGCAACACGTGCGGGTGGCAGGGCACGACGTGTTGCTGGTGCTGCTGGAAAATGGCTATGTGTATGCCCTGAACCATGATGGGGAAACGTATCCCGGGTTTCCAATCAGCGTAAAGTCGCCACTCACATCGGGCGCGGTAATTAAGCCGGGTGCAGATTTGCGGCGCACCGAAGTAACAGTTGTAACCAAGTATGGCAGCTTAATGGTGTTTAACCTGCAGGGCAGGGTGCTGCGCCGGGAGCAGCTGCCGCGGCCAAGCAAGCGCGCCATGTTTGCGCTGGTGCCAGCAGAAAGCAGCGGCGGCCGCTCGTTTATACTGGTGCGGCAGGATCAGGGGAAAGTGGTCATTTTTAATGAAGATAAGAACCAGGTATTTGAGAAGCACTACGTTACCTCGGCTCCGAAAATTGTGCAGTATTATCATTTCGGCGGCAACAACAAGGTATACGCCATCACAGAAACAGGCCCGCAAAAAACTTACCTCTACGAAGAGAAAGGCAACTTAATCGGTAGCCGTGCCCTGGAAAGCAGCAAGCCTGTAACTATTTACTACAACGAAGCCACAAACAGCTATACTTTATACAAGGTAAACAGGCATGAACTCCAGAAGATACATTTCAAAATAGTAGAGTAATGTGGTGTCCGTATAAAGTAGCACAACATAATATGTAGTAAGCTTCATGTACGCTGCAACACTTACCGCTACGCTTTCAGGCTTCTGTCTTACATAGTTTATAGTTATACCTGATCGTGCTACGTAAATAGGTGATACGTTTTGATTAAAAGCTCCTGAGCCAGCCTTTGCGGTAGAAGAAATATAGCTGCAGGCCAATCAGCGAGAGCATTAGCACCAGCAGGATAGGGTAAGCGTAGGGCTGGTACAACTCGGGCATGCTGAGTGGGTACACTTTACCAGTTTCAGGGTTTTCGTGCGCAAAGTTCATTCCGTAAAGCCCTACAATAAAACTAAGCGGAATAAAGATACTGGAAATGATGGTGAGCACCTTCATAATTTCATTCATGCGGTTACTTACGGTAGACATGTACAGGTCTATCAGACTCGAAGCTATTTCTTTCTGGTTGTCAATCAGGTCGATGAGCTGCACAGCGTGGTCATAGGCATCATGGAAGTATACTTTAAGATTTTCCGGGATTGTATCTTCATCAAGGCGCAGCATTTCGTTTAGCTTGTCGCGCTCGGGCCAGGCGATACGGCGGAATTTGACGAGTTCGTTTTTGAGGCTGAGTATTTCGCTAAGGGTTTGCTTGCTGGCGTTCAGTAAAACGTCCTTTTCCAGTTCCTCTATATAATTGCTAATCTCATTCATCACCGGAAAATAGTAATCTAATACCACGTCTATGATGGCGTAAGCCAGATACATGCTGGGGCGGTTGCGGATAAGGCCTTTACCCACCTGGATGCGCTCGCGCAGCGGATCCAGGCAATCTTCGTAATCGCTTTGCAGTGTGAGCACGTAGTTGCGCCCGGTAAATATCGAAAGCTGCACATCGTCGAGGCAGTGGGTGTCGTTGGACCAGCGCAGCATGCGCGAAATGATAAACAGGCGGTCGCCGTCCAGTTCCTCCGCTTTGGGCCGCTGGTAATCGTTTATCACATCCTCCATTTGCAGCGGATGAATAGTGAAATCCTGAGTGATTTGTTCCAGCAATTTCAGATCGCCATAGCCGCGTATGTCTATCCAGTGCCTCAAATCAGGCTGGGTGCTTATCTTTTTCATCAGCAGTTCATAGCTGACAAATTCTGTCTGTTCTAAAATAGTATCGCTGAATGATACCAGGAAAAAGCGCGGTGCATGGGCTCCGGTAGGAACGAACAATAATCCGGGGCGGCTACCGGCGGTTCTGTCCAGGATGCTGTTTCGGTGGCGATGGTGTTTGCGTTTCGACATCTGGGAGTTAGAAAGTTAAAAAGTTGGAGAGTTAGAAAATTAGAAAGTTAATCCTGAGGCTTCGTCGGGCTCCGAAACTGTAACGGCCGCTATCTCCTCAAGTTTTGCTGTAACCTCATCCTGCAATTTTTTACGCACCTCCAGCGTCAGGCGGCAGTCCAGTTCAAACAGCTGCTCTTTTATCTCCAGATCATACGTCTTCACCAGGCTCATTACCTCGTTCATTTGCGGATAGGTAAAGTATACCTGCAGCAGTGCCGTTTCATGCTTTTCGATAAGCCTTGCGTTGGCCAGGGCATCGGCGGCGGCAGTTTTGTAGGCGTTTATCAGGCCACTCACACCCAATTTGGTGCCGCCGAAATACCGCACAATCACTACCAATATATTGCTTAAACCAGCGGAACGAATCTGGCCGAGTATAGGATCGCCTGCCGAGTGGTTGGGCTCGCCATCATCGTTGGCGCGGTACCGGCTTTTATCTGCCCCTAAGGTATAGGCGTAGCAATGGTGGCGTGCATCATAGTATTGCCTGCGGAGTTCGGCCAGCAGCTCCTTTACCTCTTCTTCGGAATATACCGGATAAGCCAACGCAATAAATTTGCTCCCTTTTTCTTTGTACAGGCCTTGGGAGGGCGCCGCTATTGTTTGGTAGGTATCTTCCATAAAAAAGAGGCTTGCCGCCTGTTGTATAACCCGAGAAAGCGTAAAGTATAAAACCTGGTACAGAGAGCCGTACTTCAGACAAATTTAGCCTAAAAGTATAAGCTTTTCCAACGGCCGTACCCGCACCGATAGCAGCTTAAGGTAAAAAATGCTTATTTTGTAAACTTTAAACCGATACACTTTGCCCCAGTCTCCTTACCTCCTTCCTTTCGACAGCATCGGCTCCGTTGCCGAAGGCTTTATAACCACCACGCAACATCACGAAAGGTTGCCATTTGCGGTAAAACGCGTGTTTTGGACACACGCCACACCACCGGAAGTGATACGGGGGCGGCATGCACTTAAAGCCACGGAAGAAATCCTAATTGCCTTGTCGGGCAGAATCGGCGTAAAAGCTGAAACAGGTGAAAAGGTGGAGAAGTTTGAGCTGAAGGATGCGCAGCAGGGGCTATACATACCGGCTATGTGTTGGACAGAACTGACGTTTTCGGCGGGCGCTATTGGGCTTTGCCTGGCCTCTACTGATTTTAATGAAGCGGATTATATCCTCGATTATCAATATTTCAGGAGGCTGTCTGCCCACCAAGCGCTGTAGGCGTAGCCAGCTTTAAAGTGCAGCAAGTACATTGGTTTGCTCTGGCTCACCTGCTTTTCACATAAGCTATTGATTAAGTTATGACCGCTCTTTATGCAGCCAATTCCATACTTTGAGTTCAGAGATTATCCGGTGGGGTTGGAGGCTGAGGTGCTGCAGGTTTTAATAGCGGCGGTGGGCGAAAAGCAGTATGTGCTGGGCCCGCAGGTGCAGGCCTTTGAGCAGGAATTTGGAAACTATCTGGAATCAGCAAAAGTCGTAGGAGTAGGCAACGGTTACGATGCCCTGGTGATAGCCCTGAAAGCCTCGGGCGTAGGGAAGGGTGATGAGGTAGTGATACCGGCGCATACTTTTATTGCTACCATCAATGCGGTACTGCAGGTAGGAGCAAAACCGGTGCTGGCCGAACCCGATAAAGCGACATATAACCTTACAGCAGCATCCGCAGGAAAATATATTACTTCCGGAACCAAAGCAATTCTGCCAGTGCACCTGTATGGCCAGGCATGCCAGATGGACGAGTTGCTGCAACTGTGCCAGGACAATGGTATGCGTTTGATAGAAGATGCCGCGCAGGCGCACGGTGCAACCTACAACAACCAGCTGGCCGGCACTTTTGGCCATGCCGCTGCCTTCAGCTTTTACCCGACCAAAAACCTGGGCGCTTTAGGCGATGGTGGAGCCGTAGTAACCAACAGTGCTGCCCTTGCTGATTTTGCCTGCAAGTACCGGAACTATGGCGAAGCACAAAAACACTTCTCAGAATTGGTAGGCATCAACTCACGGCTGGATGAACTGCAGGCGGCCGTGCTCCGGGTAAAGCTGCAGCACCTGGACACCATGAATGCGGAGCGGCAGCGGCTGGCACAGGTATACCTGCAGGAACTGCGGCTGACGGGCGATTTAATTCTTCCTGTCACGGCCCCCGGTTGCAGCCACGTCTACCACATCTTCAACATCCGCACAAAGTACAGAGACGCTTTGCAGGCCCAGTTGCAAGCGCAGGGTATAAATACAGCCATCCATTATCCTGTGCCCGTACATCTGCAGCCTGCGTACCGTTTCCTGAACTACAAGCAAGGCGATTTTCCGGTAGCCGAAGAAATGGCACAGACCAGCCTCAGTTTACCGCTGTTTCCGGGGCTTACAGAGCAGGAGCAACAGGCATTGGTGCAGGCCATGAAGCAATTCTATAAGTATAAGTAATGCCCGTGAACTCCCTGCCACTTGTGTCCATTATCTGCCTGTGCTACAACCATAAGCGCTTTCTGGCAGAAGCGTTGGACTCCGTGCTGGCCCAGACCTATCCCAACCTGGAAATTGTGGTGGTGGATGATTGCAGCACAGATGGAAGTGTGGGCATTATCAGGCAATATTTAAAGAATTATCCGGAGCTGAAGTTTATCAGCACTGGGCGCAACTGCGGCAATTGTAGTGCCTTTAACATGGGGTGGCGGGCCAGCCACGGCGATTTTCTGATTGATTTTGCAACGGATGATGTGCTGCTGCCCGAACGCGTGGCAAAGCAGGTGGCAGCCTTCCAACAGCTCGGCAGCAGCTATGGTGTGGTATACTCAGATGCAGCATATATCAGCGACAGCGGCAATCACTTATACTTGCATAGCCAGAAGTATCAGGCTGCCCCTGACGGCGATATATTTGCAGAGGTGCTACGACGTTACTTTATATGCCCGCCTACTATGATGATGCGCCGTTCGGTGCTGGAGCAACTCAATGGCTATGATGAAACCTTGGCTTATGAGGATTTTGATTTCTGGGTGAGGTCGGCGCGCAGGTATGATTACTTTTATTTGCCGGTGCTTACCACCAGGCGCCGGATACATACAGGCTCTCTGTCGCGTGGGTGGTATGCTAAGGGCAACCGGCTGCTGGACTCTACTATAAAAGTATGCGAAAAAGCGGCGCAGCTGGTGCAGACACAGGCGGAAAAAGAAGCGTTGCTGATTCGGATAAAGTATGAGGCACGGCATGCTTATTTTTCAGGCAATTTTACTCAGGCAACAGCACTATTCGCCCTGCTGCATCGGGCTGCTTCGTCGCTGCCGGTTGCTTATATTTGCATAGAGCTGCTCAACAAGTATAAAATAAACCTTTCGGTGCTACGGAAGTTTTACTATTGGCTGCGCTACAGCAACCGCTAAGTTTATCTTTGCTAAAGTTTGCTTGCAGAGATTATGAGTAGCAACCGGGTTCCCTTTGGTAAACATACATAAAGGTATTTATACTTTATTTTACTAATTATCGTCTGTAAGGCAAAGATAGATTGCAAGAGCCTTTTTAAGGCGTGGGAAGCCAGAACCTTGAACTATTTTCGCCCGCTAACGGTTAAAAATTATATATTTGTCATCATCCTGCCTTACTTTTACGTAAGCAGAATCCACGGTACTTTTCATTTACCGTCTTTTGCCTGCATTCTTTCCAGTGCTATCGTTCGGTACTAATATAAACAAGTTTAAACAGTTTTAAATAAACAGCATAATATATGATCACAGCAGTTGCCACAAGAGGAGAAGTAATTCGATGGATGGAGGATTTCGTGAGTGAAAAAATCTCTGAGTTCCTGAAATCTGTAGAAGACAGCTGGCAGCCTGCTGATTTGCTGCCGGATGCTACCATGGGAAGTTTTATGGAAGAAATAAAGCACCTGCGCGAGCGGGCCCAGGATTTGAGCTACGACATGCTGGCAGTGCTGGTAGGCGATACAATAACGGAAGAGGCGCTGCCTACTTACGAGAGCTGGCTGATGACCATTGACGGGCTGCCGCAGAACCCAAAAGGGCCCTGGATGGTATGGAACCGTGCATGGACAGCTGAGGAAAACCGGCATGGTGATGCCTTGAACCGCTATTTATACTTATCCGGCCGCATCAACATGCGCGAGATGGAAGCTTCTACACAGTACCTGCTGGCTGATGGCTTTGACCTGCAGACGGACAATGATCCATACCGTTCATTTGTATACACCAGCTTTCAGGAAACTGCCACCAATATTTCGCATCGCCGCGTGGCGCAGATTGCCAAAAAGCAGGGCGACAACATGCTGGCAAAATTATGTGGACATGTAGCTGCTGATGAAGCCCGCCATGCTAAAGCATACAAATCGTTTGTAGGCAAAATATTTGAAGCTGACCCCAACGAAATGATGCTGGCTTTTGAAGATATGATGCGCAAGAAGATTGTGATGCCTGCGCACTACATGCGTGAACTAGGCGTGGAACTGGGCAAAACCTTTGGTCACTTCACAGATGCAGCACAGCGCATTGGCGTATATACTTCTGCTGATTATACTGACATTCTGGAAGGCCTGATTGATGAATGGAAGATTGACGCACTAACCGGGCTAAACGGAGCCGGTGAGCGTGCCCGCGATTATGTGATGGCACTTCCCAACAGGTTGAAGCGTGTAGCAGAACGTATGAAAGCTCCGACGCTGGAGTATAAATTCCGCTGGATAAACTAAAAATAAATATGTTAAGCAAAGGGGTGAACTGTTAAAACAGCTCACCCTTTTGCTTTTATAGGCTGTCTGGTGCAATTGTGTAAATCCTGATTCAGATACTTATTCCTGCACCTTTACGCCCTTCCAGAACGCCACATAATTTTTTATCTCGCTGGCAGCGTCTTTTGGATCGGGGTAATACCACGCCGCATCCAGGTTCACTTTCCCATTTACTTGTACATGGTAATAAGATGCCTCGCCTTTCCAGGGGCACGTAGTATGAGTGCGACTTTCCTGCAGGTACTCTTGCTTTACAGCGTTTGACGGGAAATACTGATTGCCTTCAATTTCAATAGTTCTGTCGCTATCGGCAATAACGATTTCATTCCATATCGCTTTCATAGGTTATCACGTTTTATAGTTGGTTGGGTTTATGTTGTACAGCCTGCACATTATAAATGTTTGTGTTGTTTGGCTAGTTATAAACATGCAGGTTTATTCTTGCGCAGAATAGAACATTGCTTCCGCCAATCTTGTTATACTTGCTAAATATGTATTTATGGCTTTAGGATATAGATTTACAGATTACGTGCCGCCGCAGGACGACAAGCCGGGGTTTGAGTCGCTGCTGAAAATATTTATGCAACTGGTTACCATTTCCTCCGGCGATGTGGCGGAGGCGCTTGCCTGGCTTAGTTCACTGGATAAACAGTATAATTTAACCGGCGACGAATACGGCATCGGGGATTTTATTGAAGACCTGAAAAAGAAAGGCTACTTGGATGAAAATCCGCAGGAAAAAGGCTCTTTTTCGCTGACAGCTAAAAGTGAGCAAGGCATCAGGAAAAGTGCTTTGGAGGAGATTTTCGGCAAGCTAAAGAAGGGCGGCAAAGGCAGCCATACTTCGCCGCATACCGGCACCGGCGATGAAACCAGTACCGACCGCCGCGAATATCGTTTCGGCGATTCGCTGGAGCAGATTTCCATGACCGAATCGCTGCGCAACGCCCAGATCAACCACGGCATCGGCGACCTGCAACTAACAGAGCAGGACCTAGAAGTAACCGAAACGGAACATAAAACGCAGGCAGCCACAGTGCTAATGATAGACATTTCGCACTCCATGATTTTGTATGGCGAAGACCGTATTACGCCTGCCAAAAAAGTAGCCATGGCGCTGGCCGAACTTATCAAACAAAAGTACCCGAAAGATACGCTGGACATCATTGTGTTTGGCAACGATGCCTGGCAGATTGAGATAAAAGACCTGCCTTACCTGGAAGTAGGCCCATACCACACCAACACCGTGGCGGGGCTGGAACTGGCCATGGACATTTTGCGCAAGCGCAAAACGCCCAACAAGCAGATCTTTATGATTACGGATGGAAAGCCTACCTGCCTGAAAGAGGGCCTGAACTATTACAAAAACAGCTTCGGCCTGGACCGCAAAGTGGTAAACAAAACGCTGAACCTGGCTGCTCAGTGCCGCCGCATCAAAATTCCAATTACCACTTTTATGATTGCCTCAGACCCTTACCTGCAAGCTTTCGTAGACGAATTCACGAAAGCAAACAACGGGCAGGCCTACTACAGCAGTCTGAAAGGTCTCGGCCATCTCGTCTTCCGGGATTACAAGCAAAACCGGAAGAAGAATTTTTAAGGTAGAAATCTGAAAAATGATGGACACCATTTAGCCATTTCTTAATACAACCACTAAGCATACATGAACTATAAAGATATACCGGCTGAAAAGCTATTACAGATAAAAACACTGGGCCAGCTGAAGGCCACCGGTTACGAGCCTGAAACAGTAAAACACGAGTTGCGCCGTAACCTAATTCAGAAACTGCAAAACAAAGAAAAGATTTTCCCAGGCATCTGGGGTTATGAGGAAACCGTGATTCCGGATATGCAACGGGCTATACTTTCGATGCACCACATTAACCTGCTCGGTTTGCGCGGACAGGCCAAAACCCGTATTGCACGGCAAATGGTAGACCTGCTGGACGAATACATTCCGGTAGTGCAGGGCTCTGAGCTGAACGATGATCCGCTGCAACCGCTGTCGCGCTACGCCAAAGATTTGGTACACGAGCACGGCGACGACACACCCGTTACCTGGCTGCACCGTGATGAGCGTTACACTGAAAAGTTGGCCACACCAGACGTATCGGTAGCCGATTTAATTGGCGATGCCGACCCGATAAAAGCCGCCACCATGAAGTTGCCATACTCCGATGAGCGTGTGATTCACTTTGGCCTGATTCCGAGATCGCACCGGGGTATATTTGTGATAAATGAACTACCTGATTTGCAGGCACGCATACAAGTAGCTCTGTTCAACATTCTGCAGGAAGGCGATATCCAGATACGCGGCTTTAAAGTGCGTATGCCGCTAGATATACAGTTTGTGTTTACCGCTAACCCTGAAGATTATACCAACCGTGGCTCCATTGTAACGCCGCTTAAAGACCGAATCGACTCCCAGATTATCACGCATTATCCGAAGTCGATTGAAACAGGCAAGAAGATTACGCAGCAGGAGGCGCGCGTGAAAGAAGGGCAGGAGCATCTGGTAAAAACCAACGACCTGATTGGCGACCTGATAGAGCAGGTGGCTTTTGAGGCACGTGAGAGTGAGTATGTGGATGCCAAAAGTGGCGTATCGGCACGCTTGACTATTTCGGCTTACGAAAACCTGCTGAGTGCTGCGGAGCGCCGGGCACTGCTCAACGGCGAAAAGTCAACTTACGTGCGTGTTGCAGATTTTCTAAACACCATACCTGCCGTGACCGGCAAAGTGGAACTGGTATATGAGGGTGAGCAGGAGGGCGCGGGCCATGTGGCGCAGGTGCTCATGGGCAAAGCAATACGTACCCAATTCCTGAAGTATTTTCCTGATCCAGATAAAGCGAAAAAGTCGAAGCAGGGTAACCCGTATAAAACCGTTACCAATTGGTTCGGCGACGGCCACACGGTAGACATATTAAGCGATGCTTCTGCAACAGAGTATAAAAAAGCCCTGCAGCAGGTGCCGGGGTTGGAAGCGCTGGTAGAAAAGCAACAGCCACATGCCAAAGGCGACGAAAAGTTGTTTATGATGGAGTTTGCACTGCACGGCCTGGCCGAACACAGCCAGTTAAGTAAGAACCGCCTCAGCACCGGCCTTCAGTTCAAAGACCTGCTCAGCGGCATGTTCTCGATGCCAAAGTTCGGAGACGAAGAGGAAGAAGACTATTAGGAGTTCTGAGTTACGAATTCTGAATTCCGAGTTAATGAGAAGTATAAAGGCCGAAGTATAGCACTTCGGCCTTTATACTTATATAGGTTACAGGAGCGCTGCCACAATTTGGTCCCATTCTTCTTCCAACGTAAGTTGCGGCCTTGTACGGCCTGCGCGGCGGTACCAGTAGTCGGCATTCCAGGTGTCGCCTTCTTTGCGGTGCACGTAAGCGTGTATCCAGGCAGCATTTTTATCAGGCAAGTCCTGAATAAGTTCATGCGATTTGTGCCAGTCGCCCTTTGCATCGTACCAAAGCGCCTGCAAGTATACAGAGGCATCTGCTGGTGGCGCACTATCTGAAAGGCTTTGTTTGAAAGTGGATGAATCCATAAAAGAGTTATATAGCGGCTGGCACAGAAGGTGAGTGAGGCGCAGCTTGGCTCATGTGCTGGGTTAGAGACTTTATATTTTTATTTTGTTGAATTCCATCCACTTGTCTACGGTTTGAATCCAATATTTTAGGAACTCAATGCTTAGAAACTGATTAGAAAAATCATTGAATCGTTGTACATGTATTCCTGTATAGTGTAGCCAAATTGCCAAACCTCCATAGGGAATTAACCTTTTTTCTTCTTTGGAGATGGAAGTGATAGACTCATAGCCTCTATAAAAACTATCCCTTTTTGCTTTAAAATCCTCCTTATTTGGCTCATTCCTATAAAGAATCATTAGACTATAAGCAATATCTAAAAACAACCACCCATTCCCACAGTTGTCAAAGTCGAAAATCGTGATATCAGAATTGTTTTTAATTTTCATATTCTCATACCATAGGTCCAGATGAATTATACCATACCTTAAGGTACTATAATCAGCATTTTTGAATTCAGAAGAAATTATAGAATCCGCTCGCTCAAAGTACTGCATTTCAACTGAAGATTCAGAGAAATGATTCTTTGCAATCTGGAATGCCCAACTAATAAGTGTGTTCGCGTTATAGTCTTTCCTCTTGACTCTTTTGTTAATTGTTAGTTGATGCATTCTTGCCATTGTCACGCCAAGGTTATAATTAATATCTTCCGAAGTAGTTCTTATAGATTCGCCTTCGGCAAATGAAAACAAAACAGCAAAACGCTCTCCTTCAAAGGCTGCTATTCGGTTGATGTAGTTATCACCGCGATTCTTTATTGGATATGATACCAAAATGCCATTATCTCTCAGATAGTCTAATAGCTTTAATTCTTCTTCAATCTCGCTTTTATTT
>Ga0210040_10000449_pt1 | contig 69286 bp, 57 predicted proteins | sample CryGeyCG12114_NA_FD_185462 | JGI IMG/M metagenome (GOLD analysis project Ga0210040, IMG submission 185462) | Groundwater microbial communities from aquifer - Crystal Geyser CG19_WC_8/21/14_NA (SPAdes) (version 2) | ecosystem: Environmental > Aquatic > Deep subsurface > Groundwater | place: USA...
ATGGCTGGATTAGAACGATAGCACTGATGACTAGATCCGGTAACTTTCAAGTGATCAGGAGATGTGTGTCTCCGAGTATGAACGATTCTTGCAATAAGCTTCAACATTGTCAACGTGTTTCCAACGAATACAAGACAGCTAACGTTACAAAGTGAACAACCATGGCAGCGAAACTAGAACGACAGCCGTCTTCAGCCACGACCGGCTTCTTCCAAGCATATCCAGTCATACCTCCGGCATACACCTCGCAGACCCAACAAGACAGTGCTCAGTCAGGCAATGCAGGATCAGACGACACTGTGCTCACGGACATATTGAAGCTCTATCTGCCCAATCCGTTGCCGACAGCTCTCGACAAATCCATCCATGACTTCGCCCGAACATGTCTCGACCCAGATACGCTGAGGTTAATGGTGGATTGCGAAACCAGCCACCCAACGCTACACCCTCTGAACACATTCGGCGAAGCCAATACCACCAATCCGCTCCGCACGAGTGAAGGGTGGAGAGGCTTGAAGGACATTCAGACCAAGAATGGAATTGTAGCTCGTGGTTATGATGGTTGCTCTGAAGCAGGCAAATACAACCTCCGCATTCACCAATTTGCTCTTGCTCATCTCTGGTCGCCGAGTTGTGCTTCGGTGTCGTGTCCAGCTGCCATGTCTGACGGGGCTGCCATCCTGTTGTCGAAGCATCTGGCTCTTTCGTCAAATCCCTCAACTCCTGGACAGGACCCGGAGGTGCTGAGGGGAGTGCTACAAGCAGCATATAACCGGCTTGTCTCCTTTGAACCTGATTATGCATGGACTTCAGGACAATGGATGACGGAGCGGCCCGGTGGTTCAGATGTCTCTAGGACTGAAACTTTGGCGCGGTTGGCATCAACAGAGGAGCTCTCTGCCGAGAAGGTAACTTTCGGCAAGGAAGACGCAGATGGTGTGGGTATGCCTCTTGGGCCTTATCTCATCGATGGCTTCAAGTGGTTCAGCAGTGCTACTGATGCGGACATGGTTGTGCTTCTTGCTCAAACGAAGAAGGGCCTGAGCGCTTTCTACGCGCCTATGAAGCGTGCAAAAGTCATGCCGGACAGCACAAGGGTCGCTGTCATGAATGGAGTGCAAATCTCGAGACTGAAGAACAAGATGGGCACGAAAGGTCTGCCGACCGCCGAACTAGAGATCAAGGGCATGAGAGGATGGCTGATTGGCGAAGAGGGTCGGGGCGTCAAGGAGATCAGTGCCATTCTTAATGCGACTAGACTGTGGACAGCATCCGGTGCTGTCGGCAGTTGGGGAAGAGGGCTCGCCGTAGCTCGGGCTTATGCCAAAGTTCGTAAGATCAAGGGAGAGCAGGTGCTTGCTGAGAACAGACAGCACCTCAAATGGATTGCGGGCGAGATTGTGAAATATCGAGCTTGTGCACATCTGGCTTTCCTTGGTGTCGCCTTGTTGGGAATCGCAGAGTCTGGCTGGGAAATTGCCGCGAAGGGCACAAATGCTGGGTCGTGGATGCCCAAGGACAAGAATGAAGCGGAGGCACTACTCAGAGTTTTGACGCCTGTGATAAAAGCTCAATGCAGCTTATGGTCTACTTTAGGCTTGCGAGAGTGTATGGAAAGCTTGGGTGGCGTTGGTTACTGTGAGAACGTCGAGGATGGGGGTGTAATGAATATCGCTCGCATGCTCAGGGACTCGGCGGTGAATAGTGTCTGGGAAGGAACGACTAACATTCTTGCTGAAGATTTTGTTCGGGTCACTAAAGGTCGTGCTGATGAGCAGGCAGTGGCATGCCTGGACAGATTGATTGTGAGGATGGTAGGTACGGTTGTTGCGTTTTTCGAGGAAAATGCCCATCTGGTGCAAGGGCGATGGAGTACATTGAAAGCCTGGCTGGCAAGCACGGCGACGGAAGAAGTGCTGTATCAGGGCCGTGAGGTAGTACAGCAGGTACAAGAGCTCATTTGCTCTCTGCTTCTCATGATCCAGGCGGGAAATCCCGGCGACTCGCTGGACAGAACCATCGCAGATAGATGGATAAGATCAAGGTTTGGGCAGGGTAGAGAGTTACTTAACACAGGTTCACTAGAAGTGGAAAGCGAGAACGACATGCGAATATTCTTGGGTGCTCCGACTGCTGGAGCACAGGGGATGCGGTCAAAGCTATAAGCATCACTGGTGTGAGATTGGGGCCGAGTATGTCCGACTGTGGCTTCTGCTTACTTACCATTGCAGGGGCGAAAGTAGTCGCTTAATCGTGCAGCTTGCATAGAGGAGGTCAAGTTATCCTCCTGGGCGTAAGGTGCTCATTGAAGCTGTCATCAGCCAGCACCGGGGGCGACTCTAGGCCAGCCCAGCGCTGACGAAGCTTAGTTCATCGATGAATGCCCACAGCTGCTCGTGATGTCTCGACCGCGAGAACACTCTTCTCGCAGTAACTGCCCAACATAATGTGGGACCAAGGGTCGCTCTAGCCGACCTTTTCATATCTTGCTGCCGCCCTCACTGACCTTTTCCCATTCCGAGTCTGTGCTGACATAGCCACTGCTGTCTCCAAGACTACGTCTGCGTCTCAGATCGTCATCTGGAGCTGACAGGGTGGCATGTAGATGACCAGTTGCAGTGGGCATGTCGGTGGAGGGGCTAGGGTTCTTTGGTAGTGGCATTTGGGCGTCTATTTCAGTCTCTGTATCGCTACCAGGCTCCTGCGACTTCTCCCGACTATTTTGCTGTTCCTGCGCAGCGGCCCTTGCATGTTCGATTTGTAGTTCTTGCGCGAACCAGTTTATGGCATACCACAACGCCGCAGACAGGATTGATAGGACCAGGAAGTGGATGCTGTAGGTCGCCAATAGCAGCAGTAGGAGTACGAACTGTAATGCAGCGAAGGAAGCATTTGTTGCAATGAGTAGGGTGGGGGTCGTGCCAGGGGTGAAAACGCTGCCCCAGAGGTCTTCGAGGAAAGTAGCCATGCTGCTTGTGATATGCTTGCGACGCAGTCAATTGCAGGTATGATACACAAACAAGCTATGCTTCGTGCACAAATAGGGTAGTAACCTTATGGTGAGAAAGACAGCTGCAAGTGGCGACGCCAATAATGGACAGAGTTAGGTCATCTGACAACCATCTTGAGGACACATTCCTTTTCCCACGCACACTCACGCATAGCAATGTTCATGACACATGTACAGTACGAACTGGTCGTTGTCTTGTGCATGCCTGCTTCGACTATTGACAGCACTCCGTGGGATGATGGAGGTACTAGAATGGCCCGAGTCTTGATTGTTTTCTGGTTTGACTGCTTGCAGCCTGACGGCCTTGCGACAAAAGAATTACTCACAACGACTTCTGCAACGGGATTCCATGCTACACGTAAAAGTCCATCTACGAGTGGGAAAACTGATCACCTATTTGCTGACGGCAAATTTGCTCTTTCGACAAACTTGAGATGAGCTCTATGAACCGGAACACATCCGCTGTGTGTGGAGAAACTGGAAATGCTCAGTAATGTGCCTAAGTCAGTAGATCCATCATTCATTATGCCGTTACAGGAAACCTTAGGTACAGTACAGTTGACCCCTCCGATCGACAAGCAAGCCTACCATGACATAGTCGCTACGATTCAGGCACTGGCAGGCCGAAGCTGCCACTGACGTTGACATCAATTTACCAATGGTCAAACCTTTACTAACAGAAGGCTTCAGAAATGAGAAGACTCCTTCTTGGGTTAGTACATACGGGTACGAGGTGGGCACTAGCTATAAATAATCCTCGCAACGACGGAGCTTCGAAGCACCGACCGGCTTGGGACTTGGCCGCGCCAGAGGCAGCAGACGTCAACTCGTCCGCGAAACTACAAGCAAACATCTCTTTCATGCTTCTGCCTTGCAGCCAACTCGATGCACCCAGGCAGAGTCTGCTTGACCGGCTCGAACACTTTACCCCTAGTCTCGTTTCATCAACTCGCCCCATCCAATTTAGGCCAATGGATGGTGGTGATGTCCTAGTCTGCACGCTAAATATCCTTCCAACGATCGACGTCTAGCTTTATTCCAGTTCTTTGGCAACCCGGGGGCGGAATCGATAATCCAGCACGGTGCTCTCGTCATCTGGCTCCGGCCGCCGCTCGTTCTCTCTTCCTCAAATCGAAGCAAGGCTGAAAAAGACACTTCCCGAAAACTCTGTATGGCTGTCATGGCATTGGCTGATTGAACTGGGCCTCTGTCGTCTCACCCTATCCAAACTCTTCTCCCCCTGACCGGACGCTTACACATCACCGTGTGGAGTGTTCAACAGCTTTTAGCACTGATTTCATCTCGCACAAGAGCTGCCGTGCTTATGCTTGTATGCCTTCGTGCGTCATTAGTCGCCCGCGAACTCTGGAATCGCTTGCTAGGGCGGCCAAAGAAGCATGGTGGGGCTTTGGAACATGGTAAGGTGCTCGGACCATCGGGCTGTCAGCGCCAGTGCTAGGAGCGTTACACCCACTCACTCATCACGAGATATCCGTGCTCTTTCCCTCTGGCTTTGCTGCCGTGCAGGCAACATGCATACGCCATAAGCTAAGCTTCAAAACTCGCCATGCGGCTTGGTAACTTGAAACACCAGCCCCAATCTTCAAAGGTTTCTAATGGAGTTACCCGATACCACACTTTTCGCCAGATTAATGTTGCTCGCCTAACATGGATTAGCTCAGGCCTCCCTCGCCCAATGTGAGTAGCAAGACTATCTTAGAAGAGCACGGTCTTTCTCGCAGTTACCTAACCGTCATGGTGTGCCCGCACTTTCTTCTGCCTTACCCTCTGTGTTCCCGCGTTAGAACTTGACAATCCCTGCCTTTCTAAAACGCTCCGATTCTCTGCTTAGTCTATGGCGCTCTTCCTCGGATGTCTAAGCCTCAACGCGATCACCTGAAGACGTTGCGATTCCTCTTGAGCGGACGTCTGTTCGCCCACTTTCGAAGCAGGATCGACTTGCAAGTTGCGAAAGCGCATATGTTGGACTTATTAGTCAGCGGAGAAGCGAGAAAGGCTCGACCGGAACTTTGCGCTTCGGTACCACAACGGGGACCTGCGACTTTCCTAAACAATCATCAATATAGAGGACACGACGAGCAACCAAAGAGCCTCGGGCGCAGTGCCAGCCCAATTCCAGCAAGGCGGTATCCGGCACGCTGGGGCGATTGCTGAGAATACCACTGGCTCCTATGTGTCGGCTGACCCTGCGTCGACTCTATCAGAAATCCATAAAGGAAATTCATCCACAGACAGGAGCCGTCAAGCGTCGGGAGGCAATCTCTACCATTATTCTCAGCTAGTGGTGCCTGAGCAACCAGCGCTCCATCCGGGCCACGGCTTCTCTTATCACTCCAATACCCAAGGCCCGCAACAGACGTTAGTGGCGGTTGTACTGAACATTGGGCGTAGCTGACATTGGCAGTATGGCAACGACTGTGCTCCATCAACCGCAGCATCATTTTGGTACGGTAACGGGTCACTACCCTTCAGGGGTCTATGGCTCATATCAAGGTATGGAACAGAAAAACTTCTATGTAAATATTGTCTGCTAAATAATATAGGTCAGCAAGGTGGAGCACCTACTCCTGGGTTGGAGCTGCCGAACACTGTGGGTGACCGGCAATCCAGCTATACCTCTCCTCAGAGGTGGGCAGCGCAGCAGGCATTTGGCCGCAGGACATCGAAATCGCCGAGCATCAGAAATCCCACACCAATTCGACATAATCGGCCAGAGATGTCACGACACCGGAGCAGTAGTCGTCCTGAGATGCTAATGGCCTTTGCCGAAGAACAAGCGCGACAGGTGCAACAAGGACAACCTGACAGTACACGCACCTTGTTCGTGCCTTCCATGGAGCCTGGGCAGCCCACCTACCATCCTCAGACCTACGCTTACACACCAGTGACATCGCCGTACTTGCATCAGCAGCCATACTTTGATCCGGCTAGCACTCCTTCAGGCTATGCCCAGCTGGCACCTCAGCAAAACCAAGACGCCGCGAGTATGTATGCAACGGCAAGACACGAGATGCAGCTACAGCAAGGCCCAAGTTCCACCCTTAATCCATCAGAGACAATGTACACCCAGTCTCGGGCACAGCAAATGCCTGCGATGGCTCCCGTCCCATCGAATTTTCCTCCGATTCCCCAAACACTCGAGTCGACACCGAATGAGGTCGATATAGTAGGCAATAGGCAGAAGCCTCAGTGCTGGGACCACGGCTGCAACGGACGTCAATTCTCCACTTTCAGCAATTTGCTGCGACACCAACGCGAAAAGAGCGGGACTGCAAATAAAGCCCGATGCCCTCACTGTGGTACAGAATTTACCAGAACCACGGCGCGTAACGGTCATATGTACGGCGGCAAATGCAAGGGCGTGTCTGACCAGGAAAAGGACACGGCCAAGCAGGAAAAAGAAGAGGAACCGTAGAATGCCGGGACGATTTATCAGAAGACTTCGGTTCCGAACATATTGCGAAGCGCCCTGTGCGAAGAGGACTAGAAGCCTGGAGACACAACAACTTAGGCAGATACTTGTCTTTCCTGTCCAGACCACATTCCGAGGTCTGAAAGAGCAATCATCACCGACAGATCAAGAGTGGCCAACAGCGCCGCGGCAGGTCTCCTCCATGAGCAGTACGACAAGCTCGCCACACGAAGAAATCCCACCGAGCCAACATGCAATGACATCTCAAACTCACCCATTGCTGCGAAGATCCCTGGGAGCAGCTAGGACCGGCGTCATAAGTCCCAAAATCCGAGACAGATTGGCACCCGACGAAAGAACGCTCAGAGTTGTTAGTCCGTCAACGCTTGGCACAGCACGCGACAGAATTGGCAAACTGAAGCGGAATTGCACGATTGCTATAAATGGACAAGGGGTCATGTTTCGACTAACGATGTCAGCCAGGACATGCCTAACCCAAGTTGTTCTGAGGCTCCACCCGTGGAACGATCTGAACGAGGCTTACGTGGCCCGGCCGGTCACCGACCATGGAGTTTCGACCGCCACTAAACAATACAATCAGAGTTCGGACCGATCACAGTTGTGCTTTCGATGGATCCAAAATTGAGCACAAATGCTTTGACCTCCACAAATATGCGGCGTTCGACCTTCGGAGCTCGGTTTTTCTGTTAGAAGCAAGCGCAAGAACATCAAGGTCAACGACACAGGCTACAGAGATAAACAGACTTGTGACGAGGGAAGCCTTCCGGTATGGATTGTACTTTCAGCGACGCTAAGCCTTCAAGCCATTCTACGAGTGTGGGTTAGCGTATAGACTAACTCTGATGGTTCTCGGTAAAGTCAATAATAGCCGGTGAACATTCAAGTCTCCGACCGCCGAACACCGGTCTTGCCGGAATTGTCCCAAGACATGCTCGAGAGTGCTAGCTGCTGACAGGTATCGAAAGTCATTCCGGAACCAAAACTTCCCGGAAGCGAAACCATAACAATTTCGCACGGTAGTCTAAGGCGGAACTGCGGGAGAAGATAGGCGACATCAAAGCAAAGGGGCAGATTCCTAATCTCCCGTGATTATTCAGCGCTGACTCGGGAAGACCTCGAAATGGAGTCACTGCCCGCGGAAGCCCGCCTCACTGTTCAATCCGAGTCTGCAGATCCATTCCCTTCCGTTCAAAGGCGAGACGTTTTCGATGTTGACACAGTACGAGGTCTTTCGGCTACTCCGAGACTGCAATAGCGAGGAGATTGCAATTGCTTGTTGCCGTTGCAGAGCTCAGCCAGCCGGCAAAGCCAAGCGAAGCGAAGCGAAGAAACGTCCCAATGCATTGGTAGACCTCCAATGGCATATCTGCATCCTACGCTCCTGGGAGTAGTGGCGTCGAAAGGGACGCCCTCGGCTTGGTCGCTTCCATTCCGTGAGCGTATAGTATGAGCAATGCCTACTTGGGAGCGTGGATAACGCCCTCGCATATCAGATATGATGGCCAGAGCGCAATAACACTGTACATGAACATGAACATGAATGGATACTAAGTAAATATATCAAGTAGTGATCAGCGATATACTCCGGTATTTGCCTCGTGGTTTTCCTCCCAAAGATCACCCCCTCTTTTTTTGATAGGTACTACTTAGGGTAGAAGTTCCCAAACGGCTCGAGCGGAATTGGCTGATGTCTACGGGACAGCTAAGTATAATACTACATAAACATGGTCTCAGAGCATCTTTCCCGCGTACGTTAGGTAGTTCGAATCCAGTCAGTCCCCATCTGCAATTATTATTCCGCGTCATCGAAATCTACAGACACGCATCGCATAGTACTATGACTTCAGCGAGTCGCTATAAGTTATCTGTGCAGGCTTTACAAACAGATTCCCTGAACGTAGAAGCTGCACGTGAAGCAGAATTGGCGGTTTAGAATAGAGTGGTGGTCCGTCTAGTTTAGGCTACTAATTATACAGACTGACGATGTGATGGACTATATGTTAGTTTATGTTATGTTATGTGTTGTGTTGTATTGTGAAGCAGCGGCGGCGGTGGCATGTGGTGTGGTGTGGTGTGGTTTCGCCCGGTGGTACAGTACCTTACACGGTGCATTGGGCTCTGATCTAATATCACAAGTTACAGCATTGCTTTGCATGAATTGCTCTGCTTTCATCTGCGGCGACTCTTCAAGAATACAACACCCCACCTTATATCATGCAAGTGCGCCGGACTGAGCTGAGCTGGCCGAACGATCCGATTCGATTCGATTCGATTCGACGTGGCTGCCTACGAGACGATTTGCTGTGACGGCTGTCACGTTGTCTTGCATCTACAGTCCGATACAGTTCAGATCAGGTCAGTCCAGTCCAGCTGATGAGAACCGACTATGGCAGATAAGTGGCTAAGAGTCAATTCGCAGTATGCAAGTACATAATTCGTACATTTTCGATCTCGCTCCGTCGAACTATGTGTTGATATACAGACATACATGCATGCATACAGTACGTATGTGGCATCCCCCCTGTAGCCCTGGGTTCTGCATCCCTATCTATCTATGTCCTTTCCCTCCGCTGGACCACCACCACCACCACCACCCGTCCCGTCGTGTCGTTCACCATCAATCCATGCGTCGTAGTTGGCCCAGGCTCAGGCGGGCGGTCGAGCCCCCGAGCAAGACATGAGGCCATTTAATTAATATCATCCCTGCAGGTCGAGGCAGCCAAGGCAGTTACACTTCCAGGCAAGGCACATGATGACTATTTCCATCGTTCGTGGCACCTGTTTGGGAGTAGACAAATGGAGAGACACTCGCCAAGGACATGCGCTACCACGTTTATGTCTATGCACGCTATGCCATGCCACGTGCCGTAAGGCTCGCTCGCTTGCAAGCGCTGTGGTGCGGAGGCAGAAGATGCGCCATGCTATGATATGCGTGGGAGGAAACTCTTGAACATACGGAGACTATCTCAATCGCGTTCTTGAAGCCCAAATAGGGGATGGTGGTTAATAAGACACAGGATTTCTTCGTGAACGCTACGTATTTCTATTAAAGCTCCCGCAGCACGCCGCCGCTCAAGCCTTGAAGAGAGCAGCTTCTTCTCTTTGGTACCGTCATCAACGCACTTGCCTGTCAATGGGTACCTGACGAGAAAGGTGGAAGACACATCGATGACTGACGCGGATCATAGTGATCACGATTGCATGCATATAAGATACAAAGACTGGACCTCGGAGATTTGGTTCCGAATCATATTGCGAGATCTACTGTAGTCCTGCTGTCTGGTTGGGCCTCCCGAGCAGGAATCCTGCTTGTTGCGACCTACGGCTACTTTTTCGGTGCTCAGCGTTGTGGCAGCCAGCGGCAGCGGCATACCCGGTAAAGCGAATATCATGGCCCGCGCCAAGCTGTCTCTTCAGTTCCTCATAATCACTAACAGGCGTCATGCACATTGGAGACTGACCACGGTGGCCGCCGTGGCGTACTGAAATGCTCCATCAGGAATCCTTATCCGCAACTACATGTCCAGCCGTCTCAGGCCGCCAGGTCTGTGCCGCACGAAGTCTGCAAGCTCGTGAGAAGGTCTTGCTAACCCAAAGAGGAAGGTGCACTCGTAGTGACAAATACACGCCGTGAGGTTGAGGTGCAGATTTGGTCCTCCCTTCTCTCTGGTTAGCTTGGTTTCGCGAATTGCACCTTTACCGTGCATTGTGAGGGCCGGTTAGTAGCGCGAGCTTCACGGTCGGCTGTGATTGGCTTCTGTATCCATTTCAGGCCAGCACAAACTTCAAATATCTTGGTGTGTGGTGTCGGGTCTGCTCGCGTACGACCACGCTCCAACGTAGCCTTCAGGCCCAACTCTATTAGGGTAGACGTGACGAGCATCAGCGAGGTTGTGCTTATCCATGATGTTTGGCGCTTCACTCGTTCCCAGGCGCCCCATGTTGTGCTCACACCTCTGTGCACGAAGTGTGGCTAGCGCTCACTCATGGTTGAGAGGGATTTGCGGCTTCCTGGTGTGAAGCTTGAATTCCTGGGCTTCGATGTCCTGATGTGTAGTCCTGGATCGTGCCTTTACCCACCATCGAGGAATCGAATTTGGCCAATATCCACGCCCAAGCCCACGCCACTGTATGTTAGCTTCTCCTTTTGCTGGCCGTCAGCTCGGAGCCTTACTTCAGCACCAGCGTCCAGACTCCTCACGTCACACTCCCAGCTTCCTTCCACGTGCCTGATCTTGTCCGCAACTAGCTCCGCACTGTTACGATCACAGTTCAGAAGTTTCACAGCGACTCCTCTGTCCCTTTTGACCTCGTCGTGCGCACTAATCCAACATCGCGCCATGAGTGCTTTTGCGATCTCGAGCCCACCATCCACACCTCTCATAATGTTACCGCCGAACCACCAGGGGTTGGCGGCGTAATCAAAGCCGTGGAAGAGGCAGGTCAATGGCAGAGCACCTGGCAGTGGGACGAGGTGAGTTTGTATGTATGGCTGGAGATCGGAGAGGGGGATGCCGTGCGGAGAATAGAGGCATGAAATTGCCTTTGGTCTTGCGGGACGAACAGCCGGTGGTCGAGAATAACGTGACTGAAGTTCTGGGAGGGATGGAGAGTACGGGAAGGAGGGAGATTCTGAGTAGATTGTGTTTGCGCTTGCACTTGGTGGTACAGGTGACTCTTCTGAGGAGGCCGATACATATGGTGAAAATGCTGAAGAGCCTACGGAAGGTGAGAGTGGTGGTGTGGGCAGGGTGGTTGCAAAGCCGGTGGTATCTATCAGGGCATCTGCGTCAAAATTGATCTCGGGCACACTCAGGGGTTTGGCTCCTTTGACAGTCTGTAGCCGCTTTAAGTCTTCATCTGAAGTCTTAGATGTTGGCTGGTGGATGGGTGCTAGAAATTCCGAGGACTCCGTGTTGAAAGACCGAGCCATCTCCGGTCCATGGGTTTTCTTGATGCTTGGATCTCCTGGTGCCGTCGTCGGGCGCCATGCAGAGGAGCCAGACTGTGGTCCAATGTGCGAAGAAGCCGGTCGTGCAAGTTCAGGCGAAAGCATGGGCAGAGGACTCTGCGATGGTAGCGATGCAGGTGTGAGAGGCGCAGAGGACTCTTTGCTGGGCAGATCAATAGTGGTGACGGGTGCTAGTACCTTGACTTTCGTAGGAGCCTGATAAGTAACGCCAAAAGCATTATGCAGACCAGTCACGTAGTTCATTGCGGGTATGAATGCAATGTTGAGCTCGCCGGGCAGTCCGTCCGGTCCACGAGGTGGTAACCTCAATCGCAAAGTGTTTCCGAAGCGTGCCTTAGCATCATACTTGGCCAATGCTTGTACTCGATTGGGGTCGAAGTGATTCCAGCTCTTGATTGCTTTTGCAGCACCAGGTTCTGCAGCAATTAGCGTCTTCCCCTCGGGCTCCAATTGCAACAGTGTCTGCTTGTGACAGTGGTCAGGCTTGTTCTGCGACACGATGACCACATCGGGCTCTTCGATCTGAGAGAGATGGCTGATGGCGCTTGGAACGACCCTGTCCGTGATTGCGAACCATTTCGCGTTCACCACTGAGCTGCCGACTAGCCATGGGTCGACAAGAACGCTGAATGCGCCGTTGGCAGAGAGCAAGTCGTCCGACGTAGGCTCCTGTTGCGGGGAGAAGATAAGCAGAAAAGAGCTGTCGCCGTTCAGATGTCGCACGGTCACGGACATGGTTGCTGCTGCTCGTTGCTACTTGTACTTAGCATGTTGCTGTAATTGCAATGCTATGAGGTCACGACGAGACGGTCTCGTTCGCCAGCCACCATGTCTGCTTGAGCGATGGCACTCGAGCACATGGTTTGCATCGAGAGCGACATTCCAAGGAGTCTACATCATCGAGGCAGGGGGTACCAAGCCGGACCTTACGATTCCCTTCCTGCACGAAGGACTTGCCATGCAGCAAAGATGGAGACGGCAGCGCAGTCGCAGGCGGATCAAACAGTCAAAGGTAGGAGCAGCCGACAGCTCACCTCAGAAGCAGCCACTGCTAGCCAAGAAGAAGCTGCAAGCGAAAAGCTTCCACGGCTGTCACGAGGTTGGCGCTACGTAAACGGAAGCTGTAGCCTATTCTAGTCTTCTTGTTAGCTTGATGGCTGACGCCCACCTGCAAGTGTCGGGAATTCAGAAGCAGTGTCCGGCCGCTGCTTCGGGAGCTGACTCTTGGTCGCACAAGATCACAGATCGAGACCGACTGCAATAGCGGACGCAAGATCAACTGCGATGTATTTACTTTTATACAGAAGCACGGTGCTCAAGCCAGTGCTAGTAGGTAGCTAGATAGAAAGCTACGCGGTTCGATAGTCGTTAATTAATTCAACGGACTGCTCTGGAGACGCCCGAATAGCCAAGTGAAGGATAAAAAGAGGCTCAAAGGAGCTCATATCCAAGTGTCCCATCCCTCAAATACACCACTATCTCATGCAAGCCTGGTCAAACCTTCTCTTTCCGAACGCGCTTCGTACTCGTGGGGTATCTTCCCGAACGCCCACGCATGCAATGCCCTACCCCCAAAAATGCTTATACTTCATACTCTGCCACTAACTTCGACGACGAAGTTGCATCATTCGTAACCGTCTCTCCTCGTTCTGCCGTTCGCCGAGGCTTCTGCTCACCGACGGCCGCGCTGCCTGCGGATCTAAAGGCGGATACGAGGAATTGAGGTCTGGCCTGTTCGGGTCTCTCAGATGGGCCATCGGTGGTGCAACTGGCACCACTGGTCTTGCTTCTGCAACGCAGGATCCATAGCTTGGAAGATCAGCGGCTGAATTATTCGACCGCGGAGCTGGCGTTCTGATTGCCGTCGAATACGATGGTACTTTCGCCAGATCCTCAAAATGATCTGAGTGGAAAAAGGGTGTCGCTGTACCAGATGTGTCGTTGTGGTTCTCGTTCGATGTCCTCCTGGACACATCATTCGAGTCTGGCACGCTGTTCCTGCCACTAGTTGTACCGTGAGAATAATGCCCAGACCCGTCCGCCGCGTCGAAACCACCGTGATAGTCGCCGTTCGTGTGTGGTACGGAGCCTCGCCTCGATAGACTCCCATGGGCTGGCTGATCATAGTCCTCTCGTGCGATAGACGGGACCTCTCTGTCCGAGCGACGCAAATCCTGCAACCTATGCTGGAGTGCGCTCGCGGATACATGCGTAGAGTCCAGATTGCCATCAGCAACGCCAGCCAAGCTTGCCAGATTTTCGGATGAGATATTTCTGCTGTGCGAGTATGGTGTTCCTCCATTGGAAAGTGCTGCTCCTGGTGTTCTGTAGCCACTGTATAGTGCTTCGAACTGCTGCTCGCCATACAATTGGTCAAATTGATGTTCACCGTACAGCGGCGGTGCTGAGTGGTTCATGTCATTCTCGACAGCAGCTCGTCCAGCTTGCGGCGTTTGGTCGACCAGGTCGTTGTTGTCGTTCAGCGGCAGGCTCTCGGAGATGTACAAGGAGACTGGTAAATTTGCTCGCAGCTCCGAGACGTGCCCATCTGGATTGTGCAGCTGGACATTGAACTTGATCTTGTGCCGTATCTTGACGCCCTTGACATTGCAGTCCTGCATGCACTTGGTCAAAGACTTGGGCAACTCGAGATACCGCGAAAACTGGAAACCCTCTGCAGCCTCCTCTATGAGCTGGAGGTCCTTCTCCACATCAAGCGTGTAGTTGTCGTACGCGATGATTCGATCATCTTTCATGATGCCACCATTAAGTGCTTGCACCCCCCATTCCGGATCAACAACGAATTCATGTTCTTCCTTCAGTTGTGTGCTGACCGTTCCAATCACGAGACCCTTCAGTAACGGTATGAGCTTGAAGTCGACCTGCAGGAACGAACCGAATACGACGGCCTTACTGGGTGTGCTTATTGAGTATTCGACCTTGTTCGGCCAGACGTTCTCGACGCTCATCGCATGGCTCAGTTCAAGTGCACTTGAGGCCAGCGTCCGTACGATTCGTAGTGGCTTTCTGACCACGATGTCCTTTGCTCTCTTGCGCCCAATCTCGGCCTTGAACCTGTAGACTATGTAGGCGTCTTTCAACCCCTCCACACTCTCGGGAAGAGTGCCATCGAGCACCAGATCGAAGGGCCATGAGTAATTATCGCTCGGAAGGGTTTCAGTTCGTCCTTTGCCAGGATCTCGGAAGGTCCACGTCTTCTGGAAAAAGGTCTTCTCCTTCGACGCGTTCCGCCGGCCGGATAACGAGGAACTAGAAGTCGTGTTGTATCTGGGGGTGCGTTAGCCAACCTGCCACTTTTCCCAAGGCCGCCTAGATGGTGTGCGTGGCGGTGTTGTACACAGTCGCTCCAGTACCTGCAGGTTTGACTTACGACATATGCACAATTCCACTTAACGTCAGGTTGATGCCCGTTGTGGTCAAAGGTTCAGTCAAAGCTAGCACAAGTTGCCCTGCCAGCTGTGCGCTTCCTGCTTCATCTTCTGCTCCTCGGAAGACTATGTAATCGTTTTCGAGCCGGATATCGAATAGTTTCACACTGCTACTCGTTCCTCCGCTGCCGGCATGGGCGCTCAAGAACTTGAAAGCCATCAGGGATCGACAGACTGCTGACACGCGGTACTGGCGACAATATAGTGGGCTGGGTTCAGATGTCTCGCCAAACGGATGGTATCATGTTTGATTGAACAAAATTCTGATTATCTAACGCCGGATGTCAAAGGAGGGTCGCTGTTGTAATCAGAATAAAGTGGAAGAGGCTGAAGGAAATGAGGGACCGAAGCATCAGAACTGTGAGCGAATGCGATGATTACTTCTAAACTGGGACCAGCTGGGAATGCCACGACATGACATGCTCTGTCAGGTACCGAGTGGATGCATATTTGACAAAAGCAAGGTTATGAAAAGACGCAATTGATTAAGAGCTTACTGATGATAGTCTTTACGATTAGGCGCAAACGACACGGATGCAACCGACCGAGCGCCGCCCGGCTATGCTAGCTTCGCCCTCGTGGGCAATCATGTCTGGCGAAGGAACTTGTGATGAAAAGTCTGACGCTCCGGTAGATGCTGACGACGCACACTCAGGTTGAACAGCAGGCGAAACATACGCAACGTTGTGCACCACGATATGCGAGATTATTGATAAGCCTCTTTTGATCCACGCGATTCATGGATCTACTGATAGTCGGCAGGCATTTCCAATCCCTGGACATACTAGTGCCGCCGAAATAGACCCTAGTGGTAAAGTTCTCGGTAAAGAATATACGAAGCCGAGAACCTCTTTACCCCCGTCCAGTGCCCGAGACCACGGTTCTTCGTTTCTGATGCATGGTTCAGATCTATCTGTTTAAACAGCGATGATGCTCTTCAATCTGGGAATAGTGGCCGTACCAAGCTCGTATGGAACACATGAAAAACAACAGCATCACGCCATCTGATAACCCAAAAATTGCCGAGATGCGATGGAGGAAGAACTCAGCTAGAACTGTTCTGCAGCGAAGTAAGGCTGCTGTCTGCCCAGGTAGATCCTCTAGTGTTTTGAATCGCGAACCGTTGGTAGCGCCGACCTGCAGCCCCACTAGGGACATGCTTCAAGCTGCAGTAGGCGTGAGCGATACTCAGGTCATTCCCATAGCAGGCCGACCGCTTGTTTCCCTTTAGCACACTCAACACCATCTCCTAACCTGATCTACTTCACGAGTCCCCTTCTTGCTACTGCTGCTACTACCGGTGTTTCCGTTCAGGGCTAACCACCTTTGCCGAACCTCTTCCTACTGACGGCATTACCATCCTTATCAATCCCAGATAGTAATCCCTGTACTCTCAGATTTGCTATGTGGGTCCTGGCCTCGTCCGAAGACCCGTCGGCACCAGTACGAGGCCCTGCTTTCAAGCTCTCCTGGGGCCGCTACGGTTCTGAGAGATCGACCGTGCTGTCGCACGAAGGCCAGCTTTTCATCGAGTCCATAGGGCTCCTTGTATCAGGAGCAAACATGTGAAATTGCCAACAGTCTCCACTTGTATCCGCTGTCGAGGATGCAGTCATCCCTGCACGTTCTGCAAAGTTCCAGCCGCTGTCTGTGTACATAGCATACTACTTCGCTCCTGAGCCGCGCGCAGCACGACTTACCATGGGAAGGGCATGGCTATTGAGCAATATGCCAACAAAGCCGTGGTGTTGCTTGCTTTATGATGCTTAAGTTTGATGATATTGAAGGGTGCTGTTTCCATACAGGCTAGCCGTAACGTGGAGGTGAATGTGATAAAAACATCAAGGTCGCTCATTTGGTGTTGCTAAGATCAAGCTGACTAGCATTGGCATTCTGCGAAGGTCGATCCCAGGTCCTTACATGCCCATCTTGACACGATGTGATGATGCAGTCCTGCTCAAATGCGAGGCCGCAAAGTGGATGTGTATCAACTGCTTTGTCCATGACAGGCGGTAGCTGAGCCGTCCTTGCGCGAGGCTCAACTGGGTGGTTGATAAACTCCGGCTCCTCTTCGTGCTCTTGCTGCATGGGATCTGTCCTGTTGGATTCAGATCTTAGCCTGTTGACCGAAGCACTCTCAGTTCGGTGTCGTGCGAGTGAGACAGAGCCCGAAATACTGCCTCGAGCTCGACTTAAAGCCCCTTTCGGTCGGTGCAGCATGCCAACGCTGAAGTCCCAAAGCAGTAACTTGCAGTCGTCTCCGACACTACCAAATCGGTACGTCTTATCATCGCACCGCCAGGGATCGAATGCTACTGCAGTGACCCACGAATCATGACCAGGACAGCGGGCGACTAGCTGCCTATCTGCCAATGACCAGATGGAGACGAGATCATCTTGTCCTCCAGTGAGGATGTATTTCCCGTCCGGTGACCAGCAGACACAAGTGAACCCTCCATAGTAAGACGAGAAGACATCCGTGAGGCTTTCTTTCAGATAGTCGATGATGCGCAGATAACCATCTTCTGCCACCACAGCTAGGTGCCGGCTGTCAGGCGAGAATGCAAAGTCATTGATGGGTGTTGAGGTCAGTTTCCAACAAGCTACAGGGTTTGCCTTTTGGTTAGTCGAGTTGACACTTTTGGTGATGTTCAGAGTCGAATCTGGGTTGTCCTCGATGTTGATATCTTCATCCACAACATTCTCCGGAACAAAGGCAGCGTCCTCCTTTTCTTTGTCGTAGACGACTAGCGTACCATCTTGGTGGGCAGCAAGGAAATGACTCTCAGACCCTGGTATCCACTTTATCTTGGAGACTGGGGTGCCATTTATCATGCCGTTCTTGTTGATTCTAGCATATTTTTGGGACATTGGCTCGTACCATATTATATCGCTAGCCGAGGAGCCCATGACCACATCAATATGTGTGTCGTCCTTGGTTAACTGATTGACATCGTGGCACAGCATGTGGGCTTTAGTGAACAATATCTTTGTAAGAGGTTCGCCTTTAATGCTCGAAGACGTATCGATCCACTGAAAGGCTCGATTGATGTTGACGAAGAGGAAGGTGCCGCCAGGGTCTCGCTCAGCCAGTCTCTTAGCAAGGTGGTCATGTGGGATGACACGCGAAACGAAGGACGAATTACTCTTAATCATGTTGTTCTTCGGCTTCCTTTTCTTGAGCCCATCTCTGGAATTTGTGAGTGCCAATGCCACGTTGCCCTCGCCGAAGGCCGGAGCGGTAGAGGACTTAGTGCTGGCATTGGATTCGTTGTTGACGCTCCTAACACTACTGTCATCTGAGGATAGACGAGGTTCTTTTTCTATTTCTATGATCTCTTTCGTGTCTTTGGCCTTGGTTGTGTCTGTCCTCGCTAAGGTTCTCCATCTCAGCAGATTACTGGTGGTAGTGGTCGGCTTGTTCAGTTGCGGCTTCACTTGACGTGGGTTCAATGTCAGCACAGTGAGTTTGGTACCGGCGGTAGGAGGGTTCGTTGTAGTGGCTAGCGGGTTAGGATTCACGATTGGCGTCTCTGAGGGGTGGGGTGGGGGTGTTGCAAGTTGCAAGTCGTCTCGCAGAACGTATATACCTGCACAATATCAGCCTTGACTCGGTCGCAGGTGGTGGGCAACCTACCTTCGCCTGACTGGAAGGTGTGCTCAGGCCCCTCAGGCTTCGACAGCTGATTGGCGGTCTCCAGAGGCGTGGGCGGCAGGCCGTTTTGCGTTGGGTAACGGGGAGGTGGAGGGATGGCGCTGTGAGAGATCGAGGTCAGTGTTCGGTATCAGCTAAAGCGACCTGAGTCGCATGCAGCAGATACGCACAACATGATGGCGCGCTTAGCGCAAAACGCGCCAGGGAGCTGTTTTGTTCGTTCAGTGAAGCAATTGTGTACGTTGTTATCTGCTGCTCCGGTGTTGTGAACAATGCTAATGTGCAAATTGTGAACTTGCACAGGAAAATAACAGCTTCGCGAGTTGTAGGGATGTCGTCCCCAAAATAGTTAGCTGATTTGTGCGGGGAGTCGCAACTCTGGCGCGGAACATGCTCACGCCGCGCCAAACTTTACACCTTGCTTGCCCCAGGTGGATGTGCCTTCACACAACCCCAGACAATATTTTAGTCAGCTACCCTCCCAGACATCGCCGTGACCGAAGGGTGCATGCTTCGAAGGCTGCCACTCTCTCGCGAGCCAGAATACATTCTGTGGACTCTTTGCAGGTCCCTAAATCGAGCTCGACTTCAGTACTATCGTGCCCGGGAATGGTATTGTGGTGCTCATGAAACCGAGATATGCGGCTCGCGCGAGTAATAAGTCGCTTGTAGAATGAAAATGCGGCTGACCTGGCATAAGATTGACCATCGACATCGTTGGTTGTTTCGTTGCGAGCACACCAGTAGTACCTTGTAAGGAGAAATCGCCGTGGAAGTAGTAATGCCAAAGTCGAGCTCGATCCAAGCAGCTAAAACACTGTGTTGAGACCTTTCTGGCAGTGACAGGAGGCACACCAGTGCCCATAAACACTTCACACCTGTGCTTACGTGATGCTCCAGCTGTAGTCTGGCAGTGGTTGAGCTTAAATGTCTTCAGGCCACTTCATCCCAGCTAAATCATCACGAATAATGCCAACGAGCTCTTGGTTGACAGTCTCAAGTTCTATTCGAAGTCCTGTCATCTCTGGGTCCTGCTCACGAGGATCGTCGTTTGCTGCACCGTCTATGTCGCTTTGTGCAGCTTCGTGTACCGTCTTCTCATAGGGGTCGACATCTTGTGGTTCAGGTCCGGTAACAGACAGTAGAATCTGATCGGCGATAGCGGATACCACTGTCAACGCTCCTGTTCGCTGTGCTTCGAAGACAAGCGTGTCTTGTCCGGCTATGGAATACGCTGTTGTCATTGTTGTAGATCGTGTGCGCATTGCTTTGACGGATGGTGTGTGCTGGCGAAAGGCATAGGCAAGGATTGACCCATTCTGCGCCGAGACGAGTATGGATGAGACATTGTCGTTCCAAGTCAATGCCTCCTTGAGCAGTGCAGACAGCCGACCCGAGTCGACAAGACTGATTTGTGTCATGCCTGCTGGATCTCTGTAGGTGCAAGATAACAAGCACTGTTCCCTACCTGGGTACGGAATGATGACCCGACAGGCACTGGGCACTGGGCACGATAACTGGGGCAAGCGCGAGTCCACGTGACCCGAATGATCTGACCAGAACGGGCTGACCAGATCACTTAGCTTAGAACCGGCTGACGTTGCACAATCCGAATAATGAGGATAAACATGTATTTAATTCATGCTGGGTATCATAACTTCATGCTCATGCTCCAACTTCGTACAGTCTTCTTCACTAAGCTGTGAGAGCCGAGCTTACACCTAGTACACCCATACCAATGAATGCAAATGCTATGCAGAGCCCCTTTTTGTGGCTCAGCTGCAGGCTTTCTGAGAACAACGACAACGCGACACTTGTCATGATGCCCGCAGTGATGGCGAACATACCTCCGTAGATTGCCTCGTTAGGTCCTGCATGGTGATGCCTTTGCGCAAGCTTGAACCATAACGCTGCGATGCCTGCACCGAGTGGCTGGGATGCTCCGCCAAGAAAGGAAGCCCAGATGATGGCCTTCGTCCGAGAATTCAAGGCTAGAAACAGTGGTAGTGCCATTGCGAAGCCCTCTGTGATGTTGTGAATGAACAGTGCCATGAACACAGCGAAGCCTAGGGTTGGATTAGCATGGTTTGTGGCGTAGGTGATGAAGCCCTCAGGAGCCTTGTGGAGAGCAATGGCTATTGATGTCTGTAGGCCGATTGCCATGAAAGCATTGGTAGGCACGTGGTGATGGTGCTCCTGCCCTTCCGATTCGGCGTGCGAATGCGTAGAAAGTGATCTCTTTGCTGCCGCAGAATCATGCTCTCCTGGAGGATGGTGGTAGTGATGCGTTGCGGACCTTGACCGAGTCACAGAGCCATCAGTCTTTGCATGTGACTGAGCCCGAGATCTGCCATTGTCGCGAGGTGAGTGTGGCCCAGTATGAGCGGGTGCTTCATCAGCCTCCTCTGGCACTGTCTCTGTTTGAGGGAGAATCGTTCTGCTCCAAGTGGGCTGGCGAGGCATCGGACCCTGGCGGACTATGGGCGACGAGGTGCGCCTTTGCATAAAGTGGAAGCAATCCTGACCGCAAGGATGGGAGTAGCCCTTGCAAGGGCCCGACTCGTCGCAATTGTCCTTTTGTCCTTGCACGTACTTTGAGTAGGTCCTGGTCAGGGTTCTCCCAAGGGTGGATGGTCTCCGATTGTCCGGCTTCAGCGAAGCAGCATTTCCTCGCTTCGCAGGAGGAAGGCCGGTGTCACTAGCCCTTCGAGAGCTATTCCTCCGAGACGACAGAAGCGGAGTTCTTTCAGCATGGTCGTGGTCGTTCTCCGCCATTTCTCCATTGTGCTTGATATTCGCTTCTTCATCTTCATGCTTGTGATCACAATCCACCACGTGAGATGGTATGAAGTGATGCATTACACTTGAGACCCCTCTTATCACTACCACGCCGGCAAGAAAAAGGCCAATGACCATGAATGATGCTTCCCTAGCAGAGTAGCCGCCGTCCATGAGGTAAGTCTTTGATTTGGGTAACATAGAATACAGAGACATGAAGAGCTGTAACACAGTCAGTCCGGATCCTGTCGATGCCTGCCTTCGGTCTTACCATTACGCCAAAACTCAAGCTCAATGCAGCTGAGAGGAAAGTGTCGCTTTCTGCGATTGAGAAGTCATGCATGCGCGGGAACTGCCTGATGACAATGTCGATGCATATTATGCTCGAGCCAAAGATGCATGCTGCCAGAAGTCAGCGGGTGCTTGCAGACAGCGCGACGTGTTCCCGTACCGATGCCGCTCACAACGGTCATAATCCATCCTCGAGTATCATTATCGAGCACCATGTTTGCTTCCGCTCCCCAACTCTCCAGTCACCCAAAAGTGAGAGGAAGTGCCGTTACAGAGGCCGACTGACGATGTTACCAGCAAGAAATGAACTGAAGGAAGACAATGCTTGGAATACTAGGGTATCATATTGCGATTGCTTGCGACTGTAGGACTCGAAAGGACAATGCATGCCGTCGACCGCAGTTAACTGTAACTTAAGGTTCTCAGTTTTTAGCAGTCGTTCGTATGCGGCGCCTGCCGATGACGACCTTATCTCCTCCCCGAGTTTGGCAAGTCCAGCCCGGAGCCCCTTCCACTGTTAGATGCTCATTGGTGGCGCCGGAAAGACCCCCTGTCAGCTGCCAGCGGACACGAGGCGCGATGCACGCGTGATCGTCTTGACGCGAACTTTGGAGCAGTTGCCAGCAGTAGCATCTCGCTGCAACTACAGTGCCTGCTAATCCCTTCCATCAAGTCTGCACTCACCCATCGTCAAGATGTCGAAGTCGACACTTGCCTTGATCGCTGCAGGTTCAGCGGCAGCAGGTGCATCCCTGACAGCTTTCATGTTTTCTTCGCGGTCGAACACCACTCCTGTACCAGTCCCGACAAGCACAGTCCCCAACCTACCACCGATCACCGGGGCCCCAGCACCACAGTCGCTTCCAACACCCGTATCTCAGCCTGTTCCCTCGAATCTACCTCTGGCACCAGTGAATCCATCTGGTGTACTCAAATACGGCCTCACACCTCCCATCCCAGACACAAACATCACACCCTCCCACCTCTCCTCCTACAACCGCATGACGCGCAATCCGCACTGGGTAGCAGAACACTTCACACCACAATCGCTTTCTCAGAACAATGCTTCCAGGCGGAACAGTGTCTTCTATGAAGATACTACAGTCCCACCTATGTTCCGTGCAAAGCTCCACGACTACTTCCGCTCTGGCTACGATCGAGGCCACCAGACACCGGCTGCAGACGCGAAGTGGTCGCAAGACGCAATGGACAGCACCTTTGTGCTAAGCAACATGTGCCCCCAAGTCGGTGACGGTTTCAACCGAGACTACTGGGCACATTTCGAGGACTTCTGCAGGAACTTGACTAAGCACTACCCAAGTGTAAGGGTAGTCACCGGACCCTTGTATCTGCCAAAGCAGCATCCAGACGGCAAGTGGAGGGTCACTTACGAGGTCATTGGCAACCCACCGAACGTAGCAGTACCAACGCACTTCTACAAAGTTATCTATGGAGAAGACCACCTCAGCAACCCTGGGTGCAAGGTTGCACTGGGCGCATTCGTGCTGCCAAATACTGAGATTCCAAACCAAAAGAGCCTGAGAGACTTCGAGGTTCCGCTTGAAGCTGTGGAAAGAGCTAGCGGGTTGATCTTTGCCGACAAGTTACCAATGGAGAGAAGAAAAAGACTGTGTACAGAGGTCAATTGCGAAATATTGGTTCGAGAATTCGATAAAGCAAAGCAGCAAGGTAATGGCTTGAACGCTGGCCAGAAGCCTGCCGCTCAGATCGCTCAGGAGTCGAGACGATGGTAGACGGACTAGTAATTCAGCTTGCTCCTTGTACCGGCATCACCAATTAACAGACGTACCATCATGACACAGCACTTGTGCTGCAACTTACTTATCGACCAAATCCAAGTTCTCATTGCCGGTACTATCTTACGATCCCTGGACTTCGTCCGCGCAGGACTGAGTTGATTGAAAGTCTGTGGTAAAAGTACATAGATTTAGATGGGAGAGTTCTACCATGCTCCTTTACACATGACTGTCACCGCCCCATGTGATCAAAGCATGCCAGGGTCATACAGCCTGAGGTACCAGACGCCGCGACCTCATACTGAACAAAGAAATCAAACCTTGCCGTCAAGACGAGCAGTTTCCACACCTCCATCTCCACCTCCACTCTCAAGCTCGCCACCCACAGCCTTCTCCAGCTCTACCGGACTCTTCACATCCTTCGCCTTCGCCTTCTTCTCAACCTTCCTCCACCCCAACCCCATGGCGCTAACGATACACACCGCCGACATCCCGACCGCAAGATAATACGTCTTCGTAATCGCCTCATTATACGCCAGCACCACGCCCCTCGCGTACTCCCCCGACACACTCCCCCTAACATCCGTCGCACCACTCCCCAACACCACACTCGGATCCAAGCCAGGCGCAAACCGACCCAACGCAGGCTTCAACAAATTACTGAACGTCGTTTGGCCCAGCGCAAGAAATATTGAACCGCCGAAGAACTGGAAGAACGAGACGACGGCCGTGCCCACTGCGAGCTGGTCTTTGGGGATATGTTGCTGCGCTGTCTGGACGGGGATCTGCATGAAGAGACCTCGGCCCGCGCCGAAGACGATCTGGAAGCCGATCCAGGTTGCGATGGGGGTGTTGGGGTGGAATGTGGTCATTAGGCTGCTGCCGATCGTGCAGAGGATTGCGCCTGTGATGGCAAAAGGCGTGAAGTAGGGGATGACGCGTGGACACAACACGCCTGAGACGATGGCGAGCAGGATCTGCGAGAGGAAGGAGGGGAGGGTGTCGATTGCGCTGTGGAAGGGGTTGGCGAGCTTGACGGTCTGGAACCAGAGAGGGAGGTAATATGCTAGGAGGAGGAGGGAGCCGCCGGCGAGGAAGCCCGTCATGCAGGCGCAGGCGACGACTCGGATGCGGAGGATGGGAAAGGGGAACATTGCGTCGTTGCCTTGGCGATATTCCCAATAGATGAGGGGGAAGAGGGCGACGAAGAAGCCGACGAGCAGGCCGATGATTGTTGCGCTGGACCAGGCGTATGTGGTGCCTCCCCATTGCAGAGCCATCATGAACATTATGATTGCGGGCACGAAGAGGATGAAGCCGATGATGTCGAAGTCCTTGATCATGCTCTTTGGTACGAACTTCTTGCGTGCGGAGGCGTTGTTCGGAAAGCTGATGAATGTGAGGAAGGCGACTGTGACCGCGCCGCAGGGCAGGTTGATGTAGAAGCACCAGCGCCAGCTGGCATGCTCCGTGAGTGCGCCCCCAATCAATGGACCGAGAATCTGACCTGCGCTGGCAACGGCCATGACGATAGCCATGAACAACGGTCTCTTGTCTGGTGGTCCCGCAAGTGCAACGATACTGAGCGCTCCATTAACGAGGCCCGAACTGCCGAGGCCTGCTACTGCCCGACCGATGATGAACATGGGGCTTGAGACGGCGGTCGCACACAGCAGTGAGCCCAGTTCGAAGACGGCAACGAATATGATGAAGGATTGCTTCATGGGGAAGAACGTGTAGATCTTGCCTGACATGGGCTGGAGGGCGCTGTTGGTGAATGTGAAAGCGGCGCCGTACCAGCCGATGTCGCTGATTGTGTCGAATGTGTCGGTTATGCGTGGAATGGCCGTGGCGACGATGGAAATGTCGAGGGCCATTATGAGGACTGTGAGGACTAGAGATGTGATGAGGAGGTAGAGGGGCAGGCCGTGTAGATATTCTTGTTCTGCTTGTGCCTTCTCGGACTCTGCTGGGGCTGCTTCACTGTTGGGGGACGGTGCCTGTGAGACACCACCAGTTTTAACATCCGGGTTTGAGGACATCTTGCACGTAGAGAGTTGGACAGTGAGCTGTTGCAAGTAGATTGAGCCAAGGAGGGTGATCGAGAAAGAGCACGCGAGGTCATCTCTTATACATATGTCCTATGTCCTAAGTCCGTGTCGTCCTCCTAACCAGGAGTAAGGAGAGTATGGTCCGCCTCCGTATCCGTCCCTCCGGCTCCGGGTCTAAGCTGTTTCTGTATTGCTTTGATTGATTAGGCTCCTTGCCGCGTAGGCCCATCTCGTGGATTTTGTGCGACAAGATTGGTATCCTAGCATACCCTAGACTAGGGTCGTGTGGGGGATTCTGTTGTGCTTTGATGTGCTTGCAAATCGTAGCAGACCAAGACACTCAGGTGAAGTGGAAATCGCTGTCGAGCCTGGACCAGTCGATATTGAAGTCTTGCCATAGCATGTCCGAAAAGTCGCTCATGACAGGAAGCGAGTCTAGGGTTGTCATTGCCGAAGGATGCTCGTTATCGGCATGCTCTTTACCTCGTGGTTCTTTCAATAATGCTTCCTGCTGGATCTTTGAATCGTACCACTGTTTGAACATATCAATGCGCAAGCAAAAGATCTTGAACCTTATCGATCTGCTTTTTGGGTATGCAGCATCTTCGTATGTCTGTACGTTCTTGAGCAGTGTCACCATCTTATCTGACAGCATATCGAACCCTGCTACGCTCCGGACGTAGAACAGATCCCAACCTTCGGTCTGAGTAAATGACAACCGAGCCACAACGTCCAACGCATGCGCAGTCATTGTCCAGGACAAGAAGGGTAGGTGAGGCACCTTCGCAACATCCTGATTCATAAACGTCTCCCAGTAGGCCCAACATTTTTTCAGGCAAGCGTGGTATGCCTCGACCTTCTGCGCAGGCACGTCACACTCTGCGCCAATGATTGGCTCGAAAAGACTTATCTCTGCTGTCTGGAATTCTGCAAGCATGGCTGGACAATTGCGGAGAACATCGGGCAGACCCTGTCTCAAACGATCAATCTCTTCTGAAAACAACTTCACATACGTGTGTATGGGCATAGATGCGCCGGGCTTGAAACCTCCGGCACCGGTGTAGCGCTCCACAAGATGGTCCAGCCGTACGTATGCCACAGCATGTGCGTCAGAGGGATATTCGGCGGCCGTCTGAAGCGCTTGGCAACACTGTTCCAGATGTTCGCTCCAGGCGGCAGGGTCCACACGGCGGAAAGCAGCGTTGTATCTATTGTAGACGTGATAAACACCCAGGCAGGCCCTGCGCTCCTCAAGACTGTGGACTCTTGCCTCATGCTTGCTACCGTGAATCATCTCGGTTGCATCGCTGGACATCTTTATTTGGAATATGCCAAAGCCTGGAGGTCGGTTCAGACCAAGATCAACCAGCAGAGCTTTTGCCAAATGAAGGAGGTTCATCAATTGCGGATTGCTATGGGTGTAGACATGATACCAGGCGGTCACCACTAGAAGACCTTGCAACAAGTCTAGACTTTTCTCGCCCCTCAAGATCATGTGCTCGCTGATGTACTTCAAGATGTCTTTTGCAATTCGAGCCTGGAGCGGAGGATCCCTATGAGCGGCAGACATGACACAGCAGGTATACAAGAATGGCCTGTCTCTTGTCATGTTATATGTTGAAATTCCAGACGGGATAGGAGCGAAGGGAAAGTGTCCGCTCATGGATGTTCTGTATTGCTCGAAAAGCGATTCATGAATTGGCGCGACGAAAAAATGGCCAATCTCTGGCGAGATATCAAAGATGGTGCCAGTGCCATGCGTGCGACCACTAGGGAAATATATTTGTGCATTTGAGTTCGCGGGCTCAGGCAATCCTGTAGCTAGATGAGTCAGCATCTCAACAACGAACCTGTCATTGTGATAGCATAGCGCCCTCGTGACACTCATCTTAGAATGTGTAGGACAATTGTGAAAGATCTGCGCGATATACAGAACGACAGCAGGAGTCAAAGCTCCATCTCAGAAGAGGTCAGCAACCCCTAGGCATCACTGCAGAGCTACAAGAAGACATGAATTGGGCATGGAGGGTGGAAGAGTTGCGGACGCTGCATGAAACGATGCATACTCGGGCTGTCATGCTTAGACTTGACTCACTGCTTGCTGTTGTATTTTGAAAGTCCTCCAAGAATGGGCGGCCAAGGTCATACGAAGATCCTGGGGTTGGTAGCTCGGATGTCTGGCGTGCGCTTGGCGCCGGTGTGAGATTGCTGGGCTCTGGCCGAAGTTGTGTGACATTTGATGGTGTCCTCCGGACACGACGTGGTGCCGGGGCTGGAGTTGTGCAGCTTTTGCCAAGGCGGTGGCATCGTTCGCAGGTAGCAAGGGCGTCGGTCAGAGGTATACATTTGGCTTTAATTTGGACACAATTTCTGCACGCCCTGTTCGGTCGCAGTCCAGGCTGGTCAGGTCGCGCAGCTGAATGTCGCGTCTGCTCCATGCTTTGACCATGGTCCTGTATGTACAATGAGACAAGGTAGCTGATATAGAATCACACTCCGTTGGATTTTGGGGAAGACATAGTCAGGAGACTAGAAGGGGTCCGGACCCGGAGGCATCGGGGAAGAGTAACCTGCCGGCGGCCGACATGCTTGAAACCGAGTGTTTGTTCAGCAAGCGGAGAATTTTGCTCCGAAGTGGCCTGGTTAAGGCTAAACAGGGCGATGGTACCGAGTGCTTCAAAGTATCACACTAGTAGACACCACTCAAAATAGCTCGCAGCTTCAAGAGTGATAGTTTGGGGAAGATGACTGGAAGCTGGAAGGATCACAGGTATGATAGCTTCCAAGGTCGCTCCGGCCTTTAAGTTGCTGAGTAACTTTCCGAGCCTAGCGTGCTTCCCCAGATGAGGCACCAAGGCTGAAATGTCCATCGCGGCTTCCACTGTTAGACCGAAGTCGATGAGTCTTTTCTCAACCACCTGGAACCATACTTGCTCAACCTGCTAAGGCTGACTATGACTCTTTCTGTAGCTTGAGATCTCGAGTGTCTCTGGTGTACTCGATTCACGCCTGTTGTCGGCAAACATGTCCAAACTCCAACAAATGCTGTTCTATTGCCATACAAACACACGATCTTTATCACGTTTACGAGCTTTAGCCAGATATCGGCACGAGACATGAATAGTGGGCAGAAGGAAGAAGGATTGATAAAAGGCAAAAGTGCATAAAGGATATCAAGTAATCCACTGGACAGGCCTAAGTCATGGCATCAATATTCACCTATCAGGAAGAGCCACATAGGGTGCATTCGCCATGGAGTACACCAGGGAGCAACACGCCTCAGATCGCTGTGCATGTGCAAGGTGAATCGACCACCGATGCGCAGAGAAATGGCGGACTCGGTAGCATAACCAAGCTAGAACCAGAGAAGCATGATGGGCCTATTGAGTACAAGCTGCACTTGTTGCTCCGGTGGCGAAGGAATTTTACCTACTCTTCTACCACCATGCCCCTATGGTCGAGCCAGCACAACCGTAGGGAGACTGCCGCGGTCCCTTCTCCCTTCACTAATGATGGCGTCCCAGCAAGATCCACCTACCAGCCCTCCACGCAGACACGGCAGGCTCGCTTGCAGCAGCTAACCACACAGTTGCTCTGGCGTTTGCAACAGTCTTCGCCCTTCCATTCTTCCTCGAATGGCAAGCTGGTGCTGCCTGTCCTCCCAGAAGCAACGCCTCGATTAGGTGTGCCGGACCGCCCATCGAAGCTGTTGCCGGGGCTTGAAGAGAGCCAGGGTGCTCTGTACGAGATCGGCGTCGCTGATGACGGGACGCTTGTGGGCCTTGCTGATGAGGAAATGGAGGAGAGTCTGACGAACTTGCGAGCCATGGCTGCTAGCTTGGGCTGCGTGGTTGATGTCCATAGACGTGTGGTTGTGGGTGACTGCGAATGGACCGAAGGTGGTCTGGAGGAGTCGCCTGCCCTGACGTGTACAAGCAAGCTTTGGGTGGCAGAAGTTCTCGTGAGGCCCGACAATAAGAGTGTCGCGGTAGTGCCGGCCGATGCAGACAATGCTCCGCAGGCGCTTGACTTACAAGAACAAAGTCTTGGCAAAACAACGACAGCAGAAGAGGACTCCAAGCAACATCTGCGCCTGGCTCTGCTCGGTGCCAGTGGGGCTGGGAAATCCTCCTTACTCGGCACTCTTACTACTTCAGTGCTCGACAATGGTAGAGGCAAGAGCCGCTTGTCGCTGCTCAAGCACAGACATGAGATCGCTTCTGGTATCACAAGCTCTGTGGCTCAGGAGCTACTGGGTTATGATGTCGGAGAATCTGTCAGGAACGCTGTCATCAACTATGCCACTGGAGATGTATCCTCCTGGCCTGATGTTCACAGCCTGGCAAATCGTCTGGTCTTTCTTTCAGACTCTCCCGGATTGCCTCGCTATTCGAAGTCCACATTTCGTGCTCTTGTTTCCTGGGATCCAGCTTGGGTCGTGCTTTGCATTGCGGCTGATGACAATGTGCAGAACACTCTCCGAAGCTCTGCTGTCGTTCCATCCTTGCCTGTTGCGGATCACGGCGCTGCCGAGCCCAGCTTGTCTTTGGCTCATTTAGAGCTTTGTCTCAAGCTCGGAAGACCACTCGTCGTCGCTATTACGAAAATGGATCTGGCCACGAAGTCTGGCTTGAGGCAGGTGCTTGCACAGGTATTGTCTGTGGTGAAGGCTGCCGGCAGAACTCCCATCCTTGTGAATACACCCGCAGCACAAACTACGAAGAAGGACGACATAGATTTCTCCACCAAGATCGACGAGCTAGTGATAGGGGAGCAAAGCCACATCGACGAGAAGCTTGCATCTATTCAGGCCGAAGATTCCGGGCCATTGGTTCCGATCGTCATGACAAGCGCTCTGTCCGGCTCAGGCATTGCGAGTCTGCATGCCATGCTTCGAGCTCTGCCGGCTCTATCAATTCACACGGTACGTCATGCTCAGCCCTTGAAAGACAAGCAGGTGGTCTTCAGGATAGATGAAGTCTTTGCTATCCCGCCATCGAAAGTCTACTCAAGCTCCACAGAGCGCGCCGTTACTGACAACGGTGTTGTGCTCTGCGGTCTGATAGCTTCAGGCATGATCTCGCTTGGCGACGAACTGTTGCTGGGGCCATTTCTGGTGGAGGCACATACTGGCGAGACATTGCAGGCTCGTGCCTTGAGAAGAGCATCGTCGCATTCCGGCAAGATACCTGGGCACTCACTACCTCGTTGCCTTTCAGAAGACTTCTCCAATTTTCTGCAATTGAGTGGACAACATGCCACCAACGACGAGCCAGGAACTCAAATTAAGTACATATACGTGAGAGTTATGTCCTTGCGCAACCTCCGTCTGCCAGTCACCTCGATACATGCTGGTGACACAGGTACCGTCGGCATCCAACCTGTCGATACGGATCCAACATTGACAATTCCTCTTGACAAGGCTAGGAAAGGCATGATTCTAGCTCGATCCGGCCAGAGACTTCAGGGCTACAGGTCATTTACGGCAATCTTCCCGTACACAGATTTCGGCAGCTCAGCATCGCCGCCGCTCATTCTGGGCGGACATGCTATTGCGTACGTTCATACCATACGGGCCCCGGTGAAAGTGACTGCTGTGGCTCTTGACGGCGACAACGATAAGGGTACGGGGCCGCAAAACGGATCTGTAGATACACAGAATTCTCCTCACGACGGAGTCTTTTCATTCGAGGACGATGACGAAGGCCAGGCTGACGACGTGAATGGACAAGCACAAACGGAGGGAACAGGGAACTTGAAAATCTCCTTTCGTTTTGTGACAACGGTGGAGTTTCTCGAGAAGAACGACCAGGTGTTGGTCGTGCCAAACGTGACACCTGCAGGTCCTGTCACTGGACCTGCATCAATATCGACCATCGCGGGCTTCTCGGGGTTTGTCGGACGTATATGTGAGATGTATACCTGATAGTATTTCGTAGTAGACTCGGTACAGCATTTAAATTCTATTCTGTTTCTGTTAGCGTGAAACACCTATCGTGAATTCAGGCTATGGATCGTAAAACCCTAGCACTTCCCTGACCATCGCTACGACGAGACTTCTCGTCCATTGACCCGCGTACCCCGTGCCGCCAAATCCGGACAATACATCCTTCGTGCAATACTTCGATATACGTAGCGCCTTGTGTTGTTGATCGTTCTCGCTATCATGTTTTGCAAGCTTGTCCGTTGATGCAGATATCAGGATTGACCTGGTCTTTAGGCGAGGTGTACGCCTGGGGTCCGGTTGCAGAGATCAAGGTCAGTTGAGCTCGATGGGCCAACATTCAAGATGGCTGCTTGTGGAAGATGTAGCGGTAACGAGGGTGGGAATGGCGGGGAGAAGATGACTGCACTGCTCGCTGGGGTGGAACACTTGATGGCGAGAGGTGGTGATCTTACTGTTGTGCTATGATGGGATGGCTTAGCGGCGCCGCGACGCGTATGCCATGCCTTTCTCGTTGAGTTCGAGCGCGGCTGTCGCGGTTGGTTGGTGAGTAGCTGATCTGGGATGGATCAGCCTTGTATCTTCGCTGGAGAGGGGGTTCGGCGCCTACATACTGTGGATTTAGTATAGGGTGATGATTTTGTGGATACTGAGCGAGGATGAGTGACGGACGCCAGCTCCGCAACGTTCGGACTTCAGGTGTTGAGATTGGATTTATTTCTTGACATCGTGAAGTGAAGTGGTGGTACTATGAGCACGGAATACATAATAGCAAATAGCGCTGCTTGTTGATCGAGCAACTTCCTTGAAGTCTTCGTGCTTTCTTCTCTAACAGTTATCGGTGGTGGCAACCCCAGTTGCAGCACGCCCCTAGAGGCGATAAATCATGTTTGTCGACTTTGTCGCAGACTAGCCCCCCCGTTTCAGGATCTATTACCTTACACAGATCCTTACCATATTCTTCCTTTCCTGGATCGGTCGCGCAATTGTCGACAAAGAGGCACCAATCAGCGTTGAGGGTCACTGTGGTGGAGACGCATTTGGTGGGTGTCGCTGCCGGGGGAGGAGTTGTCGAGGGCGGTGGGGTAGTCGCGGGAGGAGCAGGCGACGCTTTGGGTGATGTTGAAGTGGATGAGGCTGAGGGGGATTGGACGACGCATTTGCATTTGGTGCAGCAGTCTTGTTTCGGTTTATTGCCAGGTCCGTTGGGGTCGATGACGGAACATTCGACTGAGATTGTGTCGCAGAAGCCGTCACATTGCTTGAGCTTAGAGATGTCGGCGCATCCTTCGCGGTAGACGCATTTGTCTAGGTCGAGAGTTGTCTTGCCGGCTTTGCAGGAGGTTTCTGGATAGAACAGCTTGTTAGCAGATTGATCAATCGACGATGTAAGCAGCAAGCACTAGACACAATGGATGAAGTCCGGGAAATCTCGGCTAAGAAGTGATAGCGTGTGAGGACTTGAGTTTTGGAGTACCTGGCTCTGCAGTAGGACTTGAACTAGGTTCTGGAGCTAGTCCGGTATCTGGAGGATGCTGGGCCGGCGAGGACGATTCCTTAGCGATAGACGGTGTAGGGAGAGAACTTGGACCATCGTGACTCAACAACTTTAGGCTAAGGCTGATGAGCTCGTCGGTAAAGGCTATAGGAAGACATAAGTTAGCTAAACATCGACCACTGGTGCTGGGAAGTCTCACTGAAGTGCTGGCTGAGGGTGGAATAGGAATGCATTGGAGGATGTTGGAATATGTTGTTGTGGGTCTGCAATGTCTAGCAATTGTGCCTAGTGTCGAAGCTGACGTGATCTTGACCACGCGGCTATGCAGCACAGGTCGATCGAGGCGCCGAGGAATCCAAGGGACAGGAACAATCTTGACACTGTTTCTGCTCTTCCTTTGATCTGCAAGGATCGGCGCACCAGGAACTGCTAGAACACAAGGTATCCTTGTCCTCTTCGTGCGCGGGCTTTTGACAGGAATTGTAGAGGGCGCACAGGCTGGTGTTGACCTTCCAGATGCAGAGATCGCCATCTGTGACGAGCTATCAGTGTGGCTCAACGAGATCCAAGACGGCAGTGAGTGACATGCAGAAGTGACCCTGTATGTGGTAATGACGAGTGTGCCGGTGTCTTGAGCCGGGCTCGTACATCCTTCATACAGCCACAGACTTTGTAAGCCTCCAGCCCAGCTCTATGGAGGCCTGGATCTCGGCAGTACCAGGGGCCGACCGTGCATACGTGGGGAACTGGTGTGTTGAAGCTGCGTCTGATGATTCACGATGTATATGAAGATCTTTTCAGGGTCTTTGACCGTGTTCATCCAGTACCGGCAGGTATACACCTTTGCGTTAGGGGGTGGGAGGTACTGCCAGGATGTAGAGAACCGCCAAGGCACGAAAGAAATAAACTTACTCGATGAGCTCGTTGGGCTCGGTTTAGGAGCATTGATAGCCATGGTGCTACTAGTAGTTTTGGAAGCCGTGGTTGTGTCTGAGGTCGTACCTGATTCTGTCGGGCTTGTTAGCTTTCTCGACCGGTTTGAATGGACTTACCATAAGATGTGTGCTCGCAGGGAGCAGGCCTAATTGTCTGTCGTGGAAAGTGATACGGTGAGACGGGACAAATGGGCTTCCAGTGCGCTTAGGATAACATTGTCTTGAAAAACCTACTTACTTGCGCCGTCTGCATCGCTATCCCGTGTTTTTTCAGAGTCCTTGGTTGTGGTCATGGTGACGGTCGTTGGCCCTTGTGAACTTGTGAACATGGTCTCGGTAGTCGCGCTCGTTATAGTCTCTTTCTCACGCGTCGGTGAGTTAGTGGTGACGGTTACTGTAGCAGACGATGGAGGACTATAGGTAGTGGTAGAGGTAGTTGTAGCTGTAGTTATGGAAACCAGATCAGAACTTGTGAAGATAGTTCTCGTCGAAGCTGCAGGCGATGAGGTCGAAGAGATGGAAGTCGTCACAGTGCTTATGGACATGCTGGAGGTTGGAGTCGATATAGACACAGGACTCTGGTGAGGAAGCTGTGTGGTAGTTAGACTAATAAGAAAATGTACCGTGAAGGATAGCGTACCAGAGCTTTGACAAGGAGCGCTGTGGTGGCACCTATGACCAGGATGATACCGATGACCCAGGCTGCAATACCCCAAGGGGAGCCGCAGCAGCAGGTAGCAAACACATGAGCTGCTTTGGATCTGTTCGGTGGTCGGTGCGGCATCTCATTCTCGACTCCCCTTCTCCATCGATAGTACTCATCGTTGTACCCTTGAGGCGGGAGCGGACGCCCTCGACGCATGTCATCTAGCTCGTACTCGTAGGGTGTTCTGGAAGAACCGGTATGTTGTGGTGGCAGCCTTCCATCCATTGCTGGCGTGAGGTAATGAGGTGGAGGGGTTGCAGTTGCGCCGGTCCATTGTGGTTCTTGCTTAGACATGGGGGCGGTAGTTGTTGGTGTGCTGTAATTAGTATCTATGAAGAAGAGTTTGGGCGAAGAGGCAATTTGCGGAATCTGGAAGATGTATTGAGATATGCTGTACACAGAAAGCTCTCTTTTTATAGACAAAGCCCATCGGCACGGCAAACAAGGACGGTGATTCGTGATTCGAGAGCATTGCCTTCGTGACATGACCGACAGGACCCGCGCCATTCCCCTCGATGGTCGCCCGTTCCTCATTCCTGAGCCACAAGCAAACGTCAGATCAACCTAAACGCGGCAAACGTTGATATGTCATTAGGCTATCTGCGTCCCGCTGTGGTCTCAAGTGTGATGATGACTGGTGTTGGTGCTTGTCACCATAGAGGGTATTTCGATAGCCAAACGCATACGATATGATCAAGACTCACCTCAACGAACCGCCGGTATACTTATCAGGATCATGGTAGACGGTTTGCGACATGACCACAAACTCACAGACGTCAACACAGCCCGAAACAGGGTTGTCTTGCGTTAGAGGGCTCGTCAGTGACAACAGTAGCTCAGTCTTTCAAGCAGTCTACTGTGACTCAATTGGAGGACTCACGGAGACATGACGAGGCTGTCGGGCAGCCCTGGCACGTGCATTGCGTAAGGTCTGAGTAGTACCTACCTCATCAAGCCTTCTCAAGGACAGCTCATCTTCGGTGGGGAGCTAGGACAATTCGTGTTGTTGCATTTGCTTTGCAGGATTGGACCTACCTACACTGACTCGTAACGAAGATGTCGAGCGTCCTCCTCACAGATCTCTCCGGTCACTTGGCCCTCATTACGGGCGCAACTGGAGGAATTGGTCATGCAACTGCTCTGGCTTTGGGCGCAATGAAGTGCAATATCGCCGTCCACTACAACGCTAATTTCGAGAAAGCTCAGGAACTTGTATCGAAACTCGACTCGATGGGCGTCCGCTCCAAGCACTTTCAAGCAGATCTCTCGTCTTACGACGACACTCGGAGGCTGCACAAGGAAGTCGTGGATTCCCTTGGGCAGCCATCGATCTTGTTCAACAATGCGGGCTTAACCCTGGGCAAATCCGGCGTCAAGGACATCAGTGAGATCAGTGTCGAAGACTTCGAGAAGACATGGAGAGGTAACTGCGCGACCTCATACCTGCTCACACAGCTTTGTATGCCTGCCATGCTTGAGAAAGAGTTCGGCCGCATCATTTTTTGCTCGAGCGTTGCGGGTTTCGCGGGTGGAGTTGTGGGGCCGCATTATGCGTAAGTTTGTGTTTCGGAAGGACGCTCGTCTCGGAATCTGACATGCTCAGATCCTCGAAATCAGCTCTTCATGGCCTCGTTCATTGGCTGGCCAGTGCCTATGCGAAGAAGGGCATCACCGTCAATGGAGTGGCGCCAGCTCTGATCACCGAGACGTCCATGCTGCCGGGCACCAGTGAGACCCTTTCCAGTAGTAAGCAGACATATCGAGGACGCCATAGAGCTATCGTGGCTGACTTCCTGTATAGAAATACCTATTGGTCGGTTAGGTAAGCCGGAAGAAATCGCAGAGACGGTTGTTTGGATGGTGAAGACCGCTTACGTTACCAACAAGGTTATCGCAGTCGACGGCGGTCTCTTCGTGCAGTAGATCGCTACCATCGGTGAACATGCTCGGACATTGCAAATGCTCAGAGGCATCATGATCGAGAGACCATGATGTTGGAGGCTAGCTCCGGCCCTGAAGGACCGTCCAACGAGACCTGCATATGCCAATGTCTCAGGAGAGATAATATGCTCTACCCAGCACCAGCCTTTGCTTTCTTTGCCTCTTCTTCTCTTTCTCTCTTTCGCTGAAGATACCTCTCCTTTGCGCTCAGCTTGTCGCTTTCGGTAAGCTTGCTCTTGTTCTTGTCTTCCCGCTCCTTCTGTTCGGCGACTTCAACCTCCTTCTGCTTCGCTTCTATTTCCTCAATTTGCCGCTCCATCATACGAGATTGTCGTTCTCGTTGCGCGTTGCGAGCATCTTGCTGCTTACCTGGCCGCTGCCACTCTTGCGATCTCGCTGAAGGTGTTTTTTTTCCAGTGGTGTCTATGCCAGGTTTCTTCGGTACAACATTCAAACCAGCAGTAAGCAATTGTCTCTTATCCACGATTTCACCTTCGTCATTGACCATGACGCGCCCCCCTTGCTCGTTGAGCTCAGCAGCGACTTTAACATCCGTTTTCTCGTCTTCCTCTTGCTCGACACCAGTCTCGACAATGCCAGCCTGGTCCTTTCGAGCCTGCGCCTCCCTCGTCGCCTCCTCAACCGCCCTCTGCCTCTCCTCATCCTTCTTCAGCAGATCCTTATGGAAAGCCGTCATACCGCCACCCTTTCTTCGCCTTTCTTCCTCTTCCTCCTCCCGTTTCTTCTCCTCTTCGTCAAGCTTCCTCTGCTCTTCTTGCTGCTTCTTATACGCTCCTGTCACGAACTTCTCTTTGTCCGCGAATTCATCCCCTTCTGTCTCCCTCTCTTTCTGTAAGACCCTCTCTTTTGCGCGTAGCTGATCCCGTTTACGGACTTCGGCTGAGGCAATGAGGTTACTCATGTACTTTGGCACTTCAGTACTGCCATTCTTCGAGGCTTCCTTCTTTTTCTTGTCCGCTGCGAATGTGTCGTAGACTGCGTCGTAATCGTAAACCGAAGCATCTAACCTAGAGGCTTCGGTATCCTGAAGTTTTGCGCTGCGGAGCGCGGAGAGGTTGCTGTATTTTGGCCCATCTTCCTCCGTGCCCTCATCCCCAAGCTTTGGGGATTTCCGCGGTGGCTGACCAGGATTGTTCAAGGCTTTCGATTTGGCTGTTTGAAGTTTTGGCTTTGGCTTGGACAGGGCACCGAAAGCATCATCGTTATCATCGCTGCCAGCATCCTCTTCAGGTCCGTCAAATACAGCTTTGCGCTTCGCGGGCAACCGGTCTGGTCCTGTGGTAGTTTTCGCCGAACGAAGGCCAAACGCCAGCGCCGGCATGTTAAGGCTACTTCAAGAATTGGGAAGGTGGGCAAGATCAATCACAAGCAGGTTCAGCAGAGGATGAAAGCTGACTCGGGGTCTGCTCAATGCGCGGGCACGTGATATTGCTCTGACCGGCGGATCTTCGGAAAGTAGAACTGTTCCACCCCTTCTCCGCCCGGAAACTTAAGGTGACCGCTTTCAAGTACAAACTACAAGGTGAAGCGGTCAGTGCCGGTCACCTTGATCTTCGGGGAGGAACGCTTGCTACGGAAGGAAACCCTCACCACTGAAGAGGCAGCAGGGGTCTAGCATTGATGACCAACAGCTTCTTCGCTAACTCGCTCATATGGTGTTTCCGCTGTCATAGTGGTTGGTAACCGTAAGCCGTTGTAGATCCGCCGCAGCTTTCCGATACAGATGTCTTCATTAACTGACAACCCATGTATTCTACGGTTCATGGTCGATTGCGGAGGTACGGACTCCAATCAATATTGTATTTCCCTTCTACCTGTGCACTGGGCGTATTACTTCTGTGTACGCCTGTTAATCAAAGACAGAACGAGAACACCGATGGGACAGCCTAGTCGGCCTGTCCCACGATCGAGTTTTTAAGTCGGAATCTCAACACAAAGAAGGAACATAAGCATCAAATGAATTGCCAAAAATGCTGCTAGACGAGGAGGCAAAAATTCTAGATGTCATTTTCGTAACTTCTAGATGGTATTGTCCATTTACTGCCCGTCAACGATATGTCTTCGACATATTCTGCCATCACACCTTCATCTCAGCCGTCTCAACATAAGCTTTTTCGTCGCCACTACTATTACCGTCGGCAACAACCTCGGTGTAGTCTCCGGAGAATTGATCAACATTGGTCTTATAGAACCTTCTGGCAGACACCTTGTTCTCGAAGAGCACATCTAGCTCTCCGTAGGTTCGGTCCTTTAGCTCCGAAAGTCTAAATAAAGTCCACACGGCGAGCAAGAAACAGGCACCTGCCCAGAGGAAGCCCGATTTAGCTCCCCAGTTCTACTCGTTTAGACCTGAAAAATATCAGTAAGAAGCCACGTGTAATAGGGAGGAGATTATAACCTAGCATTCGCGGTATAATAATGTTATTCACGATACCTAAGAAAGCAGATTAGCAAGTTTTTTATTAATTGAAAGTCAAGAAATATACCACCGAGGTTATAAAAGTTTCGCGCGAGCACCACGGTCTTGATCTTAAGTTAGGCCGAGGGTATCTCAGAGATAAGCGAATAGCAGACCGAACCGACTGTAATGTCGTACACAAAAGTGTATACCAGAAGGAGGGAGCTAACAACCTATTGCGCGCCGACATTATTGTTCGATATAATGCCTAGGCCTCCAACGATGATCAAGATCACGCAAAGAATACTTAGGCCATACAAGTACAGTGTTCGTCGTCCGATGCGTCTCATTAAAAACCACGAACCGATAGTGCCTATAGCGCTAATAACGTACCTAGCACAGGCTAGATATGGTCTCCATATAGCTGCGTATTCCGTATTTAGACGTACTACCCAGTGTTCATGTTCAGTACATTCTCCTCGCTAAGACCAGCCTCGTGATAGACTTGTAATGAACAGCCCATAAGAGCTGCTCCGCAGAAAGCCTGGGCAACCCAGGCCATAGAAGCTATCTCCGTACGTCGGAGATCGATGCCGCGAAGCAGTAAATATAGGAGGAAGTACCTAAGGACATAGCTTTTTCCAATTCGTTAGTAGCCCTAATCATAGACAGTTGTTCGTCAACATCGAACGGTATAGCTAGAGTTGGCGACGTAAGTTTCTGTAGCGATCGGCGAGCTTCATCGAATCTGCCTTTCCTTACCAACCACCACGGTGACTCGGGCGCTAGCCATGCTCCGATGAAGATGGTACAGGCCACACCCATTGAATGGCGAATGAGATCCTGTACGACCACTGACCTTCAATGTTGAGACAACCTCGGACGACTCCTGCTGCAATCAACTGGCCAAATACCCCGTTATCGATAACGACGACGGTGCGAATACCCACGAAGTAGATGTAAAAGTGCAGTCGTCTTCGGGATTGCGCACGCCAAGACAGAGTCGATTGGTATTCAAGCCAAAGGCGGGCGTATCAGCTGGTAAGGGAGGGTCCGTGTCAATCCCGATAGGTAGCGGAACACCACATGGACAGCGAGACATCGTGACCAATCTTCAAGCTGATAGCTTGGGGGGCTATGACTATTATGACCGAGTAGTAAGCATTGACATTCAGCAGGCAGCTCATTCTGTAGGCGAATGCGCCTAGGTTTCAACATGCAGGTATAAGAACCATTGATATGTCATGCTTGCAAGGCTCGGCGCCAACCCGTTCCTTCTCCACCATAACCACCAATAGAAGCTTGGTATTACCTGGGTCCCCGGCACGAAAGCAGGTGGTACCATACTTGTGTTCCCAGCCAGTGGAAGGAGGCATATGATCGGACTTGGCTCAAGGTGCATCAAAGCCAGGACGAACTTCATATGCTGCAGACACCGCGACAAAAAATTGTTAGTGGGAGATATCGCACAAGGAAAAAGAAACAATCAGCATGTTCCTAGACTGCGTAGAATATCGCCTGCAACGACATCAATGGCCGCAGGCTGCTTGTCCTCAATTCCAAATGCGACGAACAGCACATCGTCAATGTAGCCATGATACTTCTGCCCTTTGTTCTTCCAGCTCACGCTAGTAACATAAAACATCTCTTCCCCCGCCGCATCGCTCTCCTTGCCAACACTACGCCGCACTGAGTGTGGATGTGCTATATCGACTTCGCGTATGCCGTCTCCTCGACCATGGATCCAAAAAGGCTTTCTCGATATTCCATGGATCTTAAAAGGTGCAGTATGCTCGAAGAGCATAACATATGGCTCGTAAAGGGCATGGAAGTTAAAGTATGTTTTGTGTTGAAAAACAGTGAAAATGAAAGTGTTTGAGTCATCGGGTATACACAGCGGGTCATGGCGCTTGCACAGCGTGATCAGTAGTGAGTTAGTCGCCTGATGTATTGACTCGAGCTGAGGCCCAACTTTGGGCATATATCTTGCCATACATTCTTCGTCATGCGCAGCTGTGATCGGTGCTAGGTCTGGCCCGATAGCACCATTCGTCTCCACCTTTGCAAAGACTCGACCGGGGGCCACATCAAAATGAAGGTACGCCTGGTCATTTTGATCGAAGAACAGGAACCAATTCTTTTCCAATGTTCCCCATGGCGGCGGTCTCTGGAGCTCTGTTGCACGAATGAAATCGTTCTCGTCGAATGTCTCATATCCCCACTCTACCAAAGTTCGGAAGTCTTGAATCCATTGCCCGAAGCAGGTAAACGCGGAATTAGAGCCATATATGGTGTATGGTGTTCGTGGACCGTAGAACACACGAGCATCATGAGGCCCTCTGCTCAGGTTCAGCAATTCCAGATCACCCGCGCATTTGTCTCCGAAGGTGGGTGCTATTGGCAGCGCGACAGCATGGTTGACACACCGCAATGTGCCGTTGCCGAACTTGGCATTGCATGCAAGCTCGGCGAACTGGCTGCCCTGCGGGAACGACTGTGCCACGACGATCCAGGTGTCCTCGAGAACAGGATGAGGGATTATGTTTGGATTGATGGCCTGTTGATCTCCGAAGTCGATCATGCTGAACTTGTGGTCAGCTGTTGAGGCTGAGAATACCACATTGTGTGTCCGTGATGAACGTCCGCGAAATATCGAGCTGATGAGGTTTCCGCGGTATTGAGTCGTGTCGACGCCATTGTGGTATAGAGCCCACACAAAGAACAGTAGTATAGATAGTGGTACAATGCTATATGCGGGACGCTTCACTGAGACAATGAGCATGTTGTTGAGCTTCAAGAGCTTTCAAGCATGATGGCAGGAGGTTAACAAAGACCTGAGTAACCGCGCCTTCCACCAGCTATCTACCCGGCCACTTCCTAAGACAAAGCAGGTACCATGCGCGCGTATTGTCAGCTAGCCATGACTGGGGTCGGTAAGTACGATTGGCAGCTTGTGTACTGAACTAGGAACAATCATCGGTGGCGTTGTGCTGATTCCGGTGTGCAATGCACATGTCGTGATCGGACATCACCATGTTGGTGTGAAGGCGAACTAGGGAGCAACTCTAAAGTGATTAGCCAAAAGGCTAAGCTGGCCGGAATCTGGAGCGTTCGACCAGCACGTGCCGCGAGCAGGTTTGATGGGTCACGCTAGTACCTCGCCGCGGCACATGAAGTGTTGCGGGGTTTCGCGTGCTCAACACTTGTAATGCCTTTTCATACTGTACCATTCATACGTGAAGCGATAGTGCAGCGTTGATGCGGCATGGACACAATGCCCACGCGATCCGTTGGTTCTTCGTGGTGTCAGAACATGATACAGGTACTTCACGAATGGTGATGTTCTAATCTGATTATCTATACACAAAAATCTCAAGGCTTCTCTGAGCTGTCTAATGTCTTCCGATAGAGCCACTGTGAGAACTTGACACTAGGCTCATCGAATAACTTCGTTGTTATCTCTGCCATCCAAAGAGTTATTGGGAAGATCAAGAGGTGTGGGAGCAGAAAATTGAGCTCCAAACCAAGAGGCCCAAAGTTAGGTATGGGCATCATGTTCATCCATCCAGCGGCTGTTGCACTGTGTGACTCTCTGATACACCCTGCCGCTGCATACAGCCTGTCAGCTACAGTCCGTATCAGAGGACCATGGACTAGGTAGAAAGCAAAAGAGATTCGACCGAGATACTGAAAGAAGCGCATCTCGAAGAAGCGCTTCAGCACTGGAATGTGGGGAATGGAGGACACTGTCATGCTCGCGGCGCAAAACAGGTAGAACCATTTGTAGTCCCACATCGCTTGTGGCTTCAGATAGGACAGGTAGTACCATCCTGGCGAGGCTCTCAAAATCTGCATGTCAGCGTCGGACGCAGGACATCCTCCGAGGTAGATACCGATTGCGAACAGGGTGTAGAAGATTGGCTTCTTGAAGCGAGTCAGCCTTGCAAAGGGCGCTGGTAGATTGTTGTCTGCCGCCAGTAGATCGAGATCGCACTGCAGCATGCCCATCATGAACATAGCACAGTACCAGCCGTCAACAATGTACAGAAAGTACCAAATTAATACCATCATACACCCCAGACGTGCATTGCGGCGTGCTCTCGATAAGGCTAGCAAGGTCGTGTAGATAACAACAGAGCCCTTGAACTCGGTCGGAAGGGACCAGACAGGGTAGTTGTAACGAAACGTCGGATTACCGTGAAAAATGAAGCTGTACTTCTTGAAGGCCTGGCACCAGCTCCAGATCTCCTCTCGAAGAGAGCCTTGCTTTTCAGTGTCCACTTGCACTCCAAAGATATGCCAAGAAGCCATGTATAAGAAGGTCACAGCGATGACCGGAAGGAAAAGTCGCAACCATCTTCTGAAAAGAGCTGATGCAAGGTTGTCTCCGAGCTTCAGATGATCTCCGGCATGAATGTATTGAAGCGGTTTTGCCGAGAGGACGTACCCAGATATGACGAAGAAAACCGATACTGCGAAATGGCCTCCGGCGAAGAACATCCGTATCCCTGGAAACACACAGAAGTAGTAGTGTTGCTCATATCCAAAGACGTTCTCGAATATTTTCTCCGGATCGATCGAGTCATGTGCCCATAGCTCATGGTGCCCAATATACACGAGCAAAGCGGCAAACCCTCTTAGGCCGTCCAGGTACGCAGTAGCCCTCAATGTACGCTGCGGACGGCTCCCTGATGATCTGGCGAAGATAGAAGGGCGCATGACGCTCAACGCCCATCTTCCGGTGCGGCCAGCGAGATACTGGTCCTGCTTTTCCTTCACGCTTTGCCAGTATTCTTGGCCAAGGATACCTTCCGTATTGCCCATTCTTGTCGACTCAAGAGGCGAACGACCTCGAGCGCGGCGTGAAAAGCACGAGCGAGATACGACGTGAGCGCGTTCTGATAGTGGCCTGAGGTGCAAGTTCGATGATACAGGAGCTCTGTGTACTATAGTGCCCTACTTACGAGACTGTCGAATGCAGCTTCAGGTCAACGAGGTGCTTCCGGCGCCAAGTCCCATCTCGATGATACGCAACCAGAAAGAGCTTGTACGGGCCTGTTCAGTCCGGAGCAGCGATACGTGGCGGTAAGGTGGCTTTGGGAACAGGCCTCGACCACAAAAGAGGTGGCATGACCCTAGGCATCCTGCTTATCGTGATCCATGAATGCCGGTGTATGGAACTTGCGCTGATCTATTCGGTAAAGAGCGAACCTCAATGCAGGTTTTGTCACGAACTCAATAATGCGTGCCTCCACAATAATCGCTCCCGGGGGACCTCGATTGAAAGAAGCGTAATGCATAATCGAGACTAGCTAGTGGAACCGCCTTGATCACCTAGCGGATCTTGACTGCGACTACCGAGGCTTTCGAGCTCCGAACGCCAAGTGCATGTGCTGTACAAGCTTTGTTGCCAGTCCGTGTACTGGTAGCTGATGAACGATATGGGAGAAGACCCTAGCAGCCGCTTAGCCAGCAAAACCTGTCAACAAGTTCATGAGATCCGCTGTGAGACCACACACAGCTACTGTCGAACTACTCTTATCATCCAAATAGCCGCTCACGCAAATGGTTCTAGGTCAGCGGGGTTGCGCAGGAGTCCGATGGAACCTCGCATGTCAATTTCCATGATGCTGGGAGGTACCGAGCAAGTGGCAGGGATCATCCGTACCGCTCATCATCGCGGAGCTTTGTTCAAAACGATCATGAGCCCAGGCTTAAAATTTGGGGAAGTCTGCGGAGTTTGCCACAGACGACATCCAGAAGTTCCTGGAGTAGCTTAAAGCTACATTATTACCTCTTGCGGCTGCAGTGACCCAGTTATCCTTGTTGTTGATCATGTCGATGTCGGGATCCTGGCACGCTCAGGCACAAAGCTGGAGCATCCCGCTTGACGGCCACTCCACCCTGCAGAGTTCGTCGTTAGCTCGATTGATGGTCTCCCCAACGTGAGCTTAGCGGCTCTATCCCACCAGCACCTGAGGACTATCCACCATGCCATGTACTCGGAAGAATAGCGGCCATGGTCTTCGTGACTAGGCCGATCCATTGACCCCGGTCTGGCGGGTCCCAGTCAGTGACGGAGAACTAGCAAGACAAGTTCATGTCTGGAAGGTTCATATCAAGCAAGGGAACGTGCAGCTTCAGAGTACTTGTCCCTGACAACAACGAGTGTGCTCACTGCTATGAGCTCGGCGCATCCCACTCACTCGGTACCTTGAGCTCTTCTGGTGGTGCGGTTGTTGCCGCTCGATGTCAACAAGATGCACCCATCGTTCGCGACAGCCACGAAATGGACGGCCTTCCTCCCACGGCAAGTCCAAAGGACGATGGCTCCTCTAGCTGGCATCATTATGCTAGTGATGTGCTTCATCTCCAACTTTGGCCCTTTCGATGCGACCAGCGCGGAACAATACCACTGGTCGAACCACGAACCAGAGAAATTCCCACGAAGGATATGGCAGAGCTGGAAAGTCAACCCATATGCTTTCGACGACCGCGATCACATGGTGGCTCAAACATGGCCACAGAAGAATCCGTCCTTCAGATATGAAGTGTTGACAGATTACAACGATTTATACTACGTTGAAAGCCATTTTGGACCCACGGGCTTGAATAGACCTGATATCGTCCACACCTATCGATCTTTGACCGCAAAGATCATCAAAGCTGATCTACTGCGTTACCTGATTATGTATGTGGAAGGTGGAGTGTACGCCGACATAGATGTGGAAGCACTGAGACCTGTTGAAAGGTTCATACCATCTCGATTTGAGGAGAAGGATATCGATATGGTTATCGGCATCGAGATAGATCAGCCTGAGTTTAAGGATCATGCCATCCTCGGGCCAAAGTCGATGAGCTTCTGTCAGTGGACGTTCATGAGCAAGCCAAGGATACCAGTTATGATGCAGCTTGTCGACCACATAATAGCATGGATCAATGACGTTGCAAAGCAGCAGGGGGTGTCTATTTCAGAAGTAAAGCTCGATTTCGATGCTGTACTCAGTGGCACAGGGCCATCCGCGTTCACACGCGCAATCCTCAAGTATATGTCCCAACAAGTTGGCCATCAGGTGCCGTGGGATATCTTCCATGCCATGGACGAGTCAAGAGTCGTTGGTAGGGTTCTTGTCCTTACGGTGGAAGCATTCGCAGCTGGCCAGGGCCATTCAGACTCGGGTAACCACAATGCGAAGCAAGCACTTGTGAAGCACCATTACCATGCGTCGAAATGGCCAACGAACCACCCTCGCTACAAGCATCCGGTGTACGGTGAGGTTGAGTCGTGTAACTGGGTCGCGGAGTGTGTGCAAGCTTGGGATGAGAACAAAATGGCATTCGAGTTGCTTCCTTTGGAAGAACAGCAACGACAGTTAGCCACCAAGGAGGCCGCCGACGCTGCGCAAGAGATGTTCACAGTGCAGGGAGGACTTGATCTACTAGGTCTTCCTATGTCTCCAGGAGAGCCTGGAATAGAGTACACTCCACCGCAGGGACTACAGCTGCTATGATAGGGGTTGTGTCTGGAGTTGGTACAAAGGTGTGCTTGAGTCATCATAGATTATACACGTGAGCTATAACAAATACACATGTTCGCCGCCAGGCAGTGAGATTTCATAAACCGTGTCGACTGGTGTTGACTTTCCAGAAGGTGAATAAGCTGCAGTTCTTCGGCCTTCGTCCGAGAAAGCTCTACTCAGAAGCAGCAATCCGGAATGCTGAATCGGTGCCTGATCAAATTGTTGGTGGTTGTAATGCATGCCTGGGTCTGAGCAGGGATCTCTGGTCTAGCCGTTGTAGGAGTCGTGCCAAGGGCTGCTTCACATAGCTCAGAGCGATCTTTGATTGCGTGGTAGCACCATAAAGCCTCGGTATTGAGCAGGAGTAAGTATATTATGACATGTGCTTTGGAGCAATCGGATGCAACTGCCCCACATAATGCAGGGCTCGAGTTCGGAACCTTACTGATTAGGGTTCGCGCTTTCTAGCTGAACCTTCTACTACCTCCATGGGCATACAGAATGCGGAGAAGTAGACCACTTAAGGATGGCTAGAGCGTGGACCTGCAACCTTCTGGCTTCAGATGCTTCAGATATGCGCGCTGCTAAGGACTGAGGAAACTGGTCAAATCGCTTGATGGGCCATCTCGATGAAGCATATTTCCTCGACGATCATCACTTAGTAGGGGTCCATGCCACCGTGAGATACCTCACCGTGCCTCGACTTGTTGCGACGGCACTCGACATCTTTCTTCGATTCTACTAGGTCGTCGGTGCAGGATTCAAGCATGGCTCATGAGAAGATCGAGACAATTCACCACGACCCCGAAGGACGCAGCGACTGGAGCGGGCCCCCAAAGAGTTCTCGACTGGGGCGAGTATGTAGTAAATGGTGGTGGCTGTTCTTCCTGCTCTTTGTCATCATAGTTCTCGCTGTCGTACTGCCGATGTGAGTGATGACCTGGAACACTACGGCAGACTCATACTAACCTAAACACTCAGCATCTACATCGCCTACCCAAAGATCGCACGAAGAGGATCCGGCGATTCCACGCTACAATTCACATCGCTGAGCATTCAGAATGCGACACCAGACAGTGTTGAGATGGGATTCACCCAAATATTCTACAGCAACACGAGTACTAGCCAGCCGACTCTCTACCCTTTCAACGCGTCATTTTACATGCTCGACAACGACAACAATCCACCATTCGCCTCAATTCAAAGCCCGGAAATAGTCAAAATATCCAACGACACCGAAACAGACGTGCCGCCACAGCTCGTCAACATTACTCACATGGATGAGTTCACTCGTTATCTACGTCTTGCCCTCGCCAGCGAAAGCTATACAATCGCGCTGCGTGGCAATGGCGGTATGAGCACAGGCGGTATGCCAAAGACAGGTATCGATTATGACAAGAATATCACGATGAACGGTATGACCGAGCTGCTCGGGCTATCGCATGGTTCTGAATACTGACCTCTACCACCAGGTTTCGACGGTTTCACGGCTTTCGGAATCCTATCCTTCGGTGTTTTGGACGAAGCCGAAGCAGACGGGACGAACGCAATTGGCGAAGCCGCCATAGTCAACCCAACAATCATGACGTTGGGCCTTGGAGATGTGACTTTCGCTCTCTCTGTCAACGGCACCGATATAGGTGTAGCCACTTTAAACAATCTGGTCCTAACACCAGGGTATCAACAAGTCGAGATACGGGCGGTGATGGATCAGCCGGCTGTGTATAGCATTGTGCTTGCGCAGCAGAAGACTGTCCTGCCAATCGACTTCACCGGCGGCAGCAGCACGGTTGATGGACAGCAGATACCATACTTCACCGCTATGCTGAAGGACATCGTATTGCAGAACAACATCGACGTGACACAGTCAGTGGAGAGCACTGGACTAGTCGACAGACGGTCGTTGATAGAGTGGAACTCGCGGTAATTGTGGGGCAGCACACACGCCCTACGCGACAGCGAAGAGCAGAACATAGCCATTTGTCTTGGGTACTCATCATAATGCTGCCAGTCCCGATATTGCTGCCGTTGTTCCTTTCCCCTCTCATCGGCGCGAACAGGCTTGTCGACTCGAGCCCTTCAAGGCTCGGTCATGAGGTTCATCGCGCGTAGCCCATTTGTCATAGCAGTATAGGACTTTCACCGGACTCGAAGCTCAGTAGCACTGTTGCAGTGAAGCGTGGCTCTGATAGACACTTCGCTAATGCAGCCAAGCCGTCTTAGCTCTGAGCTATCAAGTTTAAGGTACGCGGTCCGTATCCAGGGTAGGGTTTCTTTCTAGCTTTGTTGATCGGTGGCGATCAGCGATTCTGAACTTTATAACCCCGGACCCCGTACGATCGCTTGCAAAATGCAGCTTTTGGCGGGGAAGTGTACGTCCCGATCTGGCCACCAAGGTACTGGGTGCGCACTAGGCTGCAGTTGCCTTTCGACGAATGAAATTTGATTTCTGCTGCGGTTGGCTTGTCCGAGCCGAGGGATGTGCTGGTATTGCCTAACTTGTTTGTTTCTGTCCTGGTGTGAGTGGCTGGGCTCAGATGTGATGTTGCGAGATGTCACCATGGAAAGCATATTGGCGCGCAACACACTTCTGCAATTATGGGTTTCTTTAGCCCCGGTAGGATTGTTATCTGTTTGTGAGACAGCGCGAGTGGCATATTTCAGAATGTGCAACGGGGATGATGACAACTAGAAGCATATAACATCGGGTAGACCAAATTGGAAATGGCAATTCATTGATTGACTCTTAGGTGCCCTTCTCGAGTCAGCAATGCCAGTTCACAGCACTGGCATGGTCGTTGCAAGCATCACATGTGTCAAGTTCTTCACCGAGGTGGAGGGAAGATAAGCGCAGATCAGTAGAGCTGTCCGTTATTGAATTGTAGCGCGCTCATGGTTGAGACAAGCGGCATGATGCACAGTAGTCGTGCCACATGGAGCAAGTAGCAAACGGCCGAGTGGCTTCGGCGGTCAGGCCACTTTGGGCATGGCGTAGTGATAGTGCATATTGATGGCAGCTCAAAATCTCATTAACGTTATTTCGGCACGAGTCGCAAGACAACATAATCCACGATTCGAGAAGCACAGTCGGGAGTTCGACGTGGCTCCAGGATTCTGATATCAAGTAGCATCTCGAGTGACATGCAGACGCGGGGTTGCACCACAATTCGATCCATAGCTACCAGCTACTCTGTGGTAATGGTCGTAATATTCGTCGACATTAGAACTCCTTTGTAACGATCAGTACGGCTCCACTTAGTTTACTTTGGGCGCGACAAGTACTTACCACTCTGATGGCTTGGATAACGTTTGGATGATTTGTGTAGGTAATAGTCAAAGTTTTGCCAGAAGGGTCGAAGTATTGATGGGGTACTGCAGCATAGATGTTGCCGCCCTCTTGGACAGGCTTTGGCTTGTGCACCGTCATTGGCTCTGTCCAGGGCCCTTCAGGTGCAGAAGCCGTCTGGACCTGCGAATTGTCAATGCCAGAGATTTTTGCTTCGAGGATGACACTTACCAAGACCTGGCACGACCAGAAATTGTCACAAAAGATGAACAAAAAGCATTGATGGTAGTTCGACCAAATTACTTGACCTTGATTGACCTGCCAGAAGATTCTTTCCTTCTCACCGAGGCTGCCTCGCTGGAGTCTCTCGTGTTGCCAGGACTCTCCATTCCAATACTCATAGGAGTTCAGGTTGGTGGCATCCTCTTGCTTCACTCTAGCGAGGTAGACAAAAGGACTGTCCTTAGCGTGACCGTATGCGTAGATATAACCTCCGGTCCTCAGAGCGCAGACATCACCATACCATGGTTCTGTCTCTCCATCCCACCAGAATTTGCAGAGTCGTTCGGCCTTCGGGACCGGATGAGCGCCAGATGTATCGATCGAGACCTCAGCAACTCCAGCGCCAAGCAGATGGTCTTTGAAGTCGGGTCGATGGTTCAGCAGGAAGTACAAGATGCCTCGCAGGTGTCAGTGCCAAGGGACAGGGTTGAGTGGGACGACTTACCTTTGCCATGAGATGTTTCAACGACGTTAGTAATGCCCAAAGCATACTTGCTTGGGTCCTCACCATACTGCTCACTAGGTTTCAGCATGCAGTTTGGATAGCCACTATCGTCCAACACAGGGTCAAACACCTGTGTTGGGTCGTCGCAGGCGAGAGCGAAAGAATTGCAAGTCATGCCTCGAAACTCGTCGCTGCCATGAGAGTCTGTGAACATTGTATCGCCATAAGATAGTAGAATGTAGTTTCCCAACTTTCCCTGAAAGCCGAGATCTCGTTTAACGAGAGTAGACATGCTCGAAACATTGCCCAACTCGACAACATTCTGTATGTTGATGTCTCGAGCTACCGGGGCGCCTCCATCCACAGCACCGCTACCACCACCACTACCACTGTCATGGTCGCGAACGATCATAAGGTTCTTGGGTGCTGTAGGCGCGTTGTGGGAGCTCTCAGAAGTATGAGAGTCGCCCCCAAAATGCTTCCTGAACTTCGAGGTAAGTTTGTCCATGGTCGGTGTCAGTACAATCAGCAAGGAGGGGAGAGGAAAGGTAGTGTAGCTGGGAGCTCCTGCTAGAAATCAAGGAAGCAAGCAAGGCTGCACGAGGCTTTGTCTGGCGCTATAAGGAACTCGTTTTAGAATCGTGAGTGAAGGTGCGGTCTTGCACTGAGCTAAGGCATGTGATACTCAATGGATTCCGGATCCCGCTGAGGCTACATCATGGTGCATTGCGATCGAACGTGATAACCCCATTGATGACAACCGCATTAGGCGTCACTTCAGTCAAATGTGATTCGTCACAGATGTTAAATTAGGTGCTCGTGGACTGAAGCTATACTGTACCCCTCGGTTTCACGCGCAGAACAGGTCATGAGATTCGAGCATACTGCCACTTAGCTTCGGAACTAGCACGAAGAGCTTTTGGAGTCTCTCGTTCGATCAGCGACTTCAGAACGGGATGTTGGCAGGTTCTACCATCAGAGACACAACCTGTACACATGTTCAGGGGAGAGATTCTTCGCTTCAAGATTGCGAGAACGCGTTTCAGAATCGAGCTTAGCTTTTTTGGGCTAGCGTGCTCAGGTAACGCGAGGCTGAGCATCACAATGAGGCTAAGAGCACAACATCGTCGTGCTTTGAGACATGATTACTTGTCGCTCCGGAAGCTTACTCACATGCAATGGTGTGAAAGCTATTCTATGAATCTCTACGCCCGGTAATAGCTTCCATGTGCAGTAAGATGCTGAGATGAAGTTGTCTTGGAACCAAAATTCGACACATTTGGCTGATTGACAAGCACGAGCCTGAGAAAAGCCTTCCAGAATGTCCTATTACTTTGTGGTCGTCTCGCCTACAGACACGCCCATGTTCGAATACACGTTCGGAACGTCCAAAGCAGGAGGCAATGGCCAAGCGCATTTTCGTAATGGCGAGTCGTCACGGTACATGAACCAATTTATCATCCATGCAGCGATTGACGTGGTTGAGGAGGTTCAATGGCTCAGTCCAAACATGTGGCTCAAGGTGATCGACCATTATGCTCCGACCAACTCTCACATCAGCTGTTTCATGACGGGGACGAATGTGCGTTTCATGCTCCTGCATCAGCCTGGCGGTCCGCCAGCTGCAGCAGGAAGCAGAACCTCGACACTATCTTCAAGCTCAATAGCGCAAAATCCGACGAGTCCGCAAACAGAGGAAGCTATTCGACAATTCATGACGGAGGTCTACGAGGTTTGGGTCAAGACAATGATGAACCCTTTTTACAAGATTGGCGATGAGATCAAGAGTTCCGTTTTCCGAGCTAGAGTTGCAGCAGCTGGCAGGAAATGGCTTTGAACTTCAAATTGAACGGCAGTAAACGATCTGACCTATGAGGCAGCCTAATGCGGCCAGGGATATGACACAGCACATTTGGAGCGGAGAATCAATTCGTCAGGTAGATGTGTTTCAGTTCACTGGCCGTGAGACGACACCGTTTGTTAAGGCTAGCAGGCATGAGGTCAAGGAGAAGACATCGTAAATCTACTTGAAGTCAAAGAACTCATCCGCACAGTCGTCATCCTCTTCAACGAGCAACTCAGTAGAGCAACAAATCCACGAAGCGCGCCAGAAACCCCGAAAGTGGCCGTGTAATGTGAAAACTACCACTCAGACTATTGGGACCACGACTTCAAGAAAAAAAATGATTGAGTTCACAGAGTGGCCAACCTGGGCTCAAGTGGCATTGGTTGTGCCTCTAATCATGAGCTATGTGCCTATCTATTTCGCATGTGTCCTTATCAACCAGTGGATCATTGACAGGAAGGCCAAGTCATTACAGCAATACAAGAAGCTGAATGAGGATGCCATGACCTAAGAGTGACGTGCGGTGTATAACACCATGAGGCGCAGTACGCAAACGGGGAGAGTGACTCTACGATCAAGTGCGTGAGGCAGACCAGCTATCTCGTTAGGCGGTCGTACGACCATCAAGGCTTGAGCGACTGTGGTTCTGAGCTATAACCTGTCTTTTTCTGCAACCTGTGTGGAACGAATTCTGCCTACAATCTACTGTATACTTCACTACAGAATGGCAAGCGCAGCCTTGTCAGTGATCCCGGTCACTTATGTGACTGAGACTGTGACCGTCGACATTTGCGCAGCTACACCTACACCATCATCTCAAGACCCACTTACGACGAGTGTGTCCTCACAGACCTCCACCCACAAGTCCCCAATTTCGACCACGCAAGTCGAGCTCTCTACAGATCAGTTATCCTCCAGTCCGCAACCAGCAGCATCGATGGCCTCGTCCGAATCCTTCACGTCTTCCGACGCTGGTGCAATTCTCACAAATACCCCACCTTCGAGCATTCCTCAATCCCAGACGACTGCCCAACGGTCTACAGTCACTTCAACACCTTTCCCTACTCCTTCAGCGACAGCGCTAACGTCGCAAGTCTTCATCTCCAATCCTCCAACAGCGGCCACCTCCGTTGGCTCATCTACTCAGGCACACAAGTCTAACCAGCCCGAATCTGCAGTAACGACAACAAGCACGTCTATGCCTCTAGCGACAGAATCTACTACGCCATCGGTTAGCTGCACGTCCACATCTGGCCAGTGGTATTGCATCGCGCAGTTCTGGACTGACGCGACGTCCACAGTCACAGCATCACCCACAGTCACAGAATTAACCACGATTGCGCCTTCAACCTTACCCACAATGACGACTTATATTATAGGTGCACATGCAACCACAATTACGCCAAGATCTATCTCGAGCCCTTTGACCGACACTCTCGCTCTACCATCTCTCCCGACCACCCTGAGCTCTACATCTGGCCACAATCTACCTCGGAATGGTCCACGCGAAAGTGCAGTGAAGGTTAGTAATAAGGGCTTCGCAACAGGAGAAAGTGGACACAATGACACTCACGGTCCAATGGTGCCATACTTCTTCATACCTGTCCTCATAGTTGCGGTCGTCTTTTCACTCATGATTGAGAGGAGGATTCGAAGAGTTGTGAACGGCGTCATGGAGAATATTGCTCTGGAGAGACGGAGAGCACGGAGGCTGTGAACACAGCAGAGAGGTCAGTTGCCACTGTCGGTCACAACTGAAGATCGAGCGTTTTTGGGCGTCGTGGAAACGGTTGGCTAGACACAAGTTGGCTAGACTGGGCGTCAGCGTTGGATTTGGCTAGTCGAAGCCTTCGGTCATTTTGTATTAATTCAGTCACTTAACACCCTGGTGCGCATCCTTCACAAATGAAATGGACTCACATCCCTTGAGACAGGGACGTGAAAGAGCTTGGCGAGGCAGGCACGCAGAGCATGTGTAAGGTCAGAGAGCAGGAGCTGTAAGACGGACCATAAATAAGCATGCCACAGTCATCTTCGACCACGACTCTTGGTACATTGTCATCAGCAAAGTCCTTCGCGAACCCATCGGCAGCCTATATTCCTTGAAAATCGAACAACGAACAATGCCGTAAATCCACATCACGCCAGCTTGCTCCTTACACAGTCCACTAACAGACCCGTGAAGAGCGAAACCGAGATTGTTGCCATCGCTGTAACCGCCTCTCCACCCTACAGCTCATCAGCTCTCGAACGCTCGTGTCACAGCTGGCTCCCATTTCCTGAAGCAGCTCTAAGCTCCCTCACCTTCGACAACACTGACACGAGAAGCAGCTCAAGAAGACCACCAAGAGCATCGTCCCACCAACACAACCCTCAATAATTCCTGCTGTCTGTCCGTCCAGGCTCCAACTTCGAATCCATAGGCCCTGGTCACACTGCATATGCCACTGCAAGGATTAGCCACCAACTTGACGCAGGAAGAGACTATCGGGGATGGGGCAAAGAAAGCTCACACAGGTGAGTGATGTGAGATATGGGACACGAAGAGACGTACCGCACATACAGAACCGTACACCTGCCACAGTAGTACAGCCTGCAGGACAACGATAAGACCCGATGCTAGCACGGCGAGGAGGAGAAGAAGCCTATGTCTCCGCTTTGCTCTCACATCCACATCCTGTTCCAGCTCGTCTTCATCTCGCGTCACACCGTGTCGCCGAGGATCATTCACAGTCGGTGCTGGAATCGACGTGTCGCCAACAGACCGATGTTCCGCTCCCTTGACTACCCCCTCCACTCGCAACAGTAACTGCGTCTCCCTGCCGTCGTCATTGAAACTACTATGCGCAAAGCAGTCCAGCTCGGCGGCGACGACATGCTCAGCTTCCTCATCAGCCTCAAAGACTCTAAGTGCAAGCGCAAGCGGTCCGCGAAGCCGATCAGCATGTGCAGGCGGACAGCCCAGATCAACCCTCATCGTCGTATCCAGACTTCGCACAACGGCAGATCGGTCAGTGTGTTGCTGCGATCGAGAACCAGAAGACCAATCAACAAGAGATTCTGCAGGGGCTGACTCAAAAGGGCGAGGCGGAGCTCCAGATAGCAAGCCTCCATCATCGTTATCCACCCGCACCGAAAGAATACCGGTAGACAGTGACGGTAGAGGCGGAGGTAGGGTCTGAAGTCCCGTGTTCTCGACCCCCTTACCCTCGGGCTGGTCGACTTTGCCGCACGTTGAACATGGAACATCCATCATACTCCGTTGCCTTGACATAATATATGCTATGGAGAAGAGAACAGGAAACCAAATGTCTCGGTCAAGTAAGTTTTGAAAAGAAGAAATCACAGCCCAGAAGCCAGCATTTCTGCTCAAGGGTAGGTACGCACGCATGATGGTCAGGCGCACAGCTGTGTGATGTTGTGCTTGAACCATTAGGGCTATCAGCGTCTCGTGCTTGTGCCATTGTGTCTTACATATATCAGGCCCAAGGATACGCGTCAGCGCCGAGTGTGAGTGTGAGTGATATCCCGAGTACATATCAGAGGACTAACCGCTAGTCGAACTGAATGGAAAGCACAATGCTCCGCACAGTAGAACAAGAGCGCATCTTTTCATATAAAGGGTATCTCATAATTACTATCATGCTAAGCTACGTCAGCTACTTGCAGACCAAATCAGACAATCGTGGCGACACGACACCACGTACCATCGCTAACCAAACTAGAATCTTCGAGGTTCCGGCTCATTCTGCGTAGGCGATGAGTAGTAAGACCCCGATCTGGCAACACCAGGATCTTGCTGAGGTGCAGCGAATCCGCCTTGTTGTCCATACCCGGCCGAACTAGCTGAAGTTGGAGGAGCCATATCCCGCTCTCCAATGCCACGCTGCTGTTGCATTTCTTGTTCTCGTGGTGACATGGTTGTGCCAGTGCGGCCCGTCTCTTGTGTCGCAGCGGCGGTGTTCAGGTTACTAGGCATCTGACCCTGACCCTGACCCTGGCCCCGGCCCTCGGTTGGGCTAGCAGACGATGCTAACAAGCTGCTTGTGTTACCGGTGCAGGCAGCCTCGATGACTCGATGCCACTGCTGTGCATCGCTAGGAGTGTGCGCGATATACGTGTACTCAGATGACATGTGCATCTTTGAAGTTAACTTGCTTCCAGCGGTGTTCTTGCCCTTGACGCTGAAAACGGACCCGTCGATGGCACCAATCACACAGTCAGGCAGGTAGAGGGAAGAGTCCGGGGCCGGGTCGCTGCGGAAGTTGTCGTTGTCCTTGTACTCGTGCATGTAGCCTGCTGGAGTGACTGCGTAGTAATTTGCTTTGTCACGGCCCAACTTCGACTTCCGTTCGAGGCTGCCTTCGATGAGGGGTTTTGTGGCGCGATGGCCCTGGTTGGGAAAGCTCACGGTGTCGATGGAGCGTGGCGGTGCGTTAGGCGAGATCATGACATGGCCGCTTCGCTTCATGAAACCATTCCACTCAAAATTGGGATCCATTCCGCCGGCAGTCTTGGCCATGTCGCCGTACATGGCCTTGGATCGCTCATGCTGGCCAGACATGTAGGAGTTGAAGGAGTTAAAGAAGTTCTGGACGGTGCTGATGACATGGTTCTCGAACTGCTGGAAGTTGTTCTGGATGTTGATGAGATCTGAGCGATGGTTATTCTCCTCCATCAGTTGCTTGTTGAGGCTGTGCCAGACACCTCGTTGGAGGACGTATGGATCATTGGCAGCTGTGGTCTTGCCGCCAGCGGAGTCGAAGGTAGCAGTGTTCTGACCCAGCATCTCGATACGTTTCTGAGAATCATTACGAGCGTGGTCAACCGTCTTGCTTTGTTTGCCAGCGCCATGATCAACCTCCTTTTGCTTAGCTTTGATCTCCTTGTGCAGTCTTTCGAGAACAGGTAGGACGGTGCCAGTGAGGTTCTTGGACGTTTCGGCCTGGAGCTGGCTCTGGGATTGCGTGTTTGCTCGTAGGTTTTCGAAGAGGCCAGCAATACCACCGACTTCTTGATTGAAGTGGTGGCCCTGCTTGAGGGGGTGACTCAGGGTCTTCAAGATCTTGTCCGAATCTTTGCTCTGTGTGTGCTGATCCTTCGCTACTGCTTTGACGTAGTCTTCGAGATAGGCGGTCATATGCTTCCATGCTTCCAGTCTCTCTTGGAGAAGGCCGAGAGTGCTGGTAGGATCGCCAGTAGGAACAGCATCGTCGTCAGAAGTGTAACCAGTGTTCTGAGTCGAAGCCGTGTTCGTCCGGTGAGGGAGTGCTCCGTGGCTGGCCATGATGAAGTGTGTCACTTGTGTATTGGATCTCTTGTTCGATATGATGGAATATGCGTGCAGGCGAGGAAAGTTGTCAGATATTATATCTTCCTACTCAAAAAGCTCGTGGTGGAGGGAAACCTCGTGTCCCGCGTACTCCCATGACATCATATAAGCATTGATCGCCGCTTCGTCGATCACAATCCCTGCCAAATCCTGACTTGAGAGACCTAATTGTTCGCTAGCTGGCTAACAAGCTTTTTCGCATCTGACCTGCATCGAATCAGTGGTGGCAGTGCTGCATGAAATGGTTATCGTCATGCCTGAATTTCTTTTTCAACGTGTTGGATCATGGTATTGACCGAGGCACAAATCGCGGTGTAGCATGCTCTCATCGATGGCAAGAGGCCAACAAGTCGGCTCGGAGAAAGAATAAATACAGAGCACACATAATTCATACGTCTCATTCATACCGCATATATCGTAAGTCATCAAAACGTCTCGTTATCATCATCCTGGAATCCCTCTTTTACACCATCCAGCACGGATCGTGACGGCGGCCGTCCTTCGGCAGACGGTATGCCAGCACTCTGCCGTCTACTCAGAGCAGGCAACCTACTGCCGCCGCCTAAGCTCGGCCTCTTGGACGAAGCACCAGGCGTAGGTATTGCTGTGCCCACATCACTCGTGCGCTTGGCATACGAGCTCCTCCGTGGTGTTGCATTGGATATGTCCATGTTACTGTTCTCGAGTTCTTCGTCGAACGTGCCATCGCAACCCGCCCCGCGATTGCTTAAGCTGGAGTGTGCACGCACACGGTCTGTGCTGGCATTCGGCGCGTAACTGTTGCCGTTCGCCAGGCTGCGAAGACCAGATATGCTTGCCCGACTCGTCGGCCTGCTATGACCAGGCTGATATTGGCTCATTGTAGGTCGGCTCGAGACTGCACTGGCTCGACTAGATGGCCGCGGCGGTGCTGCCATGCTTGTTCGTGTCGGTGACACCGGCGGCCGGCCGGTCAGAGATGGGCGGCTCGAAGTCGGGCGTTGTAATGAGGGAGTAACTGGGGCGTCTTCCGAATCCTGGCGGCTCAAGATGCTGCCTGTGGGCCTCCTACGACCACTGCGCATGGTGATGGATGCCGGGATCTGGTTGTCTAGAGCAGAACCACTCCTAGGCGAACCTCTTGGTGGTGTATCAGTTGGTGCAGGCAGTTTGGACCTTGCTTTTTGTACTCGCTCTTCCAGGTTCTGCATCTTTCCTCGCAAGTTACGCAGTTGGATGATAGATGAGGATTTGGGAAGACCGGTAGGGATAATAGACTGCCGTGCAGGCAGAACTCCCTTCCCTAGGCTCTGTCTGACAGCTGCACCTCCTTGCGTCCTGCCTGTAATAGCAACGGATGAGCCACGCGTGTGGCCGTTAACTCTTGCTGATAATGGCGGCTGTCTGGGGGTGGCAGTTGCGGATGTCATTGAGAGCCTCGACTTGTTCGCAACTGGCGTTGCGAAAGGCTGTGGTGCTGCAGGTACTTTGTCTGAGGTGGGCGGTGAGGGGGGTGTAGGCGTGTCGGAAACACTGGAGGATGCGGTCGCCTTGGTGCGTGGAGTGTCAAAGGACGGGCCTGAGGCCTCGGTTGTGGTTGGCGAGAGTTCTGATCTCGGCGAAGCGGGTACAACATTCGGGCTGATAGTGAGAGACTTTCGCTTGCTTGTTAGCTCTCTCTCTGCCTTTTCCAGCTTTTTGCGCACAATTTCGGACTCAATTCTGAAGTCGGAGAAGTCGTCCTTGAGCCTTTGAGCCTCGATGCGCAGGGATTCTCTTTCTTGTTCGCCTATCTTAACTTCCTCCTCCAGCATTACCGCTCTTTCAATAGCCTGATTGGCCCTGGACTCCATATCCTCCAAGGACACCTCGGTGGTCCTTTGCTTCCTCTCGTAGTCATCGTTGGCCACCTCGATATCCCTCACCCGCTGGCGCAATGTCAAGTTCTCTTGGCGCAGAGTCTTGATCTCCCTTTCGAGCGAAGCCTGAGCAGTGCCGGCCTCGCTCTTAGCTTGTTTGTGTTTCTCCTTCCACTCGTCGACCTGGTAGCGCAGGTCCTCGGCCTGCTGCTTGAGTTTCCGTTCTCGCTTCTCCGCTTGCTCGATATCTCGCTCTAGTTCTGCTTCAAGGTCTTTACTCGATGTTTGAAAGTCTGCGAGCTCTGCTTCTAGAAATTCGTACTGTTTCTTGTAGAACTTGAGAGATTCCTCAGGGGATGCGCCAGGTGCTGGTGATGAGGGCATCGATCTCTCGGAGCCTGGCATTACAATGTGAGGTGTGTCCTGTCGCTTGATGGTAGTCCTGAGTGTCGTCTAAGTCGTGTGATTCCGAGTTTGCGATTGTGAGATTAGGTCCATGGATGTTGGGTATCACTGTGCCCTGAGTTCGAGTGCGCGGTGTCGTGACAGCGCCAGGGTCAGAAGGCGTTATGGTCGAATGCTGTCGTATAGTCTACCTGCTTATGTTAGTAAATGTCGAGTGGTCGTTGGCGGGAAAGAGGTTCGTTGGGTGCGATGGTAGAAAGTCATGAGCGCAGCTGGCGTGCATGATGCGCCTGTCAACAACGCATGACGGCCCCCAGCAACCCTGAAGCGCCAAGCGAAACCTTAAGCTAGATTAGATTACTGGGATCTCCGGTTTTGTTCTGTTTGCCTCGTTTGCACTAAATTTTTCCTCGTATCGAGTAGGACGAGCAGTCCAAGTGGCAGCGTTTCTACTCGTCAAGGTAAGTCGCATTCAAGGCAGAGGGGCGTCAGACTCACTGTACCTTACAGACAACCCACAACCTCGCTCCTGCGCCACACGCTGTCTCCTTTCCAGCATGAAACTCACCAATTCGGCAGTGCCCGTATACACCGTCGCTGGCACCTCATCCTCTGGCAACATCCCTGACTGGGTCAAGAATAAAAAGCTGAAGAAGGGTCACGACTATGCCAACCACATAGAACTCCTCCAGGATTTCGAGTTCGAAGAGGCCTCCCACTGCGTCCGCGTATCCGACGATGGTGAATGGGTGATGAGCACGGGAACCTACAAGCCACAGATACACACCCATTATCTACCTAACTTAGCCCTCTCGTGGGCACGACACACCGACACAATAAACAAGACCTTTCTATTCCTAAGTTCAGATTACAGTAAGAGCGTGCATCTGCAGGAAGACCGGAGTATTGAGTTCCATACGCCGGGCGGATGTCATTATTCTTTGAGAATACCGCGGTATGGGCGTGATCTGGTGTATGACCGGAGTAATACCGATCTGTATGTACCGTCAGTGGGAGTGAATGCCAACGGCATGGGAGAAGTCTTCAGAATAAATCTTGAACTTGGGAGGTTTATGAACGAGTTTGAGATTGATGTGGGCGGCGATGATATGACCAGTTCGGGTGGTGGTGCGCTACAGGGCGGCATCGGTGTTGGAGCTGTGAATACTGGTGTCGTGGCCAAGGAGAGTCATGGCTTGGTTGCTTTTGGCACCTCGTTGGGTACCGTCGAGTATTGGGATCCAAGAGTGAGGACCAGGGTGGCCACCTTGACCGTGCCAGCTGAGTTCGGAAGTAGGCCGGAGGTAACTGCCATGGATTTTCACGCTTCTGGTATCAGGAATGCCGTGGGAACCTCGACTGGGCTCATATACCTCTACGATCTGCGCTCGCCCGTGCCCACTCTGAAAAAGGACCAAGGATACGACTATCCCATACAACATGTCCAGTTCCTCACCTCAAACTCCTCTACACGATCAGCCCATTCAGAGCCAAAGATCCTCTCTGCCGACAAGCGCATACTGAAAATTTGGGAAGAAAGAGACGGTACACCATGGACCTCAGTCGAACCAGACGTCGACATAAATTGCGTAGCATGGTGTCCAGACTCAGGCATGATCCTCACTGCAAACGAAGGCAAACAGCAGCATGCCTTCCTCATCCCACAGCTTGGTCCCGCTCCAAAATGGGCCGCCTTCCTAGACAACGTCGTCGAAGAAATGGCCGACGATCCCAACGATCCCAACGCCTTCTCTTCGCGAAAATCAGGCGAAGTCTACGACAATTTCAAGTTCCTCACACAAACACAGCTCCGCACTCTTAATCTAGACCATCTGGTCGGCAAAACAAACCTACTCAGACCATATATGCATGGGTACTTCGTCGCCCAAAAACTATACGAAGAAGCCCGCCTCATCGCCAACCCCACATCCTATGAAGAAGAGCGCGCCAAGCGTGTCCAACAGAAAATCGACAAAGAGCGAGAAAGCAGGATCCGGGGCCAAAAGAAGGTGACCGCCAAGGTGAACAGGAAACTTGCCGAACGGATCCTCGAAAAGGAAGCACAAAACGAGAGGAAACGAGCACAGAAAGTTCTTGCGCAAGGTGGTGATGAGAAATCTGCGGCTGAAGCTACAGAGCAAGCGAAGACGGACGACAAGGGTTTGCTCGTCGACTCGCGTTTCGCGAAGATGTTCGAGCAGGACGATTTCGTGGTTGATGAGGCGTCGAGGGAGTTCCAGAGCATTAACCCTAGCACGAAGGTTGAGCCGCGGTCGAACTTGGATCATGAACGTGGGTTGACGGCCGTCGAAGAAGATATGATAGATGAAGTGCCTGGTTCGTCTGACGAGGGAACAAGCTCAGGGGACGACTACGCTCATCGCAAAGTGGACGGGCGAGCAGACAGGATATCTACAGCTGATTACAAGCGCAGGCTAGATAAGAGGAAGAGCAAGCAAAAACCAGGAGCTATGTCGATGCAGGTTTCTTCGTCGAAAGCAGGACCTAGGGCTGGAGGGCGAACGCAGCAGGATCGCACATTCGGCGACCGAGCTGCGACTTTCCAGTCCACTGGCCGCGAGCGAAGGTCTGGTGGCGGCGGTGGTGTGGTCGGTGAAAAGACCATCACATTCGATGCGGCGCCTAAGAAGAGAACCAGGCCCGACCTCGACACAGGCAGGACGCAGCAGAGAGGCGGAGATAGGAGGAGCGCTTCGAAGAACCAGTTCAGAGGCATGTAAATGTGAGCCGGACTTGAAAACGACCTATATGGCTGATGAATGGCGTTTTTATATTCATTTTGAGATACCCCTTGCGACCGTGTATCAGTTAGATCTGCAAAGGCATGCTAGCAGCTGCATGCATGCCCCATGAGCAATCCTACCTCCCACCACTTTTCATTTTGAGACCTGGAACCAGAACCAGAACCAGAACAAGGGGCGCCGGAATAACGTTGCTCCTAGACTTCATTTCGGAGATGGCAAACGACGAGACACGCATCGTATACTGTACACGACTAGGATTCTACGAGTACGTCTTCCAGCTGTTTGTGGCAGTAGTAGCTGCTATCAACCAACGGTTATGTAGAGCCTCACTGCAACATCTCTACTCAGGCGCGCTCTCGTTACTAACTAGCGTGTTGATCTCCATCGAGTTTCGGCCGGAACTCCAGCTCTGACTCATCTGGGCATTCGAGAACTGGCTGGTCCTGCATATCACCAAGTCGAGTCGAGGCGAGGCGAGGCGAGAATGCTCATGACGAGATGTGTGTAATACATCACATTGCGTAGCCCCAACACGACAGATTGCGAGCTACTCTACGAACGTCACGTCACATTACATTACATTGCATCCCAGCCAAGATCCTCGCATCGCCACGAACGAGGTGTGACGAGCTACCATCATCGACATAGACCATCCACAATGTCCGCGACACAGCCAACCTCAACAAACCACCAACAGCATGAACCGCTAAACATAACGCTCGAACCCGTGACGTCCCCATCTGACATCCCCCAACTCGCCAATATCAACGAGAAAGCGCTGGAAGGCGACGCGCTGAAACAGCGGATGGCGCTGTACACAGGACGCACGGAGTGGGACACCACAGTCGAGGCCGTAACTGGGGCGCTGAGTGATCCGAACTATCACGTTGTCAAAGCTGCCATACCCATATCGAACTCGGAAGGAGGCGAGAAGATTGTGGGTTTCGTCCATTGGATGTGTGGGTATATACATCTTGAGGGGGGATATAACAGCGCACAGTCGAACTCGAAGAAGGACATTAAGCGGCTGGAGAGTGGGGGCGAGGATGTGAAGGATCCATCGTCTGGTTTCGCGGAGACACTTGCAGGAGAGTCGTTGCGTCTCGAGCAAGGCAGCGAAAAAGGTGAAGACGAGGCCCGCGCTCGCCGACTTAAGAGGGGTGAGGCGAAATACGTCGAGACCCGAAACCACTATATCGGCGCCATTCGCGGCAAGAAGCACGTGTTTGTCCGCCGCATCATGGTTTTGCCTGAGTTTCAGGGACGAGGTGTTGGACGACGGTTGATGAAGGTTGTAACGGATGATGCTGATCGTCAGGGGATCGTGTGTTGGCTGTTTGCTAGACCGGCAGGCGAGAGGATGTATGAGAGCTCTGGGTTCAAGGTTGTTTCTGCGACTGATATGGATGAGCCTGAGGATGGGTTCGTTTGTCCGGCCTCGAAAGGGATGATGAGGTTGCCGGAACCCGTGCTTCAGTAAAGTGAGTGAGAGCGAGAGGGAAGGAGTGCTCATGCCACTTTCTTGAGGTGCTGCGTGCTCGCTCCTCTCACAAAAGCATTGCTGAGCTCTCGGTAGCCTTCGAACAGCATCCAAGCTGGGACGAATACCCACAGCATGTTGAAGAACACAAGGTATAGCCAGAAGTAGACAGGATCGTCCCCTGCAAGCGAGGAATTGCTAGACAACCATTCTGGTGCGAAGGTCATGAAGCCGCCGTAGAGTTCACCAGTGCTCAGCACAACAGCGATGAACCACATTCTAGCATCAAGCCGCGCCCGTAGCGTCAGGTCTGTGGCATTTGAAATCTTCGAGGTCAAGTAGCAGATATATGCAGCAGCTGGTCCAGCGCCAAACACTGTCAAGAGCTCAAGCGAAATGACGGTCAGATCTGCACCTCCCCATCGACTGTCGGCCTTTGCGTATTCCTGCCATAGCCTAGCCATTGGAGCGTCTGAATAGTACGAGCCATAATTTCTGTCGCTGTATCCGAGGAAGTGAGGTCCTTTGTTGCCAAGTGATGCCGGATGAGGGTAGTCGGAAGTGATGTTGATCGTTTCGTACGAGAAGAAGCAGTGGTAGAGGTAAGAGCCTTCGATGATGCTGTGCGTGAGGAAGTCGTAGGCGCACCAGAGAAAGATCCAGTAGTACTTTCTGGAGATCGTCTTCGGGAGGGCGAGGCCTGCGAGCATCTGGGCCGCTGGCATGAACGAGAAAGCAAGGGCCAGGGACAGCCCTGTACCTAGATCGAGGGTAAAGGGGGGAGGTGTCGCCGGAGGTGGCATACTTGCGAAGTATACCTGAGTCAATCAGAGACTACTTTGGAATGATCGAGCGCTTGTCACGAGAAAGTCCAAATTTTGATACGCATGAGGATGTCGGCCAAAAAAACTCGCGTGATCCTTGGTTTGACTATCTTTGCGTGGCGCGTGGGAGCTTGTACTAAGCTTGTCACCACAGCCTTCGTGTTACTCCTCGCCCCAGACAACCAAACTGAACGGAGCATTAGTTAGCACTTTTTCGTGCGCAAACCAGTGCTTAAAGCCTACCGCAGTAGGGCGCGACTGTTTGAGCTTCCTGCGCGTGGTTACTCCTTCAAGCATCTCAGTCACCGGTGACCTTCTTTCCCGCTAGACAACTTTTCGAAGCTGTATTTCACGTCCACTGTGACAGCACAAGTGCAGAGTTCGATACGGACATCGTCAACCACAAATCTGCGATCTTCACCCGTTGGCTTCCGTGTAGAAACCGTAAGGACTAATGCATGCCACACCAAAGATCTCTGCAGACAGGGTGGAGATCTGTTCAATCAGGCCTCCAATGATGGTAGACAGGGGAAGTGTCGTGCTGCACGGTGATTTAGGCTTGGTTACCGAACTGATGAAGCAGACAAGGTATGAAGATGACTTAAACAATGAATTCATACACCTGACATGGTCCGCACACATCTCTTCTGGACGAAGCGTGCGTGCTCTCTGAGCAACATTCTCATTTCTGTGACCCAGCTCCCTTCTCGTTTCGGTGCAAGCAAAGCCAATGTCGTTTGGTGTGGGTCTCGGAGACCTCGTGCTCATTCTGCAAGAATGCATGAAGCTCTACAACAAAATTAACGATGCAGGAGATATTATCGACGATGTTCAAGACCGACTCGGGGAGATTCTTGGCTGGGTGAAGCCGATACAAGCACATTTAAATGATAAGTACGGACCAGCCAGAAAGTACCCAGAATCGCCTACCATCCAAACAATAGTCGATAAAATGAAAATCGAGGCAGAACGCATCAAAACAATATTTCAGCGCTTCTACGAAGCAGACCGCGCCGATGATTTCTGGAGCTTTGCGCGGCGTGCCCGCTTCGCAATCGGCAACAGCACCAAAGAACTAGAACAATTGATCACGACTATAGAACGACGAGCCGACAACCTAGATCGTCAAGTCCGACTGATGGACAGTAAATATCTCCAACGGCAAGTACTCGCAATCAAAAAGCCATTACGCGGAACCTGTAAACGCCGCAATGTCAAAATCCTGTTCGTCGACCCCGGAAACACAGGCCGCTCAGTTGTAGCTCAGGGCTACGCGCAGCTCGTCCGCGAAGCAACGAGAACAAGCAACAAACCCTGGTTCATCACGACGATTCATTCCGCAGGTCTGTACGTCCGTAACACCGGCCCATGTGGTCTAAGCGAGCTACAAGATCAAATAAATCTCAGCACACTCGATGCAAACAGAGCTCCAAGCAAAGTCGCCCAAGCATCACTGTTCGACAACGACTACTTTAACTACCCCTACAGAAGCGCCATCAGAGGACGCCTGGCTAACCAACGCAGTCGAGGCATCACGAGGACGACATTCAGAGACTACGACTACATCCTCGTTTTCCGTCTCAAAGACAACATGGACCTCCAGAAGCTCAGGGTGAAAATTAGGCAGACATACGGCGCGCAATTCGTGCCCAAGGAAAAAGGCAAGATCGTCATGCTTGGCGAGTACCGGGATCAGAACTCGAGTGAGATATTCTGGCCGAAGGGACCGGGAGACAGCATTGTGCCCACGAGGAAAGATATGGACCGGTGCATGGGGATGATCAAGGCCGGATTCAAGGGCTGGTTGAGGGACGAACTTGAGTGGGAGCGACCGTGGAAGGACGATGCTAATGCTCGCCAAGCACAACCGCAACCGCAACCGCAGGTGTGAGTGCGCCCGCGGCAGATTCCACGCCACGTACACCTGAACGAGCACCTTGAGTGACGGAGTATCACGATGTTCCCACGTTACCATACCGCCCCCACGCTCCTGACCACTGTCACGTAACAGATCTTCCCCGCCTTCCTACCTCCGACCTCCCCTTCTAATTGCCCCTCTCAGGAAGCTAGTATTAGAGCTGATAGATATACCGCACCACATCTCCAGGTATCCTCCCACACACAGTAGTTCCAACACCCAAGTCGTAAACTGCATGCTAGGTCGTCCAACACCAACACCAGAATAAATTAGATTAGAATCCCAGCACAGCGTTTTGAGACAATATGAATATGTACAGTACGCTTTCACCCACCGCAAAATTGAGCCCGTGCCATCAGTATCGGGGATTGGACTGTGCTCTAACTTAGCAGCCCTCATAGACTAAGATATATACTCCATCACTCATTGCGAAGCGGCCACCGTAAGATCAACCGAATGAACCAATAGCGTCTAAAAGTTCGAATTTGATACAGAAGTCGCAAGCATCGCATCGCATATTCGGAGCTACAGTAGTTGGGAGACTCAGAGAGGAAGGTCCGTAACAAATCATCTGCTGTGGATATTAACTTAGTCTAGCCGTTGCCCCAGCCGCGCGGGCAGAGGGCGTCGCCACAAACACTGCGCAATGGGCCACAAAGTGGAATTTCATGACCATGGCTACTTGTCAGATTGATCGTCTCGGTCATCCTCCATGTCTGTTTGTTCGTCGTCTAGTCCATATCATATCACATCACATCACGCCACACGCTCCACCGCAAAGACAACCGAGAACACCCTCAGTCCACCGTAAACGTAGTCCTCACGCCCATAGCCGCCAACTCAACATCCAGGTACCGCAACACCCCCGGCACATTAACAACAGTGGTATTCTCGCCGCCCACGAACTCTTTTCCTTCGCCATCAGCCCAGACCCGCAGCTTACTATCTTCCCACCCCGCCTCTCTCGCGCAAGTCCGACACCGCACGATTCCGCTCGGCGGCACACTCCCGCCTGCACCCGCGACGGAAACGGCTCTCCGCCCCGTAAGCGCATTGTACGGATTCGGCACCATCTGCACGGACAGGAAACTGCCGCAGTCGCGACAGACCCACGCGCGCTGCTTGTCGCTGCAGTCCATCAGCCGGTCCTGCAGGAGGTAAGCGCAGCCATGCGCAATCAGGGAGTCGCGCTCCATCTCGCCGACGCGGATCCCGCCGCCCTTAGACCTTCCTTTGATTGGCTGGCCCGTGACGGCGTTGACGGGCCCCGTGGTCCGGACCTGGAACTTATCGCTGACCATGTGCCGGAGCCGCTGGTAGTACACGACGCCGAGATATATGTCGGCGGCGAACTCGCGGCCCGTGATGCCGCTGTACATGGGTTCGTTGCCGTAGAAGTTGTAGCCCGCTTGCAACAGCTGGTCGCCGAAGAAGTCGCCTGCAGTGTGTGTTTCGTCGAAGGAGAAGGGCGTGCTGTCTTGTGCGAGGCCGTGGAGGGCGCCAGCTTTGCCGGCCAGGGACTCGATGAACATGCCGATTGTCATGCGGGAGGGGAAGGCGTGCGGGTTGATGATGACGTCGGGCTGGATGCCGGATTCGCTGAAGGGCATGGATTCGCTGGGCCAGAGCATGGAGCAGACGCCCTTCTGGCCGTGGCGGGAGGAGAATTTGTCGCCGATGATGGGGCGGCGCGGGATGCGGTATTTGATGGAGATGCATTGGAGGGGTGTGTCGCCGGTTTCGGACCCCAAGAGGCGGATTTGGTCGATGTAACCGGGCTCGCTGTCTTTGTACTTGAGGTAGTGGGTTTGGCCGTCGAGGTTGCGGAGAGAGTTGGTGGAGGGGTCGAACATGACGGTGTGGTAGGCGGCTATTATGCTGCCTTCTTGGACTTTGGCGCCGATTTTGGGAAGGCCGTCTTCTTCAATGTGGAGGAGGACGTCGCTAGGGACGTTTGTGTCGGTGTCTGCGAAGCCGAACATGCTTTTGATCTCGGTTTTGGATCTTGATGCTCGACCGCCCGTGCCTGTTTTCTCTGCTAGGTCGTAGAATTTCGTTTTGTAGATCACGCCGTCGCCGAACCCGCGCTCGTGGCTAGACTTGTTGATTATCATGGCGTCGTCCATGTCGTAGCCTGTGTATGAGATGACGGCTACTACCGCATTCATACCGTTGGGGAAGTTGTCAAGACCGTATTCGTTGTACAGGGGCGGTCGCACCACGGGTGTCTGACCTGTCTGTAAGAGATAGGCTTTATTATCTGCTCGCATCATCATATTCGATGAAGGTGTGCCCATGGCCTGTTTCGACATCTGGCACTGGTACATGTTTCTGGGCGACTGGTTGAAGTCTGAAAAAGGAGTCATGTTGGCAAGTATTGATAAGATATTGGTGGGCTTATATTCGATGTGTGTGGTGAGGTTTGGTATTATGTCTGTTTCTGTACACGCTATGGTCATGTACTGTTGTTCAAAAGGGCCAACGA
>Ga0210040_10000450_pt1 | contig 69276 bp, 64 predicted proteins | sample CryGeyCG12114_NA_FD_185462 | JGI IMG/M metagenome (GOLD analysis project Ga0210040, IMG submission 185462) | Groundwater microbial communities from aquifer - Crystal Geyser CG19_WC_8/21/14_NA (SPAdes) (version 2) | ecosystem: Environmental > Aquatic > Deep subsurface > Groundwater | place: USA...
CATATATGCGCTAGGCTAAACTCTGTATAATATGGACACAGGGAAAATGATTCTCGCTTTTGAAACTAACAGCATCATATAAAATACATTATGAAATATTATCCAAAATTGATGAACGCAAAATTATGCATGGACTTGTTAGTTTGCACAATGATGAAGTCCAATTAATGGAATAAGTTGTTGATATGGATACATTACATGACGACATGCATGAAGTGCTACATTTTTTGTTTCTTTGGACTTCGAGCGAAGTGAATGAATGAATTTTATGATGAGCCCATAATAATCCTTTATTTCCTTTGGAAAACTTGAACCCTCAGTATGAAATTTCACACCACAAAAGATTTTGATAGACTGCTCTGTTCACCAAACACAGATTAGTCTATAATATGTAAGTATCTACCTATCTAATAACGTTATATCCCATCTCAATTCAGGCTCTTAATCTATTTATTGCATTGGGCACAGAAGAATTGACACAGGCAATGTACTCGCAATGGAAGACTCAGTTCGTCCTCGTCCTAACTAACTAATACAAAGATGAGTACTAACTACTATGACTAAAATCTTCCATGATGTGCATATGTAACATCCGGTGGACTCGAATTACACATTTAAGTAACAAATGAAATATGCTGTAATAAAACTTATGTCACCAAACATGCTCATGAATTAAATACCACTTATTGTAACCTCAATGAGTGAGTCAGTACAGGCGTAACTTCATAGTAAAGTGTGGGTGGCTTACCAAACGAAACCACAAACAAGTAACAGTAGCAGCTGCCCAGAAAGTAAGCAAAAAATGGCGTGTGTGCTCCATGCACAAAATTTTTGATCTGTAATTTGACCAGAAAGTTGTCTTGAAAAGAAAAGGCGACAGGTGTACCACCAAACGACTTGAGATGACGGATAAGGTCCATGATTCCAGTTTTTTTACGTGGCCTCAAGTTTAAAAATATCAACTTACTTATTTTCTTACCTATTGTTCTTTGTGTGGACCATCTAATAATTTATAACTTTTTAGCTTAACTTGAGCATGCATAGCTTTGGTTTGGGAGTTACTTGCTTTACAGATTAAAATTACGTGGGAAGCTAATGCTACAAAATGAGTATAGTACAACGAGTTGTTAGTAGGAAGCGAGCAGAAGCAGACACGATAAACATTTAGTTAGTAAAGTAAAGCACCGTGAGTAATTAGCCTCTCATTGTTCACTACGCACTGAATGAGCCATTTTGTCTCGTAATGGTGCCAATAATTGGGTGATTATAAGCAATTAACTCCTCTACCTACATTGAATCTAAATAGGCTGTAGAAGCGTACAATTTGTATTTGTAGTCTGTTTACACTTGAGCCACAAAGACTGAGATGCACTAACTAACTAAATTACTAATTAGTCAATGCCCACTCATTTAATTGAAACTATGCACTCCACGTCTGTATTGAGGGATCCACTTGAGCCGAGTTTGTCATGCATTACAGTTATTTTGCAGAGTAACCTTGCTCACAAAATGATATACCTGTTTTACAGCCTTTATCAGCTAGCTAACTAACTATAAGCAACCAACTAACTCCGCACACAGACATTTAATACCGTGTTCCTGCTTGCGCCCTTTAAATTCCTTCATTACAACATTATCATCACATGCTGGGAAATCTAGACTGCCTGCACACTCCATATACTCGATAGGTTTGTTAAGTGGTTCTAAAAACTTTCAAATCTCAAATACAGTAATGAAAGTTCTCTCTCTCTCTCTTTGAGCCCAGTCTTTGGTGCCTGCCTGTATGTAGTTGGCTAGTTAGTAGAGTGCAGTAGCCGAGTGAGTTAAGCCACCAAAAGGAAACTTCAAGTGGTAGCAGCGAGTGAGCAGAGGGTTTGGCTTCTCAGCTTGGGTTTTTCCTTCCCAAAGGCGGTTCCCCTCCATCCAACAGAGCCAATTGATCATGCTCCACGCAAAAGAACATATCACTTTGTTGTTCCTCTCTCTCGCCCTGTTTACATGGCCAATCTGAAGTCAGCAGACCCACTTTGTTCATCAACATCATTTTCCATGTCTATATTCATGGCTCCAGAAGCTCACTCACGCACACAACATGCTCATGATCCAGCAGATAACCACGTTTTAGCATCATCATTGCTCACTGACTGCTCACATTTCAACTGCACGTACATACAATAATAATTTGAAGGCTGAGAGTACTTTTTAACTTTCTACGAAACTTGAAGTGAGTAGGGCCGGCCACACTCAAAGCCCGGTTCGGTCTAAGTATTTTTGAAGCCTAAAAATTATTAAAAAAAATAAAATCGCAAGATTGTGCAAAAGTCAAAAACCCATGCTAAAGCGGATGCAAAAGCTCGAGCTTGTTAAAAACCAACCAAGACATGACATGACTGTACGACAATACACAAATCCTATCAGATTCATTAATAACTCCAAAAAAAAATTATAAAACAAACAAAGAATTAGCAACTGAAATATAGCGGATACTAAAAATTTGTTTATTATTATTTCACTTCCTTTTTGCATACCAAACAACTGTGCACTACAGTCATATACCAAACAGATAACCATAATTACGACGGTTCAGTATCAGTTATCTTTAAATGAAAATCAGCCCCAGTGCCAAAGAAAACCCACTCGTTAATTGCCTTGGGAGCAGGTATAGCAAGAACTCGAATAACAATGTTCTTTGGGTTTTTAGGAAATTCTGTCGTATTTTTAAAAATATCCTGAACAAGTAAAGTCATAAATGATATTCCTCTTAGAAAATATTTCAAATTTTTAAGTCACAAAATAAGAAATGCAATGAGCTGGTCAAATTAAAATCATTTTTTACTTGCGGAATTATCGTCCTTATTTGCGTGAAGAAGCTTTATGTAAATCATATTCATCATTCTGGGATCCAAAGTCATTAAACTCTACCGCTGCTCTACCGAATGTTTTGATTTCCTTTTCGTGCTTGTTGTTTTTTTGTTAAATTCGAAATGAGTTGAGGCCATCACTGTGGCAGTCATGTTTAATAACATCTCTATCTTGAGCTCTGCTGCTGTTGGGGCTAATTTAAATCCTCTGAAACTGCAAAAAAGTCAAAAGACAATATAACCAGATAAATAATAATATTATAAATAACCACATGTACTCAAAATTATGCTAATAGTTGCTAGAACTTTTATCAAGTGTTATTAATTGGTTTTAGAATATTAGCAATGTATATAGTAAAGGTCTTCAATTAAAATGTAATTCTTTTACAAGCTCTTATTTTGTACACATCTTAATGATTTGGATTTCTTCGCTACCCAATTCACAGACACATAAGCATAGCCTGGCCGAGTACAAAAATAAATAAAAAATAAAACCCCAACCCGGAATGTAAAAAAAATTCTAGCCCGAGCTCGGCCCATGTAGGCCGGGCTTCGGCTTAACCATAATTCCGGGCTTTTTGACTCACCGCTAGTTGAAATCAACTATGACTGCACACATATAAAGCTTTCAATTGGCTCAAATGAGATCACACATAGTTAGTAGCTAGCAGTGGTGGTTTTGTAAGTAAGTAAGTTAGTAAGGAAGCATGCGAGCACACGATCCCTTGTTGGCTAACACTAGCTAAGTCAGTCAGCTGAATGCACATGTTTACAGATTAAAGGATAAGAACTGGGCTCCAACGAGTACCTTGAGTCAGTATGTCAAAGTGAACCTGTTTGAATGGACCACTTGAAATTTAAACTGTTTTAGTAGCGACTGTGAAGGTCTACTTTGCTGAATCATCAAAAGATACTCATTAAGTTACTAACTAGCTAACTAAATGAGACCGACAAAAATGCATGCAAAGTAAGTGTGGAGTGCTTGTATAGAAAACTCTATGTACATGTCATTGTATGAGAGTTGTAAGTTCAGCAATTAAAGCTTATTAATTTTGTGCCGTGGAACATACATAAGTATTTTCTAGTTTCCAAATTGATTTTATCATATTACTGTTTGTTCATGTGAACCGACAGAATGTTCTACGTGTAAAAAGTACATTGTGAATACCAGTGAGTTTTCAATGCGGATTTTAAGTGAACTTGGAAGCATGCAAAACGGAATGCAGTTGCCCCATACGTTATCCCGATTCAACCTATTCGATTTCTCATCACTGGCTTCTCAACATAGTCAGCTAATGAACAGTGGTAGTGGAGGTCACCATACAATTAATCCCCAAATGAAGGGTAACCCAGTTCTCCAAAACTTGGATGCGGCAGCAGCCATGTCTCATTTTCTGTTCCCACCGAGCTTCCTTGCACATGGGTTCGGACATGGAATCTTACCTGAGGAGTCTGTGAAGCAAAATAAACTGATGATGAAGAAATCGGATGGCAAGTCTTTTACAATTGACTCTTTGTTGGGACTAAATAGAGCTGTTTTTCATGGAACTATCATTCCGACTTCTCAAAGCGGTGTCAACTTGTCAGCATGTCATTGGCGTCCTGACAGTGAAAAACCGTCAACTGCTGAGGGTCGCGTTCCTAATGGGAAGAACTCAAGGGCGCATCCTTATTCTTCGTCGCATAAGCAGAAAGGCTCCTCGAAATCAGCTTCAGGTAAATTAAAAATATATAAAATAAATAACTCACTCTGTTATATTCAGTTTCAGTCGTATTTCGTAGTGTTTATGCAGTAGTTTAGGAAAACAAAATTTTGGCAAAAAGTGCCCATAAAAATTGAAAGTTACTTTATTCTTATTTTTCTAACTATCATAATTATTTCAGATAAAGATGAAAACAATGCTCAAAGCGGTAGACGATCCAACAAAAGCAAAAGAGTGAGAACCATTTTCACTCCGGAACAATTAGAGAGATTGGAAGCTGAATTTGAACGGCAACAGTACATGGTTGGCCCAGAAAGACTCTATCTAGCATCCTCACTGAATCTCACCGAAGCACAAGTTAGTTTTCTAATTAAAACTAAAAAACTAATTTTACGATGCGTAAGCTAAATAAGCTGATACGTTAAGAGTTTTTTTTTCTTTTCATCATGCATTGTATTCATATAGAGCAAACACAGTTCTGGCACACTTGCATGCTTTTGTATGTAAGCTGGCATTGTTTCCCCAACTCCTTATCTTGTATTCAAGTTTTAATGAATTGACTTCATGGGTTGAAAGATCCTGTTTAATATGTGAATTTCACGGGATTGTGTAAACGTTCTGTTTAGGTGAAAGTGTGGTTTCAAAACAGACGAATCAAATGGAGAAAGCAACACCTGGAAATGCAGCAACAAAGACTGGCTGTTCTACGAACTCAACAGGCGGAGATGAACGACGGAGAAGACACTAGCAGCAGTGACTATGGCGACTCACAACAATCCTTGTCCCCCAGCCCCACGGTAGCGTCCTGCAATAACTATTTAACGGATTACTCTGATGTGACGTCTCCAAAAAAGCATCAGTCCAATTCCGTTCCCATGGCAACATCCTCCCCGTTCTCAGACAGTGACAGGCACGGTCTACCGGACTTCACCCCAGCTGCACTCAATTCGGACGACTTGTTGACCTCTGAGCATGCGAGTATTATTCATTGCATCTCGTCAAGTAGTAATGCACTGGACTCTCATTCAAATTATATGATTGCACCCTTAGTCAATAACACTTCTTCTTCTGTGAATTGCACAGACTACCCTGAACATTGAAAATTATTATAGGTTATGAAAAAATTACCATAAGCTAAACTATAAGCGTCTATGAAATGAAAGTGTGTAAAATAAGAGTTTCTATGTGTGTATACAACTGCCCCTAAATAAACTGACTCGCTCTTGTTCTATGCAGGACTCTTGTACAAAATAAAAGTTTTGAGGTGAAAAATGATTTTTGCTCAATTTTTCGGCATATTGATCAATTACATGTATTGTTGCGGAGAATCTAATGGCTCACAACTTTAAAAGTTGATCACATTGACGGAAATTTCATAACGTTAAGCTATAACGTCCATTCATCCGCATTCAAAATTGCAACTTTTTTGAACTTTTTCCCTGAAAAAGACAAATTCAAACTAGGAAAAGCATAATAGTTGCATTCAAAGGAATTTTTTACGTACCAAATGAAATATGAGCCACACAGACTTGATTCTAGAATACAAAGGGAAAAACTGCTATAAGTTGGCTACAAAGTCTCAGGAGATGACAGCTATTTGGTTCCTACTCCGTAATAAGTACAAAAAGTAATGACATCAACTCTAACATTCTTCTGTACAAAGCGCACAGGCAAGCGTATTAGTTTAGTTAATAGAAAAAAGACATGGAAATATGAAGCCTAACCCCAAGAATTTCATAGAAAGACTTGAGTCTGGGCTGGAAACCAGATAAAAACATATAGTAAGTACTGGATCCAGCCTTTTCTTTCTTACATTATTATGAAATGATGGAACCCCATTTTTCTTATGTTCATAAAGTTTGACGAGCATCACAATTTTGCCTTTTCATGGGGAACCGCAAGTATGCCGAGAAGAATTCTGTAATTGAATCTTGTTGTAATAAGCTCTTAATAAGTGTCGACATATTAGCCACAGCAAACTTGTTATGAGCTTCTTGTGAAAAATTACTTTTTTTCTTGTGACATCCCCTCTAATATTTTTACATTGCCTCCTACTCTCTGTCTCTTATATACTTTCCTTTCCTTACGTATTTAGTCTGAAAGTGATAAAAAAATCATAACGTACTTTTGGTCCTTTTGGTGCACTAATAACGTGCACGAAATACTACCATTTTCAAATATTCATTCAGCTGACTAAGTTGGATACCATACTTACTAACTAATCTTAAACCTTCTTTTAAAAAGTCCATGTAGCATCAATAGCAACTATGATTGGACTTTCACTTTCCAAGTGAATAAAAGTAGAAAATTCATGCTATACTAAAAAATTAAACCAAAGAAAATCATGCATGAAATTTACTGCTTCATCTTCTTCTGGGCTTTATTTCTGAACAAATATTTATTCAGTGTATTCGGTGATTCAAAAAACGAACAAGAAATGAAATTTAAAAAATTGCTTTTGGGTGCCTTTTCACCCAATCATTGTCATGGACTGAAAAACTTCAATCCATAATGACATTAAGGTGGAATCCCAAAGTATGTAATTCCGATGTAAAGTCATTACAGTCTTTAGTCTAAAGAGTAAGTGGATTAGTTCAGTTTATTTGAATGTCAGTAGTACTAACTAACTAACTAACTAGGTGAGTAAGTATGCGTGGCTTCCAGCAGCATAGTTGTACTCAACAGTCAGTCTTTATATACCCCTAAACAGTCGAAGAAAGTGAAAATTATTGTTTGGAAAGGGATTGTGGTAAGAACTGACTACCACACATTTATGGATGACATTTGAATTGATTTGAGTATTCCTCCTTACGAAACAGAAGACACAGGATGCAGAAAGATAAACCTTTGTTCTTATCCCCGTACAGTACGTACTGCAAGACGGTGTATGAAAGATAAACTCGAGATATACATAAATGCTTGCACAATGAAACTCTATGTTACATATAGAGTTTCATTGTGCAAGCATATATGCAGTATGAGAGAGAATGCAAATTACACGTAATAGTGAAAAGAAGAGGAGTTTCTGTGCGAAGGGGAGAAAATACTAATTAGTGGAGAAAGATGCAGAACGGAGAAGCCTCAGGAATGCCCAAAATGCCAACACCTTGAATGCAATCTTAAGTAAAGTTGGGTTCAGCAGCAAGGAAACTATGTGGGAAGCTGTCTAGAGAAGGCAACTAAATGAAAATTACGTCAAAAGAGTTAATTACAAATTGGCTAATGGACCAAGTTGTTTAATGAGGCTAAGAGAAAGAGATTCCACAAGAAGAAACAAAAGGATCAATGTGTCTACGTTGCTCAAAGAGGCCACTCTCCCTACCATCACTGTACATAGTACTCGAACTGTGTGTGATGTGATAAGATTTTCCATACGTACTACTGACTGTGTGTATATAATGTTATGCTGGAGCGAACAGAACACTATTCTTTCTTGCGATGAAAACAATTCTCCATTCTGTTCCACTATATACTAGTTCTTCGCCTATGTTAACTTCACCATGTTTATAGAGTAGTAGTATAGTGAGAGTCGAATGAAATTCCCCTTTACAGTCTTCAAGATTTATTTCCTTCGTTCAAATCTAATTTGGAGTCCAACAACATGATTCTCTTTCCTTTCGGCTGTATTATTGCTCAAGTTATGTTTCTTCCTCTATTTCTTGTCCCCATTCGCACCAATACAATTTAGTGGCTCCAATAATAAACTTTTAATCTGTATAGAAGATACAGAATGCATTGAATGTTGAAAAAGCGCGTTTAGATCATGTACAAGTCGATTTAACACTTTGTTTAATCTATTTACATATATTTAGCATATGTAAATTGTCTGTCGCGCTCAATTGCAGTCAATTATTACAGTTTCTGTGGATTCAAGACAAGGGAAAGAATAAAAGTAATAAAAGGAGAAGTCAAAAGTGTATCATTGCTTGAGTGAGAGTGAGTGAACGATTCAGCTCTTTACTGTAGTGGAATGTTTTTTACTCAAGTATGTTGCCCATGAAAAGAACAGAATTCACAAAGAACTAACTTCATGATGAAACTGACTAAACTAACCTGTATGTGTGTCCATTTAATTCAGTGACAACAGAATTCCATTGTCTTATTTGTACGGGGACTATTACTTTGGGTCTATTGATGGCTATATAGCCATTAGGATTTACAAAGAGGAAGACAAAAGTGGCCTTGTTAATCTGTTGGGTTCACATTCTACTGGCTTTGTTTTCATGGAATACATGCACACAAGATTTACTGTCTAATATTCTATCGTACCGACGTTCGTCTCATTTCTCATACTTCTGACAACCAAAAAGTAAATTTGAGCTAGAGTTTTGAAAATAAGGCTCTAAATTTACTTTATTAAATAAAAGTCGGATATGAACATAAAGTGTAGTAACAACCCTCATTTAACAGATATATCGCATTATGTATGTAGTGTGTTCTGAAACGCACACAACTACATAGGACAGCTAATTGTGCATGAAGATGACAAATATTTTTGGTAATGATAATGATAACGTAGAGTTCATATAGAATTGATATGGCCGGATGTGCAGTGATATTAAATAGACACTTTAGGCCTCTTAATTACAATATAATTTTAGAACATTTTAACATTTCTGACTATACATCAAAGACTATAATTCCACCCAAATAATTAATAAATTGTTCAATAGTGCTTAAATATCCCAATAATTAAAAACATTACTATTTTGAAACTAGTCAGTCAACGTAAATGTGTAAAGGAAGCAAAAATCAAAAAAAGAAATTGTAGAACAACAAAAATGTTTATATTCCCAAGTGCACGCTATAATGAGAGTGACCACAAATGAAAGGAGAATACCCTTTAAAATCACAACAAACTAGGTCCATCCTCTAAGCAGAAACTATACAAATATTAATAGCAACAAACGAACCAAAACCTATATAGCTACACAAGATGCCGCACAGAACTGGCTCCTATTAGTTACAAACACAAAGGTGTAATACATCATATTAGCTTGAACCCTGCATCCGCAAAACTGGTGTACAATTCAAACTAACAACAAAAAAGAACGGCAAATCAAAAATGCCAATCAATAGCCAAAGTCAAGTCAGTCACCATAAATCACGGTAATGCTATAGATAGACTGTAACAATTATAGTGAAATTTTTAAATTCCAATTAAAAAAGAATGCATAGCTAGCTAGCTGCATTAAGATAATAGTATGACTCAATAACCAACAAGTCATACACAGTAGTTCAGTAAATGTCCTAATACTGTTTTCAAAAGACTTTTGCACAATTTTGGGAGATTTATAAGTGTGTATACTGTATAGCTATTAGTTAGTGCGAGGGGCGAGTGAGTTCAGTATATTGGAATATATGGACTGCTGGGCTGGGAGCAAAAATGAGAGGAAAGGAAGGTGAGTGTATGAGAGTGGAAAGAAGTGCGGGCGGATGCTGTTGCATGTACGCGAATGGAATGTGAAGCATTTCAATTAATCCGTTTTCCCTTTGTGAGCTCCCTGGATGGCTCCCCGTCAAAAGCGGTCTTGCACACAAGTAGCTTCTAATAAATTTACCTACCAAAGTGGTTCATGACATTATTGGCTGTTAAACGAGCTAACTTCCAAGTCCATAGTAGTGTGTACGTACTAAATATATGTAGCAAAGGAACCATTTACAAACTACTACTGCTGTGTGCATGATGTGCTATTGTGCTGTGAGCAAAAGTGTGCGCTTGTTATTATTATTAAGGATGGGACGATGGGACCCTTCTCTTTTTGTTGTCTTCTCCCTCATCATCACATGATGATGGTTTATAAAACATTGTTACTTGGTTAGTTTGCTTTGTCTGGCTCACTCTACTTTTTCAGATGGACGACGACACATATGATTACATGCATGATGATCATCCATTCTGAACAGCTAATAAGCGAATGAGGGGAACGTGTAAACAAGAGTATGTAATTTCCCCCAAACTAATTGTGTTAAGTTAACATTGTCATCAGTGGATAGGTGTGGCTTGCAAATCTGCCACACCGACTGACTGACTGACTGAATGTTTGTTAGCTGAATTAGGGAAAATAAATAATTTGTTTATGCATCTGCTCTCATAACTCATTTTCAGCTGAACTTGTACAGTAAAATCTCATATAGAATTTTTTTTGTAAACTCAATTACTAACTTTTTTGCAACCCAAATGATCGTTTGATTCTTGTTAAGTAGATGAATAGATCTAATACAACTGACATCGCACACCACAATATCAAACTTGAAAAGCATAATTCACTAATTTTAAAGGGGCAATGTAATACAGTTCCAATATGCATCAAGATCGGGACCAAGAACATTGATTTTTAGTTAGGGATGTTTAATCTTACATTGAAATCTAATACTCTTCATGACATATTTGCTTTGCTAATTACAATGTAAATATGCAATTGAAAGTTAGCAGCATATTAGCAAAGACAGATTGGTTTTGAATTGTTGGCATACTTATTATAGTAATAATGACACGACATGTACAAAACCGTAATCCATTTCCAATTATTGTAGTTGATTCTTTCTTTAATGGCATCAGCTGAATATTTCTAATAGGGTGCATATAGTCAAATTGAAACCAACGGCTGTCACATGAATGCAGTCTCCATTGTCCATGCTTTAGTTGTCGTTTTTCATAAACCCATTCTCTTATCATGTCGCCGCTCACATTCTTTCCCTTTAAATCTCATTTCATAACGATGTTATATAATGTGCACCATCATATCATAATGAATTACTTTGTTTCATAATGTGTACTACAGCGTTCTCACTTTCGGTTAGTCAGTTAGTTTACTGTTGGCTGTATTCACAATACCAATATGCTTTTACTCATTCACAACGATAAATTCCAGAAAATTCAAAGCCAGAGCAATTGACCGGCGTCCTGTCATTATTTCGTGAGCCCACATTGGAATGAAACTATTCGTTATGCTTGAACATTTTTTATTAAAAAGTACTTTGCTCTCAGTTTGACTGCACACATATGTGATTCATATTACATCTTTAGCGATTTGAATGGAACAACGTAATGTAAAACAAACCCAGTTGATATTTTCCTTCACGGTTGGAATATAAAAGTTGTGTGCGCTCAAATCAGGCGCATTCTTGGTAGTATGTGTTGTAATGGAAAGCTAAATAAACTCTTATTTCTGCTTTTACAGACTGAATGCTGCATTTCATTTCAGTTGAAAGGCAGTTTTCCATTAAATTAAAAAACAAAAGATAAAGTTATAATTAAAGTGGAAAACAAAAGGGAATGAAAACAGAAATGGCTCAATGCGTATCTATCCATGATATGGTTACAAGTCACAACCAACTGCGTGCATAACATTGGCTGCTCAATCCAACGCATGTAATTGAGACAAAAGGTCGAGAGCATTCAAGTGGAAACTTTCTTCTGATCTCTTTCTAAAAGTACATATCTGCTGTATGCAAAAAAAAACAAGAATGTATTGTGAAGGGAAGTAAAAAAAAGGAGGAAAAAGTACCTAATAGAAAAATAAAATGAAAGGGACTGGAAGTTTTTCATCAAATACATCAGTGGCTGTATAATCTTGTATTTTTATATGGCACAGCCTTAAAGAAAGCCATTTTTCTTTCTGCCTCGCCTACAGAAAAATACTATTGCTTGCAGTCAGTTAGAACTTTTTAGTCTTATTACAAGGAACTGGAATGATTGAGAACGAATATTAGAGTGAAAAAAACGAGGGATTATTTTGGTTGAAAGGAAAAGAGATTTTTTTGTCAATATTCTCTCTTTCTTCTCCAATAAGTTCTTCCTTTTTTATCCTCAATTGCACAAGAATGCTCCTTGAGTGAAAAAAATGTGAAGCTTTTCCCCTATATATTTACTGGTACGCCATCATAGACTTTAGCCAAGTGGAACGGGATAAGCAATATGTTTCCATATGATCATTTCTCTTTGGCCTTCCTTTATGTGCCAAGAAGACTTTTTATAATGCCATCCAGGTTATTGATAGGTTAATATATACTGACTGACTTCAATGGCAATTCTAAACTCCATGTTGTCAGTGAATACTTGAAACTTGAAAGTGAGTCTTTTGCAACACTCTGGAGACACATACAATATACACAGTGACACTGACTGAAAGTATCTAATTAAAAAAATTATTACTTCAAACTGGAATAGCAAAACAAAGCAAATAATATATGATAGATAAAAAGGAACTGCAGGTCAAATATTTCGATCCCACCTAGAACTTTTATGACCAGTTTCAAACGTTTGATAAAAACCTTAAAACTATTATCAGTACTAGCCAACATGTGGCCGCCATGGTTTTCACCTGCAAGAATAGCGCTGCATCTCTTAAAGCCTATTCATTACCCAGTGCTACATGTATACAGTATGCTATACTTTTCTATTAAGTCAAATAATGCTGGTTCACAAAAAAAACTTAAAATAAATCTTTATCTATTTGCAAAATTTACTGCCCATTTTAATTTACACCCAACGGTAAAATTTTCTCTTGCTCCATTTCAAATTGACAACTTTGAATTGAGATGCGTAGACAAACAAAATACGTTTCTATAGGAAGTTTATACCAATATTTGAAAAAAAACAAGATTGTAAATAAGTCTTGAAAACCGCAGCAATATTTGCGCTGATAGAAACCGTGGCGACAACAGACCGACTACTGACTGAAAAGTTTAAGATCTTGTCAAATGTCTGAAACTGGTTATAAAAATATTTTGGTGCTATCAAAGAGTTTAGTCCAAAGTTCTTTTTCATATGATATATTATTTGCTTGGTTTTTCTGATCCAGTCTGAGGTATATAGTAAAGAATTAAATACTCTTTTTATCGTAATGAGCATGATAAACTGTAAAAAATTTCGAACGCATGTTATATTATTTATGTGCTAAAATTCTCTTTTGGCATCTGGATGGAACCTTATTGTCCTCCTAGAAACTCCATTATTGGGTGAAAGTTTGCTATCAAATGTTTGTATCTGTTATGTATGTCCCTTGTTTGTTAAAAACCAAAACTTAACTTGCAAGGAAAACAGGGATTCATAACAAAATGTTATAAATTGCACCAACTAATCGACTTCGGTTTAGACACGGCTGTAAATATTTAATGCAACATACAGCCCACAATAATTCGTTGCAAACCGGTTGTTTTAATGAGTGAATCAATTTACTACGATACTTGTACTTTAAGGGAGCCTTTGAATCATCGCCACATTCTTCGTTTTGTTGTGGTCTTCCACTCTAATTTGATTCCGCTCCCTGATTCCATGGACCGATTAGATACGATATTATTATTTTGTGTGTATTAATTTTGCACCCTCGCGGACAAACTGTGCACAATATAGATTGGCTGGAAATGAAAACAAGTGTATATTCAATCTGTATAGTGTTATATAGTAATCTACTTCTATGAGTTTGCTATTCACCCACACGAAAATAACTCATTCATTACATTATCGCCTTACTATAGCACTAAATCACAGATACAATTTTATTTGTTACAGATGCAGCATATACAAAGAAACAGAGCGAAAAAATGAAACCATACATAAATGAGCTAAAAGTATCCAATTTTTACAAACTGTACTAGTAATGAATCTGACTGACTACGACTAGAATAAAACCATCATACTCATACTAGAGGAAAATATTCGTGTGAGCAGAAGCAATATAGAACATTCACAAACTTCAGCTATTTACAAGGGGAACTCATATTTTTACTAGCTATTGAATACAAATTTGATACAAAAGAAAGCAATATTTTATGTCACCATGTTTAATTAAATCGCATAGTAGCTCGCTCTTTTCGCCTGCTAACGTCACTCCACAATAAAAAATTGTTTTGATGATGCGATGACATGATGATTCTTCATTTCTATTTCGGAATCAGCCCACTAGTCTTACAGAAAAATATTAAATAAAATAAGTTACATGTAAGCAAGCTTATTCTGAGTGTAGGGTTCATCCCATAATGTAAAACGTTTTTAAAAAAGAATAAAGTTCTACAATCACCCCATATAAATTGACTAAACAGAGATAGAGATAGGGAATTTAACATGAGATTTTTTTAAAACTTCTCTTAAGGCTGCAGGTCACTAAGCTCGATTGTTGTCATCCAACCCCTAAACCTTTTCTTATTGTTAGTTAGTGCTGTGGTAAGGTATAGTTTTTGGATATTATTAAAAAGACAATTTAAACTAAATATTAGTGCTTCATTGTCCAGCCAAGTTTTAGAAAGTAAAAAAAGGCGGTCAGTCCTGTAAAAATTTAACGTAACGTGGAAAACCCTTAAAAAATTTTTAAATACTGTTATCCACTAGAATGACTTATAAACTCATCTAAAACTACGAAAAGGCTCCGGTTGCTGTCATTTTTACATCTTAATCACAACTAACTTTGATTTGTTAACTACGCCATTAAACAAGTGTACCATGGCAATATAAATTGAATTAATTTAGGATGTTCAGCACTAATAAGAAATAAGTAAAGACTTCGAAGCAGAGTTATCGCGAAATAAACAAACAACATTTTGCACCATGCTAACGTAAAGGGATTAAAAATGCCGGTTGATATTATTTATTTCCCTTTTAGGCTAACAGACCGTGTGAATTAGCAATACTTATTTGAACGTTCATATTGCATACGTTCTTTGTGACCATATAGTCTAATAACCAGTTACCTTTATTTCCAGGTTGGAGAAGACCGATTGACCGTAGTGTATATAATAGAGCTGTATACCATGAAACTGTAACTTGAAACTGTGTGTTAGTTAGTGATATAGAGTGCATGGAAATTTTAATTTGATATCTACTTAGCCCATGATTAGCGGGGCCATTCGACTGGTATATTATAACTGCTCAGCTGACAAACAAGTCACTTGATATTTTCCTAATCCAAAGCGACTGATATGATGGGACTCAAAGGCAGAACATCATTACTAATAATAATGAAAGAAATATAATTCGACCATCATCAACGACTGACTACTAAATTATTATATCTACCTCAGAAAATTACATGGGTGAAAAGAGCCTATTACTCAAGTACACTGTAGTGTATATCTATTTCTATGAGGTAGACTATCTAAGATTTGATGGGTGAGATGAGAGTAGAGAAAAGCATTTTACTCGCATTCACGAATCCCAAATCAAATAAGAATTTCTTATATGCATGAAATGCAGTAGCACGTAGTAGTAACAAATGGATACGTGCTAATGGTATTGGTCTTGGAGGGATAGTCTGGCAGTAGAAAAGGCAGTGGACGCCGTTTGAGCTGAAATAACAAAGTTTGAAATAAGCATGATAGCGACCTCTTGTGAAAGCTTGTGTGTACTTAATATTTGTATCTAAAACTGGAGGCCATTCAAATCGAATAGAGTCCAATTCTTTTGGATTTTACGATATACATAGTAAACCCTTTAAAATCTTCGTTTGGAAGGACAATTTTGTCCATTTAAATATTTAGAAAATTTTATTTGACATGTGCCGATCGAGAGGAAGGGGTGTTTGTCAAGGTGAGTTGGTTCAAACTTGGATTTGTGTGCATTTGATCCGTGAAAAGTGTTTACTTGTGAAAGAATTTTGGAGGTTTTGTTTTATAGAATCTTGGGAGTTTAAATTCATATTTCCCTGTGTTTCCTGTAGCCAACTGCAAGTGAAAAACCTTCTGTCCTTTTCCTCAATCGTTTCATTATATTAGCTTTTACTATAGATAATGTTATGCCTTCTCATTTACTTGACTGGGTCCAGAGTTTACAAAATTTTCTACCCGAATCCATGGATACACGTCAACGATGGAGAAATTGTTTGCCCATAATAGCACTGTCAACATTCACAATTAAATGGTTGGGGTGTGATTCTTGAACTCTTGGATTTTGGTTGACGCATCAATTCCCTCGCATTTTGTGTTAACAAACAAAGTTCCAAGAATTCGATACAAACAAGATTGTTTTCTTTTCGCGTGTGATCAGTTCATAACAATAGTTCTTGGCATTTAATCGCTGCAATTAGAAGTTATCGTTTTGACAGCAAGTTTCAAATCTGCGTTGATTTGGGTTACCATCAAAACCCATGACGATAGAATCTTTGAATCGTAAAGGTTTTGTGTTATCTTACCGTGTATTTCTGTCGAAAGGCAAAGTTCGAAGTTTTTGTGGTTGAGCAATTAGATTCTATTGTTTGTTTGATTATACTAGAGTTTTGATGGAATTTGATAACCGTGCGTTTATTTGCTTGCAGCGTGAATAATTAATTCATTTCATAAAGCGTCTCCCACAACTTAAGTTTGTGTATATTTCTATTAGAATCCTCAATTCTCTCAATCGTTATCGTTATGCATTACTTTGAAGATATTAAACTACCTTGTCTTTTTTTGCGTTTAGTCAAAGATTAGGCGCCGAATTCCCCATTCTTTAACTTGTGAGGTTGTATTGTAATATTTGATAAAATATATTCTCAGCTCAGGCTCAAACGTTGTTTAACAACTTTGTATGTGTTGATTTTAGGTGATTAGGAAGGAGGTAGTAGGATGGAATCTGCGGAGGTAATGCCTTTTGGCACTGCTGAAGCTATCATGAGGGACCAAGATGACACTTTACGAGGATCCCCTACCACCTCTTTGTCATCTTTACCTTTCCCTACCACCTCAAGCCAACTATCAGAAGCAGAGGAAGACTCAAACAAAACTCTTCCTGATCAAGATACGTCCAAGTCATCTCTAGAAGAAAGTCAGACACCTGTATCGGAATTGCCTTCTCCCTCTCAGTTTCCTACTGATATTCCATTTTGTAAGCATCAAACGTCAAAATTATGCCCTCATGATGTTTTTTGTTGAATTTCCACATTTCAATGCATGCTTTCATTATTTTAAAGCTGGACTTCCCAATGCTGCAAACACGGCTGCCGGAATCCGCATACCTAATTCGCAGGATTCTGTTGATTCTGGGCTTGGTAACGATATAGTTTCTTCCTTAGCTCTTCAGCCACCTCCGATGAGTGGTGGGAAACCTGTGTTTATCAAGAGAGGACCGGGAAGACCAAGAAAAGATAGTTCAAATTCAGGGAAGCATCAAAAGGGTGGTGAAAAGAAGAAAATTTCTGGGTATTTTTTTATTGTTATGTTGACGTGTTGATAGATTGAAAATTGTTGTCTCTGTTGCTTAATGTACCTATGTTCATGTCTATTTTCATGATTGCAGTGGCATGGTCAGTCCATCCGTTAACCGTGGTATTAGGGGTCGGAAAAAATTAGAAGGAACATTAATGTCCGTTGGGACCAATGGTGGGTCAAGCATCCCAGATTTGAGCTGGGGTAGCCACGAATCTCCGCCGAGAGGCGCTGACGATACTGCTGAGTCAGATACAAGTAGTGTAGCTTCTTCACTCCTTCATGAAGATTTTTCACTGTTTCCCGAGCAATGGTAAGTTCTGAATTTTTACCAGTTGTTAATTTGAAGGTGTTTTCACCATCTTTGATTTGAAGACTAGAAATTATAATTTGTTGTACTTTCTTGCAGGCAAGGGAAAGTGTGTGCATTCTGCAATCTTGGAGAAAGAAGTATGTTAGGCCAAGGAGAGCTATTAAGAATTGAAATCGCGCCTGGTTTTGATCCACATAGCGTCGCAAAGGGTCTCACTATTAAATGTAAAAACGAAAGGGATAGCTCTTTGGAACGCAGTCAAAAGTCTAATCTTTCTTTTCGAAGACTAAAAGGAGGAAATAAAATGAAGTACGTGAAATTATCAAAATTAGCATAATTGTCTTTATTGTAGTGAAGGACCCTAGGACCCAATATTATTCAATAACAGAGTTGTATCTTTCTTTGTATCTTTGAGTTAAATCTTTTTCTTCCTTCAGAAGGCTCACATCTCAAGGGAGTTTAGAAACCATGAACGAGCCTGTCGATGAAGTGGTTGGTTATGTAGAAGACCCTGATCTTAATAACATTTTTGATACCGTATCAGGTAAAAAAATTACTGTATTAATTATTTTTAAATGGGTTCGGCCAGTTGTAAGCTGCCAGCTTTGTGTGCCAATTAACAAACAGTAATATATTTTATATTTTTCCCATCTAGGGTATTTATACGTTCACTCCTCCTGTTCTCTATGGTGCGATGGTGTTAAACAAAACGAAGATTCAACATTTACTAACCTGGAAAAAGAGATAGTTCGTGCTGCTTTTCAAAAATGTAGCTACTGTGGCAATTTTGGCGCTGGTCTCATTTGTAAAGCACCTCAATGTGGTTCATCGTTGCATTTTCCGTGTGCTGCCATCAGCTCCGCTTTCCAGCACCCATCAAGTCATTCTGTAGTTTGCAACAGTCATCTAGAGTTCACCCGAACCCTTTGTAATTCATATACAAATTATTTCTTGTGCTATTGTTAATGCCGAAAAAGGAATTTGTTGTAAGAATTCAATGTTTTTACAGTTGGCAATGCTGCGTACTGTACGGTATGCAACTCCCTAGGGGATGTGTCAGCTCTCGTAATGTGCACTTCATGTGGTCATCACTATCATAATACTTGTATGGCCATGAGTTCCGACACAAGTAAATGCAAGTTCCTAATAACCAACACTCAAAATATTGGTGTAAGATATTGTTGACAGTGGAGAATAACATTTCACTAATTATGTGATATTTTTGCAGGTATAAGAGCTGGTTGGCAATGTCCGGCTTGTAAATTGTGTCAAGCGTGTCGTCAACCTGGGGATGAAAATAAACTTCTGGCTTGCGACACATGCGACAAATCGTATCATATATTTTGTCTCCGCCCAGCTCTTGCTTCCATACCAAAGTATAGTTGGAAATGCAAGGTAAGTATATTGCTTCACTTTATTTTTTATCAAATTTCTTGTCGGCCATGTATTCTATGTTTTTCTGGTTTGAATTTCTTGCAGCTATGTAGAGTGTGCACGGATTGTGGTGCTCGAACTCCTGGTTCTGGTCCCTCTTCTCGTTGGCATTCAAATTTCTCCGTGTGTGACTCGTGCTATCAGCAAAGAAACAAAGGTCTTGCTTGCCCTTTGTGTGGCAAAGCTTATCGTCACGTTGCTCAAAAATTAATGTTGCAGTGCCATCAGTGCAGAAAGTAATTCTAACATATTATTTGCACCCCTCTACTCTGTTTCCTTTTGCACTTTTATGCGAGGATTACTTTAACTAAAATGATAAAATGTGTGTAATGTTTGATAAATTGATTTCCATGCAATTACAGATACGTTCATAGCACTTGTGACCCTGCTGCAGACCTAGCTACGTACCAGCATAAAAAGAGTATTTATCCAGATTATGAATACATCTGTGTGTCTTGCAAAGCTCAAGGAACAGGACTAAATTCATCTGGAGGCAACCCAAGAGTACTCTCGGCATTAAAGAAAAGTGGGGAGCGAGATGATCTGATTCCTGACTCTGTGGCGCTGTTCAACCATGTTGCAGTGTCTCAAGATTCGCTTCTATCAATTGAAGATGATTGTGTGAATGGAGCATTAGCTGAGACCGGTGCGGAGATAATGATAATTGGCAAGGTAAGAAGAATCGTATTGCGTTTCAGATAATCGTATGAAAAGAATGTTTTAGCTATACGGTGCAAATGTTCAATGCATTGAATCCGTGTCGTAATTTTCAGAATGCTAGCCTTGAGGAAGAAAAGTCTGCGCATCAACCGTCGAAAGGAAAGCCTTTGAATTTTGAAAGATTTCAGAGGAAAAAACTTGGTGTTGGCAGACCGAGAAATGTCGATAGAATAGGCCATGTTCCGGGTAATCCAAATAGACGAACTCGTATTACTGAATTTGCTAGGAAACGTGGTCCAAAACCAAAGATAAGAGGTGTTTTCAGCGGTGTCGGTGGACTTCAAGTAAGTTATTAATAAGGCGTGACTACAGTTGCATAGATGTTTCCCTAGCAATATATTTATGATTCATTATTAAATTTCAGAGATCGTCTTCCGAGTCGTTTCCAAAGAGTGAGGAAGAACCAGGGGTTGAAAATCGTTTGGTACTTTGTTCAGCTCGAGATGACTTTGTTCTTCAACAAGATGTTTGTGTGATGTGTGGGGCCTTCGGGACTGACTTTGAAGGTCGTCTCATCTCTTGTGCTCAGTGTGGACAGTGTTATCACCCCTTCTGTGTGAATATAAAAGTAAGTTGTCATGTGTTTAAAGTTTAAAGTCGATTGAAAACTGTAATCTGTGCAATTTTGATACTCATATTTTAACCAACGGATTTCTCGACTTTAAAGGATGGATTATAGACGTGTTATATTTAGCTATTTGAGACTTGAGTGTGTCCGTTAAAACTTTTCAGGTTACCAAAGTTGTTTTGCAAAAAGGATGGAGGTGTTTGGATTGTACTGTTTGTGAAGGTTGTGGACAGAGGAATGACGAGGCACGATTAATATTATGTGATGAGTGTGACATTTCTTATCATATATACTGTATGAATCCGCCCCTTGATTATGTCCCTCAGGGAACGTGGAAATGCAAATGGTATTTTCATAAATATTTTCAGTGAGGTACGATCATATTAGTATTCCTGAAATAAGTATTAATTAATGTATTAATTTGTATCAGGTGCGCTGTATGTCAAAACTGTGGAGCTAACGGTCCTGGTTTCAATGGAGCTTGGCATAATAATTATACTATGTGCAGTTCGTGTGCCTCATATGCTAAATGCCCCGTATGTCAAATAGAATATTCTGATGGCGAGCTTATTATCAAATGCACTCGTTGTGATCGGTAGGCAAAAATATTTTTTAATTTACTTCATAATGTCTTGAATTGTTTTAAAACTAGGTCAATATTTATTTGCAGATGGTTACATGGTCAATGTGATAGAATTCGAAATGAAGAAGATGCTGAAAAATGCGCTGAAATGGATTATTTATGCATCATGTGCAGACCCCGTGAACTGTTGCCACCACATTTACAGCCTCCCCCGGCTCCTATTGCTAAAATTGAGAGCCCATTAAAAAGCCCAGGTACAGAGATATAACACTTGGAAATGGCTTTCTGATAATTGATGATCATGTTATCTATCGTAACTCTTCGGGATACTCGTCTCACTTCAATGTTTGCATATTTATTTTAGAAACTTCAAAATTTCGCTCTGCTACCCAGTTTTTAGTGGATGGAGTCTATTTATCTGAATTTGGAATGCAGCATATCAAATCTTTAACATTAGAACAACCCCGCAAAAAGAGGAAGAAAATGCCAAATATCGCCGATATGGAAGCAGGGATTTTGGCTGCCATTGAATCAGTTGTTTCTGGGGGTGGTAAGTTAGTCATATTAAGCTAAAATATTTTCACAGATTTTGTTAGATTTTTCATTTGCTACATTTTGTCATTTTGTGTCATTAACTTTTTTAGGCGTCCCAGATCCCAAAAATTTTACTGACCCCATTGAATTGGATAAGCCAGATGAACCAAGTGAAAAAGGTATGTTACGTCGTGTCATGCTTTTATTTTATGTATCTGTTAAGCCTGAGTACATTTGATGTTCAATTAAAAATAAAATTTTTTGAAATGTTATGAAGTCATGTTTTTTTCTGACTGATCTGTGTAGAAAAAGAAGCCAAAAAGAGGCAACGGAATTTACAGAAGCTGGGTATTGGTGGCTTCATTGCCAGAATGCGTGGTCCGAGATTTAAAGACGACGATGAAATCATGGAATACCAAGGCTCTGTGAATGATCCGGACAAACCAAAGAAGAAAGCTCCCAGGAGAAAGATAAAAAATAAATTGGTCGAAACGTTTCCATCCTACTTGCAGGTACGGACGAAATTCTCAGAACTGAGTTACTTTTTTTGTTTAATTTTTTTAGCCGATTGTTGCAGCAGCAAGCTGTAATTCACATGTTGGGTTTATTGCAGGAGGCTTTCTTTGGGAAAGATTTAATGGAGACTCAAAAACTTGGGGATTTAACAAATGAGGATGCAGAGTTGGAAACTTCTACTAGTCTAAAAACCGAAAATATTATTAAACTCTCGAGTGTGAGTGAAATATTTGTCATTTTTGTATGCATATTTATTATTTATACTTTCCTTCCTGCTTTTCGCTGCATCCGCATGTATCTATAATTTTGCATAATTTGTCTATCTAAAATTTCCAGGAGGAAATCAAAGAGTTAGAAGCAATCAAGGCAAAACAAGAGCTGGCTGAAAAAGCGAAGCTAGGCTTAAATCTTGGGGATTACAAAACTCTAACCCAGAAGGACAATGTGAAAATTAGCCTAACTAAATCGCCTCTGAAGGTATATTTTTTTCCGTCTCTAAAATTTTGAGGTCAATGCAAATACTGTACGATGTTCTTTATCCTTTACAGTTGGGTGTTGATGACGAAGGAGTAGAAGATCCTCTTCAGGATATTTTACATTTACCTGGAGACTTATTAGATAATGACCTGGTTGACACAATCATGAATGAAGAAGCCGATATAAAAGTTGAAGATGGACTGGAAGATATTGCCAGTGAGGATTCGTTTGCATCTCTTTACACTATGATAGTTTTGTGATCTATTGCCAGTTTTAAATTCCAAAATTCCTATTTTTTGCAGACGTTGATTCTACTCTTGGGAATGATAATGGCTTAATGGAACAAACTGTGGCACATACTGAACCAAAGGACGAGCTTCCCGATCTATACTTTTTGAAGTCTCAATTCAATTTAGAAACTATGGATAACGGCTTACCAAGTATGGATAGCAAGGATGTGGAAGACATTTTTAATGATGTAATGGCCTCAGACGAATCTCAGGGGGCTCTATTTCAACTTGACGCTGCATCGTCGTCTCCTACTGTGCCTATGACTGTATCTTCATCTCCCACAGTTACTACGGCCCCAATTTCCACAGTGCGCGTTTCATCCTCTCCAGTTTTATCTCACAATGTACCTCTAGGTATTGCCTTCAAGTTTTGTATCCTTTGTTTAGAAATTGTAAATGAATATAATATCATTCATTTCCCGTGCGTTTGTGTGTCATGTGTGCCATGATATTTTCCAATACAGTCCAAGGAAGTCCAAGTCTCCCACGTACAACTCCCTTGCAGCCAAATGTTCAGCAGAGTCTTTCATCCCCTGCCAGTTTTCCACCTCCATCTCCTTACCATTCTGAATACAGCAAGTAAGTGACTTAACAAGTAGTTTTAATTTTCTAGCTATCAGTGAAATAGTATTATGCCTGGTGCTAATTTTTGTATTATTTTATAGTAGCCCACAGCAATTTAGTCCAGCATTCTCGGAACCACCACCTAGTCCATGGCCTACACAAACTGAGGGAGATGCAGAAGCACCCACTAGTTACAATCAAAGAAGTATTCTTAAATGGGAGGCTGATGAACAGTTGGGAGCCAGTGCTACTATCTCTGCCGTTCTTTATGCCAATTTGAATCATCCAGAGTTGAAGAAAGATTACCCCAGTACGCCTGTTTTCTATTGTATCTTCATCGTGTCCTTATAGTAAAATTGGAACCAACTTAAATATCCATAAATTTAGTTGGTTCCTGCTGACAAATGCCCTTTTTATATTTTATTTAATTTATTCAATTTTAGACTGGTCAGACAGAGCGAAGCAGATTGCCAAGATTTGGAGGGGATTGATTGCTGATAAAAGAACTCCATATTTGCAAAAAGCGAGGGAAAATCGGGCTGCCAGTCGAATGCAAAAGGCTCAACAGGTATGCTTGAGTTTAGTCTCCTTAGATGTAAACTGGACAACAATATACATAAAACACAGGATTCTCATTGCTGGGAATGATGTGCATTGCATTGTACAAATCATGTTACCATTCGCTCTTCCGTGCGAACCTTTTTCAATGCATTTTCATGATGGGATCATAACCATTCCCTTCTCCTGTTCAGTTTAATCGGAAGACTATGGTGTTTTTAAAGTTTGATTTCAAGTAATTATTGCTGCTGACATAAATGCTAGCACAAATATTGAACTGAAAGACTAACATTCCCACTATAGTTTGCTCTCTCGCATGATAACGTATATGTAATGTACGGGGAGCTTTAAATCACTAACACTAACTGAAATAACACACACTATTTTGTAAAAGCTAGACTTAATAGACTTTAGTCGACATTTTCCTTTAATATGAACTAACTGTAACTGTAACCGTATGTGTACATTACACTCACTCACTGACTGCACACATTGAATGATCCTCTAATCAGATGCAGAAAGACAGCAGAGGTGCTCCTAGTGGCTCCTCCACGGGCAAAAAGACTGTGTCCCAACCCCCCGAGAATGACACTGTTTCAATGAAAGCTAGTCCTTCCTCATGCTCTTCTGCAGCTTCTCCTCATTATTCCGTTGCTTCTACGCCAGATCCCACTGGTAGTCATCACCGTAGTAGCCCAAAAATGTGTCCACTTAGTACCACCATGTCAGCTGGTGTTGCTAGTAGTAGTTCTTGTAGCCTCAGTGGGAACTTTCTTCACCAGCAGACGCATATGCCCCTTTCCCATGGTCATGGGGGTGGTAATGCCTCGTACAAAATGGCAACTGGTAGTAGTAACGTTTCTGTGGCCGTAGTAGCTTCCTCTATATGTCCTAGTCTGATCTCATCTCCACATCATAATCATCCTTCCATGTCTCATTCCTTTTCGTCCTGTACGACTAACTCATTGTTATCCTCTCCTTGTACTTCAAAGCCGTTACAGACAAAATCCAATAGCAAACTATCGTGTCCAACTGTTGAGGAGGGTTCTTCCAAGCCAATTGAAATAGCTGACATGAAATCTTCCCTCAATGACCAACAAATTCGAGTGCTTACTCCATCAGAAATCATGAGAACTTTGCCAACTCTCGGTCAAGAGAGTTGTGGCTTTCCCTCCCCTATGGTGAGCCATTGTGACCATATAGATTCGCAGTTAATCAATCATGAGTACTGAGTAGATTAATGTGCCTCTCGTTTTTCAAGTTTCCATTTTCGTTCCAACATTCAAACTTTTTTTTTTGGATGACTTGACAGTCCTTAAGTTGCTCTTCCCTGTGAACCTTATAGTGTCTTCATTTGTTGTTTTGATTGAAATTATGTATATACGGCTTGTTGAGCACCCTTACTCCCAATGGCATTCCCTATTGCTCATTGTGTTCTGTTAATTTCAAATCTTACTACTGGAAAGGAAGATGGACATGATTGGCAATGTATGAACATGACGGCATCTTTAGTGTTGATGATAACCTTGTGTAGAAATACGTATAGATAGATTGCTTGGCACATTTGAATGATTGCATGGACTGAAGTCTCCTCTAAAGCTTGATTTTTATTGTAATTGGGGAAGCATGCGTCAATGACAGCAAGTAGTTAACTGTGCAGTATAGAAAACGACTGTCACCGTAATGAGCATATTGAGCAAGTAGTAGAAGAGTGACTGATGTCATAGCATGACTACAATAGTTTATATCTACAGATCGCTGTAGTTTATTGAAAATATTTTAATTTATCAATTCTGAGTTGTATCATTGAGATACGTTTTTTATCTTCCTTTGCTTAACTTTTCGACAGTTAATCATTTTGTATGATTTCAGGACCAGGATAAGTTGCACAGTACACCGCAAGCTAAAAGTGGACGCTCTGAAAAGTCAGAAGAACTTAATTGGAAACAGTTACAGGCTGAACGGCTACAGCAGCAACAGCAGCATCAACAAATGTTTACTTCTGATCATCATAGAATGCCAAATGAACCATTAAAGGACAATCTTGGTACGATTACACGGAATTCATTGAAAGTAGATGCAAATCGAGTCCTTTCATAACTTGGTTTATTTTATGTTTAGCTCAACCACATAGACCGATGGGCAATGAAAGCCCTCATCCAAATATCTCAGTCGATGCCAAACAATCACTTCAGCTTAATCGAAATCAAGTATCTCAGCCATCTCATCTTCAACAAAAAATTCGACCTCCATTCACTCAACCTTTACAGTCCATTCGTATACGATCTCCAGGCATGGAAATGCCACCTCCAAGTCCTTCAGCTCACTTCTCGGTGAGATCTCCAATGCGATCTCCTATTTATCAACGAATGGGTTTCCCTCCTCAACAGCAACAGCCCCAACAACGAGGTCCACATCCTTCCAATGACCCGTATAGCAACTCACCTATGACACCGGATCCATATGCCCATTCCCCGTCTACACCCAGACCTAACACTGAAGCAGATCCCATGGGTGGACCACCAAATAAGCCCATGGGTGGCATGCCCACGAATGTTGCCAAACTGCCAGATGTCTTGTCTCCTACCGTTCCAACTGAGACTCGACAACAATTGCGAGATCTGCTTCAAAGACAGCAAATTAACAAAAAGAGAGAAGATTCGATGTCCTCAAGCGGCATGGAACCCCAAATTCCTACGCCTCAAGGTCCACGTCCGTGGGGTAAAGGTAAAATTTTGATGCAGTATTATGCAGATTAACTTGTTTATGTAGCGGAATGTAAAGATTTGCTGGCAATGGTACTAACTCACATTTACATCACATTTTTATGTATCAGTAGAAGAGTGGCAAAAAGTATCCGTGTCTGATCCTATGCACACTACAAGCTATGTCCAACGACATCTCATGAGTCCCCAGAACATCCCTAGGACAGGTCAAGAGCATTTCAGACAACCATTTGTGCCATCTCATGTAAGACCTGGGTTCAATCAACAGTCTCCTCAGGGTCTAATGAGTTCCAAGCCTGCTTATAGCGTGTCTGGCCGTCCATGTCCACCTCCAGTAGTTACTCAGGTAAGCAGTATCTGGACTTGAGTCTAGTGGAAATTAATGATGCGGCAGTATTTATTTACTCCATGAAATTTTTAATTTATCTAGCAAACTATGGATGTTCGGATGAAAATGTATCGGGAAGGGGAAATGATGCAGCAGCAGCAACAAATTCAACACCATCAATATATGGCGCGCCCAAATACTTTGAGCAGCTCTCATGACCCATCCATGGTACCTGGGGGACAACAACAATATAGACCTGCTATTCCAAGTAGTCAGTATGATCCTGCAATGGTCCATGCGCAACAAGCACCTAGAGCTGGTAATTTATTAGTATTTGAAATTTTACCATTGTGATTTGCGATTTATGGACGCAAGACTTGCAAATGTGTAGTTGCTAATTTTCTTCTCTCTTTGCTATCCCTTCGTTACTACATTAGGAGCAAGCAGTCAACCTTCCATGCTAGCACAGCAGTTGGAAAAACCACTACCTGGTCCTGCCAGTAATGTCCAAACTCCTCAGGGACACCTCCAAACAAATGTTCAATCTGCATCTTGTGATTTACCAGTTGCACCTGTTTCCGTGGTAACTACTACGAGTGCGGTTAGCCAACCTCATGGTTCAGAAGTGTCCCATGGAGAGCATACGGAACTTCCGGAAAGTATTACTGCTGAATTAGAAAAACTGGAACAGGAGAATAGTGTTGCAGGTGTTGAAGCTGAGCACTCCGAGCTAGTGGATCTAGGAATGGATGATGACGAGTTATTGGGAATGGGAGCAGATTTTAATATTCTGGAGTATGCGGATCCAGATTTGTGTTGTGCGATTGGTACCAAAACGAATATTCTGGATAATCTTGACTTGGAAGAAGAAAAAGATGAGGATAAGGATGAAAACAAAGATAAGAGGAAAGAAGAGGGTGGAAAGTATGTTTTTAAGCAATGTAGATTACATAATTCAGAAATGTAGATTGATTTGCTTTGTGATACCTAATTTCTATTTTTTGTTCTCAGGTCTAAAAAAGAAGAACCTGCTGAACCTTATCCAGCAAGCTCGAGCTCTGTAGGGGCTCCAACAAAACTGGAACCTGTTCAAAGTAGTGCTAGTGTGTCTGCACCTGTATCTACTAGTTATATTCAGAGACCTCCAGTTCCAACACAAGCTCCTGGTCCCGCATTGCGTCCACCTCAGCCTCCGCCTTATCCTGGACCACCTCCTCCTTACCCTGGAAGACCTCAGGTAAAGTCAGATTCCTTGTTGAGTTAAATTTTTTTTGAGGATTCAGACGGCACACGTTAACTCTGAAAGCATTGCGCATGAGCTCTTTTATTCTACTATTGCTTTCGGAAATTTCGAGTTTTTATGCTCATCTGACTCACATAGAAGTTAGTGACTATATGGTTTTCAAGTGTTTTCAACTTTCTTCGATAACAATATGGAATTTGGCGTGCTTAGTTTGAATTATGACTTCGAAAATTAAAAAAATACGCATTTGTTACTCTCTCGAGCAAATTAGATCTAGATGGTCCTTTTTGCTGTTATGAGACTTTCAAGCTTTTTTGTTTCCACAATTCGTATGCTTTAAATTCTTGTCTATTGACTTAATGAGCCGTTCCGTACGGCTATCATCATATCTTCTGATGACAAAATTTATGGTGGGTGTGTGGAAGTTGTGTACTTTTGGTTCACCGATGACCTTTCTGCTTGGGGTAGATGACGGTTAGACATTGTGATGGCGGAGAAAACGTCCCGTTACCTACCGCACCACCGATGCCAATAAACAGAAATGGGATAGGGGTTGGATTGCGTCCAACTGTGCAACATCATCAATTCACTTCTCCTTCTATGCCCTCTCATCCGAATGCTTCCATGTCTTTTCAGCCACGCAGAACTCTCCTTCTGCAGGTAAACTTTCTATTCTCTCTCATTTCTTTTACTCACCTCTACTGCGTCCACTCCATTCGTCACCTTCGATCGTCAAATATGCCATGTTTTATGTGCTCCTTTGTTTCTGCAGCTTATGGAAAATCAGTTTGTATTGCTAGCAGGGCCTGGGTTTACTCGTAGCCATAGTTTATCTGACCAAAATGAATCCAGCGTTTGTTCTTTGTTTGCTTTTGTTCGAGTTATCTTTTAGAGACCGCGCTGTTTAGATAAAATGTTTTGTGGCTCGGCTGCTTGTTTTGTCGCTTTGCTGTTGTGAACACATTCATATCCTCATATATGTAGTACATGTAGTCACATCTGAGAGAAATTCTACTTTAGCTTCATGGATATCTTCAGGAACAGCCATTGTTGTTGGAGGAGTTGCTGGAGCAAGAGAAGCGTGAACAACAACGCCAAGTGCCCAACCAAGTGCTGATGGGAGCGGCTCCTGAGGAACCTCTTCTTAGTGATCTGGATTTTGAGAGATTGAAAGCTGATGTGCTGGCTTCTTCCGCTCTTCCTGTGAGCCTCTCTCCACCGAATGTTTCGAGTAATTTTTTAATGCGATTTTTTAAGTTCCGTGAAATGCTTTTGAACGGTTATGAAAATTATAATTTTCTCTTTAGGTGCCACAGGAATGATGCCGCAATCCCAAATCCAATACAGGCCAGTTACAATGGGAGTTAGACATCCTCAACCAGTCCCTCAAAATTCTGAGTGGCCGATTGGAGACGGCCAGGCAGGCCCTCATTCGCCTGGGAATCCTATGGCTATGCGTAGACCTCTTGTTCAAGGCGATGGTGGTGGAGTCCCTCTTCATCCGGCTATTGCTCAGCAGCAAATTGGCGGACCCAATATGTCTAATCAAGGTGGTGCTCCTCGGGTACAAAATTTTCCGATGCCGTCCATACCTGCCCCTCCAACTCCTCCGGAACATCCTACTACGGATGCGGAGCGGCAGATGCAGCTTCAATACGAACAGTGGTTGTATCATCAACAGCATGTCCTTTCCATGCAGTTGAAGTATTTCGAAGCAGAAGTCCATAAACTGCGTAAAGTAAAGAAGGTAATGAATCGCAAATAAATAAGTTACCGACTGCTACTAGTAATGATAATATTAATAATCATGATAATAATAGTATAATAATAATAGTAATAATAATAATAAATAATAATAATAGTAATTTGATATGTGACTAATGTTATTTTTGTTTTACGTAGGCCCTAAACAGTAAATTGAGACAGTTGAAAAAAAATGGTGGGGAGTTGACTGATAATGATGCTGCTGAACTTGAGAGGATTGAAAGGGAACTCCCGGGACTGCAGAAACAGTTAGACCAAGCCAGGAAACAGTCGAGACAACATGGAAATTTGACTCAAGACTATAGGACAAAGCAACAAAAGCGTCAAGCAGTATTATCACATGGTGGAGGACCTCCTACTTCTCAAATGGCAGCTCAGGCATCTCCTTTGGGCTCCTCCTCCATGTCCCCAATGCATTCCACTCCCCAGTCACCAATGATGAGTCCTTCTCCTTCAATGGGAGGGCCTTCGCCTTCACCGATGATGCAGCATTCCCCCATGCCAAGTCCGATGACACCAAGTCCTGGCCCTGTATCTGGTCCTATGTCTCAGGCTTCTCCAAGAAGTGGCATGAACCCTGGAATGCACCACATGGATGACAGTCCTTTCAGCCCTGGAAGCGAGAACTCAATGAGGTCGATGTCTTCCCCTCAAAATGGTCCACCTAGTTCAATTCGTATGCAGTCCCCGCAAAACGTTCAAATGCGAATGGGAAACGCGCCACAAATGTTGCCTAATCAAGGTATGAATATGAACGTCGGACAAGGACAACACGTTATGAGGATGGGGAATATCAATATGCATCAGCAAAGACCGATGGGATTTATTGATTCTCAAGGGCAAAGATTTAGAAGTTTAGGTCCACAAGATCCTGCAAAGTAAGTCTTCGTTCCTTTAGTTCCTACTTGTAATTTTTTTATTCTTCCGTTGATCCTACAGTGTTGTAATCTGGATATTTTGATTTGCAGTAAGCAAATGATGAGTCCAGTGGGAATGGCTCCTCGATTTCAACGTATGGGTGTCAATCCTGACATGCTAAGAATGCGGATGTCCCATCAATCCCATCAAAGCTATGGTAATCAGCAGCCGATGTATTCAAGTCCGCAAAGGGTTGCTTTTCCCAATCAAAGTCCCACTGGAGGCATGGTAACAAACCTGCGAAGCCCTTCTCCAATGACATCAATGGGTGGAATCGGAAGCCCCCCGGGAAATCAGGTTTGTTTTAGTTGTACCGTGTTTTAAAGATGTTTACTTATTTCAAGGTTTTTTATTTACAATGTAATCATTTTCAGAATATGATGGTTCAAAGTCGAATCTCACCAGTCTCTTCTCCAATGAGAAGGCCTTCTGGTAGTGGTAGTGTGGGAATGGGAAGTCCAATGCCAGACAGACCACAAAGTGTGGAAAATCCATTAACGCCACGAAGTACTGGAAGTGGTCCTTTGACTCCTGGGGGACAAAACATGATGGGGTGCCACGGGATGGATAGCATGCCTTCTACACCGCATCCACCTGGTAGTATGGATAACACTTCCTACAATAACATGGAAGGTAACGGTATGGAGAACGCTAGTCAGCAACAACAACAACAACAGCATATGCAAAATTACATGTCTGGTTCTCCAAACTATTCCTGCGCACCTACAAATGTGACCCATACTGACTACAACAACATGAGCGGGGGTGGAGGCGGTGGAATTAATTCCAATGTGATTCCATTCCCCACATTCTCCTGGTTTTCGGGATCTGGGTCATTTGGTCTGAAAGGAGGAAGCCCATTTTCCGTTGTTCAAGATACAGCCACTGAAAAGCCACCAGAACAGCCCACTCCTTCAAATAATAATTCTGGAAATAACAATGCAACCGTCATTTGTGTCAGTGATAATCGACCGTCCACTTCGGGCACCTGTGTGGTCACTTCTGTCGGAACAGTCAGTGGTCACACGATCTCAGCCTCCAATTCCGTGACTCCAGTTTTGAAGAATGCAGTTCCTCTCACCGCTACCAGTCACCAAGTTGTGCCATCTGCGTCGGCTGTAAATGATACTGCCGTCAGTAGTAGTTGTGAAGTCAAGGTTGTTGTCCCGGTTCCCAAAATAGAAAACTCTGTCGCTTCTCATACTGGTGAGGCTCCAGTGTTTTCTCAGTTACTTTATAATTTAAGTTTGCCAACTAGTAATGATCCTTATCTTGATAACTTTTTTTATTGCTTGGTATTAAAGTAAATTCAATGTTTGAAGTTGAATTGAATTGATTGAATCAAGTCTATATAAATTGTGTTGCCCATAACCTGAATAACCTCGTCTATTGTTTTATATTTACAGTACATCTTACCACATCATCGGCAGTAACTAAAACCACTGTGCCTGTCAGCACGGTACCGCATCAGGTTCGTTCTACCCCGAACGCAGACATCACAAAGACAACTCCATCCATGGAGACTCCAAAGATGACTGCTGAGCCACTACCAAATTGTTTTTCTGCATCCCCGGTTGTCCAGGTGTCTCAACCAAATGCATTACCTTCTGTAAGCCTTGGGGGAAGTTCTGCTGCGACGAGCTCATCATCCGAAGTGGCAAAAACTAGCAATATTATGAACACAAACCCACATTCATATGTTCAAGCTAATGCTTTCACTACATTTAGTAGTAGTATTACTACACTCACTACTACTAACACTAGTACGACTGTTGCTAGTTCTAAGCCTTCGCAAACTTCTGTGGCACATTCCACAGAGTTGAATCATCGAGTCAGTCAGAAAGACACTTCCGTTCCTAAATTTACTCTATCGAGCACTTCTACCATTCCCAGCTCCACTGCATCTGTGTCCTTGGCTTCCCTGGTCGCTGATTCTGCTAATACGGCTAGACTGCCTTTCCCTCAAGTGCCTAAAACAAGTGCACCCAACATTGGAGCTCCAGTGAACGTGTCAGTGCCTCTAATCACAGTCTATAGCAATCCTGAGATGCGGTCCGCCAATGCTGTTGGAGGAGGAAAACCTGGTGCTTCCACTGGTTTGACTACTGTCATGCTCGCCAACTCTAAATTACCCACTTCTACAATCACCGGTGTCAGTTCCGCATTCATACGACCTGTATTTACGTCCTCAGGTCAAGTTTCGATGGCCGTAGCATCCACAATTGTCCTTACGTGTTCTGTGAACACGTCTTTTGTTGTTACTCCCAGTCATTCTTCTTTGGGAGGATTTGCGGCCACAGTTACGTCAATTTCCGCGACGGTTATTACTACACCCTCTATTGCGCCACCTGAGACAAATGTGATTTCTAATGCAACCGTAGTAACATTTTCAGCAATGAAAACAGTTGTTTCGTCGCCCATTGTGAGTAGTATGGGAGCTGGAACAATTATTAAGACAGATCCTGGTGTGATTCTAACATCACGAGTTGACAAAGGAGGAAATTCCAACAATTCGACCTTTTCGAATGCTTTGATGAAATTAGAAAACTCTGAGGACGCAAAACAGCTGAATAGAACTTTAAGTGCTATTTCTACTGGCGCCTACACAACTATTTCATCAGCTTCCTTTTTGGACGGAATGAGCTCATCTATTGTGATGCACAACCCTATAAGTCATTCAAAAATCAGTCCTGGTTTGTTATCCAAGCTGCAGGAAAGTGGATCTGCGATTAGTACGGCAAGCCTTCTGTCTGGTTCCATGGTTGGTTTACAAGCTGGGTTGGGCCAAGTGCAGGGTGAGTCTCAGAATGCGTTGTTAAAGCAGTTACTGCAGAACACAGCTTGCGCGAGCTCCAATCAAGCTCCTGAGGGAACTGCCTTTCCCTTTGCAACTACAGCAGCAAAGACAGTTGTAGTGGACACGGTTACTCCATCGTCCAATTTGTCGGAAGAGGCTACTAAAATCCCTCAGACTAGTTTTGCAAGGACGCAAATTCCCTCCACTGCTCCGATAGAGCAACCCTCTGTGACTCTATCATCTACTGTTCAGGAAGCTGAGTTGGAGCCAATGAAAATTGAGCGTAAGTTATGTTTTGTGACCGTGATTATGCATATGTGAATACGCGTTGTTTATAACTGACGGAGATTTTCCGGATTTGGAATTTTTAGAACCTTCTACGTCGTCAGTCAATAATCTCACGGAGATAAGCACAGAAAATATTTCTCAGCAGCATGTGCAGCCAACATCTAAAGAAATGTTTTCTACTCCGACAGACAACTCTCAGAAAGACGTAATGAGCTCTGTTCTAGCCACAATTAACGATGTAGCTAGTGAAAAAACTACAATCGATCCATCCATATTTGGTAAGGACATTATTTTATTTGTTTCCACAGGTTTATTAGTTGTGCTGATTGCAGCAAATTTTTACTAAAGACCTGCACACGTGGTCAATTTTCAATGCTGGAGCTATCGTTAGTATATGTGTAGTATATTTACTTGGTTTGAATTGTTCGATCTAACCAAAATAAATACCTTGCGTTTTTAAGCAGAAAACAGACGGGCAGAGGAGGAAGCTAAAAAGGCGAAACGTCGTCAGTACCAAGCTAAACGAAAACTAACCGTCAATAAAGACACTACTGCTCCAAAGAAACGTGCTAGAAAAGGTTCGAAACTAGAGGAGGACTATGATTCGTACTTGGAAAGCTTTATGGCTCAGTTGAGACAACTGCCACCTATTAATATTATGGAACCTCAGCTGGATAAGAACTTTTCTTCGTCCAATGTGTTTGGAACTGGGGACTACTCTAAACTTGGCTCCAAAGGTTACGATCTTCGATTGGGGGATCTTGAGGGCTCTTTTGGCTGTGCAAAAGTTCAGAATGAGAACGATTTTTATGAGACTAAACCTTTTGGACTAGAATATCCAAGATCTCCTGTTAAACCAGGACCCACTCACAGAGGTTTTTACACTCAAGAGTTTGCATATCCTCGTATATTTAGTCATGGTAAGGGATCACTTTCCATTGCATATTTTACAGTACCATAACATCTTTTTCAATGCTGTTTTATTTTTCATTTAGCTGAAAAACTGCGAGCGGAAAGTCGAACTCCATCTCCTGTTCGGGAGAGCGACACTCCTGACACGATTGTCAGTTCATCCTCTCCTGAATGTGTGCTATCGGAAACACCACCGCCATACCCAGGATTACGGCTAATTGAAGACGAGGAAAACGACAAGACCAGTGTTCGCAATATTAGAGATTCGCCGACAATTCCAATCATAGCACCAATTCCATTGCGGCCAATGATGCTGAAAAAGGCTGATGACACGGTAAGTGATTAACAAGTTGATTTTGAACTGCAATTTTTGTTGTCCTTTTGTTGACTTGTTGTCATTTGAAATAATATTTTTTGCAGGACAAGGAGAATAAAAGTACTAAATGCAACAGTTACGTTATAAAATCAAGGGCTGTGTCTAGCTCTGGAGCGCCACTAAAAGACAGCGGAAATGTGACAGTGACACTCACACTTTCATCTTCTGTGGCAGATGACATAGGGGGAGTTTTGAGAAATTTAGCAAATGTACTGTCTATCTCCGCTCCATCAATTTATCAAATTGTGGAACGATCTACCTCTGGCAGTAAAACGGGCTTGTTCACTTGTAAAAGTAAAGATGGTAGAGAAGTGGTAGACATCCAGAGCATTTTAAATGGTGCTGCAAAGTTTTGTAGACACTGTGATGTCCTTATTTTGAATAACATGATAAAGAAGAAGGTCACTGATCTCCCTGGTATGAATAAGGATACGTCAATTGATCCATTGGATGATTTTATTTTCTGCAGCACCACTTGCTTCATGCAATTTTCCATGACAAATGGTGTCAATCTTTCCTCGGAAGATAAGGTATGTTTGTTAGGAAATTGTAGCCTGTAGTATAAAAAATATCTCGGAAATCATATAGCAATGGAATAAAGTTGTCAATTTCTGTTTAGGTTGCTGCCGTTGTGAATCATCCCAGTGATAAAAACTCCAATCTGAAAGATGGGAAACTTGTTGACGGCATAAAGAGAGAGGTGCGGGATTTTGAATTTATATGTCGTTTTGTAACTATAATTAATTTAAAATAAGCAGTCGTCAAAGTCTAAATGGCTTTTTTTGTTCCAACAGTTTATTTCCGGTGGGAAAGAGGATCCTTCAGGTCGCAAACTGAAAAGAGGTTCAGAAGAAGAACTAAAAGATGTATTGGACGGCTCTCCAAAGAAATGGAAAGGTGTTCGGTTTAGGAGGTGGACTCCTCAGTTCCAACCTCCAGCGAAGTATAAAAAGCCTTCTGACAAAGAACTAACAGAGGTAAGCTTAGCATCAGAAATACTGTTGTTGTGAAATAACTTGTTATGACATTGCTCTGTCTTAATCGAATTCTCGTTGTGTTTCAGCTATTGTTTCGTCTGGGGATTACTGTCATGCCTGCAAATACGGTCGATGATTCAAGGCAGTGCTTATTTTGTCATCAATTCGGTGATAGCGTATCGGATGGACCAGCTAGGTATGAAAAATACGCTAAGAAGATAAACGACTATAATTTATGTTTTCATTGATTATCGGGATCCAGCAATTTTAGTTTTTTGTCTCTGCAGGCTGTTGAATGTGGATGTTGATAAATGGGTTCATCTAAATTGCGCCCTTTGGTCTGACGAAGTCTACGAGACGGAAAATGGAGCTCTTGTAAATGTAGATATTGCATTGAAACAAAGTCGTGCCCTAACTTGTATTGCCTGCAAACAAAAGGGAGCAACAGTGAAGTGTTTCAAAGTTCGCTGTACGTCAGTTTACCATCTTGGTTGTGCTAGTAAAGAAGGATGCACCTTCTACAAAAATAAGGTGATTTAATTGTTCATATGATAATTGTTTGTTTTATAAATACAATAGGACGTCAATAATGATCAGAAGTTAACTCTTGCATTTTTTATAGACTGTATATTGCTCTATGCACACTCCCAAAGGAGAAAAAGAGAACGAACTTGTGACATTGTCTGTTTCACGACGGGTGTATATTCAAAGAGATGAAAATCGTCAAGTGGCTGCTGTCATGCATCATGCTGATCAACATCATTTGTTGCGAGTGGGCTCTTTGATTTTTCTAAATGTTGGGCAGCTGCTTCCTCATCAGCTCCAAGCGTTTCATACATCCAACTATATTTATCCAGTGGGCTTTAAAATCGTAGGACATATAACTAACTAAGTACAATATACATTTTAATGAATTCGATGAGTCTCAATTTTCAACCTATCTGTTTTTAGGTGCGTTTTTATTGGAGTATGACCCGAGTAAACAAAAGATGTCAGTATATTTGTTCCATTCATGAATTCGATAGTAAACCCGAATTCAGGATTACAGCAAAAGAAGAAGCCGCAGAAGACAAGGAGACCGTCATAAAATCTCCTTCAGCGCAAGGAGCTTGGGCTCAAGTATTAGAAGCGATTGCTAGAATTAAAACTCATAACGACATTATTAAAATATTTCCAAAATATATCACTGGCGAAGATCTCTTTGGGCTCACTGAACCTGCTATTGTGAAAGTAAGTAAAATTTTAATGATGCTTGTCGGTGAAAAGGTTTTATAATTCCTAAATTGATATATTTGGTTGTGATAGGTCCTAGAGTCCTTACCTGGGATTGAGACCTTGAGCGATTATCATTTTAAATATGGACGCAATCCGCTGCTGGAACTACCGTTGGCAATAAATCCAACAGGTTGTGCCCGCTCCGAACCAAAACTAAGAACTCACTTCAAAAAGCCGCATACTCAGAGAACAGGGAGTTCATCTCGCTCCAGCTTCAGCTCTTCTGTCATGTCTTCCAGTGAAGCAGCTTGTCCATACTCAAAGCAATTTGTTCATTCCAAGTCGTCACAATACAAAAAGATGAAACAAGAATGGAGGAACAACGTGTACTTGGCAAGGTAATTGACAAAGCGACCACAGTCTGCTATATAGCAAATAAATGCTCATGTAATAATGGTGTAAAATGCCCTTCAATAATTATTTTAGTTCAATATGTTGCTTTATTTGTTTCTTATTAGATCGAAAATTCAAGGGCTTGGATTGTATGCTGCACGTGACATTGAAAAACATACGATGGTCATTGAATATATTGGTGAGATCATCAGATCTGAGCTCGCAGAATTGAGAGAGAAAAAATATGAAACTCAGGTATGTTTTATTTGCAAATGAATGCCTATGTAGGGTTAGAAAAATAGTTTTGTCCAATTCAGGATGTTTGTGAATATTTTAACTTTATTCTCAGAATCGTGGGATTTACATGTTTCGAATGACTGAAGACCGTGTTATAGATGCAACTCTTTGTGGTGGACTGGCCCGATACATTAATCATTCTTGTGACCCTAATTGTGTGGCAGAGACCGTGGAAGTGGACCGTGACTCAAGGATAATAATTTTTGCTAACCGAAGGATATCTCGAGGAGAAGAACTTGCGTATGATTACAAATTCGAGTTTGAAGATGATCAGCATAAAATTCCGTGTAATTGTTTGGCACACAATTGTCGCAAATGGATGAACTAACGCAAGACGTTTTAAATTCATCCATACTTTCGAACCATGAAAGACGTTGGATTTCAACAGGCTTTGTATCCAGCATTGACATTCTTGAGCCTTCCTGTTCCACCCTATATTCTGTTATTTATCATGTATCTACTTTGGGCAGTACCCTGTATTGTGATTTGACTATGTTGGATGCATCTGCAACGTTATTAGCCATTAGGACAGTGGTAGACACCATTGTTATCTCTTTTAAAAAATAATTAATGTGTTACTTTTGTTGTAATGATAATATCAGAACTACTTGACGACCTGTAGTCTTCTATCTACTTAATGAACGTGGCTTTGACTGCGTGAGCCATCATCGTTTAGGATATGTGCAATTTATTTAATGTGTCGCTTAGCTCTGGTAGGGGATCCTCCAGATTGTGATCTAATGTTTATGATGGTGGTTGATGGTTCAATAGCCCTAGTTGTAGGACTTGAGGTGTTAACAAACTCTCTATTTTGCGTGACAAAACCGAATGCATGAGATGTAGTCACTTATAAAATGTATTGCGATTTGAATCGCCATGGTCTAGGGAAGTTCCCTGGTCCATTCTTCTTTTTAATTATATAACCTGTGGTTTCGATTTATTGCTGTATAATTTGGTCCAAATTATTATGAAAGTCACCGATATTCGTATTTTATTTGGACTGGGGCTCTTTTTGTAACAGAGGCCTGGGATGATACAGAATTCCTTTGCATGCTCATTATATTATTATACAGTAGTCGCCCTAAACATTATGATTTGATCATGAGTGTCATAAGAGTTAAGGGGCGCTTATATTAAGATAGTATTCCTTGAGTGGTTATTAGGTAAATAATCAGTTTCCAACGCGTTTCTCAATATTTATAGTATACAACTTCTTCCTGTCTACTGTCTTTGTTTTATTTTGCAGTGTGTTGCGAAATTATTTGTTATAGTAGGTAAGCTGGTGAGGGGACGATCATAGTTAATAATAAGTGAGTGGAAAAATAGTATCTTTTGTTGCATCATGTCATAACGTGGATATGACCAAAAATCCGCATCATATTATTACTATTTATAGGAAGTAAAAGAATTCTCAAAGTGAGTTATCTATCCATTTGATATCAAGCATAGTTATAGATTACTCGGTCGTACCTACACCTTCTGTATTTTCTGACGTTTTTTTTTACTACGTTTGAACGGGTTGGCATGTTTTTGTACACTCAAAGATTACTGTTGCGATCGTCATTGTTATATAATGTGTTACTAAAAAGAAATATACCTACTATACTTGTATGACAGTAAAATTTATATGGAACCGATAACAATAATATGATAAGTGATGTACACATAAATTATTACGACTTTATTCTGAAGTACTGACCATGGAGACGCGTATTATAACATTTGCTATATCATGATATCATGTACGGTCACGGTGGTTCCGCTGTTATCTAATTTCTAGTATCTAAAATAAGCAGTGTACATTTAGATATTGTTAATCTAAGGGCTACAAGTAGCAAATAGTGTGTTATTCTGTTTTGGGGGAGGACGGGCTGAAAAATATGTACAGTCATATTAAGAGAGAAGGAAAAAGAGGATATTATGATGATGATGAAGCTTACTTTATTATGTGTGTGCCGCTATATCCCTTTCATGACGTACTTTGCAATATAGTATAGTATGTATTTAGTCAGCGGCTGGCTGGTTCTAGTACAAGTGTATAAGTAAAATGGTATCTCCCGAAAACACTTTATAAAACCATACATTTTAATGTTGAGACAATTCAGCGTTGCTTTATATAAGTTAACTACAACTCTACTGTAGCTCTTAAGATTTATCGTGATTTCAGAAATCCACCTTTTTGTATCAACTGTAATCTAACTTACATACATAAGGAGATGTTATTTAGTTATTTATGTAATGGAACAAGAACTATGTAAGCTTTTCTATTATTGTGTGAAGAGAAGCATTTATGCAAATTTGACTTTAAAGTGAATTAAAAAGTCGTTTGAGATTTCAGTAAAAAAATAAGTACTTATTCCAATAACTTATCTATAACAGTATATAGAGTATGGACTCTACGGACACTACATCGGCGTCCGATGCCATGGCCTCTTTTTCCTATGTTATCCATATTGATCTCATAAAACTTTACTGTCCAAACTCCATGCAGCATTATTTGTGACGTCGGACTTTATACTTAATTGCTATCACCTATTTGAGTGCACTTTACTTGTTATAGTTCATAGACCCCTCCAATGGCCCTAATTGACGGAAATTTTCCTACGACTAATTTCATTTTTAAGTAGCATACAGTGAGTACGCAACTAACTAACTAACTGGATAAATGCATAGCTAAGAATTTTCTGTAAGGTGAGAGAAACTTTCCTTGTACAAAATGTTGCTACGTTGAGACGTTCATTATGAACGTCTCAATTTTTCCAAGTGTCCAGTCTGAAGGATCAAATGGACAGCCTTATAATGCCAGAAATGAATGGTGACTACATTCTAACGTTGGAAGGTTGAACATGCTGATTAAATAAGGTCCAAATGTCTATATCGTTCTGGCTTGAACTGGTACAGTATGAAAAAGGTCCAGTCAGCTATTATTTTAACACATATGACTACGGGTTGTGATAAAACTTCACTGATACAGCCCTTTGCTAAACAAAGTGAATGAATTGAAGTTGAAGTTTGCATGGGATATGTGCATGAATGGCATCAACATTCAGTTCTCAATATCTGTGACTTATCGACGACAGAATAGGTCGACTGGATCACATGATCAGTCAAATAAAGATGTGAAAACAACTGGAGAGCATAGCTAGTTAGGGAGCATGTAGAGTACCTAAATTAATCACTATATTTACTTGTTTGCCTTTGAGTAGAAAACTCTCGAGTTTTTTTCCTCCGTATGGGATTTTCCATAAACTTCAATAATTTTTTTTTAATAATAACTTATGGATCTCAAGTAATCAACAAAATTAAATCCAATATGTATTTGGTACCAATGAAATCTCATAGCTCTAATGTAAATTACCGAAAATTAATACTTATAGTCGTCCCCACTAGCTGTGTAGCCTGAGTCCATGCGAAAAAATCAATACACCCCATTCATTTTTAAAATCAATTCCATCCGTCTCAAGTTCCTTCAATAATGGTTCAAAATAAAACTTTAAACCTTGTACATCAATCACAAACCTGAACCTTCTGCATTTGTAGAAGGAGAAGAAAGCAGAAGTTTCAAAGAAAACATTAAGATGTAGCATGAATGGGAAAGAAAGATGGGAGCATACATACATTTTTGCTTTGCCGAAAACACTTCCACTCTTAACAGAATAAAGATCTAGATCCGGTAGTTAGTTATAGTAATAGTTACTTATAAAATTAAACCTACCAACTATTAACTAACTACAACTATGGACAGAATTCCCTAAAAATAAATTTTTTCATGGATTCATGCACATTTTTCTTAGCTGAGAAAACAATCGGTCCTCCTATGAACTGGTCCCGAAGATGACATTGACACAAAGGTACAAAAAAACATGTGTAGCCCAAAATATTTGAAAGTGTCCATTTGCGCAGTGACTAAAGACTAAATTATCATCTTCGTTGGACTTCGAGAACGTTCAGAGGTGCCGAAAACATACAATAGTCACAAAAACTGAATCCTGAATTACATAGGAAAGGGAGCAAAAACAAGTTAATACCACTGCAATGCACACATAACTCGTATAGTACAGTGCGTTCATCAAACCTATGGACATTGTGCGCTAAAGCAAGGCATGTAAATCCTTATCTGTAGCTGGGGAATGGACTATACTGATATGAATTTCTATAGTGTTGAGAGCTTTCCAATTTTGCGTCTCATTCTCTGAAAGCCAGTTGAGTTGTGTGGAACATTTGTGGGAAGTCAATTAAATCTCGTCCATTTAATCTGCGACTGAAGGAACTCTTCGCGTCTTTAACTAACTACAGATTTCGTCTGAGCAAAGTATGAGTATTTGTGCCATTACTACTGAGGACGACCTACAGTTTTTGATACGAAGTCATCATCCAAACGACAATTTTAACAACCACATTAGAAATCACCTGGAAAAAAACAAGATGCCATCATTAACCAGTTCTATGTCGAGTCTCAGTAGTAGTAACAGGTATGTTGCCAACTTGTGGTCAGTAATTAATAGGTTTTAGTTAGTTGGCTAGTTAGTAGGCGTATATGTTTGTTTCCTTCATTTGTACACGTGAGTTTTATTTCTCATTATTTGTTGATGGATCCTAAAACTCATTAAGGCTTAAACATTCTTGTGGGCTAGCTAGTTGAATTCAGGATTTTTTGGATTAATAATGTGTGGAAAACGAAATGTTTTGTGGCAAGTACAATAATTGTGGAACGGTACATTTTACATCACTGGGACTGGATACATATTGATTGACTCGCGCGCATGAGGATGCGGTCACTTAACAAACCAATTTTATCATCTTGTATGATCTTCAAAGAAGAAAATAGTACAACATAACAGCATATTAGTTTAAAAGGATTCATTACATAGTACATCGCAATGCATGCCCTGTAATTCGAAAGGTTTAGATGCTAGAATTTATGTATTTTAACATGGTGAAAGTTTAACTTTCACTTGGGGCAAAGCATTTTAACAGCACCACGTAACACTAGGAGAATCACGTCAGGCATGGTTTTAAATTCTGTTGGGTGCAATAAAAAATTAAACGTTTTCGCTCGGTCATTCGGGTATGTGATTTAACCTACATGTTATGTTTAATTACGTATCGAAAAAAGTAAACTACGGATATATGGTATGATAGCAATTGAGAGTGAGATAATTAATTAACGGAACGCCTCTGTTAAATTGCGTCGAGGATAGTATAAGCTGATAATTAGTTCGTTATGTTGTAATGATTGGAGCTAACTGTAGTTAAGCGTGTTCGGAAACCATGTCCAATCGTAAATCCTCCAAAGAAAATCAATTTACTGCGCAGTTTGTACATGAGCAAGGCGAATTAGGTTCCATGCATTGTAAATTCTTTTTCCTCGTGTCTATACCCCGCTATTTTAAGAATGTTGGTGATGCACTTTTGACGTAGTTAGTTTTAGGAGCCTTGTCTTTGGTTTTTGGTGCGCATAGCTGCGAGTTGATTTTTTGGGTATATATGTTGTATGATTTTGCATTATGTGGAATATATATTGTTCAACTTAATACAAGCAAGCCTGTATGCACTTTTGGTTGGCACAGTTTACAATTATCCACATAAGTGTCTATAGTAGTATATATTTGCATACATGCTGCATTGTAACATGCAGGAATTTTTCCATGTTCTGTTTAGTACTAACTAAACTGCTACCAAACTGCTACCAAACTTCAAATCATATTTGATAAGTTGCGCAAAAAGAAGGATTTGGAACCTACAGTTCTACATTTGTCTATAGTTTTTAGTCATTTTGATTCCTAATAATACCAAAACTGCAATCCCTCTAAGTTATATTACATGTAGCTACCATTTTTAGTACTTTTGCCTCAACGATTCATTGGGTTCTATTTCTTCCACCATATGCTGACTGAATACTCTGTAAGGTCATTTCATTAACAACCAGAAGAACTACGCAATAACATTCTTCTCTCATTTTATTACTTCCTAATTCCTGTCTCATAAAACTGTGAAAAGTTTAGTCAGTTAGTGCGTACATTATTTTTGTCCAATATATGCATGCTGATTAAAACTGCTCATTGGAACTAACTAACTTAAAAGATAATCTTCAGTGTAGCATCCTGTGTAAACCTTACATGTCTTAAACTCATACTTAACTGCACACTCAATCTAAATATATCATATACTTGAGTCTTAAACTTATCTAACGAAAGGTTAAGCTTTTTTTGACCCTTTGTAGCCTTCTCTCTCTCTTGTACAAATAATATGAGCTCAATATTGATTTCAATTTAGAATTTAACTAATAGTTCAGTCTACGTAGAAAAATTTGTGTACCTATAAAGCTTGGTTTCTTTTTATGACATCATATTAGGTTCAATAAGTCGTCTTAAGCGAACTCATATGTGTGTAGGCTTTGTCTTTTTATCGCTTTGGTTGAAACGTGAGGAAGGAATAAATTACGTGAGTGAGAATACACTACGTATGTATCTAACGTTCAAAAATGTCCTTACTCTGCTTCTATTCATGTAATGAGAGTTTGATCATTATTTTTATTCACTCGGACACTGCGTGATTCTACGAGTGCATGAATAGTAGACTGCTCTGTTTTTCCATGTATAATTTAGTATTCCTTATGTCGACATAAAACTTCTAATATTACATACGGGATATCAAGTTACCCTTTCTCATTTAATCACCATGCTTTTTCTTTCTTTATGGCGTTTTGTCTGTAAGTTAGTAATAATGGGTTGCATGCAAGCTCAACGGCAGTAAAATTGATGTGCTGGGAAGTATCAAAGACCGCTTTTAGAGGGCACTGCAATGTTAAACAAGCACACACAAGTAGATGTATGTCATGGATGGGATAAGATTCTTGAATTGGTCGTATAATGTATAATATTTGTTATAGAATAGAGAATGGATTTAGATAATTTAGAACATTTGATGTTGGGTGTGTATTGTGGATCTTATTTACAATGTTATGTCCGCAATGTGTTCGTAAGCAATTTTCTTAAAAATACTTTAAAAGTCTTCCTTACACCTTCTAGTATAATGCACCTAAAATATTCCCATCCGATGCTCAATCATTTGTGAGTAACAGTGGAACCAAAAATCCGGAAAATTTGGCCCAAAATCTAGATTCATTTTTCGATTTTCATACGGAAAATAACACGTAAAAATTCATTGAAGACTGGGTATAATTTTTTTCACGAATTTTGCTATTGTGAAGCTGAACGGCCGCATCAGATTACAATGTTTTGGGGGCATATACTATAGGGTTGTAGGAAGATTTTGTGCCCATTTTCAAGAAAATTGCTCATGAACACATTGCGGACTTATTGTTAGTCAAATCACAAGGGATGAACTTTTATGTGCTAATGTCAGGTGGTTCAAAGTATAGTTTTTCCTAATTTTAGTTTCTTTCCATTCCGTTAGAGCTGAAATTTAAATGCAATATGAATTTTTCCAGAAAGATATCATTTTAAAGTCCTTAATATGGTATGGTATAGAGCATCAGGTCATATTTTGTAGTTTCCATAATTCACCACATTTTGAACTCGTATTCTAATTTTAGGATGTATTAAAGCTACGCTTTGTACCATTTGTATTGTATCATTTGTACCCCGTGAGTATCATGATTCCCTGTGCTTCTCAAAAAGTTATTGTTTATATTGCTCCGTTCTGAGAATGAGCCAGACTGGAACGAAAACTAGGAATTATGTGTGAGAACAACAAATTATTGTTATTGTTAGCTGATGGTCATGGAAAGTTTCCTGGTCTGTAATAAGACTCTTCTAGATAGTTCTATTTGCTTTATAACTATGCATGATATTGAACGCCACTGATAATAATTCTGGTTGATGTGACAGACGTGATGAGGGATCAGTCCTCATAGTCAGTGGGCCTCAACTTACATGGTTATTTCCTTGGTCTTTTATACTTAAGTTAGTTAGACACTATGATATTTAAAAGTATATGTTCAGGCTACGATTTATATTTATTTAATGCATCTTTTTGTTAATACTCAATACTCACAATTATTTTCACTTCAATGAATGCATAAATATATTTTGTTGGGCTAAAAATTCGCATTTCTGTTGCTATACCACTATCCATTATCCTGCGCGCTTGTTTCGATCCATTTAAATTCATTAGAAAAACCGTAGTTGTGTTTTTGTGTTTATTTGTATCACAGTCCATACCAGAATTCCAATATCTGTCCCTGTGTCACTAAATAACATAACTTGAATTTACAAAATTCTTCGCTAGCATGGAACATGCGATGAATTAAAATTTGATGCATAAATTAGAGTTCGTTTTTATTTAGTTAGTACCAAGAATAATTTGAAGACACCCTATAATACATAATGTATGTACAATACCGATATGCATAATATCATAAAACCACATTTATGGCTTCTCACTCGAATACATTTGTTTATTTTACTCGCCTAGCTTCATTTCCATTCCTAATTGTCATATGTGACAAGTACAAATACATTCTTCCATGAAATATGGCTATTACTGACTTCATCGGAAAACGGTGTAAAACGTAAACATCGTAACTAACATGCCATCGGGTTCACTTGCCTTTGCTCAAGTTACAAAGAAACCATGTATCTCGAAAACATGGCTACTGCTTATTAACTAACAACCTACCTAACCTGTATGATTGCATATTCCTTGGTTATGATTGATGATGATATGCAAAAGAATTACTATTAGAGATATAACACATCATTGCAATAGGACATTAAAAAGAGGGGCCGGCAAGAACCAGTGTATCGAAAACAAGGCTTTCTATCTATATAGGGCGCAAGTTTTTCGTACCCGACTAACAGTCACTCACTTACTGTCCGCTGAAAAAGTTCACTTTCGGAACCCAACGTCCATATATTTTTTCATCTATCTATCCTAACTAACTAATCAGGAAGATAGCCAAGATGCATCTTAAACTTAATAACAATGATAACAAGGACTCTTCTCTTTTGAATTCCAGCAGTTTTAAGATGTGCTCGACGGAGCCAATTGATGTGACCCTCGGTGCGGGGCCTCGGTGGTGGTCCTGATGTGCCCCATACCGCCGATGTGTCATCTGTCGAGGCAGAGAGCAGCGGTGTGGGGAATCCAAAAGAGCTCTCTGTGAGCCCCCACTCAGTAGTGTTTGTAAGTTTTTCTGAATATTTCCTTGTTTTCAGTTAAGAATTTGTTAGACTATGTGAATATATGAATTACAGAGTATGTTTAATATGAGCTGTGCGATTTGTAATTACTTAAATGTAGGATGATCAGGAGTTGTCTAGAGATCAGCCTGTGAAGTTTACTTTCCGATATCCACTGACGCCACAGACTGTTCTCGTATGGGACACGGTGCTTTTGAAAAATAACTTGTACATCGAAATTCCAAATGGATGTTTACCGGATGCCTCAAAGGAAGCATTTGTGGCTCTCCTTGAGTACGCTGAAGAGATCTTGGAATGCGATCATGCTGTCGTTTGTTTCTCAAAGGATCGAGTTGATCGATGTAAGTTGAAATCATATTGGATGAAAAGAGTGGGATGCCAGTCCATTAATTAGTTACTGGGTAGTTAGTAAGTAATGAAACAATTTGTTTTTTTCGTTTCCAGCGGTTCTCATCCGGACATTCATGTTCTTGGGATTCTACTTGCTTCCTCCAGGAAATGAGTTGGCTCTCCCATCGGACAAGGATTTGGTGCACATGGTGTATAAAATCAACTAAACAAGGCATCTGTCACCAGTGTGTATCAGATTGTTAAATTATCAGGAGTTTTTTTTTTAAATAATCTTTTAAAATTTTTGGTTAAATTTCAAATTACTCTATATGAGTGTCCATGCATAATCATCATGCCATTGGCTTTCTCAATGTATTTCGACATCATCATGTGCTTTTCCAGTCTGTGTCGTTGAGAACGATGCATTGGATCAATGCGTGACAAAAACAATTGGCTTATCTATACCTTTTCACGAAAAGGTTACTTACTCTCTTGCTTAAATTTAGGACAACTCGTCATCATCATCACTGCTACTACATGAACATCTACTGCTGCTCTTTTGTTCCAGCATGGAAGAAATTGTACACTAACTATAATCTAACTCTTATCTGTAAAGTGATCATTTGGTATCGTTGATAAAAAAACTTTGTGATTGAATTGCAAATGCTTGTGTGATGCATACGTAGTGTTTACGTTTCACAAATTTTATGATGTGTAATTGAGCCTCATAATTAGCGTCATAAGAATTAATAGAAAAAATGTAATGGTAAATGTTCAATCTTGGATATCCTTTTAGTTAGTTAGTACGTACTGGTTTCTTCCATGCTGAAAACCAATCCGACAGATTGGACTCATAATTCTAAGTGTAATATAGATTATTTACCCTACCTATACATTATATTCACGTAGTCTAGGGGCGTCATTACTTGCATGCAAATATTTAACATTACATTGCTCAAAACAGATAACTTAAAGTACCCCCTATTGACGATGCTATACTTACTTTTGTCTTTTTGATGGACTTTTTTAGTTTGGCAAACTATTCTTGTCTAATAGTATATTTACTTGGGGTCTAATTTTAACTACATACTATGTTAATTTTCATTTTATTTTCATTTTTTTTTGTCTTCTTTGATTTCCTAATTCAAATGAATTCCTTAAATAATTGGATTTATAGTTTATCTAACGTACAAATCTTGGAAAGAAAGCCTATGCCGCTTAAGGTTAGTTTTGGTTTCCTTATTATAGCTACATGTATTTTTATTTGTACTCTATTTTCTTGCGTAATAAAGTTTTTTGGGTGAAAAATATACACCAGTCTGCTCACATAAATTCTTTCGCTTCCGAATCCTCATGTGTATTGCAACAGAACTCTGCTCACGCAGTTTGATTCACCAAATGAAATTGGAGTCCATAAATAATCTGGGTGCTCTAGTCTCCCTTACCTAATGCTTGCTGCTGAATGTATAGAGAACATATCAGCACTTTTTCAGATCCATGAAATAGTGAAAGTGAAGCTGGGAGCTTTTAAAATCCTGTGTGATCTCTCCAAAATCAAATGGTACTTTCCATCAAGCAAGAATTTGTCCCTTAGCTCCTCATCAACCACTACATCTAACAGCTCCCCTCATCCTATGCATGTCATGGACTCGGTTTTGTCCATGCATACATTTTTAGCATTGGCTGCCAGTTTTTATTCAAGTGAATTATTTGTATTTAAATGGAAGAGATGAAAATATAATTTGTATGGGCTGCAAAACATTGTCTCTTGTCTCCAATATACCAACTCACTGTATTTACACGTGCAATCAAATTTAACCGGAAATCGTAGAAAAGTCAATGAATCTGAAGTTTTACTTTGCCGAATTCTCATTACGTATATTTAGGGAAAGTAAACTTTTTGAACCGGTTTATTTGCATTGTCCGAATTTCTTTAATTCTTTTTTAATTTTGTTAGTGTTGGGCTTACAGTCAGTAAAGATTTGGTTATGAAGTACATCTCGGAGAAAGTGACTGAGAATGTAAATCTGTTTTAAACCAGGGATCACCGAGAAAAGAATTTTTTACGTGGTGTGTTTTAGAGGGTACAAAAATATGAGCAATGGGCATTTCCAGTCTCCCTTCAATAGTGTACTATGCGTATATTCTTATAGCCTACGCCATGAATCACGTTTCAATATGTATGCACCATGTATTTTTCCTTACATTTGGTATGGCTTAAGTTCCTTTACTTCTGCTTCCATGCAGTAGTATTTTGCGCTTGTATCATATTTCTGAAATCTACAGTGTCATACAAATTATTAACTACGTACTAATGTGTATATTCAAGCTAACTACAAAAAATGTCCCATCGCTTTGAGTGCAGGGATTGCGCAAGCATCTCATTACTATTACTTTTAATTCCAAAGTAATAAAACTGCTTTCTCTACCTCATTGGAACAACACTTGTGCTCCAAAAGACTCATGATAATGGCTATCAAGTAATATTCTGCCAAAAAAAGCTTATATATTTTGTTCCCCGAGTGTATAATCTTAAACTACTAGAACGTGACTACAAACTGTAACTCCAACAACAAAACTCACCCCATCGTACCCCAATAGAGTTAGTTTAAAACAGAAGGGTACTGCATATACTGCATAAACCGAACATCATCCCCTACTCTCTTGTAGGGCTAAACTTGTTGCCCTATCCCTATGTACTATGTAGCACTCATATGAAAAGCGCTTTTCATTCAGACTTCATTAACACAATGAATTGGTACACAATTCTTTACCCGGCTGTTACCACCGGCACCACCACCAATACTTACTCTCTGTGAACCGGGCCCTGCCATAAAAACAACGACACTTGAATGCATCCACACACTCTCTCTCTCTCTCTCTCTCAGGCACACACTTTTTTCCATTCCGCACCGGCTTCATGTCATGACTATTATGAAAAGACTTTTACTATTTAGCCATTCCTAGCTACAGTTAGTTAGCAACATAATCCCCGTATGTGCTAATGAGTGCCATAAATTCACTCTAACTCTACAGACTCAATAACCCAACTAGGTGCATAATCCTCACGCACACAAAGCTCGGGATGAGCCTGAATTCCTCAGCGTTGTGCTAGAAAGTTGTTCCAGCCAACTAACTAAACCAAAGCTTTCCCAACATTCATCTTGGCATACTTTCTTTCCTTTCTTATCCTAACAACTAGCCCAAACGTGGCCAGGTAGGTAAGTGCATCTACTCTTTAGCCCCATTTTCCACACTTATTTTCTATGCTTATAATCACTAACTATAACTAACTAACTAACTAACTACTGCAGCGTTCAATTCTCCAGTTCAATGCAATAATTGGCCAGAATTGTGATCCCGCACAAAACAAACTTACCCTACAAACTAACTACTACCATGCATAGCCCAGAGATAGTTAGTTAGTATGTATGTTTTCCCCTATCTGCTTTCAGTTCAGTGGTACACACACACACACAAAACGTTTCGGAAATAAGGGTATCCAGTGTTCCAGTGAATACAACTAACTAACTAACCAACTGTATATATATATAAGTTGCTGGATCGATACAAGGGGATCGATAGTGCTTGCGTAGACTCCAGGCCACACTCCGGTCCCCGTTGTATAGCGAGATGTGCACATTTTGGAAATGCACAGCTTTTTTTGGTTCCGCGTGGAAAGCACAGGCTGTTGTACAAGGAGATATGAGGGTGCTTTCTTGTATGATGAAGATGCCTCTCTCTCTTTTTTCCCTTGTAACAAGGGCTCTCTCCATCCATTTATTCAGTTTGTAATTCGCGATGGTCCGGGCTCCATACACAACATGACGCAACCGAGGAGCCGATAAGCCCATTAGTTTCCTCCACTGGATCATATCTACAGTTAGTTAGTAAGTTTAAGGAAATTTCAGAGTCGCTGGAAAGAAGATAAAAGCGCCTAAACCCCCCACCCGCAGTTAGTAAGAAGTTGTAACATTTGTGTGTGCAATACAGCTCGTATGAACTGGAGTGAGTGGGTAAAAACAATATTTACAAAACTGCATGTGTGCCATAAAAACCAGGTGGTTTGGTTGCTTAAAAAATAGCCGACTCTTTGGATGGACAGCGTGGTGTAAATATCGGAGACTGGAGACTCAATTTTATTGCCACAGAGAGTGTATAAAATTGGTTTAGTGTTGTTGTCTGCCAGTTGTTAGTTACTGCTGTCTGGACAAGTTGGATTATCAATGTACACAGAATGTTTCCAGCAGGATTGTTTCAAGTGGGCTGGTAGTTAGTTTGGTTTTGGGGCTTATTGGCCGGGATTTGAAACCAAAGGATTTGAAACTGTATGCATTCATGCATTTAATGATTGGTGAAGAAAGGACGGTACGAGAACAACATGTCATCCAGTCGATCTCATACGCGTATGAATGTGAAGATGACTGAACATGAAGTGGACGAGGTGGCCTTCCTTACTGGTCAGTTTTTTGGTTCTCAAATTGTGTAATTAACTAACTAACTAAAGTGTTATGTATAGTTTAAGTTATAGTAATGTTTTTACTTACTGGACCTCAATGTAGGCTGTAGGTGAAAGATTTTGAATTTAGCTGATCTCATTTGTCATTGGTCATATTTATTGGTGGACAAATTCCAGGCTAACAATTTCACCGTATGCAATATTATAAAGTGGAAAGACAATCTTTAGTGTGTATGAAAGTGTAGAAGATCCGTAATAGTACCTTGTAAAATGATGTCGCTATAAATAAATGTTGCCCCGCCGAACATAACAAGGAATGAAATGATGGATGATATCCATGCATCATATACTAGCAAGTGTACTCTAGTTATAGTTAGCTATCAAATAGCGTTTGTGGTACACTACTTTGCTGATTATGTTTGCTCTTTGTTTCTTACAGGGGAGTCCAGCACAGTGAACAAACGTGGATTGTACGAGCAAGATAGAGTTGCAGTTTGCTCACAAAGACGGGCAGTCATAACAGCTCTGCTAGTCTTCATTGGGCTATTTTTCGTGGCCATTATTATTGCTTTCGCCACTCCACTTGGTGAGTTGCTGTCATTGCCATTTTTGTTTTCTCATTGTTAGCTAGGTAAAGTTAGTTGCCAATAAAGTTAAAGAAAAAGTGTAATATGGGAGATATGAAAGTTATAGGAGACTGATAAATTTTAGATTGATTTGATGGTAAGTTTTCCCGTCGGGTTACCGAGCGTGTAGTGCCACGGTAATTGATGGACAGTTGTATAGCATGGGAATTGATAAATTATGGTTTTCTATGTGAATGGTAAAGTAGATGCTTGGTCTCGGTGTCTTTTTAACATTTCATGAGTTGCTCTGAAAGAAATCTAGACTATTCAGGTTTTTTTTAAATTTTGTATGTAGACTTCTTGTGTTTGTCAGCAGTGAAATTGGAATAGTGTTTGCCATATTTTTTACTGCATTTCATAGCTTTATATAATTTACTTGCATGGTCACGGTGTAGGAGAGGTAGACACTTAATGTATGTTTGTTCTATTAGATATAAATTGCGTGTTTTTCTTCCGTTCTGGCACTCGTTTAGATTTTACTATGGGCATGCCAGAGAATAAACCATGGTTATCGTAATGAATTAAAAATTTTTTACAGTTATACTTGTTTAAAGCACGAGAAAAATATAATAGGGCAGGAAAAATGCAATGTTTAATGTTGCACATTATCAAAAATTCTTGCAATCAGCTTGTCAGGAGTGATTTATTTGTCTTACTAATTTTCTTTGAAAATCCTGAAAGTTTATGTTGTTCTTAAATAAATGACATTTTTGCCAGCAAAAGAGCTCTGCATCAGTCATAACGAAATCCAATTACTAGAACAGACACATAAACTCCAAATGTTAACATGGGAGTCAGGATTTGTGAATGTGTGTGTGTGACGTCTGAAGAAAACGTATTTCTTGTTATTCTTTGTGCTATATTTTATGTTAACATGTTCAAACATTTAGTATTCAGAAAATTTAAATTATTTGCAGGCTCCGGATGCGCTTCGGATTATCTGGATGGGGTCTTTAATTTGGATATGCATCCTCAGTTGGACCAACCATTCGTGGCTACTAATGGAGAGTTGTTTCCCTGGAACAGCTCCAGACTGCCCGAATTTATAAAACCGCTACACTACACTATTTCTATCCATCCAAATCTCACAACGTTAGATGTTTCTGGTAATAATTTTCTTTCAACCCTTGGTCCATCCATATCCAGCTTGCACTATTTCTCCTTATGTATTTATAGTTAAATAGAACTTTCTGATCAATATGTCATAAAATTATAATGGGTATTCGTGTCACACAGGATGGGTTGTCATCCGCTTCATCGTGACTGAAGAGCAAGATTTCATTGTCTTTCACAGTCGGAATCTCAGGATAATTGAGAAATGGGTGAAAGAAGAAGTAGAAGAAGCTCACATAGTGGAGCCTTTAAACGTATCAAGGCTTCTCGAGTACCCTCCAAATCAACAGGTTTGTTTTTCTTTTGAAAAATCATATTTCATTCATAAAAACGGGCAAATGTACCACGTACATAAACAACATTACTTATTCATTCCATCATTCCTCTCAGACTGATTAAAATTCCGTGCAAGTCATGCCTCTAATGTGTAGTGTGAACTGCGTGGGTTTTGAAAGTCTTAGTTAGTTAGTTAGCCATATGCATAAACCCACTAAATGTCCAATACTAATATTGCTTGCAACAGTAGTAGACTTTCATGCCGCATAACTGCGAAATTCCCTTGCAACCGTGTGGATCACAAAGACTTTCCGTCTTCGATGAATACTATTACCCATAGGAGTCATAACGCCTCAGCTATTTGCGAAGGCCATATTTCCGCCAAAATTTATGCCACATGAACATGGCATGGATAGCTAGCAATGTAAAATATTCGCATAAATTTAAGCACTCATCTAATGCAAAAACTTTTCTTGTTAAATTCTAATGCAGATGTATTTGGAGCTGGGAGAAGGGACTTATCTGTACCCTGGGAAGAATTATTCTTTAGGAATTCGTTTTCAGACCAACATTAGCACAGAACTTGAAGGCTTCTACATAAGCAGTTATACGAATCCACAGGGTGAACGAAGGTCAGCACATAAAATCGAAGCCTTGTGTAAATTCAATTTTTTGCTAACTAAAATTCGGCTTTTAGCATTTATATCTCTCAAATTTCCCAAAAAGTCTCATCATATAAACGTTACAGGTACTTAGCAACAACCCATTTCGAACCCACATATGCCCGTTCTGCCTTTCCTTGCTTTGATGAACCACAACTTAAAGCTACTTTCAAAATGATTATCACACGGAACCAAATGTACAAGTCACTGTTCAATATGCCTATTAAGAAGATAGAAACTGTGTACTTGGGATACTATTTAGAGCTGGTACAAAATATCTACTTTATATTAAAAAAACTTTATTGACAATCTAATTAAATTCATTAGTTAGTTAAACAGTTTGAGAGAAAAATGTTTTTTTTTTCTTAGTGGAGAGATGAATTTGAAGAGTCCGTAGAGATGAGCACATACTTGGTAGCATTTGTAGTATGTGACTACCGAAGCATCACTAACAAGACACAAAAAGGCGTTGACGTGTCTATTCACACTCCTCCGGAACTTTTAGGACAGGCAAAATTCGCCTTACAAACTGCTGTTCAACTCACTGACTACTACGACAACTTTTTTGGAGTACCTTATCCACTCCCGAAGCAAGGTGACATTGGATCTTGTACACACAAGTTTGGTTAGAGCGACAAAAACTCAATGCATATATTCATTTTCGCAGATCTCATCGCCATTCCTGACTTTGGAGCTGGCGCTATGGAAAACTGGGTGAGCTCTAAGCTTGGCCTCATTATTTTGACTCCATGTCTTCTAATACTAACTAATTAAAACTAACTATGAGATGTGAAAGGATGCTAATTGCTAATTGTATGCAATTTTCCACCACAGGGACTAATTACATACAGGGAATCATCTATATTGTACGACGAGAATGAAAGTAGTTCTGTAGCCCATCAGTGGGTAGCCGTGGTCGTAGCTCACGAATTGGCTCACCAAGTGAGTAACGTAACCAAATTACCAGTTTCACACAGAATTCCATATGCCACATTCTGTCTGTAATTCACTCCTTAATGCTCTCACAGTGGTTTGGCAATCTGGTAACCATGAAATGGTGGAATGACCTTTGGCTCAATGAAGGGTTTGCAAGCTTTGTGGAATATGTGGGTGTGGACTTTATTAAACCAGAGTGGAAAATGATGGAACAATTTGTTCTGGAGAAAACGCAGCCTGCATTAGCCTTAGATGCTTTGGCTAGTAGCCATCCCATTTCTGTTGAAGTGCGGGATCCCAAGGAAATTGAAGCCATCTTTGATACTATCTCATATAGCAAAGTAAGCCAGGTTTCATGAATAAATCATCATTATTTTGCTTTTTTTACCTGGCATAAGTGAGCAAGTATGATTCAACGTGTATGCTAAGAATGTGATGCTTATACACTGTGTCGTATGGTGTGTTGTAATGTATATTTCTTGATCACTTTACAGGGTGCTGCCATCTTGTACATGTTGGAGACCGTGTTGGGACAAACCACTTTGCGCCAAGGGCTTCGGGAATACCTTAATGAACATAAGTTTGACAATGCGGAGACCAAAGACTTGTGGACTGCTCTCAGCTCCAGTACGAATGAGACGATTCGAGTCAAGGTACTAACTATAGACACACTGTATGCATTTTTAAGCACTAGGCTGAATGATTTAGTTAGCTTAATAGAGTTTCTTTTGAGTCTGACACTGTCAAGAAACATAATGGACGTTTTAGTGTCTCACAATGTCTTGTTCATTGGGCTTATTTCACCTGCGACGACCTTGTACAAATTATTTACTAACTGGGCACTCTCTTTCTCTCTCTCTCTCTCTAGTCTATAATGGACACATGGACTCTGCAAATGGGATTCCCTATCATTCGGGTATCCTTAGAGAATAATAATCGAACTGTGAGAGCCGTCCAAGAAAGATTTTTGCTGAATCCACAAGATAACATCACTTTAGAAGAAACAGTGGAATCTCCGTATGACTACAAATGGTATGTGCCACTAACATATGTGACCGACTTGAGGCCAAGGGAGATGAAACTAGTATGGATGAATATGACGGATCGTAAGTAATATGTATATTCTGAAAGTGAATAATGTGTGCTAATGCTGTGCTAGTCCAATGTAGCGTCCAGTATGCGTAATAAATCAACCAACTTGATTTTATTTTCATCATAGATGAATTCAATACTCCTGACGGGATGCGGTGGATGAAGTTTAATGTGAACCAAACAGGCTTTTACAGAATGCATTATGAAGGAGAGTTGTGGGATAATTTGGTGAAAGTTCTACTCTCTAATCCTGTGGTCCTTAGTCCAACTGATAGAGCCAACTTAATTGACGACGCATTCAGTCTGTGCAAGTATGTTAATAATAAGAAGTTTAAAAAATGTAAAACATTCTGATATAATATTGTTGTTATTGGAACTTTTTGTTTTTTGTATTATAGAGCTGGGATACTAAAAGCAGATATCCCATTGCAGCTTTCCCAGTATCTCATGAAAGAAACTGAATATGTCCCCTGGGCTACCGCATTGGAGCATTTCCAATCATGGAGCAAAATTTTATATGAAAAGCAAGCTCATAGACTGCTCAAGCAGTACATGCTTAAACTATTGAGTCCTGTATACCAGCGTGTAGGATGGAGGGACACTGGTTCACATTTGACAAAGTAATTTTGTTTGCCCTTTTCCTTACTTTCTCCATGTTGATAAAATTCACCAAATAATGATTTCAAGTTAGCTTTTCCAAAAATAATATTTTTCTTTAATATTGGCTTCATGAAGAAATCAAATTGTTCGATCCGTCCATTTAAAAAAACCAAGAAAGCTGGAACAAAAAATGATAAAAAAAACCACGTGCATAGGCCTCAAAAGATTTTCATCATCATGTTTTAATCAAGATTCTAAAAACTAGTCATAGAATTTTGGGATGTTTTGTATACACTCACTGACTTGATCATTTCATTGCAATTGTAGGCTTCTACGAGCGGATATCTTAGCAGCCAGCATTTACTGTGAAAATCAAGAAGCCATAAATGAGGCAACTTCCCGATTTGACAGCTGGATGAAAAAGGGAGCTCGGGTGCCTCCTAATCTGAGAGAAGTAGTTTACTCTGCAGGTAATATAAATATAGCAAGGTGCTCATTTATCTTCATGTATGAAAGTAACGAACGTATGTCTTGTGTATGTGTTGCATCTTAGGTGTGAAACATGGCGGTGTTATTGCGTGGGACCATTGCTGGTCTCAGTACAACGTGTCCCATGTCCCCAGTGAAAAGAAACTCTTACTCAGAGCTCTGGGAACTGCCTCAGATCCTTGGCTTCTATCTCAGTAAGCAGAATATTTTTTTATATTTTACATGGTCATTATTGTAGCAAGTTATGAAAAATATGTGCTGATTTTTAACTTTTGAATTGGTTTGTACAGATACTTGGAATATTGTTTGGATCGGGATCAGATTCGTCCTCAAGATGTGCGTACAGTACTTGCAGTTGTTGCAGCAAATCCTGCTGGCCGTTTACTAGCATGGCGTCATTTAAGGGCTCATTGGGCCGGCTTGGAAAGCATGTTTGGGGAAGGCTCATTCACCATGGGGAGTCTCATTACAGCAGTTGTAGCTCATTTCTCCAGTGAATTCGACTATGAAGAGGTAATGTGTATGAAATAGTCTCATGGTTAGTATAGATAGAGATAGATTAGATATATTCGTCAGTCTGTAAAATCATTCACCACGTACTGGGAAAGAAAACGACTAAATAAGCTCAGCTTTTAGTAAAAGTTGAGAATGGACGAACTGCACTGCACTCAACCTGTAGTTTGTCAGTAAGAAGTTTCAGTGGAATGAACTTACATAGAAGAATTTGTATTTGACCCCGTTATTTGGTTTGCTTTACAGGTTACAACATTTTTCCATGATGTGGACGTAGGGTCCGGAACACGAGCTTTGAATCAAAGTTTGGAAACTATTCGACTAAATATTCGGTGGCAAGAAGATAATGAGAAGGATATAGAAACTTGGTTGCGCAGATATCTTAAATAAGAGGCAACTGGTGTGCGTGGAAGTATGGAAATTGAAATTATTAAATTTATAGCTTTTGCTTTTCCAGAGCCACGTATCGCAGGAATTAGGAACTATATAGGCATGTAATATGAATTTAGACAGACCTTGAGTAACTAATATGGTTGTGTTCTGACGCTTTAAGAGGCATTCCAAGTTTTTTCTGCATCCTCATTATTAGTAAGCTATTTATACTTTTAATCCTGTTTTTTAAATGATTAGGCTAGTTAAGTTAGTTACTTTCATATTTCAAATACAAAAAAAGCGTAAGCTTGTTGAAATGAGTGACTGTTTGTCGTTTCTTTTACTTTATGAGCTTGGAAAGTTTGCACCATTAGGTTGCACAGCTTATACAGCTACCCTATGAAATGAATGCATAATGATGATGTAAAAAGAGATGCTAGGATTAACACACAACACTTGACTTTCACATAACGTATATCATATAGTGCAAGTTATTCTTAACTATAGTAGTTGTTTTTACTTGTACGACCTGTACATACAAAAGTCATATGCAAGTAAGGAATAATATTATTCTCAAAATGCAATTAACGTAACTAGTTTTAAAGGTTGTGGATCTATGCGAGTTACATTTTTTGTGATGATTTTGAATCATCTGCAATGATGAAGTACTCAAATTCTTCCAAGTTAGTAAGTATATCATTCCATACATTGGATGATGAAGGTCTTATGTGCAATTCCTGTAAAATGTGTACATAAAATGCGTAATTAGAAGCTCTTAGTAATTAAATCATGTATAGGAGTTAGTAAGTAACCACTTTGTAGTCATAGCGGACTCACATAAAGTGGATTGTGTACGGAAGCTTTCAATAATTTTTATACAAAGGAATCATATTTTCGCATTCGGGAACACGTTCATGGGTGTTTATATGGTATGATGTGAGAATGAACAATTGTTTAATTGTTTTATCAACATAGTAGTCAGAGTCCAACTTGAATCCACTTGAGTCATTATAATTGCATGCGAAAAACTTTTAAACCTGTATATTAATTATGTATATATATTTCATCCCTGTATGAATTATCTATGAAGATTATCATGTCACTGGCTAGAATAGTGATTTATTTCCAATATGTCCGTAACGACGGAAAAAGACAAATTAAAAAGGGATATTAATGGATAAAGAAACAAAATTTTAGTATTATATTTGTACAAGTAGATTACTATATATTTTGTCGTGCCATGAAATCCATATTGTCAGTTTGGTTCCATCCTACTCAGCTTTTTAAAAACTCCTTGATCGAATTTCTAACTAACTATCTATAGCTATTTCACTACAGACTGGCAATAGCTGTCCATAAATACAATAATTTTTTGGTGATAAAAATAGCAATTCAATATTTTATCTCCATTAGTTTAACTATTCTCTTTTTATAGTGAAATTGATTAGCAATATGCAGTCGTATCCTAAGCCTTTGTATCTAAATCTAGCAAGCATTCCAAACAAAGCAAACTGTTCCACTGCATGTATGTAAGAGAAATAGCATGATGATATAGCTGAAATGTTGATTTGTTAATATAATTATTATGATCATTATTGGTGAGCGCGAGTACATTATATAGCAAATTTTTAAAATGTATAGTACTCCATATTTTAACCAATTACGCTAAAGTTTATCATTCAATACAGATTTTTGCCAAAACGATCATATTCCATTCATATTTCTATTACTATAGTTAGTGACTGATCTATAATGGAGTAAATATATATTATGAAAATGTCCGACTATCAAACACTGTTTGATTTGACTTGTCTATTATTGTTAGTTAGTTAGTTAGTAAAAGGAATCTCCAGTGTTGTGTTAAATTTATTAGATTAATACGTATATTTCAATGCCAAAGGCGATCTCGTGTCCAAAACTATTGAATTCTGTGAAGAGATCTTTTGGATGGGTTCGTGCGTGCTGAGTGAAATTGTGTCCTCCCATTCGTTGTATAAATATATTTCTTACGAGCAGATATATTATTACTTCGTAGACTACAAATCCTAAAGCAGAGAGAAAAGTCTTTTAAATTCTATGGAGATGATTTACTTGAAAAAAAACAGAGTCTTCTCTTTGTATTCTTGCCTGCCATCCATGGAATCTGTGTTCTACTCAACCTCTCCTAATCCTGTATATCATACTTTATAACACTGCAAATTTCAAAAGTTTGAATGACACATTTGTATAGATTGGATGGGAGGGATTGATCAATTAGTTTTCTGTTACCGTCTCAAATATAATTATGTCTGGGTTGTTGAATCTATAGTCTGTAAATTAAATATTCTTTCATATGTGTAAATTATCAATCTTTCAACTCTGGAGTCAGTCCAACTAATGTTTAAATGAAATGGCGCTAGTACTTCAACATGAGTCGGCCCTAGTTAGTTTAGTTATTAACTAAACTAATATTAAATCCAACGCAATTTTGAATGATATTGTTGTACTAAAAGCTAAAATTAAATACCAAATCTATGCGCTAATAAGAATTTTGTATTAAATCTATCAGGAAACATAAAAAAATGCAACTAGTTTTGCCAAATTTAATCAACCCTGTAGTGCATGAGTAGATCAGTGAAACATGGGGTAGCAAACAATACTATATTAAAGATACCACAGAATGTGTTTATTCATTTTTTCCTTTTAAATATAAAAATCAGAGAAACAGTAATGAGTAGTCCATAAGTAATTATTATATTCAAAAGTGTATAATTTGTCCACCTAATATTCCAGAAATCAATAAAGAGAAAATGAAAACAAACATGACGTTCATAAATTAATTTTTTCATGCACCGCGCGAAATAATCATCTCCGCACTTCTACAACATAAACATCGATACAGTAAATCTCAAATGTATACAGGCAATCTGAATTTATTCATTCACATCACCCCAATATTGACAAGTACACAAATCAATTTTGTTGGCCATTACAAAAAAAGACGCCCAGTATAAATACAATGTAAGGACAGTAATAATTAGTACAGTGACTGGTTTAAGTAAATCGATTGCAATTTTTTTCTCTTACACACATGATATTTCAGCTACATTAGACAATAAAGGACCCTCATTGCTTAGCCTCCGGATTTTTACGTAAGATCACAAATCCCTCTAGTATAGGTGACAGAGGAATGTAATCTTCATTAGCCAATTCAGCCCTTTCCCCATGACCCAAGAGTACAGGTGTAGTGTACGTTTGAAAGCCTGTGATCGTTTTCGGTTTCCCGGCAACTCCTACTACATCTAATGCTTGCCCTACTCGCACAGACACCGGTAAAGGTTTCAAGTCTTCATCGAATGTAGCCAACATTCTAGGATTCATAGCTGTAGCCAAGCAATACAATAAGTAATGTGCTCGTCCCAAAATCATTCCTCGAACATCTAGGAAAGCCATGAGAGTGCTCAGGAGTCCGGCCACAGCTACAGGGCACATGAGCTGCCGATCTGAATGGAAGGGAGATAAACTCAATGTTCCTTTACCTAAATGTACCAATCCTTGGGCAATTCTGACCATGAACAAGTTGCTAGAGTCTTTGGCATGGTACTGGGATAATTGTCGAAGCATAGCAGCCACTCTGGCATTGTTCGTGCCAGCTCCCACAATTCCCATAGCAAAAATTGAGTTCAAAGTCACCTCCTGATCAGCATCATGAGAGAACTTGCTCAAAGTGTCCAGCACATTTAAACGAGGGTTGGACACGGACAAAAGACCAAGAGCAAGTGGTACAGCTCGACGGATTGGAGGTTCACAGTATCGGAGCAAGTTGCCAAATGTACGGAATGCCATTTCCGTACCAATGTCCTCGCCCATGGCAATCAATGCGATACCCAAAGTGGCCACAGACTGTTGCATCGACAGATCCAGAGGAGTATCTTTTGGTTTGTCCTTGTCTTTATCCTTACTTGAACCTGCAGCCGTGTTGGTACTACTGGTGCCTGGACTCGCAGTGCTTGGTCCGGACTTTTCCTTGTCATCTTTCTTCGTCTCGCTCTTCCCTTTGTCCCTGCTGCGCTTCTTTTCTTCGTCTTTACGAGGCTCCGGTGAGGGTTCGTAGTGCTCCGAGCAGACATGCAACAGCTTTTGGATCTTCAAAACATTGCCTGTACCAGCGTACGCACACACTTCTACAAGAGTTGAAGCCATGGAGCGGAACGGGTCAGGGATTACTTCCAGAGCGATGATGAGCGTTTCCGCAGCTTCTTGTTGACCTAAGACGCACAATCCCATACTGAGAGCAATAAATCGAGCATAACTATCTCGTAGCTCAAGCTCACTACGCTCTAAAAGGCAGATCAGAAGACTGGCAGTTACTTCGGAGTTATTACAACCCACTGTGACCAATCCAGCAGCTAAGGCAGCCATGGACATCACCTCTAATCCCACGCTGCTGTCCATAATGATGGGACTAAGGAGCTGAACGATGGCTTCTCTATTGGTTCCACAGTATGCCAAACCTAGACCGAGGATAGCTCCAATTTTCATTGTAGAGCTCTGATGAGATACATAATCTGAGAGAAGAGCAAGAGCTGGGTCGCATTCGTTCCGCACCCCACAATTGACAATACCACAAGCTAAGAGGGCTCCTGCCTTGATATAATCCTCGGCAGAATATAAATACTTATCAATTTGTCCAAGACCACCGTCCACATCCCATAATAGGATCAAACCTAATGATGCAGTTGCACTCAACATGCCGTGCTCTTTGTTTTTGTACAACCATTTGTTTCCATCTTCGGTTAGGAGCTTATCGCGGCCAAATCCAGCGTTTACAAATCCAGAGACAAATGAAGCAGCAAGATTCTGACGAGCGGAATCTACTTGGCTTCCGAAAGCTGGGCGACCTCCATCTGTTTGAGTAAGTATAATGTATAATCAATTAAAATAAGCCACAAACTACCATAAAAACAAGCAAAAGTAATGCCTACAAACTGCATTCAATATTTGATGCTTTACTGACCTAAATGAGTCTTATACACTTCATCGGGAGTTTTGGGCTCCAGAATATCCAACTCACGGCCGAGAGCAATAAAATTAGTGTTAAGAAGACTGTTTGTAATAATTTCACTCAGCTCGGCCTGGTTGGGGATATCAGTATTGATGTCCACCTTGATCTGGAGTTAAAGTAAGTAAAATTTAGCATACTTCCAACCCTAAAACCGAAAAAAACGTATAGATACCACTAGGGAATAAAAAAATGCCTACCTGCTGACGACCAATCATAAACGCAAGCTGTTTGCGAACAGAGTCATCCTGGCATTTGGACAATATGGTTTCTACTACAGTGGGGTCGTTCAACTGCATAGCACATCTTAAAGCAGGAGGCCACTTTTGAAATTGTTCGTAAATTCGAATAGCTGAGTGCAAAAGCTTTTTGTTCTCAGGATCGGGGACATAAGGGACACAACTGGTCAAATATGCGCACACTCTGGTGTGGGAGTCTTCATCCACAAATCGTTCCAGCATTTCTACACTCTCAAGCTCCATAGCCAAATCACAAGCCTCTGCCTCCGCATTGTGTGACAAGTTGTAAGGAATTATTTTCTCAGATAAAGAAAGCAATTGCATTTTACGGGTTTCACGCATTTCTGTTGATTCAGACCTAGTAAACAAAATACACCAGAGATTTTCAAATCATGCGTGATGCTGAGGTAATAAAATCAATTTCCATAACCAGAGAAATAAAAAATTAATTTACCATTCCTGCGCGATTTCCCCAGCTAAATGTCGAACATACTCATGACCCCATTCACCAATGTCTCCATCTACACCCAGGATCTTGTAATTCAAACAGTCCCTACCTTCGCTAATGGTCATAGCCAAAACAGAGATGACATCGGCACAAAATCTTTTGGTTTTCTCATCATTTATTTTTCCGTAGATATCCTTCATCGTCTGAAAGTGCTGGCGCATGAATTTGAGCGGCTTGGGAACCGATGTCATCGATGTTGTTGAAGCTTTTATTAGATTCTGCATGCTAGCTAATGACTTCTCGTACACACTTGTATCAGGCTCTTGTAAGCGTTTAACGAGCAAATCAAGCTCCTCCTGTAGTAGTGAAAGCAAATCGACCAAATGAGTTAATTTTTTAGATGCAAGCAACATAATCCAATTGCTCAATAATCGCACCTGAAGCATTTTATCTTCCTCGCTCATCTCATCTTCCGTCTTTTTGGTTTTGGCATCCACGGCCTTGCTAGACTCAGGCTTCTTGGGATCCGCTGGGGGAGTTGGCTTCAAAACGTCAGCCATTTCGCTATTTTTTAATCAACGCTGAAAACAAAAAATTTAAATAAGTTGAAAAGTTCATTTTGCTAGAGTGCTGCTTTACCATCAAAGAGACAATACAATTTTGTGTGGCTAACCAATGATACGATTTCGATTATAATTGCTCCCAATATAATCTTACCTTGTTCAAAAATTGATAAGTAATTAGGAAGATCCCTTCTCACACTAACTTGACTGACTGTCTTGAATGTAATACACAAAAACCGAGTTATTGCTCCTTAAAAGAACGTTCCACAAGACAATTCAACCAATAAGCTAAATTATTTGGCTAGTATTAAGGTGGCACCACGTAGACCACAATGTTTTAATTAATTATTTTCCCTGTTGCCCAGAAATTTTTATTAAAATGAAAAGATTTATCTAATATGTGGACCCAAACCGAATATGAACTAATCCAAATCCAATGAATCAGCATAAAATAAAATGACAAGAATAAATACAAATTCAAGAATTCGAATTCTACCTCGCGACTACAAAGTTGCTTTGTCTTGTCATTTGTGGTTTTTTAAATTGACGCCGGATGGCGCTTATGGTATTTCACGGTAATAAAAATGCTTGGCCTGAACAGTAAAATTAAAACATTTTTCACCAGGTGATGTTTAGCCAACAACAAACATTTATTTATAGTATAGTTCATTAAAATATGGATAAAAATTTGCAAATATGCATGCAGTTTTGGGATAGAATATGTCATATATGCATTTAACGCAGATTTTACTTTAAATATGCACGGGAGTAATAGAATGAAGGAACGTATTTTTTTAGCACAAAAATCACTTGGATCAAACAGTAATTACGTTTTTACTCATTTCTATGGCACGTAAATAGGAAAACTGAACTCTTTGGCTTCCCTACTAATTGGCAAACTCTTAATTAACTGCAAGCTCATGTTGCTCCGCAACAATCCACAGAGTTAGATACGCTATGGCAAGTCATGGCGTTTTCCAATTTTGAATCTACGTCTCCGTTTCTAGTCTCTAGCTAAACTTTATAGTTATGTGACATTAGGCTAAAGCTAAATTTATCGAAAAAATTGCCTGCGCAGATTTTTTCTGAGGACTTTACTATCCATCACTCTAAGATAGCTTGATAAAATTCGTGTACACAGTTAAAGTTGCTCGGTTTCCTTTTCTAATTCCAATTACAATTAACACTTCATTTGTTTGTAAATTAAATGGAATCGAAATTCTGCATCATACAATACATGAACAGTTTGGATTTGGAAAACAGACAGGAAGAATTGTTTATCCGAGTACAATGACCATTAATTCCTTTACAATTTTGGCATTTGAAACTCAATGCTAAATGTGAGAATTAAATTAATTATCATTGGATCACATAACAAATTTTACAAACAGATCCTAAAATTTTGGCTATATCGCCTTTCACTGGCTATTATCTAAGTAATCAATAGGGTACACCCGATGCCGTGTAAACTCGTAAATTTCTACGTGCGTAAATCTCCCAGCCAATCAGAGCAGACTTCCAACTTCTCCTTACTGATCTGATTGGCTGGGAGATTTACGCACGTAGAAATGTACGAGTTTACACGGCATCGGGTGTACCCCTAATTTGTTTTACATTCACAACTTTTGAATTTCAAAGTATGCTCTATTGAAACTTACTTGGATTATAATCAATAATATCCGATGTGTTTACTTGTGGTTTAAAAAGATTTTTACGTTTTTCTGCAAAACTTTTTGCGGGCCCACTTTACTTCAAGTGTGCAAAAAGTTTTGTGTGAAAAGTAAAAACGTTCAAAGTGGATTTTTACTTTCACGATAATTAAAACGTGAGGAAAAAACATTTCACTCACACTGCTTTCTGTGATTACAAATCGATTACTAAATTTGAAACGGGTAGGCACTTTCTCATTTGTTCTCTCTCCGGCCGCCATCATAAGTTTCCACAGGAGTATCGCAAATTCACTTTGTACTCTTTTCCCCCGCACACTCAATCACTAGTTTTTAGTCAAATTCTCAGAAAAATGAGGATTTCAATCTCAGGGGTTTATATTTAACCATCCATGTGAAGAGAAATGTGCAATCAAGGACTCTATTGTTAATGTCGCTTTGTTTTATCTTTAATTCTTCATCATGCATTCATGAAGTGATCCCAGAGTCTCTCCCTTTTTTCACTACAATGCACCAAAGGACCACATTAAGCACGCAGATTAATTCCGTCACTTACAAGTGCAAGATTTATTTTTCCGTCATTCTGACTGAATGAGAAATATGGTCTGACAAACGGCACAAAACGAGCTTACGAGCTTAATGTTACATCAGAATCAGAGCCTCTTACTCTTGAGTATGGCGCAGACCAAGTATAAAAAATTTCATACTTCATGTTAAAAACCAGCTAACCAACCAAAACTAACCTTATTGCTTTTCACAGCAATTAAAGAGAAGCCTAAAAAACCAAACAGTTTTATTAGAAATAATTGATTCCAAAGTGAGACCTTTTATATTGCGTAGTTTGTTCATTCCCAAAGGTAAATATAATGATGGGATTTCATCAGTTCCCAGTAAAGACTTGCATGGTAACAATTAAATGAAGTTTTTGAAGTAGAAAATTTCGCACAAATACTACAGAATAGAAAATTTTGTAAATTGAAACAATTGAGTTTCAATCGCTCAATTTGTAAACGCATAATTGCAATCCCAAATTTTACCGTCTAGTCTAGACATTCTTTTTCACACTTCACCTGACTGTTGCCATGCCTGATTCTTATGTCGACTTGTGGATTTGAAAATTCCAGATTTATACGCTTGACATTATAGTCAGGGATAGTGTCGACACGACGCCTCAAATCCTCTCTGTGTTCTCTTCGACGCTTTTGTTCCTACACCAATATTTTGTGTTTGGTTTTATTTTCAACGTCTTTTGTTGTATTTTTTGTCTTTGCATGATGGCCATAGACTTAAAAAAATTGAAAGATTTCCAAACCACTGGAAGTTAGTTATGATTGTGTGTGCGAGTGAAGTTTCTAATCAAAGGGTTAGTTCTTAAGAGCGATTACATGTATTATGTAGGGAGTCGCCCAAGGAGACCGCAAGATTGGAAATATTACTTTTAGCTGCATGTTTTTTCGTGAAAGTATGGTGTGGATTTAATAAGATAAAATAATTTTTATTTTTCTCAGCTAAGGGGGTTTTCTTAATCTCATGTCAGTTTTCATTTCTGAGTTCTGCACGTTTCAAGAAAAGTTCAGCACAGAATGTAAAATCTGAGAAAAGTCAGTGTGAGAACCGCTGAGGGTTGTATGAAAAGCTGCTTGTAAAACAGATGCAAGAATGTCGCGGTAGAAAAATAAAAGAAACGTAAAATAACGGTTACATTATAAGAAATGAGTTACCGCAGTAATTGAGATCAGCCAGCATCACCGATAACATTAACGAATACGACTTCTGGTTCTGGTGCAACTTGGCCAAACCTGATACAGGGGTTAAAATAGGAGCATACGTCTAAAACGTATTGCATACACACAAACATATTTGACTTTACATTTAGAGATTACGCTTCCGGGAATTCCCGTTCCCGGGCTCGCGGGAAATAGAGGATTTTCTAGGCTGGGAAAATTCCCGGGAATCGCTTCTTATTCCCGGGAATTTCGGGAATTTTCATATGCTAATTTTTATCAATAAATGATGATATTTAGTAAATAGTCCCCCAATAATTGTTAAAACACATTAGCTGTGAATCACAGCTTTCACAGTCGTTCACTGGCACGACTTGTAATGAGTGCTCGAAAATTTGATCCCATTGCTAAAATCATAACCCAAGATTTGGAATGGATGTTCCCAAATTATTTGTGTCAGTTTACAACTTTGTGCATGACATTCA